>JACCDK010414758.1_pt1 | contig 109336 bp, 108 predicted proteins | sample 7445871 | NCBI WGS metagenome assembly JACCDK01 (sample SAMN15323436, study PRJNA562643) | freshwater metagenome | isolation source: river surface water | place: USA:Blue River Watershed | collected 2017-08-15 | reverse complement strand
TTGTGCACACGACACCTGCTGTGGTTCAGCGGACGGGTACCGACAACGTCGGATTCCCGATGCCAGGCGCTAGTGCGATGGGCCAGCCAATGGCCGGTCACTCGCCCATTCCCGCGGCCCCGGCGACTGACTACAGTCAATACGATCAGCCGACAGTCTGGCGTGATCCCCGTAGCCAGGCGGCTGCCCGGGTCGAGGCCATGACGGAAAGTGGTGTGGACCGACTGGATATCCCAGCGTTCTTGCGCAAGCAGGCGGACTAAGACTCGTTTGTCCGGGGGTGGTTTGATTAGGTGGCCCTGATCAGCACCTGATCCACCCGTCCCCCGGTGGTTTGACTGATGTTTTCTGGAGTGACCCTACTCTTGGAAAGGCCCGGTGCCCCCCGGGCCTTTCGTTTTTTTGGCATAGTGATTCTTTTCAAGAAGGAGTCAGACCATGCCGATTCAACCCGGACAAGCTTTACCCAACGCCACGCTCTATGAGTTTTACGATGAAGAGACGGGTGGCTGTAGCGTTGGTCCCAATGCCTTTCAGGTATCCGACCTGATCAAAGGCAAGAAGATCGTGATCTTTGGCCTGCCTGGAGCCTACACGCCGACCTGCTCGGCCAAGCACGTGCCTGGATTTATTGCGCACTATGACGCGTTGAAGGCCAAGGGGGTCGATGAGGTCTGGTGTGTCAGCGTCAACGACGCCTTTGTGATGGGATCCTGGGGCCGTGAACTGGGCGCTAAGGGCAAGGTCCGTATGTTTGGTGACGGCAATGCAGAGTTCTCTAAAGCCGTGGATCTGGTGCTGGATTTGACCGCACGCGGAATGGGCGTTCGCTCGAATCGTTATGCGATGGTGGTGGATAACGGCATTGTGAAGAGTGTTGCGCTTGAGGCTCCTGGTAAGTTCGAGGTCAGCAGCGCTGAAGCCGTTCTCGCATCGCTTTAATTCACCATGCTTCGTCAGCGGACGCTTGCGTCACCGGTTACTGCGAAGGGCATTGGGCTCCATAGCGGGGTCCCGGTGCAGCTTTCGCTGCGCCCCGCGCCCGCTGATCATGGCATTGTGTTCCGGCGGGTAGACCTTGATCCGCCTCGAGACATTCGCTCCGAAGCGGGTGCAGTCGGTGACACACGGATGGCCTCGACCGTCTCTGATGGAGACATTCGGGTGGCCACGGTGGAACATTTAATGTCCGCACTCTCTGGGCTTGGCATCGACAACGCGATTGTTGAAATCGATGCTGCAGAGATCCCCATCATGGACGGCAGCGCCGCGACCTTCGTCTATCTGTTGCGATCGGCCGGCGTTGAGGAGCAGCGGGCACCGAAACGATTCGTAGAAGTCTTAAAGCCGATCGAGGTCCGTGAGGGTGAGAAATGGGCAAGGCTTGAACCGTTCTTCGGTTTTCGGCTTGCCTTTACGATCGACTTTAATCACCCTGCGGTCGACACAACAGGCCAGCAGGTGAGCATTGATTTTGCGGACACTTCGTTTGTGGACGATATTGCCCGGGCGCGTACCTTTGGGTTTGTCAGTGACGTTGACATGCTGCGCTCTCGGGGACTTGCCCTTGGGGGCAGCTTAGATAACGCCATTGTGATGGACGAGGTCCGCGTATTAAACCCAGAGGCACTTCGCCAGCCGGATGAGTTCGCTATGCACAAGGCCCTTGATGCGATCGGTGACCTGTATTTATTAGGCAAGCCGTTGATGGCAAGCTACACGGCCTTTAAGTCGGGCCATGCGCTGAATAACCTGTTGCTTCGGGAGTTGATGCAGACCCCAGGGGCCTGGGTCGAACGCACCTTCGAAGATCTACAGCATGCGCCTATCGCCTGGGCGCGGCAGTGGTCCTGGATCTAAGCAGTCTTTCAAGCGCACGACGTAGCGACTCCGAAGAGGTTTCTTTGGCGAGGCTGGCAAAGGCCACGCGTGCCTGCTCAGGAATCGGGGCGCGTTTGGGCTGTGGGCGGGGCGGGGTGGCAAGGGATTGCTGTGGCTGGGCCACGACCTTGACCTGTTGAATTCCAAAGCCCTCCTGGCGAAGCTTTTCGGGCCAGTCCGCCAGCGCCATTCGAAGCTTCACGGCCGCTGCCGCTGTTGTGGTGACCACGGTCACCTGACTGCCGCGGATGCCCCGCAAGGGGTCCCCCCGGCGCACCTGAACCACCTGGGGCATGAGCGAGGGGGCGATCTGACGCCTGAGGGCGTCCGTCAGGGCCTGACTTTCCTGCCAGGCGTGGTCGATTGCAGCCCAATCCGTGGACTGCGTCAGGGCCTTCTCAAGGTCTTTGAAGACAGGGGCTTTCATACCCCCCATGCTAAGATCTTTCGCCCATGATTGATCAATTTCTCAAGAAAATTTTCGGCAGCCGCAATGATCGGCTCGTGAAACAGTATGGCCAGCGTGTCGCGGCCATCAACGCCCTGGAGGCCGGCCTCGCATCCCTAACGGATGACGAGCTAAAGGCCAAGACCCAGGTCTTTAAGGATCGATTGGCCAACGGCGAGACCGTGGACCAATTGCTGCCTGAAGCCTTTGCGGTCTGCCGAGAAGCGGGCAAGCGAGCGCTCGGGATGCGCCACTTTGACGTCCAGCTTATTGGCGGCATGGTGCTCAACGACGGCAAGATTGCGGAGATGCGAACCGGCGAAGGAAAGACCTTAGTCGCAACGCTTCCGGCGTATCTGAATGCGCTCGCGGGCAAAGGGGTTCATGTGGTCACGGTAAACGACTACCTGGCCGAGCGTGATGCGACTTGGATGGCCAAGCTCTATAACTTTCTGGGGCTCACCGTTGGGATCAACCTGTCACGGTTGGATCATGCAGAAAAGCAGCTGGCCTATGCCGCCGATATCACCTACGGCACGAACAATGAATTTGGCTTTGATTATCTGCGCGACAACATGGTGGTCGATCGCGGTAATCGCGTGCAGCGAGGCCTGACCTATGCGATTGTTGACGAGGTCGACTCGATTCTGATTGATGAGGCACGCACGCCGCTCATTATTTCGGGCCATGCGGATGACCAGGTGGACCTCTATCAGGTGCTCAATGGTGTCCCGGGGCAGTTAAAGCCGCAGCCGACAGAAGATGGTCCCGGCGACTACTGGGTTGATGAGAAAGGCCGTCAGGTCTTTCTGTCAGAGGCAGGCTTTGAACGATCCGAGCAGATGCTTGCGGAGATGGGGCTGATTGCTGAAGGGGCAAGCTTGTATGACCCCAGCCATGTCTCGATCCTGCATCACCTGACGTCGGCACTGCGTGCCCACACCCTGTTCTTTAAAGACCAGCACTATGTGGTTCAGGGCGGCAAGATCATCATCGTTGATGAGTTTACGGGCCGCCTGATGCCAGGGCGCCGCTGGTCCGAGGGGCTTCACCAGGCGATCGAGGCGAAAGAAGGTGTCGATATCGAGGCGGAAAACCAAACGCTGGCGTCGATTACCTTTCAGAACTATTTCCGGATGTACGAGAAACTCTCCGGCATGACCGGTACGGCCGATACCGAGGCCTTTGAGTTTCAACAGATCTATAACTTAGAGACTGTGATCATCCCGACGCATCGTCCAATGGTGCGTCAGGATCTGCAGGATCAGATTTTTAAGTCCACCGAAGAAAAGTTCGAGGCGATTCTTAAAGACATCCAGGCCCGCCATGCAAATGGCCAGCCGATTCTGGTGGGAACCACGTCAATTGAAAACTCTGAGCTGCTCTCGGAGATGCTGCGACGTGAAAAGCTTGACCATCAGGTCTTGAATGCCAAGCAGCACGAACGCGAGGCGCAGATCGTTGCCCAGGCGGGTCGCCCCGGCATGATCACGATTGCGACCAATATGGCGGGTCGCGGCACCGACATTGTGCTCGGTGGCAACGTTGAGAAAATGATCGATGGTCTGATGGCCGAAGAGGCCCTCTCCGAATCCGATAAGACCGCGAAGGCAGCGCAGCTCCGCAGCGAATGGCAGCAGCTGCATGATCAGGTGATTGCCTCGGGCGGACTTCATATTATTGGTACCGAGCGTCACGAGTCTCGACGTATTGATAACCAGTTGCGTGGTCGTGCTGGTCGACAGGGCGATCCGGGATCGTCGCGCTTTTATCTGTCGATGGATGATCCATTGCTGCGAATTTTCGCCGGTGATCGGATGAAGTCGATCATGGATCGACTCGGTGTGCCACGCGGCGAGCCAATCGAGGCGGGCATGGTCTCGCGGTCGATTGAATCCGCCCAGCGCAAGGTCGAGAGCCGCAACTTTGATATGCGTAAGCAGCTGCTGGAGTACGACGATGTCGCGAACGAGCAGCGCAAGATTATTTACCGTCAGCGTAATGAGATTCTGGAGAGCGAGGATCTGGAAGAGCTCGTCGGCAGTCTTCGTCAGGGCATGATGCAAGAGATCGTTCGGGCCCATGTACCGGCCGAGAGCGTCGAAGAGCAGTGGGATCTGCCGGGGTTAGAGCAGGTGCTTCGGGATGAATGGCGTCTGTCGATTGACCTGTCGGGAATGGCCGCCGCCAATCACGAGCTAGACGACGAGGACATTCTGAAAGCAGTCGAGGACGCTGCCAACAAGGCCTATGCCGATAAAGTCGCACTGGTTGGGCGCGAGTCCTTCAATCCTTTCGAGCGCTCCGTGCTGCTACAGGCCATCGATAGCACCTGGCGTGAACATCTGGCAGCACTCGATCACCTTCGCCAGGGCATTCACCTGCGCGGTTACGCCCAGAAGAATCCGAAGCAGGAATATAAGCGCGAAGCGTTTGCGCTCTTTGAGCAGACGCTAGATCGCATTCGTCTCGATGTCACGCGCATGCTCATGAATGTGGAAGTGCAGACGGCAGAGCAGGTGGCCGAGGCGGTGCCGGCAGCGCCACAGCTCTCGGATGTGACCTATCAGCATGCCAACTTTGACTCGAATGCTGCGCTATCGGGAGAAGATCCCGAAGCCCTGGCCCTTGCAGCGCAGGAGCCTCCGGCCGCTGCGCAGGATACGACTGGAGGCGGCACGATGCGTCGCGATGTACCGAAGGTGGGACGCAACGATCCCTGTCCCTGCGGTTCGGGTAAGAAATACAAAGCCTGCCACGGCAAGCTCTGATTCTTGAGATGCCGGTCAATCTTCCGCTTCCGGTTGCGAGTGACCTTCACCTTGTAGCGGGCGTGACGCTTGGCGTGGCCTGCGCGGGGATTCGCAAACCTAATCGAAAAGATCTGCTCATTGTTCAGCTTGCCGAAGGCAGTACGGTCGCCGGGGTGTTTACGACGAATGCCTTTTGTGCGGCTCCGGTACGGGTCTGTCAGGAGCACCTGCGCGCCTCATCCGCGATCCGCGCCTGGGTGGTGAACACCGGCTGCGCCAATGCCGGAACAGGTGAGCGCGGCATGACCAATGCCCGTGCGATGGCCAAATCGGTTGCGGATGCGCTGAAGGTTTCCGAACAGACAGTGCTGCCGTTTTCAACGGGTGTGATTCTGGAAGATCTACCGATGGATCGCATTCAGGCCGGTATTCAGATGGCGCATCAGGATCTTGGAAAGTCTGACTGGTTATCCGCTGCAGAGGCGATCATGACGACAGACACTCAGCCAAAGGCGGCTTCTGTGCGACTGCAGATTGCAGGGCATTCGGTCACGATCACTGGCATCTCCAAAGGCGCGGGCATGATCCGCCCCAATATGGCGACGATGCTGGGCTTTGTCGCAACGGATGTCGGTGTTACAGCACCATTATTGGATCAGCTTATTCGTGATGCGGCAGACGAATCGTTTAATGCCATCACGATTGATGGGGATACATCGACCAATGACTCCTTTGTCATTGCGGCCACAGGGGCCGGTGGACTGCATTTCTCGTCTGCAGACGATACTGGCTGGCTAGAGTTTCGTGCAGCGATGATCGGGCTATGTCGTCAATTGGCTCAGGCGATTGTTCGTGACGGCGAAGGAGCGACCAAACTGATTGCGGTGCATGTGGCCGAGGCGACATCCCGCGAAGAAGCGCGGCAGGTCGCCTATGCGATTGCGCATTCTCCGTTAGTGAAGACCGCGTTTTTTGCGAGCGATCCCAACCTGGGACGAATCCTTGCGGCCATTGGTTATAGCGGTGTGCCTAATCTTGATGTCTCCAAGATCTCGGTCTATCTGGATGACCTGCTTGTGGCCGAGCAGGGTGGTCGCGCGGCAAGCTACACAGAAGCCCAGGGACAGCAGGTCATGGCCAAGGCAGAGATTACGATTTCCGTCAGACTGGCGCGAGGGGTTGCTCAGGCGGTGGTCTATACCTGTGACCTGTCGCACGATTACGTCTCGATTAATGCGGACTACCGGTCCTAAGCGAATTTTTTCGAAGCGATTCCTTCATGGCATCTGATGCATTAGAGCAGTTGTTGGCACGGTTAAATGCTTATCTTCCGGCCCCTGCGGCAGCACCTGATTTTGCCGGGACGATCGCGTTTCGATGGGTTCGTCGTCAGACGCTCTTGGGGTATCTCTCGCACCTAGAGCCCGTGCAGCACTTTGCGGCTATTCGGTTTGCAGACCTTCAGCATATCGAGCGTCAGTGTTCTCTGGTCGTACAGAACACTCGCCAGTTTCTCGCGGGTCGCCCTGCGAATAACGTCCTCATGACGGGGGCGCGGGGCACAGGCAAGTCATCCCTGGTACGGGCCTGTCTGTCTGAGTTTCATGCACAGGGATTACGACTCATCGAAGTGGATAAGCAAGATCTACTCGATCTGCCGCGGATTGTTGAACTCCTTGCCGCTGCGCCGTATCGATTCATTCTGTTCTGTGACGACCTGTCATTTGAATCTGGAGACGCGGGCTATAAAGCGCTTAAGACTGTCTTGGATGGGTCCGTATCGGCACAGTCAGACAATATTTTGATCTATGCCACCTCGAACCGTCGGCATCTCATGCCCGAACACATGCAGGAGAATCTGCAGACGCGCTATGAGGCCAACGGCGAGATTCATCCGGGGGAAGCGATTGAAGAGAAGATCTCGCTGTCGGAGCGATTCGGTCTCTGGGTATCTTTTTATAGCTTCAATCAGCAAGACTATCTCGATATCGTCGCCCACTGGCTCAAGACGTTTGGCTGCACAGCGGCATCGATCGAATCGGCGCGCCAGCCGGCATTGCAGTGGGCGCTTGAGCGCGGCTCACGCTCCGGGCGTATCGCCTTACATTTTGCGAGAGACTGGGCGGGTCGGCATCCCCCAACGGTATGACCCAGCGGCTTGATGTGGCGGTGGGGATGTTGCGTCGATCAGATGGCGCAGTATTGATGGCCTCGCGTCCGATCGGCAAACCGTATGCGGGCTACTGGGAATTTCCTGGCGGAAAGTGTGAGGCGGATGAAGATTCGGTACAGGCCCTTCGCCGGGAACTGATCGAAGAGCTGGGCGTCAACATTCACAAGACTGCTTTTGCCTGGGTGCTAGAACATAACTATCCCCATGCGGATGTTCGGCTTCACTTTCACTGGGTGACGGACTGGGAGGGCGCGCCTCGCGCGTTAGAGCATCAGCAGTTGTTGTGGGTCAGGCATCAGGACGCCTGGCCTTACCCCGTGTTACCCGCAACAGTTCCGTTGCTTACTCGCGTACGCGAAGAGATGCCTGCTTAGAGGAGGCCCGTTTGGAGGGGTCCGCTTAGAAGTTGCAGAGTGTGAGCTGGAAGGGGATGTCTTGCTCAATCGTCTTAAGGTGCATTGAGGCATCCGGCTGACGAAATCGAACAGAGACGACGTACTTGTTGGCGCTGATCTCTGCAACCACTTCAGGTTGTTTGGGGACTGCGACACGAATCACCTGAATCTGTCGACCGTCCATCGATAGCTCGAAATATCCTTTTGCGGCGAGATAGGCCTCGGGCTGGGTGCCTTCGCGTAATAGTCGCAGCACAATTTCTACGCCATCAAATACAGGTTGTAGTGTTCCAATCCATGACTGCAACATCGTCTGCCGGACTTCTGCAGGTCGATGCAGCCAGACATGGAGCGAGGGCACGTCGAACTCACAGATGCCACCGGGAATGCCGAAGCGACCTTTGAGTAATTGAAGCCATTCGTGTTCTTGAATGTGTTGCCCCAGACGCGTGTTCACCGCAGACAGCGCATTGAAGATGGTCTGGATACGATCGAGCAGTTCATCTAAGGCTTCGGCAGAGACTCCTGGTTTGCCTGCGAACTGATTGAGTCGGCTGCGCTGACGCTCAAGTTCTTGCAACAGTTCTGATTTGATATCGCCCCTGCCGCCAATCAGATCGAAGAGTTCGAACATCGACCAGAGTGCCGCCTGATGTCCGTACACAGTCGTCTGGTGGGTGAACTCAAGACAACGCCGATAGAGACTTTCAATTCGCAGTAACGAGCGCAGCCGCTCGTTGCAGGGGAATTCAAAGGTCATCCACCCTGGCGGTGCAGGGATGGCAGATGAGGACATAACGGCAGACATGTCCGGATTATGAACGAATTAGGGCCTGATGGATTTCTTCGACCTGCTGAGCGAGGGTCTCCAAGCTGCCCTCGTTATCGATGACCAGGTCGGCCTTCTCTCGGCGTTCGGTTCGGGAGACCTGCGTAGCCATGATGGCCTCGACCGCCTCGCGGGTCAGGTGACTGCGCTGCATGACGCGGGCGATCTGGGTCTCTTCTTTACAGTCCACGGCGATGACTTGGATAGGGTTGAGCCGATCAGTCGTCAAGGATTGGGCGGCGCGCTGCCTTGTCTGTGCTTTTTCAAACCACAGAGGCACCACGTAGAGCGCATAAGGTCCAACTGCCTGTTGAAGGAGCGCCTTTGCCTGGGCAGCAATCATGGGGTGAAGAATGGCTTCAAGCCGCAGACGTTGCGCCGGGTCCGTGAAAACCATCGCCCGGACTTTGGCCCGGTCAAGGCTACCGTCGGAGGCAATGATCGTGTCACCAAATGCCTGCCGCAGGGCAGGGATGGCGGCCCCATGAGCAGCGGTCATGGCGTGGGCAATCTCGTCCGCATCGACGACGGTAATCCCTCGGTCAGCAAAGATTTGGGCGACCTGCGTCTTGCCGCAGCCGATTCCTCCGGTCAGGACAACGATGCGATCAGACAAGGCCAGCCCACCCAATTAATCCCGCGAGTGCGAGGGCAGGGCCAAAGGCAATCTGTTGTTGCATCAGCGTCTCTTCGGAGACGGGCTCGCCGGTTCTGATCAACCGGGCCCGTCGGGTCAGCCCAATCAGGATGCCAATAACGCATGCCGTGACCAAGACCATCGGAAGGGAGGGCCAGCCTAGCCACGCCCCCAGACCGGCAAACATCGCGAAGTCGCCTCGTCCCATTCCCGCTTGTCCCCGAACCCGTTCATACAGGGCAGCAAATCCCCAGAGTGCGAGATAGCCCACCACCGCGCCAATGACACTCGTGATCAACGCAGTGTCTGACGAAAATCCGTGAAAGACTAGCCCGCTGATCAGGAGCGACAGGGTCAGGCTATCGGGCAATAGGCGACAACTGAGGTCGGTCTTCGATAAGGCAAGCAGAAGACTGGCCATCAGTCCACAGCCCATCGCCACTGCGATGATGGCGATGACATTGTCGGTCGCGTCCCGTTGATAGACCAAGACCGTCCAGAGTGCGAGGCTCAGTAGTGCGGCCGCGAGGCGCCATCGGCCGGGTGTCGAAAGAATGGTGTTGCGTTCGGGCTCGCTGACCCATTGACGAATACTGACGAGACCGAATCGAAGCGTGGGCGAGAACGAGACGGCTGCAATGACTGCTGCAATGACGCCGCCTAACAACACCATGGACATGGCTAGTCTTGCGCCTCGTTCTCGTCGAGTTTTGGTCGAATCAGACGGACGCGACGAATGAGTCGGCCTTGGGTCTGCAGGATCTCGATCGGTACACCGCTAATTTTTACTGAGACATGCGCGTCGGGGAGATCCTCGAGCGTCTCCAGCAAAAGGCCGTTCATGGTTCGTGCCCCATCGACGGGGAACTGAAGGCCGAGGTGTCGATTGATGTCGCGAATCGGTGTGGTGCCATCGACTTCAACGGTGTTGTCGTCCGACCAGGCGAGCCCTGTGGGCGCAAGCCCCGGCGCATTCGTGGTGAACTCGCCGACCAGTTCTTCGACAATATCTTCAAGCGTGACGAGTCCTTCAATCTCACCATACTCGTCGACCACAATCGCAATCCGTTGTTTGTTCTCCTGGAAGTACTGCATCTGGCGAAATAAAGGTGTTCCGCTCGGAACAAAATAAGGCTCGATCAGATTTTCTCGAATCGTGTCTCGCGTCAGCGTCTCCCGAGAGACCAACGCAAGCGCCTTCCGGACATGCAAGATGCCAACGATATTGTGGATGTCGCCTTCATACACCGGCAGCTTGTTGTGATAGCAGGTCGAGAGCTGCTCCATTAAAGATTCCGGATCTGCCTCCAGATCGAGGGCTTCGATACGACTTCTCGGAATCATCACGTCATCAACCGTCAGTTCTTCAATATCAAAGATATTGAGCATGATGCTGCGATGTTTCGCGGGGATCATTCGTGTGGATTCGAGAATGGCCGATCGAAGCTCTTGCGCCGACATCGCCTGACTGGTGGGAGTCTCGGTTAACTTCTTGAGTCCGGTCAGGCGAAGTAGTCCCGAGACAAAGCTATTGACGACGATCACCAACGGGTAGCCAAACTTCACGAGGGGGGCCAGTACTAGACTCGCGGCCATGGCGATCGGTTCGGGTCGACTTGCGCCGACAATCTTGGGGGTAATCTCCGCAAAGATAATGATCGCGAATGCAACGCCCGTCGTCGCGACCGCTAAGACGGTGTCGTTATTGCCAAATGACTGAATGGCGAGTGCCGTGACTAATGCCGTCAACGCGGAATTCACCAGGTTATTTCCAAGCAAGATCGTGGCGAGCAGACGATCGGTCTGACCGAGCAGTCCGAGCACACGTTTCGCGCCACGTTTGCCTTGGCCGGCAAGATGTCGAATCCGATAGCGATTAATCGCCATCAGGCTGGTCTCAGAGATCGAGAAAAATCCCGAAATCAGCAGCAGCACCACCAGGGCAATCAGGTGGGTCCATAACGGTAAATCGTTCAACGCAGTGGTCGGTCAGCGCGCCTATCCAGCGGCTGCCAGAGTGGAGATATCGATAGCCTAACCAAGAATCAGCGAGTTTGCAGGCACTTCCCTAGGGAGCGGACCTTACTTCTTCTCGGCCGCCTTGGGATCTTTTTTCTGATCGCCGTCGGGGATGACCGCATCCGCAACAGCGCCGACGGCCTTGGCCGTGACTTTAACGCCCGTAGCGACCACAGAGACGGCCGCATCGGCAACCGTAATGACGGCACAGCCGGTGAGACCGAAGCAGCATGTTGCGATAGTGATCAGACGTAATAGCGACATAGTGTCGACCCTTGAGGAGACTGGGCGGGCATCGATGACGACTCGATGGTCGGGGTGAGAGGATTCGAACCTCCGACTCCTGCGTCCCGAACGCAGTACTCTACCAGGCTGAGCTACACCCCGAAATGAAGGCCGAAGTCTAGCAGGGATCCCCGGATTGACTGAAATGACTGCGTTGAAAGGGGGCGGTTAGCTGCGCCGAGAGACGACAAAATCAAGCAGTTCAATCAGTGCGGACTTGTAGGGAGAGTCGGCCAGTGGCGCAATCGCCGCCTTGGCTAGCGCACATTCATGGCGTGCGCTCTCAAGGGTGTAGGCTATGGCGCCGGTGCGATGAATCGCTGCGACAACGCGGTCAAAGTCTGCGGACTCTGGGTCGGTGATCGCCGCGCGGACCAGGGCTCTCTCTTCTGGCGTGCCTTTTTCCATGACGACGATCAGGGGCAGTGTGGGCTTGCCCTCTCGAAGATCGTCCCCCACACGCTTTCCGATTTCTGATTCTGTCCCCGCATAGTCCAGGGCGTCATCAATGAGCTGGAAGGCGGTACCGAGATGGCGGCCATAGGCGGCACAGCCCTCGAGCAGATCGGGATCGACTGCGGCCAGAACGCCAGGGACCTTGGTGGCGGCCTCGAAGAGCTTCGCGGTCTTGAACCGGATCACGGTCAGATAGCGGTCTTCGGTCACGTCGGGGTCCTGGCAGTTCATGAGCTGTAGGACCTCGCCCTCTGAGATCACATTGGTGCTTTCGGCCATGACGGCCATGACACCGGGCGAGCCCACTTCCACCATCATCTGGAAGGCGCGGGAATAGAGAAAGTCGCCAACCAAGACGCTGGCGGCATTTCCAAACAGGACGTTCGCGGTCGGCCGACCGCGTCGCAACCCCGACTCATCGACCACGTCATCATGGAGGAGGGTTGCCGTGTGAATGAACTCCACCACGGCCGCCATGACGGCCGCCCGTTCTGAATTCAGTAGGTTTGAGCGCTTTCCGCTCTTATGTAAGTGAGCACTTAGTGCCCCCGAAACCATTAATAATATTGCTGGCCTTACCCGCTTACCACCGCTTTGAATGATGTACTCTGAGATCTGACTAATCAGCACGACATCGGACGAAAGACGGTCTCGGATGACCTGATCGACCTGGGCCATCTCGGCGGTCACGACCGACTGAGGACCACTCTGGTGGTGGTCCATCGGAGGAATTGGGGGGGTTGGGGCGTTCACCAATCAAATTATGCCACCCGGTTTCGCCGGCAATCTTGGCCCGCCTATTGCGGACATTAATTGACAGAAACTAGCGAAAGCCCTACATTAGAGGGTTTCCGCAAAGCCATTCCAAGAAGGCAAGAACACCATGTACGCCGTAATTAAGACCGGTGGTAAGCAGTATCGCGTGACCGCTGGCATGAAACTCAAAGTAGAGCAGCTGACCGCTGAAGTCGGCAGCGACATTACCCTGGCAGAAGTCCTGGCCGTCGGCGAGGGCGCCAATGTGGTGGTGGGGGCTCCCCGTGTGAAGGGTGCATCCGTTCAGGCCACCGTGCTGTCTCAGGGTCGCCACGACAAGGTCCGGATTTTCAAGCACCGTCGTCGTAAGCACTATGCCAAGACCCAAGGGCATCGTCAGAACTACACCGAGCTCAGCATTAAAGAAATCATTAAGGGTTAAGCAAAGGAATCCTGCACCATGGCACAGAAAAAAGGCGGCGGCAGTACGCGAAACGGTCGTGACTCAGAAGCAAAACGTCTGGGGGTAAAAGTATTTGGTGGTGAGCAGATTGCAGCCGGCAGCATCATCGTGCGCCAGCGCGGCACCCAGTTTCATCCTGGCACGAACGTGGGAATGGGCAAAGACCACACCCTGTTTGCCTTGACCCCCGGTAAGGTTCAGTTCTCCGTTCGCGGACCCCTGAACCGTTCCACCGTGAGTGTTGTTAGCGAGTAACCCGGCCATTTGCCAGGTGGCCCGCAACGGGGCGATGGCAGAAGATCGAAGCAATGAGCCCCGCCATGAAGCGGGGCTTTTTGTTCCTAGGACGACCCTTTTGAATCAGTCATGAAATTTATCGACGAAGCCACTATCGAGGTCCATGCCGGCAATGGCGGCAACGGCATTGTGTCGTTTCGTCGTGAGAAGTTCATTCCCAAAGGCGGCCCCAACGGTGGTGATGGTGGCCGCGGGGGCTCGGTGATCGCAGTCGCCGATCGCAATATCAACACATTGATTGACTACCGTTACGCCCGACTGCATCGCGCGCGCGGGGGTGAGCATGGCCAAGGGTCTGATCGGTACGGTGCGGCTGCGGAAGATATCGTGCTGCGCATGCCCGTCGGGACCGTGATCACGGATGCCGAGACCGGCGAACTGGTGGCAGATCTCTCGCTGGATGGTGAGCGCTTGGTCTTGGCAAAGGGTGGCCAGGGAGGACTCGGTAATCTTCATTTCAAATCCAGTACCAATCGCGCACCACGCCAGGCGACCAAGGGGACGGAAGGGGAGCATCGACGACTGAAGCTTGAGCTTAAGGTGCTTGCAGACGTCGGTTTGTTGGGGCTGCCGAATGCGGGGAAATCGACGCTGATTACCGCCTGCTCAAATGCGCGCCCGAAGATCGCTGACTACCCATTTACGACCTTACATCCGAATCTTGGCGTCGTACGCACAGGCCCCGCCAAGAGTTTTGTGATGGCAGATATCCCAGGGCTGATTGAGGGCGCGGCAGAGGGAGCAGGGCTAGGGCACCAGTTTCTGCGCCATCTTCAGCGCACGCGACTATTGCTGCACCTGGTGGATATGCAACCACCCGGCTGGCCGTTGACCGATGACCCGGATTCGCTCAAGGCGTTGGTGGCGCATCTCGCGGAGGGGATTAAGGCGTTGGTCGCTGAACTGAAGGCCTACGACCCATCGCTTGCGAAAAAGCCGCGTTGGCTCGTGTTGAACAAATCGGATCTTCTTCCAGAAGAGGACCGCGAGGCGATTCGTAGTGCCTTAGCGAAAAAGCTCAGAACGAAGATGCCCGTCTATGTCGTCTCAGGGGTGTCGCGGCAGGGCTGCGAAGACCTGATGCGTGAGATTCAGCAATGGCTGGACGCCGAACGCATTGCCCAGATTGAATCGGCGACTCCTGACGTTCGATTCCTCGAGACACCGGCCGATGACCAGTAACACCGCTCGCGATCGACGACTCATCCGCTCGGCCCAGCGTTGGGTTGTGAAGATTGGTTCGAGTCTGGTCACGGATGGCGGCAAGGGCATTGATCCAGAGGCCATTGCACGATGGGCCGCACAGATTGCGGCCCTGCGCTCGCAAGGCCGTGAGATTCTTTTGGTCTCCAGTGGCGCGATTGCCGAGGGGATGAAGCGTCTTGGTTGGGTGAGTCGCCCACACGAAATCCATGAGCTACAGGCGGCGGCAGCGGTGGGGCAGATGGGGTTGGCCCAGGCCTATGAATCAGGGTTTGCTAAGTGGCGACTGAAGACTGCACAGGTGCTCCTGACGCACGAAGACATTGCGGACCGACGGCGTTATCTGAATGCGCGATCCACGCTGAATACGCTGCTGAAATTTGGTGTGGTACCGATCATCAATGAAAACGATACGGTAGTGACCGACGAGATCAAACTCGGCGATAACGACACGCTTGCGGCCTTAGTGACTAATCTGATTGATGCGGATCTGCTCGTCATTCTGACGGACCAGGCCGGACTCTTTACCGCGGACCCGCGTCGCGATCCAGCCGCGACGCTAATTCACTATGGCCAGGCCATGGACCCCTCGTATGCGGGCATGGCCGGTGGTGCGGGGTCGCTGATTGGAAAGGGCGGTATGGCAACCAAGGTGCTCGCCGCGCAGCGCGCAGCCCGAAGTGGTGCGGCAACTGCAATTGCGAGCGGACATGAGTCAGACGTGTTACTGCGACTGGCTTCGGGGGAGGTGCTGGGGACGCTGCTTGCGGCCGATATGGCCCCGATCGCTGCGAAAAAGCAGTGGCTTGCTGATCAGTTACAGCTCCGCGGCCAGCTCATGCTTGATGAGGGTGCGGTAAAGGTCTTGCTGGAGCAGGGCAAGAGCCTACTGCCGATCGGGGTGCAGAGCGTTGACGGCGAATTCGAGCGCGGTGATGTCGTCGCCTGTGTCTCGCCACAGGGCGAGGAGATTGCTCGTGGGCTCATCAACTATGGCGCTTCGGATACCCGACGTATCTTGCGTCGACCCTCGTCGGAGATTGAATCCATTCTCGGCTTCGTTGAGGAAGCCGAATTGATTCATCGTGACAATCTTATTTTGTTGAATCGCGCTTAAGGTCGTTCACAGGCCGCCCCGCATGGGTGACACCTGCGGCCTGACTCACGCTATCGATCATGGCATTGGCCACGCTAATGCTCGCCTGGACTGCCTGGTCCATCGCCTGCGCAAACTGTCGGGTCGCGTCTTGTTGAATCCGCGTTAGCTCTTCCTCAGAAAAGACGAAGCGAGACAGCTCTGTCAGTGCTGACTGATAGACCCCGCGCTTAAACTCGATGACGGATTCCAAAGGGATCCAGAAGTCATGCCAGCGCCAGGCATCGAACTCGGGCTTCTCGAAATCGCACTTGAGTGTCACATCGGAGTCTTGGCCGAGCATCCGTAGCAGGAACCAGATCTGTTTCTGACCTCGGTAGTGACCGCGCCACTCCCGTCGAACCCAGCGATCGGGGACGTCATAGCGCAGCCAGTCTTGGGTGCGGCCAATGATCTCGACGTGATGGGGCTTTAATCCCGTTTCCTCTTCGAGCTCACGAAACATTGCCTGTTCTGGGTCTTCGCCCGCTTTGATGCCCCCTTGCGGGAACTGCCAGGAGTGCTCGCGGACACGCTTTCCCCAGAAGACCTGGCGACGGTCATTAATCAGAATGATGCCGACGTTAGGACGGTAGCCGTGCTCATCTAGCATGGGGGTTGCTGCTGCCTCGATGGGTTAGTTTTAATTCTAGAATTGAGGGGATTATAAGAGTCGACCTAAGGATTCTCATGCGGATTTCTCAAACTCATTTCCAGACCCTCAAAGAAGACCCCTCTGATGCCGAGGTTGTCAGTCACAAACTGATGCTGCGCGCATCGATGATCCGTCGTCTCGGGGCGGGCATCTACAACTATATGCCCCTGGGGCTTCGGGTTATCCGCAAGGTCGAACGGATCATTCGTGAGGAGATGGACCGCGCCGGTGCCATCGAACTGCTGATGCCGCTGGTGCAGCCCGCCGAGCTTTGGCAAGAGACCGGTCGATGGGAAAAGATGGGGCCGGAACTGTTGCGGGTAAAGGATCGCCACGGCCGGGATTTCGCCATCCAGCCGACCTCTGAAGAGGTGATCACCGATATCGCACGTCAGGAGCTCAAGAGCTGGCGGCAGCTTCCGAAGAATTTTTATCACATTCAGACGAAGTTTCGCGATGAACGCCGCCCTCGGTTTGGCGTGATGCGTGGCCGCGAGTTCACCATGAAGGACGCCTACTCGTTTGACCGCGATGTGGCCTCGGCGGAAAAGAGCTACGACAACATGTTTCACTGTTACTGCCGCATCTTTGACCGATTGGGGCTGACCTATCGGGCGGTGGCGGCGGACACAGGGGCCATCGGGGGGTCTCGTTCGCATGAGTTTCAGGTGATTGCCGACACGGGCGAAGATGCCATCGTCTACTGCCCCGAGTCCGACTTTGCGGCCAATATCGAACTCGCTGAAGGCGTGGCCCTGCTCAGCGAGCGCGCCAGTCCGACAGAGGCGATGGCACTCATTCCAACGCCCGGTCAGTCGACCTGTGCCGATGTGGCGACACTATTAGGCCTGCCGCTGTCGCGCACGGTGAAGTCGATTGTGCTGGCGACGGACCTTAAGAATGAGAAAGGCGATCGCGTCGGTAGTCGCGTCTTTCTGCTCCTGCTGCGTGGGGACCATGACCTGAACGAAGTGAAGGCCGGAAAGCTCGAAGGACTGAAGGACGGCTTCCGGTTTGCGACGGTCGATGAGATCGAAGACCACTTTGGCTGTAAACCCGGCTACCTAGGTCCGATCAACCTTCGGAAGCCGGTGACGATCATTGCAGATCGCACGGTGGCCATGATGAGTGACTGGACGACAGGCGCAAATCGGTGGGATCACCACTATCGTGGTGTGAACTGGGGCCGTGATCTTCCCGAACCGGATCGGGTGGCGGATATTCGGAATGTGGTCGAAGGCGATCCTTCGCCGGATGGTAAAGGTCGATTGGCAATTCAGCGCGGCATTGAAGTGGGACACGTCTTCTATCTGGGGACCAAATATTCCGAAGCGATGAAGGCCACTTATCTGGATGAGACGGGGAAACCTGCGCTGATGGAGATGGGCTGTTACGGTATTGGCGTGACGCGTATTGTGGGCGCAGCGATTGAGCAGAACCATGACGAGAAGGGAATCATCTGGCCCAGTGCGATCGCACCGTTTCAGGTGGTCGTCTGCCCGGTCGGTGCCGCGAAGTCGGAGATGGTTCGCGCAGAGAGCGAAGCGATCTATCAAGAACTGCTCGCGGCCGGGATTGATGTGGCCTTAGATGATCGAGATGAACGCCCTGGCGCGATGTTTGCGGACTGGGAGCTGATTGGTGTGCCAGTGCGCGTGACCGTCGGGGAACGATCGCTCAAAGAAGGTCAGCTGGAACTGTTGCGGCGTAAAGGCTTGGCGGGTTCGACCTGTGCACGTGGCGACATTGTTCAACAGGTATCCGCGTTACTTCAGGAGGTCTGATGACAACGCCAGAAGCCCCTTATGTGTTGCGTGATGATCGTGATGGTATTGCCACGATTACGCTAAACCGCGGCGATCGGTTTAACCCGCTGTCTGCGGGCATGATCATCGCGTTGACCGATGTCTTGAATGCGTTGGCACACGATCAGTCGATACGCGTTGTGGTGCTCGCCGCGCATGGACGAGGCTTTTGTGCGGGCCATGATCTGAAAGAGATGCGCGCGCATGCCAACGATGAGCAGTGGCTAACGACCATGTTCAACACGTGTAGTGAGATGATGCTCAAACTGACGCAGCTGCCGCAGCCTGTGATTGCGCGTGTGCATGGCATTGCGACGGCTGCGGGCTGTCAGCTCACCTCGATGTGCGATCTTGCCGTCGCGGCTGACACAGCAACGTTTGCTTTGCCGGGCGTCAACATTGGATTGTTCTGCTCAACTCCTGCGGTGGGTGTTGCGCGAAATATTGGCCGTAAACGCGCCATGGAGATGCTCCTCACGGGAGAGATGGTGGATGCCAAGACGGCCTTGGACTGGGGCCTCGTGAATCGCGTGGTGCCCTTGGATCACCTGGATGCCGAGGTCCACCGACTCGCCCATCTCATTCGGTCGAAGAGCGCTGCGGTGATTGCGCTTGGTAAGAAGAATTTCTATCAACAGATCGAGATGGGTCTCGCAGGCGCCTACTCAGTGAGCGGTCAGACCATGACCTGCAACACGATGATGGACGATACTGTTGAAGGGATTGATGCCTTTTTAGGAAAACGCGCGCCGAACTGGAAGCACTAGCGACGGCCAAAGCCACCCATGCCGCCCATGCCTTTCATGGCGCCGACGGCGCGCATCATCTTGGCCAGTCCACCCTTTTGCATCTTTTTCATCATGTCTTGCATCTGTTCGAACTGATTCAACAGCCGATTGACTTCTTGGACGCTGACACCGGCGCCCGCGGCAATCCGTCGCTTGCGGCTGGCCTTGAGCAGTTCAGGATGACGACGTTCCTTCGGCGTCATGGAATTGATGATGCCTTCCATCCGTGGAATCGACTTATCGGCCTGGGATAGATCTGCACTCTTTGCGGCCTGTTGCATCTGCGCCGGCAGTTTATCGATCAGCGAGGACAGGCCCCCCATATTGCGCATCTGACCGATCTGGGTCTTGAAGTCATTCAGATCAAAGCGGGCGCCCGATTTGAACTTCTCGGCCATTTGTTCAGCGGACTTGAGGTCAACCGTTTTCTGCGCCTGTTCGACAATGGCCAGGATATCGCCCATGCCCAGGATGCGATTGGCCATACGCTCGGCATCGAATGCCTCGAGGCCGTCAATCTTTTCGGATGTGCCGACAAATTTGATCGGACAGCCGGTGACGGCGCGCACCGAGAGCACCGCACCGCCGCGCGAGTCACCATCGACCTTGGTCAGCATGACCCCCGTCAGCGGAATCGTGTCTTTAAACGCCGATGCCGTGCGCACTGCATCCTGACCCTGCATCGCGTCCACAGTGAACAACGTCTCAATTGGGTTGAGGGTGCGATGCAGCTCAGCGATCTCCCGCATCATCTCCTCGTCAATCGCGAGTCGTCCTGCCGTATCCACCAAGAGCACATCGTGCAGGTGACCTTTCGCAAAGGCGACGGCGGCCTTCGCGATATCGACAGGCTTCGCGTTTTCTGGTGTTGGGAAAAAATCGACGCCGGCCTGTTCGCTGACCAGGCGAAGCTGTTCGATCGCCGCTGGTCGGTAGACGTCGCACGAAACGGTGAGCACGCGACGCTTCTGCGTTTCGCGCAGCCATTTTGCGAGTTTGCCAACGGTGGTGGTCTTTCCCGCACCCTGCAGACCTGCCATGAGGACAATGGCTGGCGGTGTGGTGGCGAGATTGAGTCCGGGGCGTTGCTCGGACTGGGCTCCCGCCATCAGCGCCACGAGTTCGCGGTTGACGACGCCGACGAGTGCCTGGCCCGGCGTGAGGCTTGCCTGGACTTCTTCGCCCAGTGCTTTTTCTTTGACCTTCGCGATGAAGTCCTTGACAACATGCAGGGCGACGTCGGCATCGAGCAGCGCGAGACGGACCTCACGGAGCATGTCCTGGGTGTTCGCCTCTGTGAGTCGTGCCTCGCCTTTGATCGTCTTGACGACCCTTGCTAGGCGTTCAGTTAGATTTTCGAGCATGCTGCGCTACACTGCTTTCATCATGGAAACCTCATTCTACGGTGCCGCGTCTGGTCTTGCTGCCTTAGGCTATGCAGGCCTTGCCTGGCTGCATCGCAGGGCCTCTGCCGGGGCGGGCTCACCACTCTCATCGCGTGCAGGGCAGCTCGTTCTCCTTGCGGTGATTGCCGCACATGGGGCAGCGCTGTTACCGAACTGGTTTTCGCGCCAAGGGATTTATTTTGGATTTGCGACGTCGATCTCGTGGACGCTCTGGCTTGCCGTGTTGCTGCTCTGGGTGGAGTCCTGGTTTCAGAAGCTACCGTCGGTCACCCAGGGGATTTTCATGCTGGCGGCCGTCAGTGCGATTCTGCCGAACTGGTTTCCGGGGCATCTGCTCATGGGCGGTGTCGACGCGACATTTCGCGCCCACATGCTGCTGGCAATGCTGGCCTACAGCACGTTCACGCTGGCGGCGGCCTGTGCTGTGCTGATGATGGTGATGGAGCGTGCGCTGCACTCCACGAAAAAGATTGCGATTGATCAGCCGGCCTGGTGGCAGGGGATGCCGCCACTCTTGGGGCTTGATCAGATGCTGGTACACGTCGTGATGGCAGGCTTCCTGTTGCTCACGCTAACGCTGGTCTCGGGCATGATCGTCAGCCAGGGCATGGGCTACGGGCTAATGCGAATCGACCACAAGACGGTCTTTACGATTCTGGCCTGGTGTCTGTCGCTCGTGTTGCTGGTGGGTCGGCGCTGGTGGGGATGGCGCGGGCGGGTCGCGGCGCGATGGACGCTCGCGGGTTTCGTGGCGTTGCTGATGGCCTATGTGGGAACCCAGTTTGTCCTTGAGGTGTTACTGAAGCGCATCTGAGATCGCTTCTGCTTTTATGTTCTTCTGAAGAAAGTGACTCGGCATGTTGTGGCGAATTCTGATTCTCGTGGCAGCGGTGCTGGTGGGCATCTGGCTATTCAAGAAGGCCTTTGCGGGACGTCAGCCGCCAGCCCCTCCGGATCCATCAACGTCAGAGGGGCGACTCGTGCAATGTGCCCACTGCGGCACGCGCCTGCCGGCCTCGGACGCCCACTGGAAAGAAGGGCAGGCCTATTGCAGTGTGACCCATCGTCACCTTGGGCCTAAATGACGTGACCAGTCAAGACGGTCTGCTGCCGCTCGATTCCCGTGGCTGGGTAGCGGCCGGTGCCCGTTGTCTGGTGTCGCCCCATGCTGATTCGCGTCCGGAAGGCTGTCTACCGGATCTGCTGGTGGTGCACAACATTAGTCTTCCTGCCGGTCAGTTCGGCGGGCCGTACATCGAAGACCTAATGATGGGCAGGCTTGACTGCGATGCCCATCCGTCCTTCTCCGATCTCGCGGGGCTGCGTGTCTCGTCTCACTTTTTAATTCGCCGCTCTGGGGAGCTTGTGCAGTTTGTTGGCGTTGGTGATCGGGCCTGGCATGCAGGCGTCTCCGAGTTCATGGGGCGACCGCGGTGCAATGACTTCTCGATCGGCGTAGAGCTTGAAGGCTGTGATGACCAGCCGTTTGAGGACGCACAGATGGCGATGCTGGCGACGTTATCGGCGTCGCTATTACAGCGGGTACCGTCGCTTCGGTTTATCGCCGGGCACAGCGACATTGCGCCAGGACGAAAAACAGATCCAGGGCCCTGCTTTGATTGGGCGGATCTCATGACCAGGCTCGCTGGGCTGTCCTGTCCTTTGGAACGCCCCAGTACGGATAAGTTACGCCGTTAAGTTAGAAAAACCCCACCTCTCAAACAGGTAGATTTTTCGGTCATTCCCGGGGCTTTTTGGTCTAAATCCCGCGTCGTTTCTGGGGCTGAATTTTTCCTCTAGATCCCTGTTGGCTTGGCGGGGACGATGCGCCGCATCGTCGGGTTTCCCCCAGAAAAAAGGCTTGCCCGGGTTTTCCGATCGCTACTAGAATTGGGTCAACGGGGGGTCAAAACTACTAGATATAGTGTTTTTTCGCCTATTTTTTCGCGCAAGACGCCGCCGGTGTTCACCGGGCGGATAGGGCAGGCTATTCAGACAAGAAGAGGGAGAAATTCATGATGCAGTGGGGCGCAGAATCGCAGACCATGTCCAACACGCCGGTTCAGGCACCGGGAGGCTTTGGCCAAGCTGCGGATCAGCCCGCTGGACTCTCAGCGCAGGCGGGCCTCGCGGACATCAAGATCATTCGCCGTAACGGCGCGGTGGTTGGGTTTGAGCCCAGCAAGATCCAGGTCGCGATGACCAAGGCCTTTCTGGCGGTTCAAGGCAATCAGGGTGCGGCATCCGCTCGCGTGCGGGAAGTCACCGAGAGCCTTACCAATCAGGTCGTCATGGCCTTGCTGCGTCGACTCCCGGCAGGTGGCACGCTGCACATCGAAGATATTCAAGACCAGGTCGAGCTGGCGTTGATGCGATCCGGAGAGCATGAGGTCGCCCGAGCCTACGTGCTGTACCGTGAGCGTCGTGCCCAGGAGCGCGCCCAGGAGCGTGCACAGAAACAGACCACGACGGCCGACGGTAATGCCCCGACGATACACATGCTGGTGGACGGTGTTGCTCAGCCGCTCAACGTCGCCTGGCTGCGTGACATCGTGGCCGCGGCTTGCACGAATCTTGGCGATGCGGTCAGTGTTGAGGCGGTCCTCGAGGACACGCTGAAGAACATTTATGACGGTGTTCCTCGTGAAGAAGTCTACAAATCAACCATCCTGTCCGCCCGTGCTCTTATCGAAAAGGACCCCGCCTATGCCAAAGTCAGCGCCCGTCTGCTTCTGCACACCATTCGCCAGGAAATCATGCAGGCAGAGGTCTCGCAGGCCGAGATGGAGGGTCGCTATAAAGAATATTTCCCTCGATTCATCAAGAAGGGCATCGAGATTGGCCTGCTAAACGAGGAACTTTCCCGTTTTGACTTGGAAAAGCTGGCAGCGGCCATCGATTCCAACCGAGACCTGCAGTTTGACTATCTGGGGCTGCAGACGCTCTATGACCGCTACTTCCTGATTGATCGTAATGATCGGTTCAGCGGTGAGGGCCGTCGTATTGAGATGCCGCAGGCTTTCTTCATGCGGGTCGCCATGGGTCTGGCCCTGAACGAACTGAATCGTGAAGCCCGCGCCATCGAGTTTTATCAGCTGCTCTCTAGCTTTGACTTCATGAGCTCGACGCCGACGCTCTTTAACTCTGGCACGACCCACTCACAGCTGTCGTCCTGCTACCTCTCGACCGTTGCGGATGACCTGGACGGCATTTACGAAGCGATTAAAGAGAACGCACTGCTTGCAAAGTATGCGGGTGGGCTTGGCAATGACTGGACGCCGGTTCGTGCGCTTGGCAGCCACATTAAAGGCACCAACGGTAAGAGCCAGGGGGTTGTGCCCTTCTTAAAGGTGGTCAATGACACGGCTGTGGCGGTCAACCAAGGCGGTAAGCGCAAGGGCGCTGTCTGTACCTACCTGGAGACCTGGCACTTAGATGTCGAGGAGTTCCTTGAGCTGCGCAAGAACACGGGCGATGACCGTCGCCGCACCCACGACATGAACACCGCGAACTGGATTCCGGATCTGTTTATGCGCCGGGTGATGGAGTCGGGCGAGTGGACGCTGTTCTCTCCTTCGGATGTGCCGGATCTGCACGACAAATACGGCAAGGCTTTTGAAGAGGCCTATGTAGCCTACGAGGCGAAGGCCGATCGCGGCGAGATCAAGCACTTCAAGCGTCTGCCGGCGAGTTCGCTCTGGCGCAAGATGCTGACCATGCTCTTTGAGACGGGCCATCCCTGGATTACCTTTAAGGATCCCTGCAATATCCGCAGCCCGCAGCAGCATGTTGGCGTGGTTCACTCGTCAAACCTCTGTACCGAGATCACCCTGAACACAAATGATTCAGAGATCGCGGTCTGTAACCTGGGTTCGGTGAACCTGGTCAATCACCTGAAGCCTTCTCTGGGACCCAAGGGGGGTCTTGAGCTCGACTTCGACAAGATGCGTGCCACCATCAAGACGGCGATGCGCATGCTAGATAACGTGATCGACATTAACTACTACGCGGTCGCCAAGGCGCGGAATTCCAATATCCGGCACCGTCCGGTGGGTCTGGGCATCATGGGCTTCCAAGAGGCCTTGCACGCTATGCGCGTGCCCTACGCCAGTCAGGATGCCATTGACTTTGCGGATCGTTCGATGGAGGCCGTCTGCTACAACGCCTACTGGGCATCGACCGAACTGGCCGAAGAGCGTGGCGCGTATTCCTCGTTCCGTGGCTCGCTCTGGGATCGGGGCATTCTGCCGCTCGACACACTCAAGCTGCTTGCTGAAGAGCGTGGGGGGTATGTCGAGGTCGATATGTCCGCGACGCTGGACTGGGAAGCCTTGCGGAGCCGGATCAAGGCCTACGGTATGCGGAATTCGAACTGTGTGGCGATTGCGCCCACCGCGACGATCTCCAATATCGTCGGGATCTCGGCCTCGATTGAGCCGACGTATCAGAACCTCTATGTGAAGTCGAACCTGTCGGGCGAGTTCACCGTGGTCAACGAGTACCTGGTGCAGGATTTGAAGAAGCTGGGTCTGTGGGACGAGGTGATGGTCGCCGATCTGAAGTACTTCGACGGTAGTCTGGCCAAGATTGACCGGGTGCCAGCGGAGCTGCGCAACCTTTATGCCACCGCATTTGAGGTGGATACCCGCTGGATGGTGGAGTGTGCGGCGCGTCGTCAGAAGTGGATTGACCAGGCACAGTCGCTGAACATCTACATGGCTGGCGCATCGGGCAAGAAGCTGGACGAGACCTACAAACTCGCCTGGCTGCGTGGACTGAAGACGACTTACTACCTGCGCACGATGGGCGCGACCCACGCAGAGAAGTCGACCATCAGCACCGGTCAGTTGAACGCAGTTCCCGTCGAAGGCGGCGTTGCTGCGGCCGCTGCTGCTGAAGCAGTGACTGCAGGAAGCGATGTGAAATTCTGTTCAATCGACAATCCAGAGTGCGAGGCATGTCAGTAATCAACAGAAGTTGAACGCGTGGCAAGAATGCGACAGGCAACAAGTCGCATTCTTGAATTTATCCATTTTTTGAAAAAATGATTGCAACGTGAAAAATGTTCTTGCATTATTCGCGCTGTGTACAACAACCGAATCTCACGTTGCTTTCATTTTGTTGCTTCGTTTTTGTAAACCACAATCAAGCACCCCTCTGCTGAGGGTATGAAACTAAAGTGAGAGTCGAAATGCTGAACTGGGAAGATAGCTCTACCACTGTCGCGCAAGCGCCAACACGAAACCCCGCTGCTCCGGGCCTTGCGCCTGTGGCATCGTCGGTTGCCTCGTCAGCCCCGTCGGGCCTGATGGGCACTTCCTCTGCGCCATCCGCCATTCCCCCGTTTATGTCGTCTGGTATCGAAATGGCCGCCGCCAGCGCATCCGCTCGTCGTGTTCGCGTAGAAGACAAACGGGTGATCAATGCGGGAACGGACGTCAACCAGCTGGTCCCCTTTAAATATAAGTGGGCCTGGGAAAAGTATCTGGCGGGCTGTGCCAACCATTGGATGCCCCAAGAGATCAATATGTCTCGCGACATCGCCACCTGGAAAGACCCGAATGGTCTGACCGACGATGAGCGCCGCCTGATTAAACGTAATCTGGGGTTTTTTGTGACCGCTGATTCATTAGCGGCCAATAATATTGTCCTCGGGACCTATCGCCACATCACGGCCCCCGAGTGCCGTCAGTATCTGTTGCGTCAGGCCTTCGAAGAGGCGATCCATACCCACGCCTATCAGTACATCGTGGAGTCCTTGGGTCTGGATGAAGGCGAGATCTTCAATGCTTACCACGAGGTCCCCTCGATTCGGGAGAAAGACGAGTTTCTGATCCCCTTTATCGATACGCTGACCGATCCAGAATTCAAAACCGGCACCCTAGAAGCCGATCAAAAGCTGCTGAAGTCGCTGATCGTGTTTGCCTGTCTGATGGAAGGCCTGTTCTTCTATGTCGGGTTTGTCCAGATTCTGGCCCTTGGCCGTCAGAACAAGATGACCGGTGCGGCCGAGCAGTATCAGTACATCCTGCGGGATGAGTCGATGCACTGCAATTTCGGTATCGACTTGATCAATACCATCAAGCTTGAGAACCCCCATCTCTGGACCCCAGAGTTCCGCGAAGAACTCCGTGGGCTGTTCCAGAAGGCGGTGGACCTTGAATATCGCTATGCCGAGGACACCATGCCCCGTGGCGTGCTTGGCCTGAACGCCTCGATGTTCAAGTCGTACCTGCGCTATATCGCAAATCGTCGTTGCCAGCAGATTGGTCTTGAGCCGATCTTCGGTAACGAAGAGAACCCGTTCCCCTGGATGGCCGAAATGGTCGACCTGAAGAAGGAGCGGAATTTCTTTGAAACCCGTGTGATTGAGTATCAAACGGGTGGGGCGCTGTCCTGGGAGTGAGCCAAAAGGTGACACCGGAACTGCGCCAGACAGAATTCATTAGCGTTGGAAGCGTATCTTCTTGCGCAAATGAATGGTTCGGGCCAACCGGTGCGAATCCCTTTTTGTTCAAGCTTGAAGGAGTTTTCCATGGCTGAAGAAGCAAAGAAGAAAGCAAAGAAGAAGCCCGCTGCTAAGAAGAAGGTTGCAGCGAAGAAGCCTGCTGCTAAGAAAAAAGTAGCAGCGAAGAAGAAAGTTGCAGCGAAGAAGCCTGCTGCTAAGAAGGCCGCTAAGAAGCCTGCTAAGAAGCGCGCTGCTAAGAAGGGTGCGAAGAAAGCTGCTGCTAAGAAGCCTGCTGCTAAGAAGCGCGCCGCTAAAAAAGGTGCCAAGAAGGCTGCTAAGAAGCCTGCCGCTAAAAAAGCAGCGAAAAAGCCTGCTAAGAAGCGCGCTGCTAAGAAAGGTGCCAAGAAGCCTGCTGCTAAGAAGGCCGCTAAGAAGCCTGCCGCAAAAAAGCGTAAAGCTGGTGGTAAGAAGCGTGCTAAGAAAGCCGCTGCTGCTCCCGCTGCTGCTGCAACGCTGTCCAGCACATGGCCTTTCCCTACGGGCAGCCGTCCGTAAGTCTTGCGATCAGGAATTCCTGATTCAAAAGAATAAAAGTCCCGCTTCGGCGGGACTTTTTTTATCATCTCGCCTATGAGCATCCTCTGGTTAACGCTAAAAACCGTGGTCGGCCTATTTGTCGCCGCCTGTCTCATGCGCGCTTATCTTCAGATGGTGCGACTCCACGCGCAGAATCCCTTGAGTCGGCTGACCTTTCAGATGACCGACTGGATTGTCTTGCGGTTTCGACGGCTCGTGCCAGGCTTTGGCGGCTTTGACTGGGCCAGTTTTCTGTCGGCGCTGGTCTTGAGCTGCCTGCTTGCGGTCGTGTTTTATTTTCTGATGTCGTCGCACTTATTACCGGCCGCCCAGGGCGTGGATAAACCTGTGCGCCCCTTCGGCTGGCTAGTTGCACTGGCAGTGCTTTGGATGACCACTTGGGGGTTTCAGCTTGCGGTCATGATCCTGATCGCGAGCGTTCTGCTTTCTTGGCTCAACCCGATGCACCCTTTAAAGCCGGTGTTTGATCTTTTGGTGGCACCCATGCTCGCCCCGTTTCGGCGTCTCTTGGGCCGGGGGCAGCAGGGCCGACGGCCATCAGGATTTGATTTCTCGCCGATTGGCGCTTTTCTGCTGCTGCAGATTCTTGGAGCGGCCGTTGCCGAGATGGAGATGGCCGTGATGCGCCATCTCTTCTAGGAAGATCTCGGGTAACGCTGGCTGGGTTGTTAACGTGTGACGCGGACGGTGCCGCGGTTCGTCACGACGCGCACGCGATCACCGACGCGAATCTCGACATCCGCTTCTTGCACAATCACCCGGGTCTCCCCGGAGTCGTATTTCACGGTGATCTCTAGACCGGGACGCTGATTGGCCTGTTCTTCGATGGACTGTCCCGCCACGGACCCGACAATCGCCCCGAGCACGGTTGCGACATCACGTCCTTTGCCACCTCCGGCAGCGCTACCCGCGATGCCGCCGACGATCGCCCCACCCGCAGTGCCGAGGCCTTTGCTGTCACGCTGAATCGTGACGCTTCGAACGGCCTCGACCGTCGCCATGCGAACGGTCTGCTCACGCTGGGTCTCGCTTGATCGATAGATACCGGCGGAGCTGCTCTGCGTTGCGCAGCCTGTGACCACCAGGGCGAGGCTGCCAACAATAGCGATTGACAGGAGCGGTCTAAAGTTCATGAAAGTTCTCCGAAAGAAAACGGTTAAACGGTGAGCCGGTGTGCGGTGTCCGGGTATAGCTTCGCAATCAGTTGGGCCACGTTGGCCGGATCCACACGATGATTCTGTGCGCCACGGTGAACGACCTTCAGCGCACCCATGATGTTACCGAGCCGCGCGCTGTCCAGAAGCGACGCACCACGTGCAAGACCATAGAGAAGTCCACCACGGAAGGCGTCACCACATCCTGTCGGGTCAATCGCAGGGAGTCCGAAGAGTTCTTGCACCGATAATCCTTCGACTCGAGTCGTCTCTGAACGTTCCATCAGGTCAACACCAAGGTTGCCGCGGGTGACAATCAGTCCCCCGGGAAGCTGTGTGGCAAGGTCGGCCAGCGACAGGCCAATTTTTTCGGCGAGCATATGCCCCTCGTAGTCGTTGACCGCGACCCAAGTGGCCTGACCGACGAGTTGTTTCAGGTCATCCGCGCTAAAGACAGGCATGGCCTGACCCGGATCAAAAATAAAGGGGATCTTTCTTTCCGAGAATTCGCGTGCGTGACGAAGCATGGCCTCCTTGCCGTTGGGGGAGACGATGCCAAGCCGAGTGGCAGGATCATGCAGACCAACCTCTCCAGCACGGTTCATGGCACCCGGATGGAAGGCCGTGATCTGGTTATCGTCAAGGTCAGTCGTGATGAATGCCTGGGCACTGAAGCAGTCATCGGCATTCAGTACTGAAGAGACATCAATGCCAAGCTGATCGAGTCGCTTCAGATAGTCCTGACCATCTCGCCCTACGGCACCTAATAGCCCACAGGGCTGGCCTAGGCCGCGTAGCGTGTAGGCGATGTTGGCGGCGCAGCCACCAAATTCTTGCCGCATCTGCGGCGCGAGAAAGGCCACGTTAAGCATATGGACCTGATCGGGAAGGATATGGTCACGGAAACGTCCTTCGAACACCATGATGGTGTCAAAGGCAATGGAACCACTGATTTGAACGCTCATAACAAATCTTTCTAGGGGGAGTTATTCAGAGGAAAGTGCGCCGATGCAGACCCAGCCGTCACGTTCTGCAAGCACGCGCATCGGGGCTAAGTGGGTCGTGAGCGGCCGATAGACATCAAGAATCTCGTCGGCTTGTCGCGCAAGAATCCCCGACAGAAGCAGCATGCCATTGGGTCGCACATGTCGGGTAATCGCGGGGGCCAATACCTTGAGTGGCTGCGCCAGGATGTTGGCCACCACAATATCGAATGGCCCAGTAATCGTCGCCTCGGCATCGACTGCGCGGACCTGAACCTGATTGACCATCGCATTTTGAATCGTGGTCTGAACTGCAATCGGGTCGATGTCCACTGCGGTGACATCGGTCGCACCGAGTCTGGCGGCAGCGATCGCAAGAATTCCAGAACCACATCCCATATCCAAGACCTTCGGAAGATGCGTTAACGTCTGCTCAGCGGCGACGAGCATCTCGAGGCAGAGCTGCGTGGTCGCATGACTTCCAGTGCCAAACGCCATTCCTGGATCGATTCGTATGACACGCGTTACGTCGGTGAAGGATTTGGGAGGATCCCCCCAGTGAGGGCCGACCCAGAGTCGGTCGGCAATCTGAAACGGTGAGAATTGGCGTTGGGTCTCACTCACCCAGTCACGATCGGTAATCTCACGAATCTCGACGATGGCAGCAGCACATTCCGGCAGTTCTGTGCAGACCTCACGCCAGAAGTCTTGGGCATCACGGTCCGATTCGGCGTGGACGAGGACGGCAATCTTCGAGGCCGGCCAAGCCTGAAGATCGCTGGGGGTTCCGGGTTCGCCAAAGATGGGCTGCTCGAGATCGCTGTCGGCCTGGGCATCCTCGACGCTGACCGACAGTGCCCCCAGTGTCATCAGCTGATCGGAGATGAGATCGGGCTGATCGGTGGAGAGCTCAAAAACAATTTCCCGCATACCAGCGTCTAGCGGTCGCGCTCACGCGCTGCGAGCATGTGCTCCAGATAGTGGATGGACGTGCCGCCTTCCACGAAGTGGGCATCTCGCATGAGCTCACGGTGCAACGGCACATTGGTCTGAATGCCCTCGACGACGGTCTCTGACAGGGCAATCTGCATCCGTGCAATGGCCTGTGCCCGAGTGTCGCCATAGACGATGAGCTTGGCAATCATGGAGTCGTAATGCGGCGGCACGACATAGCCGCTATAGGCGTGCGAATCCACCCGAACACCGGGGCCGCCCGGCGCATGCCAGGTCTGAATCTTTCCAGGTGAGGGCGTGAACTTATAGGGGTCTTCCGCGTTAATTCGACATTCGATCGCATGGCCTTTGAAGGCAATGTCCTTTTGCTTAAACCGGAGCTTCTGGCCACTCGCCACGCGAATCTGCTCTTGCACGATATCGATTCCGGTGATCAGTTCGGTGACGGGATGTTCGACCTGCACCCGGGTGTTCATTTCAATGAAGTAGAACTCGTTGTTCTCGAACAAGAATTCGATAGTGCCAGCGCCGCGGTAACCGATTCGGCGACAGGCGTCTGCGCAACGTTCGCCCGTCTTATCGCGCAGGCGTGTGGTGAGCTTCGGAGCGGGGGCCTCTTCTAACACCTTCTGGTGTCGGCGCTGCATGGAGCAGTCCCGCTCACCCAGATGGACCACGTTTCCGAAGTGGTCGGCAAGAATCTGAATTTCGATGTGCCGAGGGTTCTCCAGGAACTTCTCCATGTAGACCTCGGGATTGTTAAAGGCGGCGGCCGCCTCGGTGCGTGTGGTAGCCACTGCGTTTAAGAGGGCGGCCTCTGTATGGACCACGCGCATACCCCGGCCACCGCCACCGCCTGCCGCCTTGATGATGACGGGATAGCCAACACTGCGTGCGATCCGAACAATCTCTTTGGGATCCTCTGGGAGCGCGCCATCAGAGCCTGGCACACAGGGCACCCCTGCAGCAATCATTGCTTTTTTGGCGGCGACCTTGTCACCCATGATGCGGATCACCTCGGGCGTTGGGCCAATGAATTTAAATCCACTGCGTTCAACACGTTCCGCAAAGTCGGCGTTCTCCGAGAGAAAACCGTAGCCGGGGTGAATGGCTTCTGCATCGGTCACCTCTGCGGCGGCGATGATGGCGGGCACATTCAGATAGCTCTCGCGAGACGAAGGAGGACCGATACAGACCGACTCGTCGGCGAGCTTGACGTATTTGGCGTCGGTGTCTGCCTCGGAGTGCACAACAACGGTTTTGATGCCGAGCTCTCGGCAGGCCCGCTGGATACGCAGGGCAATCTCGCCGCGATTAGCAATCAATACTTTCTCAAAAAGGGCCATGGTGAAATCTTTTTAGCGAATGGGGGGCGAGCTGCGGATGTCTAAGCCAGCACGAACAGGGGCTGACCAAACTCCACGGGCTGGCCGTTTTCGACCAGTACCTCTTTGATCACGCCAGCCGCATCTGCGGGGATCTCGTTCATCAGCTTCATTGCCTCGATCACGCACAGCGTCTGCCCCTCTGATACGGTGGAGCCCACCGATACAAAAGGTTCTGCGCCTGGTGACGATGCCCGATAAAAAGTCCCAACCATGGGGGATTTGATGACCTTTCCTTCGGGGGCCGACGCAGCGGCTGACACGGGTGCTGCGGCTTCGGCCACCGGGGCAGCGGATGACTGCGTCGCGGGGGCGGCGGAAGTCGGTGCCGTATACACATGGCTGACATGTGAGGTCTGGGGTCCGGCGTTGGACTTCACAATCTTGACTTTATCTTCGCCCTCGGTGATCTCGAGTTCGGCGATGCCCGATTCGGCAACCAGGTCAATCAGGGTTTTGAGTTTTCTGAGGTCCATGAGATGAGGCTCCTTCGAGGTCTTGCTTAAACGGCGGTCTGGCGAAGACGCTGGATGGCGAAGTCCAGGGCGGCGCTGTATCCGGCGGGACCAAGCCCGCAGATCACAGCCTCGGCCAGATCGGAAAAATACGAGTGGTGGCGAAACGCCTCTCGGCGGTGCACGTTGGAGAGATGTACTTCGACAAACGGAACTGCGACTGAGGCGATCGCATCCCGAACGGCCACGCTGGTGTGTGTCCACGCGGCCGGATTGATCACGATAAATCCAATTCCCGCAGCAGGTGCCTGATGGATCCGTTCGATCATCTGGCCCTCGTGGTTAGTTTGAAAGCTTTCAACCGATACACCTGCAGACTGCCCTTGCGTCTTTAGGCGCTGATCAATTTCCGCTAAGGTTGTTGACCCATAAATCGCTGGCTCTCTCTGGCCAAGTCGATTCAAATTGGGCCCATGTAGCACCCAGATCGCCGAAGATGACGACATTCGGTCCGCTCCATAAGATTTCGGAGCGGCAATTTTAGCGCACTTCAGAGATCCATGATCTGAGTTCTTCTTCGCGTATTCTGCCGGCTTTTTGCTTGATTACGCGCCCTTTTTCGTCGATTAGTACCGTATAAGGTAGGGCATCAATTGCATTTCCGAGCTTTTTCGCCAGTTCGGTACCCGATCCGCCAGTAATCAGTAGCGGGTAAGAGACGGGTTTAGTTTCTGCGAATTCTCTGACATTTGACGGAGAATCGACCGCCAATCCAATCACTTTAACGCCAGATGAAGACATTTCCGCGTGAACTCGAGAAAGTTCTGGCATCTCTTCGACACATGGGGGGCACCAGGTGGCCCAGAAGTTCACCACAGTCAAACGTCCCCGAACGGATGACATGACCGTAGGCTCCCCCTTTGGATTAGGGAAGCTGAGGTCAAATATCCAGTCGGCGGGGGTATTGACCTGGTTTGGATTGATCCGCCAGATCCCGATGGCAATGCCCAGGATGAGCATGACTAATGCGGTGATCGCGATGATGCTGCGGCGTGTATTGGCGGGTGCGGCCATGGTGAGACCTCTATTCGGGGTGGGATTCTTTGGTGAGTTGTGGGAGCGCGTCAATATCGGCTCTGAGCGGTCGGCCACGGCTATCGGTCTGTTGCGCCGACCGCAGGTCGGTCTCTGGGTAGATCGTGATGACGGCCAGCTCTCCCTGCCATTGAATCACCAGGGTTTCGAGGTCGCGCGCCCCTCGCCCTGCTCGCGGATCGCCATCACTCGTGGTGGCGTCGCTCTGGATGTTGTGATCGAGCAGAAAAAACCCCAGGGCTTTGGCATTGTCGGCATAGCACTGAATGTGGATATCGGTGTGGTCCGAGGCAGTTCCGTTGACGATGGCACCGCTGGTCATCGGGCGAAACTCGCGAAGCAATTGCATGAGCGCCAGGGTCTTTTGGCGGAGGCTGGCTAGGCGCTGGGGCTGATGGTCTGACTGGAAAATCTGTTGGTATTCACGAAGGGCGTCTTCGACTTCTTCATTAGAGGGCAGATCTTGTTTGGCAAGTCGGCTGCCATGCCCCCCCGTGGCCCGGTCATAGGCTTTTCGTTTGGCGCTTGCGTAGTCGAGCCCCTCTTCAGCGATCAGGGCCGCCGCTGCGACGGCGAGTTCCTGTCGCAGCCCATGGGGGCCTGGTTCAGCATGCCATTGATTCCAGTTGTCTTGCATGGTCCGCATTATGCCGGTGGCTACAATGGCGCATGCACCTACATATCATCGGGATTTGCGGCACGTTCATGGGCGGACTCGCCTTGCTGGCACGAGCGCGCGGCCATCAGGTTACGGGCTGTGATGCCAATGTCTATCCCCCCATGAGTACCCAGCTTGAGGCCGCAGGCATTCGACTGATGGAAGGGTTTTCAGAGGATCAGTTGTCGCTTCGCCCTGACCTATGGGTGATTGGCAATGTCGCGAGTCGGCGGATGCCGTTGATCGAAGCCTTATTAAATGCGCGCGCCCCGCTGGTCTCGGGCCCACAGTGGATGGCCGAACATCTGTTGCGAGACCATCGCGTGCTTGCCGTTTCTGGGACACACGGCAAGACCACGACCAGCGCCATCTTGGCTTGGCTCTTAGAAGACGCAGGACTCTCGCCTTCATTTTTGATTGGCGGCGTTCCCGAAAACTTTGGCGTCTCTGCGCGATTGAGTCCTGCGTTTGGGTCGCATGCATCGGATCATCTTCCCCCGTTTGTGATTGAGGCAGACGAATACGACACGGCCTTTTTTGATAAGCGATCCAAGTTTCTGCATTACCGAGCAGAGATCGCAGTACTGAATAACCTTGAGTTTGATCACGCGGATATCTTTGCGGACCTCGCAGCGATTGAGACACAGTTTCATCATTGGGTCAGAACCTTGCCGTCAAAAGGACGCCTCGTGGTGAATGCGCAGGCGCCAGCCCTTGCGCGCGTTCTGGCACGCGGCGGTTGGACGCCGGTGGAATTATTTCAGGATGCGGCTGGATGGTCGATCGGCTTGCCCGCGTCGTCGGGGGTCTCGTCGGGGTCCGCGGATCACTTTACGGTGTTACAGGCCGGCCGTCCTGTCGGCAGTGTCGAGAGCCCGCTCACGGGCGCCCACAATCGCAGTAATGTGCTTGCAGCGATTGCTGCGGCAGTCGCGTTTGGCGTTTCAGCTGAGCAGGCCTGTCAGAGCGTGTCGCGTTTTCTTGGCGTGAAACGACGGATGCAGGTTCGTGGCGAGATCAACAGGATTCGCGTGCTCGATGACTTTGCCCATCACCCGACCGCCATCGAGACCACCATTGATGGATTGCGTGATCAGATGCGGCGTGCCGGCATGACTGGAAGAATCCTTGCGGTCATCGAGCCTCGATCCAATACGATGAAGCTTGGCGTGATGGCTGCAAAGCTTGCCGATAGCCTTTCCGGGGCAGACCGTGTCTTTGCCTTTGCCGGTGGTATTGACTGGGATCTGGACCAGGCGTTGGCCTCGATACAAGAGCGGACCTTGGTGTCCCGCGAGATTGAGGATCTTGTGTCAACGATCTGTCGTGAGGCGCGTCCTGGGGATCAGATTCTGGTGATGAGTAATGGTGGATTTGCGGGGATCCACGATCGACTCTTGCGTGGTCTCAGTCAGGGTCAGTAGGGATGTTTGTTCTGTTCGAGGAAGACGGCGGATTTCGTGTCGCCACGATATTGTCCGAGGCCGACACCAGTCTTCAGGTCGAGATGCCCACGGGCAAACGACAAAAGATCAAACGACAGGTCGCACTCCTATTGTTTGCAAGTCCCAGTCCAGACCAGTTGCTTCGGGACGCGCAGTCGATCGCACAAGAGCTTGATCCGCCGTTCTTATGGGAATGCGCCCCTGCAGAGGAATTTGATTTTCAGGAATTTTCTGCTGAAGTCTTTTCGGTGACTGCGAGTACCGCCGAGAAGGCGGGGCTATTGATGGCACTGCATCAGGCGCCCATGTATTTTTATCGAAAGGGGCGTGGCCGTTATCGCGCAGCTCCTGAAGAGTCGTTAAAGGCGGCGCTTGCCGGTGCAGAGAAGAAGCGACTGGCGGCCCAAGCGCAGCAGGCCCTGCAGGATGCGCTCATTGCGGGGGAACTGCCTGAGGCGATTAAAGACTCCGGTCTGATGCTAGTGGTACGCCCCGATAAACAATCCATCACCTATAAGGCGTTGGATGCGGCAGCCCATCAGCTACAGATGACACCCGCACGACTGCTGCTTGAGCGTGGCGCGATTCCGTCGGCTTATAGCATTCACTATGCGCGGTTTTTGCAGCAGTGCTTTCCCGTTGGGACAGGCTTTGGTCTTGCAGCATCCGAGATCGCGGCGTTGCAATCGGCCGTCACCAAACTCGCACTGCCACTGGCAGACGTGACGGCTTTCTTTTTTGATGATGCGGCGACCACCGAGATCGACGACGCCTTTTCGATTGTGACGCGGGAGGAGGGGGGCTGGCGGGTCGGTGTGCATATTGCGGCGCCGGGGCTTGCGATTACGCCACAGAGTCCTCTTGGGCAGGTCGCCCGCGAGCGTGCATCGACCGTCTACTTTCCGGGAGACAAGATCACCATGCTTCCGGGCGATGTGATTCCGCTGTTTTCGCTCGACGAAGGTCACGAGCGGTTTGCTTTGTCGCTGTATGTTGACTTTGATGCCCAGGGTCAGAAGCTTGGCACACAGTCCAAGATTGAGCGTGTCTTCATTGAAAAGAATCTTCGGCTCGGTGAATGGGAGTCGTTGCTAGATCAGCCTCTGGAAGAAATCGATGCCGCCCATTTGCCGTGGCATGGACTCAAACCGTTATTGTTTCTGGCACAACGCCTGAAGGCCTCTCGCGAGGTGGCCCGGGGGCGGCCAGAGATGCCCGGGCGCATCGACTTTAACTTTGATGTCCAATGGAACTCGGCGAATCCACAGGCCTCTCGCGTTGGAGATGGTCGTCCGGTGCTGACGCAACGGCGGCGGGGATCGCCCATCGATACGCTCGTGTCAGAGTTCATGATCCTGGCCAACACGAGCTGGGGGGAGTTATTGGCGCTCGCCCGACTGCCGGGTATCTATCGGGTACAGACGATGGGGCGCGTACGGATGCAGACCCAGCCCGGCCCCCATCAGGGGCTCGGTGTTCAGAACTACATCTGGGCCACCTCACCGTTGCGTCGCTATAGCGACCTGATGAATCAGTGGCAGATTTTGTCGGTCCTGGGCCAGCGGACCCCAGTATTCAAGGGTAACGAGGCCGAGTTGTTTTCAGCGGTGACACATTTCGATACGGTTTACAACCAGTACGCGGATTTTCAGGAAACACTTGAGCGTTACTGGTCGCAGCGATGGATTGGGCTGCAGGCGGGATTGGATGCGCAGGGAGAGTCATGGCGTGTTGATCAGACAGGAATCACGATTCGGGAGCGGGCCGTGGCGCTGCGAGACGGCGCTTTTCGACTGCGCCGTGCGCCCGTGGTCTTCCGCTGTTTTGATGCGCCTGAGAGTGGACCGGGGGTCGAGATCGAGGTGGATCTGCTCGCTTCGGACGCACTGGATCTTCAGTTGTCGGCGCGGTTTGTGGCGACGGTCTCGACCCAGCCTGTGGAAGAAGAGGAACCAGTGGTGCTAAGCGAACACTACGCGGTCTTGGGCGATCCCATTAGTCATAGCAAGTCGCCGGTGATTCATGCCGCCTTTGCAGCACAGACGCAGCAACAGATGCATTACGAGGCAAAGCAGGTGGCCCTTGCCGATCTTGCGCCGATGCTCGAGGCGCTTCGTGACCAGGGTTTCGGTGGGGTGAACCTCACGGTGCCACTCAAGGAAGAGGCATTCGCCCTGGCAATTGCTCAGGGCTGGGAGATGTCGAGCCGTGCGCAGGCGGCGGGCGCAGTGAACACGTTGAAGTGGGATGCCAACGGATTTGTGATGGCGGACAACACCGATGGCGTGGGGCTCGTGCGCGCCCTCGAGCGCGCGCTTGGAAGCCAGAACAGTCTACAGGGTGCACGTGTTCTGATTATTGGTGCGGGGGGTGCTGCCCAAGGCGTGATTGCTCCGCTGCGCGAAGCAGGCGCTGCTCGGATTCGGATTGCAAATCGAGGCCTTGACCGTGCGCAGGCCATCGTCGATCGATGGGCAGCGCTGGATGCATCATCGTCACAGTGGCTATCGGCCATGCCATTGTCGATGCTTGCGAACCCTTCTGACGACCCAGACGAACATGATGCGGTGGTCATCAATGCCACATCTGCAAGCCTGTCGGGCGCAGAGATTCCAATACACGCTGAGCGTTTCGCGCGTGCCGATCTGGTGATGGACATGATGTATGGCCCGCAGCCCACCCTGTTTATGACCCAGGCCACGAATGCGGGGGCCGCACGGGTGATCGACGGTCTGGGCATGCTGGTGGAGCAGGCCGCAGAGGCCTTTTTCTTGTGGCGTGGTGTCCGCCCCGAAACTGCTTCGGTCTTGGCAGATTTGAGGATACAGTTAGGCCAGGTTTCGCCGCGGTCCTAGGGGTTTTTCATGTCCGAGTTTGAGAAGACGATTGAGGCTATCCGTGATCCGGAGGCTGCTCAGCTTGCGCTGATCGAAGTGCAGGAGATGCTCACGCGTCAAAAGCTCGAGAGTGAGATCGTGTCGCGTGAACAGCATTCGGTTGGGTCTGATCGCCAGGATCTTGTTCGTCAGCTGGTGGCAAAGCAGCAGCTTGCAGCGCTTCAGACCAAGCTTGATCGTCTGCATCCTGCGGATATTGCCTACATCTTAGAGGCGCTGCCAAGAGAAGATCGACTCGCGATCTGGGAGCTCGTCCGCGCGGAGCGCGATGGTGAGATTCTGGTGGAGGTCTCGGATGCGGTTCGTGAGACGCTGATTGCGTCGATGGATCGCGAAGAGCTGGTGGCGGCTGCTGAAACGCTCGACACCGACGACCTGGCCGCGTTGGCCCCGGACCTTCCTGAAGAGGTGGTTGAAGAGGTTAGTGAGGGACTCTCGATTGAAGAGCGGGAACAGCTTCGGGCAGCCATGTCGTATCCCGACGGCAGTGTTGGCGCACGGATGGATTTTGAGATGGTGACGATTCGTGAGGATGTCACGCTCGAAGTGGTCTTGCGATATCTGCGGCGATTTGATGAACTCCCCGATCACACGGACCAGGTGTTTGTGGTGGATCGCAACGAAAAGCTGCTTGGCGCTCTGCCGATTGCGAAGCTCCTCGTCCACGAGCCGGACACTATGGTGGCCGAGGTCATGGTGAAGGAGTTCATGGCACTTCATCCGCATGATGATGCGAGCGACGCAGCCCAGGCCTTCGAGCGTTATGACCTGGTGTCTGCGCCAGTGTTAGACCATCACGGAGGGCTTCTTGGTCGACTCACCGTGAATGAGGTGGTCGATGTGATTCGAGAAGAAGGTGAGCAGGATGTCTTTGCACAGGCCGGTCTCCGTGACGAAGAGGATCTCTTCGCTTCGGTCTGGGCGTCTGCAAAAAACCGTTGGCTCTGGCTTGCCTTGAACCTTGGAACTGCGTTTTTTGCCTCGCGAGTGATCGGCGCATTTGAGGGCACGATCGAGCGCGTGGTCGCCCTTGCCGCCTTAATGCCGATCGTTGCGGGGATTGCTGGAAACTCAGGTAACCAGACGATGACGTTGTTCATTCGGTCGATTGCCTTGGGTCAGATCACTGCGAAGAACGCCTCACGCATTGTCGCGAAGGAGCTTGGGATTGCAGGACTCAATGGACTGGTCTGGGGATCGGTGGCGGGGGCCTTTGCCTGGTGGCTCTATAACGATACGGATCATGGTCTGATGCTTGGCATGACAATGATGTTGGCGATGCTATTAACGCTGTTGATCGGTGCGTTGATTGGAATCTTGGTGCCCTTAGGCCTGCAGCGTATGGGCCGAGACCCTGCGATCGGCGCCTCGGTGCTACTGACGTTTAGTACCGATTCGATGGGATTTTTTATTTTTCTTGGGCTAGCCACCCTCTTCTTTATTTAGGGTGAGAGGTCGATGGAGAGTCTTTCGTTAATCATCGCCCTGGCCATCGGTGTCTTGCTTGGTGCGGCCGTCATGGGGTTACGGGCGGCATCTGGCCAGCGCCGAATTGCAGAAGAACTCGCTGACGCAAGGGCCCGACTGGCCGAGCGTCAGCATGCCGCACAAGAGATTGAGACCAGGGCAAAACTCTTTGCCGAAGAGCTGATGCGATCACAGGCGCAGCAGCTGGCACAGACCAATCAGACGCAGGTCGGCAGTCTACTGGCGCCTTTGAAAATGCAGTTTGAGACGTTCTCCAAAGAAGTCTCCAACTTGAAAGAGACGGCTCAGAAAGACAGCACCATCCTCGCCGAACGAATCCGGCACCTGCTCGAGGCGCAGCAGAAGATCTCTCAGGATGCCCAGAATCTTGCGGCAGCCTTAAAGGGCGATAACAAGATGATGGGCGACTGGGGCGAGGTGATTCTGGAGCGGGTCCTCGAGGTCTCAGGGCTTGCCCGTGATCGTGAATTTTTCGTACAGGAAAGTCATGGGGCGACGGAGGAGGCCGCACGCACCCGACGTCCCGACGTGATTATTCAGTTACCAGAAGATCGCTTCTTAATCGTGGACTCGAAGGTGTCACTGAAGGCCTATGAGGACTATTACAACACCGAAGACGAGGCACAGAAGCCGGCGCGACTGAAGGCCCACCTTGCCTCCATTCGGGCGCACATGGAAGGGCTTGCCAAGAAAAACTATCAGGGCATTCATGGGGATCGGTCCCCTGATTTCGTCATGATGTTTGTGCCCATCGAACCCGCCTTTCTGTTGGCGACAGGTAATGACGACACGCTGTGGATTGATGGCTGGAACAAGCATGTCTTGCTGGTGAGCCCCAATACCCTTTTGTTTGTGCTACGGACGGTGGAGTATCTCTGGCGACAGGAACGCCTTGGGAAGAATGCGGTGGAGATTGCCAATCGTGGCGGGCTGCTTTACGACAAGTTTGTCAATTTTGTCGGTGACCTGGAGTCGATTGGCGATCGTCTGCGTCAGGCCCAAGAGGGCTATGACGCCGCCCATAAGAAACTGGTGAGTGGTCGAGGCAGTCTAATTCGTCAGACAGAGATACTGAAAGACCTTGGCGTGAAGCCGACAAAGTCCTTGCCAGGGAATCTTTTAGACCACGGGGACGACTAGCGAGCACCGCGCGGGCGAAGCATCGTCCGATGGTCAATGCCAGCCTCGTCAAAGATGGGGCCCTCGGCAACAAATCCAAATTTTTCGTAAAAGCCAAGGGCATGGCACTGCGCATGCAGATAGGTCTGGGCATGTCCGATCGCATCGGCTTCGGTTAACAGTGCGCGCATGATCTGCGCGCCATAGTGTTTTCTTCGATGAGAGGCCAAGACGGCCATCCGTCCAATGCGTCCATCCGGTGCGAGCCGACCCGTGGCGACTGCGAGGCCATCGGCAAAGACAAGGGCATGGCGACAGACGGCATCCAGATCATCAAGTTCTTCTTCTGCTGGGACTTTCTGTTCATCAACAAAAACGGTGAACCGAATTCGGGTGGCATCGTCCCGAAGGGTCTCCCAGTCACCGAGCACCAGTTGATCAGGCATCGTCTTTATCCTTTCTTTGTCACCACAACCAGGCCGCGCCGCGCACACCAGAGGCGTCTCCATGATGGGCAGCACAAAGCGTTGTCGTGACTGGCCCATCATGAAAGATCCAGCGGTTCCAACGCGCCGGGACCTGAGTATAGAGGTCTGGAATCTGACTAAGGCCGCCACCCATCACAATGCAGTCAGGGTCGAGGAGATTGATCACGGCCGCGAGTGCCCGTGCAAGCCGATCGTAAAACACCTCCATCACCTTGATCGCTTTCGGATCGCCGGCTTGTCGTAACGCAAGAATATCTGGGACGGAAGACGCACGTGTCAGATCGTCGTAGGCCGCCACGAGCGCGGGGCCACTCAGTAGTGTCTCGATGCATCCCTGGCGACCGCACCAGCAGTTCATGACCAAGGAGTGGTCGTGCGGATCTCCCGCGAGCGGGTTGTGGCCCCACTCGCCAGCGATGGCATGTCGACCCACGATTAGTTTTTTATGGATCGCAAGCCCGCCGCCCACGCCGGTGCCGAGAATGACACCAAAGACCACCGAGGCATTTTGTGCTGCGCCATCGGTTGCCTCTGAGAGTACGAGACAGTTGGCGTCGTTGGCGAGCCGCACGGGCCGCGCAAGTGTGACTTCAAGATCCTGTTGAAAGCGTTGCCCATTAAGCCAGATGGAATTGGCATTTCGAATCAGACCAGTAGTAGGGGAGACAGAGCCGGGGATCCCAATACCGACTCGGGCCAACGGAGCGGAATGACCGTGATCTGCTGCGGCCCGGTCTGCCAGGGAGACGAGTTCTGCGATTGCTTTTAGTGTGGCGGGATAGTCGTGCTGAGGACTGGGAAGTCGATAGCGCCAGACCACATTACCGAGATCATCAAGTAAGGCGGCTTCGATCTTGGTGCCGCCAAGATCGATTCCCAGACGGATCATGCAAATCCTTTAGAGAGCAGACTCAGTCCGATGAGTAGCATTGCCACAGTAATGGCGCGTTCGAACTGCTTCTGGCTGATCCGGGCCCGTATCTTTTGTCCGATAAAGATTCCCAAGACTGCTGGAATCAGTGCCGCTGTCGACAGGATCAGATTGTCTCGGTTCATCACATCCAGCTGTGCAAGAAAGATGGCGAGTGACAGGCCCCCGACAAAAAAGAGCATCGCAATCGTGGCGGTAAAGAGATCTTTGGGCAGCTTGAGCATGGCCAGATAGACCATCAGTGGTGGCCCATAAAAACCAGACACTCCCCCGAGCAGTCCTCCACCCGCGGCCATGGCAGGGCCAACCCATCGCTGAGCAGAAAGACTCAAGACGAAATTAGGTTTGAGCAGACGCACTGCGGGCTGAATGAGTACGACCGTCCCCATGATGATGTAGAGCGTGTTCTGGTCTAGCCTTACGAGCAGCTGAGTGCCGAATCCGATGCCGATCACTAAGGCGATGGTCATCGGCCAGAACCGTTTGATGACTGCACCGAGGTTGCCACCTTGCATTGCCTGCCAGATGTTGGTGATGAAGACGGGCACGGTCAGAATCGCCAATGCCTGAGGAATCGGCATAAACATCGACAGAATCGGAACGGCGATCAGGGGCAGTCCAAGACCGAGGGCCCCCTTGGAGAAGCCACCCAACAACAGTCCAAAAAAGCTGCCTGCGATGGCGGCAATCGATAGGCTCAGAAGGGTCATCAGCAGGTGCTTTCAGAAGTGGGCGTTAGCCCATGGGATGTTTAATATAGCCGTCGCGGGTCTGTGGCAGCTTTGCCCCCAGGATGGAGGATGCCACCTGGGTTCTTAGAATCTGCGCCGTGCCGCCAGCGATGGTGAACATACGAGCATCACGCATATGGCGTTCCATGGCGACTTCGCGAGAGTAGCCGGTGGAGCCGAAGAGCTGCAGCGAATCACTGGTGACCTTATTGGCGGTTTCCGCAGCATAGATTTTTGCCTGAGCGGCGCGCTTCACATCCGGAAATGTGCCCACTGGGACATCGGCAGCACGATGAATAAGTAGGCGCGCAGCATCAAGTTGAATCGACATATCGGCGATCATCCACTGTAGTCCTTGGAATTCGCCGATGGGCCGGCCAAACTGCTTGCGGATCTTGACGTAGTCGACGGCCTCTTCAAAGGCACCTTGCGCAATGCCGAGGGCAACGGTACCGGCGCCGACACGCTGGGCGTTATAGGCATTCATGAGCGCCGCAAATCCTTTGCGCAGATCCCCCATCGGTTTAAGCAACATGGACTCATGCACCCGCAGGCCGTCGAAATAGACATGGGTTTCGGGGATGCCGCGCACTCCCATGGACGGGGTGCGATCCGCAATCGTCATGCCTGGAAGGCCTTCCTTCTCGCGCACTACGATAAAGCCACCAATTCCCTGCTCAACACCGTCTTCAAAGACGCGCGCAAAGATCAGGTGTAGACGCGAGACACCTCCACCCGTAATCCAGTACTTGTGGCCCTTGATGACATAGTGGTCTCCGTCGCGATCAGCTCGGGTTGTCATTTCACTGGCCGCACTTCCTGCATTGGGCTCTGAAATGCAGATCGCAGGCTTATCGCCTGCAAGCACGCAGGATGCAGAGATCTGCTTCTGTTCCTCAGAGCCATAGGCCATGATGGCACCGATGGCCCCCATATTGGCTTCGACGGTGATGCGGCCCATTGCTGCGCAGGCCTTGGCCATTTCTTCGATGACAAGTACCGTCTCGAGATAACCGAGCCCTTGGCCACCATAGGCCTTCGGAATCGTCATTCCCATGAATCCGGCATCCCGTAACTTCTTGATGTTGTCCCAGGGATAGGCTTCGGTCGCATCGGTTGTCGCCGCGGTTGGCGCAAATTCTTTCTGGGCGAGCTGTCGGGCAGCGGCCTGGATGGCCAGTTGTTCAGAGGTCAGTTGAGTCATGGAAAGGTCTTATGAAAGTTTAAAAATTAATTAATTGGAATAGCGTTGTCGGCGCTGCGTGTCGTCAGTCGCGTCCGAGCCAGTCACGAAGAATCTCCGCGGCGTGTTGATTTCTTACTGGTGGCGCGCGGCGATACTGTACGGGGGTCTTCGAAAGCTTTAGCGGGTTGGCGATCACTGGAACGGAGCCACTGGCGGCCTCGGGATGAGGAAGATTCACTACCGCACCTCGGTGTTGCACCTGCGGATCGTTAAAGACCTGCTCCAGGTTATTGACGGGGCCGCACGGCACGCCCACCTTTTCGAATACGCTGATCCAGTGGTCTCGGGGTTGTTTTCTCATGCCCACCGAGATGATCTGAGCGAGTGCATCGCGATGTTTGACGCGAGCCACATTGGTCGCGTAGTCGGGATGTTCCGCAATACCATCAAGTCCAACCTGCTCGCAGAATTTACGGAACTGGCTGTCATTGCCGACGGCGATGATGATGGGGAAATCTGCGGTCGCAAAGACCTGATAAGGCACGATATTAGGATGTCCATTGCCATATCGTGGCGGAATCTCTTTGGATACAAGATAGTTGGTGCCTGCGTTAATCAGCCAGGAGACCTGTGTGTCCAGTAATGCGATATCGATGTGCTGGCCTTCTCCGGTCTGATCGCGATGACGTAGCGCTGCAAGCAGACCGACCGTCGCATACATCCCGGTCATGACATCGGCAATTCCAACACCGACCTTCATAGGCTCTCCATTGGATTCGCCCGTCACACTCATGATCCCACCCATCCCTTGGATCATGAAGTCATACCCTGCGCGCTGAGCGTAGGGGCCGGTCTGACCAAAGCCGGTGATGGAGCAATAGATCAGCCGAGGAAATCGATCTTTCAACTGTTCATATGACAGGCCATAGGCTTTGAGTCCGCCCACCTTGTAGTTCTCAATCAGGATGTCCGCCTTCTCAAGCAGCGCAAGGATCAGTGCCTGACCATCTGTGCTTGCGATATCAATTTCGATCGAGCGCTTGTTTCGATTGGCACAGAGGTAATAGGCGCTCTCGGCGGTGGGCTTGCCATCGCGACCCATGACAAACGGAGGCCCCCATTTACGGGTGTCGTCGCCCTCACCGGGTTTTTCGACTTTGATGACGTCGGCACCAAGGTCGCCCAGGAGCTGCGCCGCAGAGGGTCCGGCGAGAATGCGAGAGAGATCTAGCACGCGAATGCCGTCAAGGGCCATGGTGTTCATAAGATTTAAATTTAGAGTGAAGAAGAGGAAGAGGAAGCGGAAGCCGTGCTGCGTTGGTAGTGCCCTGAGCGACCTCCGGATTTTTCAACGAGCGCGATATCCGTCATGGTCATGTCTCGGTCGACGGCCTTACACATGTCATAAATCGTGAGCAGCCCCACCTGCACTGCGGTGAGCGCCTCCATTTCGACCCCTGTCTTTCCGGTGACTTCAACGCGCGCAGTGCAGACTACTGCGGGGGGCGTCTCTTGCAGTTCAAAATCAACGCTGACCTTCGATAGCATCAGGGGGTGACAGAGGGGAATGAGATCGGCGGTTTTTTTTGCGGCAGAGATCGCTGCAATACGGGCGACCCCGAGTACGTCCCCCTTTTTACTGTTGCCCTGACGAATCAAGGCGAGGGTCTCGGGCTGCATCATGATCCGCCCCGTCGCCAGCGCGATACGGTGCGTCTCTTCTTTTGCGCCGACATCCACCATGTGGGCTTCGCCTGCGGAATTAAAGTGGGTCAGCTTGGTCATAGCCGGTATGATAGATCGTATGCCGAGAAGAAAAAGCCTTTCACTTCAACAACTTGTTGCGACAAGTCTTGTGGTGGTGATGGCAAGCGCAACGCCAAATACTTCGTCCGCACAACTTCGTCAGGGAGGTCTTGATAACCTGCCCGCCTTGGGCGAGGCATCGGTCGATGAGTTATCTCCTGCTGCAGAGCAGCGACTCGGTGATCAGATCTATCAGGAGTTTCTTCGTATGGGGGTCGTCTTTGATGATCCCGAGGCGACGGATGCACTTGCCTTGCGTGCGCAACAGTTGTTGACTGCGGCCCATACGCTCGGGCACACCGAGGTAAATCGACCCTTTCGTTTTTTTCTGGTGAAGGACCCCTCGATCAATGCCTTTGCTCTGCCCGGGGGCTATATCGGTATCCATACCGGGCTTCTGACGGCGTCTGAACTCGAATCCGAGGTGATGTCGGTCTTGGCCCATGAGATTGGCCATGTCACACAGCGGCATATTGCGCGGATGTTTGGTCAGCAGCGGCAGAGCTCTGCGGTGATGCTCGCGACCGCCTTGCTCGCCATCATGGCGGCACGGGCGAGTGCCGATGCTGCGATGGGAGTGATCTCGCTGGGGCAGACGGTTGCTGCACGAGATCAGATGGCCTTCTCGCGTGATGCAGAGCGTGAGGCCGATCGTGTGGGGCTACAGATTCTTGCGGCGTCGGGCTACGACCCTCATGGCATGTCAAGGATGTTTGAACGCCTCGGGCAGACGGGTCGGTTATATGACACGAATGCCCCGAGCTATCTTCGCTCGCATCCCTTAACGACCGAGCGGATCGCGGATGTGCAGGGTCGACTGCAGAGCGAGTTTGGAAAGCCCTCGTCGGGAGGGTCGAATAGCCTGGCGTTTGACTGGGTTCGCGCCAAGCTCACGGCCCTTGCTGACAATCGGGTGGACGGGCTGCGTCAGTCGCGTCAGCGGCTGCTCGATCAGCTCGGGCAGACACCAGCAGGAGCATCACCATCAGTGACCCGAACCACCGCGCTTCGATTTGGTCTGGCCTGGGTGGCCTTAGCCCAGCGTCAGTTCGCCGAAGTTGATGAGATTCTGGCTGCGCTCGATGCACAGGTGACGCAGGCAGGGCTTGCCCACGAGGCAGCGCCGTTTCTTGATCACCTTCGCCTGCGTCTTGCCATGGATCGACAGATGTCGGCGCCGGCGCTGCAGAGGCTCATCGAATCCGTCACGACTGCCCACCCCGAATCGCGAGCGATTCATCGCGCCGCAGTCGAGGCGCTCGTTCAGGCGGGATCGGTCAATGAAACGACGTCTGCCATGGCCCGTCGCATCACCAGTCTCTGGTCCAACGATCCGCAGGCCTGGGCGCTGTTGGCGCGGGTCGAGGCGGCGCGAGGAAAGCGGGCACTTCAGCATGCCGCCTCGGCAGAACAGTATGCGCTGGTCGGCGCGTTGGCCGCGGCGATTGATCAGCTGACGCTCGCCCGTCGTGCGGGAGATGCTGACTTTGTCACGCTATCAAAGATTGATGCTCGGATCACGACGCTCCGGGCAGAGTTGCGTCGTGATCAGCTCGAGCGTCGAGAATCCGAGCGACGTCGAGAACCCGATCGCTAGCGAAAGACGACCGTCTTTTTCCCGTTAATCAGAATCCGATGCTCGGCATGCCATTTCACCGCTCGGGCAAGCACTCGACATTCGATATCGGCACCGATTGAGGTGAGGTCTGCCGCATTGATGCTGTGGTCCACACGCTCGGTGTCCTGCTCAATGATCGGCCCCTCATCAAGATCTGTTGTGACGTAATGCGCGGTGGCACCGATGATCTTCACGCCGCGTGAGTGGGCCTGTTCATAAGGCTTGGCACCCTTAAAGCTCGGCAGGAAAGAATGATGAATATTGATGGCGCGCCCCTCGAGCTGACGGCACAGTTCCGGCGATAAGATCTGCATGTAACGCGCAAGCACGACAAAGTCGACCTGACTTGATTCGACAATCTTTAAGACTTCGCGCTCCTGTGCGGCTTTGTTGTTTGCGTCGACGGGCAGGTAATAAAACGGTGTCTTGTGATGCGCGACTAAGGTCTCATGGTCACGGTGGTTCGAGATGACGCCCGTGATATCGATCGGCAACTGCCCTGTTGACCAACGAAACATCAGGTCGTTGAGACAGTGCCCCTGACGAGAGACCATCACTAAGACACGCGATCGTTGTTTGGCAGAATGAAGGCGCCAGGTCATCTGCAGCGACTTGGCCAAGGGGACGAAGGCGGCTTCGATCTCAGACTGACTCTGATCGCCCGCATGTTCAAAATGAACTCGCAGAAAAAAGAGCCCTGTCTCATCGTCCCCAAATTGTGCGGAATCCAAGATGTTGCACTGTCGCTGGAAAAGAAATTCAGACACGCGAAAGACGATGCCTTTGGCATCCGGGCAGGCGATGGTCAGAATGAAGTCGTGTGGATGCGGTTTCATAACGGATTCGTGTGATCAATGCGCGTGGGCGTTGGCTGGATCTCGCGCATCGCCTTGATGACCTGTTCTGGCGCGAGGTCACGCAGGCATGCGGTCGTCCCTAACGGACACGCTCGTTTAAAGCATGGACTGCAGGATAACCTGAGACTGATCGCTCTGGCCTTCGCGGAGAGGGGCGGTGTGTGGTCAGGGTCGCTCGAGCCGAAGAGACCGATCACGGGAACATCGAGAGCGGCTGCCGCGTGCATGAGCCCAGAATCGTTGCTGACCACCATCTGCGCCAGACTCAGCCAGCCGAATGCTTCTGCAAGACTGGTTGTTCCGCAGAGACTCTGTACCCGCGCGGCGGGGCCATGCATTTCGGTAATCGACTGACGGATCTGTTCGCCGATGGCCTTTTCCTTTGGGCCCCCAAGAATCACGACGGCGTGATCCGAAGACTGTGCGAGCCAGTCCAGAGCGACAGCGGCAAAGTGAGCCTGTGGCCATTGCTTGGCAGGACCATATTCCGCGCCAGGACAGAGTGCGAGAAGTGGCCCTGTCGGATCTGCTTTTGGGCGGGGCAACCGCCTGGCTGCGAGCTGCGGCCGATGTCGGCCTCGGGTGTCGATTGCGTCTTGCGCGATGGGATGCGTTGCAAGGCAAAGGTAATGCGCCAGCATTGAGGGTCGTTTCGACCCGTGATCTGGGGGTGGGGTGCGCCGATCGTTGAGCAGAACATAGCGATGCTCACCCAGCACCCCACGTCGAACGGGGATTCGTGCAAGCCAAGGAATCAGTGCTGACTTCAACGAGTTAGGGAGAACAATGGCGATCTGGTAACGCCCCTTTAACTGCTGTGCGGTCTGCCAACGTAGCGACCATTGGAGCCTGCCACGTTGAAACGCAACGCTGATGACCTTGCGCACCTGGGGGCAGGCCTCGAACACTGCCGCCACGCCTGGCATCGCCAGGACATCAATGGCGTCGACCTCCTGGGAAAGTTGTGCGATCAGCGGCAGTGAGACGATGGCGTCGCCCACCCACTGTGGCGCGACGACCAGTGCAGCGTGTTTAGTGGCCGTGGACTGTGGCACCGGGGGCGAGCTGATACTGCGTGCCGCAGTAGGGACAGCGGGCTTTGCCGTCATGCCCAAGATCTAAAAAGACCTTGGGATGATGGTTCCACAGCGGCATTGCCGGATTCGGACAGAAGGCAGGCAGGTCAGTGGCCTGAAGCATGACAGGCGCGGATGGCTGTTGAGATTCCGTGGACATCGCGGGCTTCCTTTCGGCCATTAGACGGGATGAACCCAGTGGCGATACTGGGATGATTTGCCAGCGACGACATCAAAGAACAGTGACTGAAGCTTCTCGGTGATCGGGCCCCGTCCGCCATTACCAATGGTCCGATCATCGAGTTCACGGATCGGTGTGATCTCGGCAGCAGTTCCTGTAAAGAATGCCTCGTCGGCGCAGTACATCTCATCGCGGGTGATGCGCTTTTCGATCGTCTCGATCCCCATGTCCCGGGCCATGGTGATCACGGCATCTCGTGTGATGCCATCTAGGCAAGATGCGAGATCAGGCGTGACAAGTTTCCCATTTTTAATGATGAAGACGTTTTCTCCGGAGCCTTCGGAGACATAGCCCTCGGTGTCGAGCAGCAGGGCTTCGTCGTAGCCGTGTACCGTGACCTCCTGGTTGGCCAGGATGGAGTTAATGTAATAGCCACAGGCCTTGGCACGAACCAATGAGACGTTCACGTGGTGCCGAGAAAATGATGATGTTTTGACTCGAATCCCTTTGGTAATACCTTCTTCTCCGAGATAGGCGCCCCAGGGCCATGCGGAGATAGACACATGAATCTTGTTGTCTTTTGCGGCCACCCCTAATTTTTCCGAGCCGATCCAGATCAGCGGGCGGATATAGCAGGATTCCAGTTGGTTTCGGCGGACCACTTCCTTCTGGGCGGCCTCGAGGGTTGCCGCATCGAACGGCACCTTCATCTGAAAGATCTTTGCGGAGTTCATCAGACGCTGGGTGTGTTCCGTGAGTCGGAAGATCGCGGGGCCGTTTGCTGTCTTGTAGGCGCGCACGCCTTCAAAGACGCCCATGCCGTAGTGCAAAGTGTGGGTCAGAACGTGGATCTTGGCGTCGCGCCAGGGCACAAACTGCCCATCCATCCAGATCCAGCCATCACGATCGGCCATTGACATGACTTGCCCCTGAGAAAGTTTGAAGTGGCGCTATTTTAGCGGAGCCCGGCTGGGGCTGCCCCTCGCAGGCCTCTACAATCTAAGCCTTCATGACTGATCAGCAACGCTTTCAATGGATTCGCCAACCTGCCGCCGCTTTGGGGGTACGCGAATCACTGCCATCGAGTCTGGCCATGGCGACCTGGGGGCTGGTGACCGGGGTGGCGATGGTCCAGTCTGGGCTCAGCACGGCACAGGCGATCGGTATGACCTTGTTGGTCTATGCCGGATCGGCCCAGTTAACAAGCCTGCCCTTGTTGGCCGCATCGGCGCCGCTCGCCATCATCTGGGCAAGCGCCTTGATCGTGAACCTGCGGTTTGTGATTTATTCCGCAGCCGTTAAGCCGTTTTTTCAGCGACTGCCCTGGGGGTCACGGCTGCTGTATTCCATTGGGACGGTCGATGTCCTGTCCGTTAATTTTCTGCGTCGTTACCCGAACCCGCCCGTACATCAGCCAAGTCTTGTCCAGTCGGATACTTTCCCCGCGGCATCCGAACCCTTGGCCTATTTTCGATGGGCAGCAGGATTTAACTGGCTGGTCTGGCAGACCAGTTCAATTGCGGGAATTCTCTTGGCACACGTCATTCCATTGTCTTGGGGACTGGAGTACGTGGCATCCCTTGCGTTGATTGCGATGTTGCTGCCGATGCTACTGGATCGGGCAAGCCTGGTCTGTGTGGGCGTTGCTGCTGTTGTGGCGGTGCTCGCGGTCAAGCTTCCGTTGAATCTGGGGCTGCTGATTGCAGTGATTGCAGGGGTGTTCGCGGCGATGCTGGTGGATGGCAGACCTGGCAGTTCAGGATTGACTGCGTCGAGACAGGACTCATGATGGACCGTGAACTCTACATCTGGGTAGCGATTGTCGGACTCATGGTGATGACGATTGTCTCGCGTGCGACGTTGACGTTGTGGCCACGTCGTATTGATCTGCCCGTGCGACTTCAGCGCGCCTTGCGGTTTGCACCAATGGCCGCGATCACTGCAGTGATTGTTCCCAGTATCTTGTTTCAACAGGGTGAACTGGCGATTGCCATGAACAATCCCAAGCTCTGGGCCGCCGCAGCGAGTCTGATCGGCTGGTGGGCAACGCGCCACATGGCGGGCTGTCTTGCCGCAGGACTCTCAGTCTATGTGGTGGGGAAGCTGCTCTTGCTCTCGTGAATCATCTGGAGCGTCCGTGGTGGCGTGGGGGCATCTGCAAACACGGCACGCCAGAGGGCTCTGACGGCATCGCGTGCTTCCAGAAATTCTGACTGCGGTACGCGTGCTGATCCGGCACCCGCAAGACGCTCTGCATGCTGACGGCGGCGGTAGCTGCGATAGGCATCTGCAACACGCTCTGCAAGCGAGAGATCGATGAGTCCAAGCCGTCCCGCGATGCCGAGCAGCGCGATATTGCCGAGATTGCCAGTGAGTTCGGGATGGGCGTGGCTGTAGCGCAAGATAAGCGTCTGAACGATAAATTCAATATCGACCATACCGCCTTGATCGTGTTTGATATCGAACTGATCGGTTGGATTCGGGTGGCCCTCATGCATCTTCTCGCGCATCGCTAAGATTTCTTCCAAGAGCGGTCTTGGATCTCTGGGTAGACGAAGGATGCGGTCACGCTCTGCTTCAAACTGCTGACCAATTGCCTGATCGCCTGCACAGAATCGCGCGCGGGTTAAGGCCTGGTGTTCCCAGACCCATGCATGCTGGGTTTGATATTCGATAAATCCGTCGAGTGCCGTGATCAGCAGTCCGGCACTTCCATTCGGACGGAGTCGAAGATCAATATCAAAGAGCGTGCCTGCTGCCGTTGCGGTGGACAGCCAGACATTGAGTCGTTGTGCTAGCCGGCCATAGATCTCCTGCGCCATCTCATGATCGTCTTCATAGAGAAATATCAGGTCCAGATCGGAGGCGTATCCCAGCTCTTTCCCGCCCAGCCGGCCATAGGCGATCACGGCAAATCGAGGTGTCTCGCGATGTCGCTTGGTCAGTGTGGGCCAGACAGCCTCGAGCGTTGCCTCAAGGACAGCATCGGCCATGGCCGAGAGATGATCCGAGAGTTTCTCCAGGGGCCATCGACCGTCAAGATCTTGTACGAGTAATCGAAACAGATGGGCGTGATGCACCTCGCGCAGGGCATCCATCTGCCCCTCGATGTCGGGTACCCCGTGATGGGTCGCTTCGCGCAGTCGGGTTCGAAGTTCGTTCAGAAACGCTCCGTCATCGGGCGGCGTCTCGAGCGAGCGTGTATCCAGCAGTTCGTCGAGCACGATCGGATGTCGGCGCAGATAGTCTGATGCCCAGGCGGATGCACTGACGACCTGCGCGACGCGAGAAAATGCATTGGGGAATTCATCAAATAGCGCGAGATAGGACGCGCGTCGTCCAATGGCTTCCAATAATTGATTGAGCCGAACGAGGGTCTGCTCGGGATTGGCGGTCTGTGCGGCGATGACCTTCGCACGCGCCAACAACCGCTCCAGTTTTGTCTCGCCCGAGGCGGGTGCAGTGGCGGGCGTATCGGTCGCGACACCTGAGAAGAGGCGCTCGAACGATTCCCGGACCGTTTGTTGTGTCTGCTGAATCGCTGCGAGAAAAGCCTCCGCTGTGTCGTATCCCATCGACTCACCAATGCGCGTCACAATGGAAAACTTTCCAGGAAGCACATGGGTCTGGGCATCTTCTCGGTACTGCAGGCGGTGCTCGATGTCACGCCAGAATCGATAAGCCTCTTTGAGCATCGCAATCTCAGTGGCCGAGAGTCGACCCGACGTCGCGAGATAGTCCAATACCTCTCGAGTGCCCTTCGCCCGCAGTGGTTCTTCTTTTCCCCCGCGAATGAGCTGAAACATCTGCGCGATGAATTCAATCTCGCGGATCCCCCCGGGGCCTAGCTTGATATCAATGGGATCTGTTTCGCCAGCCATATGGGATTCGCGATTCATCTGGCGACGTGACGCCTCTTGTCGAATCTGACTATGCAGATCGCGAAGGGCGGAGAGGACATTAAAGTCAAGGTAGCGTCGGAAGACGAAGGGCCGCACCACATCGTTTAAGCCGGCGACCGACTGGACAAAGTCCTCGGCGGTCTGGACGTGCGGCTGATTCACCACGCGTGCTTTGATCCACGCGTAGCGCTCCCATTCGCGACCCTGCACGATGAAATATTCTTCGAGCATTCCAAGACTGACGGCTAACGGTCCTGAGTCCCCGTTGGGTCTGAGCCGCAGGTCGACGCGAAAGACAAACCCATCGGCGGTGGCCTCTCCCAGGAGTGCGGCAATTCTTCGACCCACCTTGGTAAAAAATGTATTCGTGTCGATGGCACGGCTATTGGGACTACTCGCATCGGTCTCGCCTTCTTCTGAGAAGACATAGATCAGGTCGACATCTGATGAGACATTGAGCTCGAACCCACCGAGCTTGCCCATGCCCACGATCATCATGTCTTGCGGGCGGCCACTGGCATCTCGAGGGATGCCGTGCTGCGCCACGGCGGCCGTCATGGCGGCGCGGTAGGCGGCGTGAATCGTCAGGTCGGCCAGCGCGGAGATGCTGGTCAGGGTTTCGTGAAAATCAGCAGTGCGCGAACAGTCTCTTGCCATGATGGCGAGCACGGCACTGTTACGAAACTGGCGTAATGCCTGCCCCACGCGATCCAATGTCTCGGGATGCGGTGTCTGGGCATCGGGCCAGATGGTTTCAAAATGCTGGCGTAGCACCAGCGGCGTGATTGGCTGGTCGACTGCCAGTTGCTGATTGGCCGCGATGACCCTGGGCAGAATTCGTTTGGCGAAGTCGGAAAGTTGCCAGGCGGCGTCGTAACCCTCAAGAGGGCATTGGGAGTCGTCGCTGGAATCGAGGGAGGCCATGGTGCGATTCTAGAACTCCAACGGTCGGTGTGGACGGCAAGGTGATCGAACCAGAGGTCCTGTGCAAGAATCCCGACCATGACCTCTGAAGTGTTTGGCCGCTATCAGCCTCTGACACGCCGTCTGGTTCGCCTGTTGGCCTGGATCGCGGCGGCCTTGGCGGTCATTTTCTTGGCGGGTCTGCTGGTGATTCGACTCTGGATCTGGCCCTCACTGGCTGAGTGGGAGCAGCAGGCGCGGGCAGACATCACGACCGCCCTTGGCAAGAATGGGCTGACATTTGCTGCCGGGGAGGTCTCGGCCGACTGGGAGACCTGGTGGCGGCCGCGCCTGGTCGTCGACGGACTCTCGATCAGTGATCCCGAGGGACATCGGGTTCTAGCGATTCGCGAGATCCGGGCCACGATGGGCCCACGGTCGATGACGATGCTCTGGCATTGGCAGCCAATCTTTTCTGAGATCGAGCTCGAGGATGTTACGGTCTTTGCGCAGCGAACCTCGTCTGGGGTGCTGCAGATCGCTGGATTCTCGGTGAGCGAGGGCAAAGCCGATGGGGCGGGCTTTGACTGGCTACTTCGACAGGGACGCGTTCGGATTGATGGGGGCGAGATTCTCTGGCGAGATGCGCAGCGGGACAAGGCGACGCGGCTGAAAGACCTGACGTTTGCGATGACGAACCTGGGCATTTCTCATGCCTGGGCACTTCGGGCAACGCCGCCCTCATCGCTGGGCGAGGGGTTTGTGCTGCAGGCCAATTTTCGTCATTCACTCTTTGATGCGCCATCAAATCTTGCAGCCTGGGCCGGTGAAGCCTTTGTGCAGTTTGATCGGGTTGATCTTGCCGCTTTGTTTGAATTTGTTCATCTGCCTGCCGACGCACCACTCACGGTGAAAGCAGGGCAGGGTGCGTTGCGCGCCTGGTTCACGCTCGATCGATCGTCTCTTGAAGATCTCACGGCTGACCTGGATCTGACCGATGCATCGTTGCGTTGGGGGAAAACGCGCGAGGCACTGACCCTTCAGCGGCTGACAGGCCGCGTTGAGACGGCGATTTCGTCGACGCGTCAGGTCGTTCGGCTGAAAGATCTGCAGCTGCAGTCCAAACAATTAGAGACACCGCTATCCATTCCAAATGCGCAGCTTGTCGTTCGTCAGTCGAGTAATGGTGAAGACTCTGAGACGGATCTCTCTGCTGCCGTCATTGATCTCGCTTCGGCGATGTGGCTCGCTGAACATCTGCCGCTGCCATCTGACTGGCGTCGTCAGCTGATGGCGCTGTCGCCAAAGGGCCGACTCAACAATCTGGTCTTGAAATGGCGAGAGACTCCGGCGCTTACGACTGGATTTGAACTGGACACTAGTTTTGTTGGGCTCGCACTGGCCGAAGGCGTCACGCGCCCTGGTTTTACGTCGCTATCGGGACGGGTGAAGGCGAAAGAAGACGGTGGCGAACTGACGCTTTCAGGAGAGTCGGGCACCCTGGTTTTTCCCAAGGTTTTTGAAGATCCCCGCCTGTCGTTTGATCGGCTAGATGGCCAGTTCTACTGGACGTCAAAGAATGTACTTGCGGCAGATATGGCGGTGACACGCCCCGAGATTTCTGTTCAGATTAAAAAACTGTCGATCAGCAATCCGGATCTGGCAGTGGAGGTGTCGGGGTCTGGTCGCTGGCCGGGAGAGGGGCCGGGCGAAGTCGATCTCACGGGGAAGGTGTTACGTGCGGATATCCGACGGGCCCACCGTTACGTCCCGTTGTCGGCGAGTGCCGATACACGACAGTGGCTGAAAGAGTCTCTGTTATCGGCATCCTCCGCGACCGCGACGTTTGCACTGACTGGCCCGCTTGCGGCATTTCCATTTCGCGACCCATCTCAGGGGCGGTTTCTGGTGACGGTCGAAACCAATGGTGCAAGCATGCGTCCGGCCGCGGGGTGGCCGACGATTACAGGCATTCACGCAACGGTTGAGTTCGATCGTCAGGCATTCCGCCTGACGGCGAACAAGGCAAAAATGGGAGAGATGTCGCTCGGCGAGACGAAGGCGACGATTGCAGATCTGGAGTCGAAGCGCCCCATCTTGGAGGTGAATGGCCCGCTGACGGGAGATCTGCAGCGACTCGTCGATCTGGTGAATCGCTCTCCGGTGCAGGGCATGCTTGGCGGGCTGACGACAGAGACGAAGGGAAGGGGCGATGCTCGACTGGATCTCGGTCTGCGGATTGATCTTGACAACACGGATCGATCCACTGTGTCGGGTCGGTTGACCTTATCCAAAGGCACCGTGCGTCTGACCCCAGAACTCCCGGAGGTCGCCGTGACAACTGGAGAATTCCAGTTCACTCAGGAGGGACTGCAGAAGGCCGCATTACAAGGACAGGCCCTTGGGGGTGCGATGCGGCTCAATAGTCGTCCATCATCAACGCCCGGACAGACGATCTTGGCGATCGACGGACAAGCCTCAGCGGCAGGCCTTGGCGTCTGGTTAGATCAGGTCACTGGGATTTCGTTGAAGGACTCCATCTCGGGTGGAACCAGTTATCAGTTAGCGGTGGAGAGTCTGCGGGGAGTGACCCAGGCGCGACTTCGCACCAATCTCGTCGGTCTTGGGCTGGATGCGTTCGGTCCGTTAAAGAAGCGAGCGCGAGATGACTGGGCACTTCGTGTCGATCTCATCCAGACGGCGCCACAGGCTGGCGGACAGCGCCAGCAGACCTGGACGATTGCGAGCAACCAAGACAAGCTCAATGCCCGTGTACAGCGCACACCGATCAACGCCAGAGAGTCGATGATTGACATCAATGCTCGAGACATTGCGGGTCAGTTACGTTGGCGTCCTGGAGAGTCCAAGGCGCGCGATGGCAAGTCATTAAAAGGACATGGGCTCCTCTCCGCAAAGCTGTCACGGCTCTGGTTAGACAAACCGGAGCAAGATGAGCCGTCATCAATTGAGTCGCAGACGACTGCGATCGCTCAGGACTGGCCCAACCTTGAGCTGGTGATTGACGATTTTCGCGTGGGTGAGCGCCAATGGGGCAAGCTTGAGCTCTCGGCGTCGCCATCAACGGCCACACGGAGCTGGGAGGTTCAGCGCTTTAGTCTTGTGAATCCCGACGCGAGCCTTACAGGACAGGGACAGTGGGCCATGCTCCCGTCGGTCAAAGGTCAGCGGCGTTCGCGAACGGCATTGGATGTCGAGCTTCAGCTCAATAATGGTGGGGCACTGCTGAGTCGTTCGGGCTATCCGAATGTGGTGCGTGACACGGCAGGAAAGATCACGGGCAAACTGAACTGGCCGGGCTCACCGTTAGAGTTTTCGGGGTCTGTGCTCAATGGTGCGCTGGCGCTGGATCTGCGCAGTGGCCGATTCTTGAAGGCTGAGCCCGGACTTGCGCGACTGATCGGTGTATTGAATCTTCAGTCGCTCCCCAGTCGGATTAAGTTGGATTTCCGGGATGTCTTTTCGGAAGGATTTACCTATGACCAGATTCGTGGAGACCTGACCTTTGCAAACGGGCTTGCGAGCACACAGAACCTACGCATCATTGGGGTCCAGGCGTCTGTGTTGCTGGAGGGGTCGGCAGATATCAATCGGGAGACACAGGATCTGCGTGTGCTCGTGCTGCCCGAGGTGAATGCGGGTCTTGCCTCGCTGGGCTATGCCGCGCTTGTCAATCCTGCGGTAGGTCTCGGCGCATTTATTGCGCAGTTCATTTTGCGCAACCCGTTGCGTGAGCTCTTATCCTATGAATACCGAGTGACTGGCACTTGGAGTGACCCTGTGGTCCAGTCGGTCAAGCGCGAGATGCGATCGGACATTCCCGAAATGAAGTCTTCTGACAAGTAACAGAAGCGCAGAGAGAAGAGAGACGCGATGACATCGACACTTGTTGCCGCAGTTCAGATGGTCAGCACGCCACGTGTTGATGACAATCTCGCACGCATGGCGGACTGGGTGGCCCAGGCTGCGTCGCAGGGGGCTGAGCTTGTCTTGCTGCCGGAATACTTTTGTCTCATGGGGGACGAGCAGGATAAGGTGCGACATCGTGAGCCGTTGGGTGTTGGTCCATCATCGCCGATTCAGCAGGCTTTATCAGAGGTGGCCGCGCGTCATCAGATTTGGCTTGTGGGGGGCACGGTGCCCTTGGTGGCAGAGACGCCTGATCGCGTTCGCAATACGGTGCTCGTTTTTAATCCTCAAGGTGAGGTCGCTGCGCGTTACGACAAGATTCACTTGTTTGCCTTCCAGAAAGGACAGGAGTCTTATGATGAAGCGAGGACGATTGAGCCTGGCGATCAGCCGGTTGTCTGTGAAACGGCTGCCGGCCGCACCGGGCTTTCGGTCTGCTATGACCTGCGGTTTCCGGAGCTCTACCGCGCACTTTTGCCGTTAGACCTGATTCTCATGCCGGCAGCATTCACCTACACGACCGGTAAAGCCCATTGGGAGCTTTTGCTTCGGGCGCGCGCGGTCGAGAATCAGTGCTATCTCCTGGCGAGTGCGCAGGGCGGACTTCATGAGAACGGCCGGCGTACCTGGGGGCACAGCATGTTGGTGGATCCTTGGGGGGAGGTCGTTGACGTGCTTTCCGAAGGAGAAGGCCTGGTCTTGGGCAAGGTTGATCCGGCGCGGATGGCCGAGATTCGCCTAAACTTACCGGCACTCAGACATCGCGTTATTCGTTAGATTTTCACCATCGAAAGCCTGCTATGAAACCTGCTGACGCAGCCATTGCTTCTTTATCCACGGCTCACGAGCTGTTGCTGACCCCGTATGGTCTTCACGAACATCACCTGCATCAGGCGTTGGGGGAGATTTTTTCGCATCGGGTGGACTATGCGGATCTCTATTTTCAGTACACCCGATCGGAGGCCTGGAGCTTAGATGAAGGCATTGTGAAAAGCGGAAGCTTCTCGATTGACCAAGGCGTTGGTGTTCGTGCGGTGAGCGGTGAAAAGACAGCGTTTGCCTACTCGGATGTCTTGAGTCCGGAGGCCTTGCATGAGGCGGCTGTGACCACGCGCGCGATTGCCCGTGCGGGGCGCTCAGCGCGCACGGCGGTGAGCCGACAGCCCGCGCTTGCAGTGCCTCCGAAGATTCTCTACGGCGATCAGGACCCGCTTGCGGCACTGACTGCTCAAGAAAAAGTAGATCTGCTCGGTCGTGTCGAGGCGATGGCCCGCAAGAAAGATCCGCGCATCATTCAGGTGATGGCGTCGCTTGCCGGGGAATATGACGTGGTGATGGTGCTCCGAAGTGATGGCGTAATGGCCGCGGATATTCGTCCGCTTGTGCGCCTGTCGGTCACGGTGATTGCCGAACATCAGGGTCGTCGTGAGCAGGGATCCAGTGGTGGCGGTGGGCGACAGAACTTAAAAATGTTCACGGATCACTTGATTGCGCACTATGTGGACGAGGCAGTTCGTCAGGCCCTGATCAACCTCGAGTCTCGTCCTGCGCCCGCAGGCACGATGCCCGTGGTGCTGGGGCCGGGCTGGCCTGGTGTATTGCTGCACGAAGCAGTCGGACACGGCCTTGAAGGCGACTTTAATCGGAAAGGCTCCTCGGCATTTTCGGGCCGTATCGGGCAGCAGGTCGCAGCAAAGGGCGTCACCGTCGTCGATGACGGAACGCTCGTGGATCGGCGCGGGTCCTTGAACGTTGATGACGAGGGTCAGCCAACGCAATGTAACGTCCTGATTGAGGACGGCATTCTTCGGGGCTACATCCAGGATTCTCTGAATGCGCGACTGATGAAAGTGAAGCCAACCGGAAACGGACGTCGCGAGTCTTACGCGCACCTGCCCATGCCTCGGATGACGAATACCTATATGTTGGCCGGTCGTGACGATCCAAAAGAAATTGTGGCGTCCTTGGATCGGGGGCTCTATGCCGTGAACTTCGGCGGCGGTCAGGTCGATATTACGAGTGGCAAGTTTGTGTTCTCCGCCTCGGAAGCCTACTGGGTTGAGCACGGCAAGATTCAGTACCCGGTCAAAGGCGCCACGATCATTGGCAATGGACCGGACGCGCTGACTCGGGTGACGATGGTGGGCAATGACCTCGCACTCGATGATGGCGTCGGGACCTGTGGCAAAGAGGGGCAGAGCGTTCCGGTGGGTGTCGGTCAACCGACCCTTCGTATCGAGGCGTTGACCGTGGGCGGCACCGGCTAAAATAGCCGGATATGAATACACCACTGCACACCAAACCCCTCTCTAAAACCGACGATCTTCGGGTCCGCGAGATCCGGGAGCTGTCCCCTCCCGTTCACTTGATTCGCGAGTTTCCGATTTCCCCCTCCGCTGAAGAGCTGGTGGCGGGGACCCGGCAGGCCATCCATCGGATTCTGCATGGGATGGATGACCGGCTTTTAGTGATCATCGGGCCTTGCTCCATTCATGATCCGGTGGCCGCTTTGGAATATGCCAACCGTCTAGTCAAGGAACGCAAGCGTCTGTCGGCAGATCTCGAGATTGTGATGCGCGTCTACTTTGAGAAGCCGCGAACCACGGTGGGATGGAAAGGGCTGATTAATGATCCTCGGCTCGACAATACCTATGACATCAACCTTGGGCTTCGCACGGCGCGCAAGCTGCTACTCGAGATCAATGAGCTTGGGCTACCCGCGGGAACCGAGTTCTTGGACATGATCTCGCCGCAGTACGTTGCCGATCTTGTCTCATGGGGTGCGATTGGTGCGCGCACCACTGAGTCACAGGTCCATCGTGAACTGGCGTCGGGACTGTCTTGTCCAGTAGGGTTTAAAAACGGTACCGATGGAAATCTTCGAATTGCGCTGGATGCCATCAAAGCAGCAGCACATCCTCATTCATTTTTGTCGGTGACCAAAGGTGGGGTCTCGGCGATTGTGTCGACGGGGGGTAACGAAGACTGTCACGTCATTCTTCGTGGCGGTAAGACACCGAACTATGATGCCGCTAGTGTGGAAGCGGCTGCAAAAGAGTCTGCGGCTGCGAACATGGCCTGTCGTCTCATGATTGATATGAGTCATGCGAACAGCAGTAAGAAGCCTGAGAATCAGCTGCCCGTTTCGGAAAATATTGCTGCGCAGGTTGCCGGCGGCGATTCCAGAATCTTTGGGGTGATGGTCGAGAGCCATCTTGTTGGTGGGCGTCAGGACCTGGTGCCCGGCAAGCCGCTGACCTATGGCCAGAGCATTACCGATGGTTGTATTGACTGGGAGGGGAGCCTTCAGATTCTCGAGAATCTCGCCCAGTCGGTACGCGCGCGTCGGCTGAAGATTGCCGGCACACCGAATAGCTAGTCAGCGGCGATTCGAGTTAGACGGGACCGTGACGGTCCCGTCGCCACAAGACGTCCTCTCCTGGACCTCCCGTGTCGGTGCTGCGATTAAGCACACGGGCAACGACAAACAATAGATCCGAGCAGCGATTCAGATAGTGGGCAAGGCTGTCGCGCAGTGCCGCTTCCGCCTTGAGCGCCAGCACACTGCGTTCTGCACGACGGGCCACCGTTCGACAGACGTGGGCGAGTGCCGAGGCACGGCATCCCCCGGGCAGAATGAATTCGGATAGTCGAGGAAGCGTTGTATTCAGTGATTCAATTGCGCGGTCGAGATGCTCGGTACTCTCCGCTCGCAACAGCTCATAGCCCGGTGTCGACAGCTCTCCCCCAAGATCAAAGAGATCATGCTGGACCTCGATCAGCAGCCGACGAATCGGATCCGGAAGGGGTTCTGCGAGCAGCACGCCGAGGGTGCTGTTGAGCTCATCGACATCGCCTAAGGCATGAATTCGGCGGTCGACCTTTGCGACGCGTGTCCCGTCCCCAAGCCCGGTGGTGCCGTCATCGCCAGTGCGGGTTGTGATAGTTGAAAGTCGATTGGCCATAAGGGTTTAACAGGGTGAGCATTAATTATGCGGGATGATTCCTCTAGAATCCTGTGATCCCAGACGGGCTTATCCCTCTCACCGACTCCCAGAACTTTTCGACTGTCTCTATGAATGCCCCGCGTGAACTGACCCTTGGTGAACTCCGTTTCGCTGACTTCACGCAGCCCATGGCGCCATCGCGTCGAGAGGCCGTGCTGATGGCGTTGTCTCGGGTACTCCCTGCAGAAGCGATTCTGAGCTCCCCGGAGGCATTAAAACCGTATGAGTGTGATGGCCTTGCAGGCTATCGTCAGGTGCCTGCAGTCGTGGTGCTGCCAACGCAGGAGCACGAGGTCGTAGCGATTCTGAAGATTGCGCATGCTCATGATGTGCCTGTGGTCGCGCGCGGCGCGGGAACGGGACTGTCGGGAGGCGCGACCCCGCATCGGGGGGGCATCGTGCTGTCGCTGGCACGGTTTAACCGCATTCTGTCGATTGATCCCGTCGCACGCATTGCCCGTGTGCAGCCCGGTGTTCGTAACGCAGCGATTTCAGAGGCTGCTGCGCCTTACCAGTTGTACTACGCGCCGGATCCCTCGTCGCAGATTGCCTGCTCCATCGGCGGCAATGTCGCGGAGAACTCAGGGGGTGTTCACTGTCTCAAGTATGGCCTAACGGTGCATAACGTCTTGCGCGTTCGTGGGATCACCATCGAAGGGGAGGCGATTGAACTGGGTTCCGAGGCGCTCGATAGTCCTGGGTTCGATCTACTCTCGTTGCTGATTGGTTCAGAGGGCATGCTGGCGGTGGTCACTGAAATCACGGTCAAGCTTGTGCCGAAGCCACAGCTAGCAAAAGTCATCATGGCGTCATTTGATGACGTCGAAAAATCGGGTCATGCGGTTGCCGATCTGATTGCTGCGGGCATTATTCCCGCGGGTCTAGAGATGATGGATCAGAAGACGACGCGGGCGGTGGAAGAATTTGTCCATGCAGGCTATGACTTAAACGCCGCGGCAATCCTGCTCTGTGAATCGGATGGGACCCCGGAAGAGGTGGCCGAAGAGATCGAGCGGATGAAGGCCGTGTTATCGAAGAGTGGGGCGACTGATCTTCGCGTCTCGGAAACCGAGGAAGAGCGACTTCGGTTCTGGTCGGGCCGTAAGAATGCTTTCCCTGCAGCGGGGCGTGTTGCGGCGGACTATTACTGTATGGATGGCACGATTCCGCGACGTCGACTGGGCGAGATGCTCAAGGCGATTGCCGAGATGGAGAAAAAATACGACCTCGGCTGCATGAACGTTTTTCATGCGGGGGACGGCAATCTGCACCCGCTGATTTTGTTTGATGCTGCAAATCCCGGTGAGTTTCATCGTGCTGAGTTGTTTGGCGCTGAGATTCTCGAGCGGTGTGTGGAGTTTGGCGGCACAGTCACGGGTGAACACGGCGTGGGTATTGAGAAGATCAACAGCATGTGCGTTCAGTTTTCACCGGAAGAGCGCATGAGCTTTTTCGCCGTGAAACGGGCCTTTGATCCGGTTGGACTGCTGAACCCTGGCAAGGCGATCCCCACCCTGTCACGCTGTGCCGAATACGGCAAGATGCACATTCATCGCGGCGCCTTAAAGTTTCCTGAGCTTCCACGGTTCTAGCGCGCGATGACAACTTCTTCTGGTTCGACGATCTCTCCCGACGACTGGCTCGCACAGACCGCGACAGTGATTCGCCAGGCGAACGCCCAGTCGCGATCGCTGGAGATCACCGGTTCGGGCAGTAAATCGTTTTATGGGCATGCGGTGCGTGCAGATCAGCAGCTTTCAACCTTGGCCTATGCGGGGATCGTCGACTACGACCCGACAGAGCTTGTGGTGGTTGTGCGTTCGGGAACACGCATCACTGATCTCGAGGCAGTCCTTGCAACATCTCAGCAGATGCTCGCCTTTGAGCCGCCGCGTTTTGGTGGCCAGGGAACTGTTGGGGGCATGATGGCCACGGGACTCTCTGGGCCGCGGCGACTGACCGCGGGAGCCGCGAAAGATTTTGTGTTGGGAATGACCGTGTTAGACAGTCTCGCCACGCCGATGCGCTATGGCGGAACGGTGATGAAAAACGTTGCGGGCTACGACTTATCACGACTCCATACTGGTGCCTTTGGAACGCTAGGATTAATTGTGGACATCTCTCTCAAGGTGCTCCCGAGACCGCCCGCAGAGCAGACCATTTCTTTTTCAGTGGATGCAGATGAGTCGATTCGATGGGTGAACGCCTGGCTTGGTCAGCCGCTGCCCATTTCGGCGACGAGCTGGTCCCATGGCCGCCTGGTTGTTCGGCTCTCTGGCGCGATGGCCGCCGTGAAGTCCGCCTGCGACAAGCTAGGCGGCGAGCGTATGCCCGAGCATCAGGCAGCAGATTTCTGGACCTCGTTACGGGATCAGCAGGACGATTTTTTTCAGGTCACGGCCGCCTCGCCACAGGCGCTCTGGCGGATTGCGCTGCCCTCGGTGACGCCGCATCTTGCGGGCTTTGGGGGCCAGCAATGGATCGAGTGGGCAGGCGCTTGTCGCTGGGTTCGAACGGACCTTCCCGCCGAAGAGATTCGACAGCTTGCGACAGCACACGGTGGACACGCGACACGTTTTCGTCGGTCTTTGCACGACCAACAGACGACGGACACTGTCTTCTCATCGTTATCGGAGTCGATCCACAAGATTCATCAGCGGATAAAACACGAACTCGATCCCAATCGGATTTTTAATCCTGGCCGCTTGTATGCCGATCTCTAACCGGCGCATCCTCCCAACGCGACTGCACTAACAGCATGGAAACGACACTCGCTCCGGAATTCGCGGGCACCGCACAGGGCCAACAGGCGCAGGAGATTCTGCGTAAATGTGTCCACTGCGGCTTCTGTACAGCGACCTGTCCGACCTATCAGATTCTTGGAGATGAACGGGACGGGCCGCGCGGTCGGATCTACATGATCAAGCAGATGGTGGAAGGCGAGGCCGTCAGTCGTGAGACCCAACAGCATCTTGATCGCTGTCTGACCTGTCGCAACTGTGAGACCACCTGCCCATCGGGAGTGGACTATGGCCGACTCGTTGATATTGGGCGCGAGTTGATTGAGACGCGTGTCTCTCGCCCCGCTGGGGAGCGACTGACGCGCCATCTGTTAAAAACGGGATTAACCTCTCGCTGGTTTGCGCCTGCGATGCGGATTGGTCAGTCTGTCCGAGGCATCCTGCCTGCAGCGCTGAAGGCGAAGGTACCGATCTATCGTGATCCGGGTGTGATTCCCTCGCGCAGCCATGCACGACGCGTGATTTTGTTAAAGGGCTGTGTTCAGCCTGCAATGCTGCCGGGAATTGATGCCGCGACACGTCGGCTGTTAGATCATCTGGGGATTCAGTCGATGATCATCGAGGGATCTGGCTGCTGTGGCGCAATCAAACATCACCTCGCGGATACTGCCGGCGGGCTTGACGATGCGCGTCGAAATATTGATGCCTGGTGGCCGCTGGTGAGTGCCGGTGAGATCGAGGCGATCGTGGTGAATGCCAGCGGATGTGGCGTCATGGTGAAAGACTACGGCCACCACTTCGCCGATGATCCGGTCTACGCAGAAAAAGCCGCGCAGGTGAGTCGTCTGACGAAAGACCCGATTGAGTTTTTGGAGTCGCTGCTTCCTGCTCTATCCGAGACGTTGGCGCAGCGTCGGCATCGATCTGAGTCGACGCCGCCATCGGAGTGGGCATCCACTCTTGCGAGTCTTGATCGTGTGGCATTTCATCCTCCATGCACACTTCAGCATGGGTTGAAGATTCGCGGTGCGGTCGAAAGACTCTTGTCGACGCTTGGTGCAACCCTTGTCCCAGTTGCGGACAGTCATCTCTGCTGTGGCTCCGCGGGAACCTACTCCGTCTTGCAGCCAGTCTTGTCGCAGACCTTAAAGCAGCGCAAGCTCGCGGCACTCGAGCAGCAGACGCCGCAGGTCATTCTGTCAGCGAACGTCGGCTGTATTACGCATCTTCAGTCGGGTACTGAAACCCCCGTCGCCCATTGGGTCGAGTGGGTCGATGCACGGCTTTCTTAGGCGGGCGTAATCGCGCCAAGGATGCGCGGACCAAGCGCTCCGGTTACTTCGGGACAGTTTCCGGGAAGCCCCGAAATGGTCTGGTGTGCGAGCCAGGCAAATGCCGATGCTTCGATGACCTGTGGGTCCCAGCCAAGCTGGGCAGTGGAGTCCACGACGATTGGTCGATTCAACTGATGGCCAAGTCGCAGGGCCACCGTGGCAAGGAGCGTTTGATTCTTCGCGCCGCCTCCACAGATCGCGACCCTTGACAGCGCGATGTCGTCAGGACGTTGCGCCATCTGTTTCTTTTCTTGATCGGCAATTGCCCGGGCAATCGTTTCGGCTGTGAGATGTAGCAGGGTAGCCTGAACGTCAGCGGGCGAGATCGATGGTGTCTGTTGGAGATGACGATCGAGCCACTGCTCAGAAAAAAGATCGCGACCTGTGCTCTTGGGGGGCTGCTGCGCAAAGAACGGTTCGGCCAGCATGGCCTCCAGTAATGGCGCGTGACACTGGCCCGTCGATGCCCAGGCGCCATTGCGATCGAACGGCTCGCCAAGGTGTCGCTGTGTCCAGAGATCCATCAGACAGTTTCCTGGCCCGGTATCAAACCCCGATAGCGGGGGTCCCAGCCAGGTGAGATTAGCGATTCCGCCGATATTCACGATCGCGCGTTGATCTGGCTGACGATTGAAGATCGCCTGATGGAATGCGGGAACGAGCGGCGCCCCTTGTCCTTGGGCAGCGATATCGCGGCTTCGGAAATCAGAGACGACACGGATACCCGTGATCTCGGCGATTCGCGCAGGGGCGTTGAGTTGAATGGTGTAGCCGAGATCGGGGCGATGTCGAACAGTCTGTCCATGAACGCCCAGTGCACTGATGTCTTTTGGTGTGAGTCCGGCTTGAGCCAGTGTCTCGAGTACCGTGCGACTCACTGCGTCTGCAAGATGATTTGCGGCCAGCGCCTGACGATGGAGTTCATCCTCGCCGGCGTGTTGAAGTGCGGCCAGCATCGCAACCAGATCGCGATCGAGGGGACGAGCGCCGAAGTGGTCGAGCCGTATCACCGACTGAACATGGCCCAGTGTCGTGGCAGATCCGATGGAAAGGATGGCGACATCAATGGCATCCATGCTAGTGCCGGTCATGACGCCTGCAACACGCATCAGTGTCGAAGGCCGAGACGTGTCGGGCATTACTGTACTTTCGCCGTGTTCACGTTATCGAGCAGGGATAGCCGGGCGCGAAGATCGGCCGCGACCACTTGAAACTGGGTAAGGGCCTCGCCTTGGAGTGTGGGGACTTGTGGGTTCTCGGCAAGGATACGACTCGGGTCCATGTGTCTTCCATTGACACGAAACTCGTAGTGCAGGTGGGGTCCTGTGGCCCAGCCCGTGGTGCCGACAAACCCAATGACCTCGCCCATCTGTACCGACTTCCCGCGTGCCAGATTTGGTGCATAGCCGCTGAGGTGGGCATAGAGGGTGGTGTAGCGTTCGTTGTGCTTAATCTCAACGGTATTGCCGTAGCCGGTGCTCCATCCCTTTGAGATGACAACGCCATCGGCCACTGTACGGACTGGTGTACCAAGCGGGGCGGCGTAATCGACACCGCGGTGTGCGCGTGGATCACCAAAGAGTGGGTGCAGTCGATAGCTCGTGAACCCAGAGGACATTCGGGTATAGCGAAGGGGTGCGGCCAAGAAGCCACGCTTGACGGAGCGTCCCTGGGCGTCGTAATAGTTTCCTTTTTTCGTTGCGGGGTTCTCGAAGTAGAGGGCCTCGTAGGTCTTATTCGCATCCGCTTCAAAACGCACGGCCAGTAATTTATAGGCGCCGATATCTTTGCCGCCGACCAGTTGGTTCTCGTAGATCACGCGGACGATATCCCCTTCGCCCACCTGACGACGAAAGTCGATGTCGGATTCAAATAAGGTCACGACCTGTTCAGTGATGGCATCCGGCACACCGGCCTCGTCCATTGCACCGAAGAATGATCGACCGACCTGAACGGAGCGGTGCTCGACACGAATCTCAGAACCAAGTCGGGCGGTTCTCGTTACGAACTGGTTTTCACCCGTTCGTTCAACAATCCAGGCATCTAATTTGTTGAGTAGCTGAAGCCGAAGGAGTCGGCCCTGAAGGTCGGTCCTGACCAGGGCGGTCTGGCCAACATTTCCCCTGAGCACCGCAAGGGTTCGGTTATCACGACGGAGGTACTGCCGTGCTGCCGGGTCGTCAATACCGAGCCGTTCAAACAGGGTATCAATCGAGTCATTTCGCCGAACCTCGTCCTCTCGCGTCAGTTCAAGGCCATGGGCCGCCAGCGCCGAGGCCTGCTCCACGAGCCCCTGGGGCTTAAGTTCGACGGCGACCTGGGCGGCAAGCACCTTCGATTCCGCCTCGGACACCCCCGAGACGCCGAGCGCGGTGATGATGGCCATCAGTAGCCCCAGCGCTGCGGGGCCGATTGTCCATAGTCGTTCAGGGTGTCGAAGAAGGGCAGGCAGCATAAGGGCTAAAATTCTAGCCTCTTATTCCGCCTAATCTGTGAGAACCCTCCTTTGAGCACTGCCTTGCCGTCTTCTGTCCCTCTTGCTGAGACGCCGGTCTCGGATTCCGTTCGCGCTGCCATGGAGAGCGTTCGCCGTGGCTGTGATGAGCTATTGGTCGAACAGGAGTTCCTGGGCAAGCTGATTGCCTCTGAGAACAGCGGAAAGCCCCTGCGCGTAAAACTGGGGCTCGACCCAACAGCACCGGACCTGCACCTTGGGCACACGGTGGTACTCAATAAGCTTCGACAGCTTCAGGATCTGGGGCATACCGTCATCTTTCTGATTGGGGACTTCACGGCGCTGATCGGGGATCCCACCGGACGTAATGCAACGCGCCCGCCGCTGACGGCCGAAGAGATCGCCGTGAATGCACAGACCTATTTCAATCAGGCGTCCCTGGTGTTGGACCCTTCGAAGACAGAGATTCGTAAGAACTCGGAGTGGTGTGATGCGCTTGGTGCTCGCGGGATGATTCAGCTGTCCGCAAGATACACCGTAGCGCGCATGCTGGAGCGAGACGACTTTACCAAGCGTTATAAGGCAGGTGTTCCGATTTCGGTCCATGAGTTTCTTTACCCGCTCGTTCAAGGGTACGACTCAGTCGCCCTTCAGGCGGATCTGGAGCTCGGTGGCACGGATCAGAAGTTCAACCTCTTAATGGGACGAGAGCTGCAGCGGGAATACGGTCAGTCTCCCCAGTGCATTCTGACGATGCCGCTGCTTGAAGGGCTCGATGGCGTTGAGAAGATGTCAAAGAGCAAGGGTAACTATATTGGCATCTCTGAAAAACCCAGCGAAATGTTTGGCAAGGTGATGTCGATTTCGGACACGCTCATGTGGCGCTACTTTGAGCTCTTGTCGTTTCGTCCGATGTCTCAGATCGAGGCCTTAAAGGCCGAGGTTGCGGCCGGTCGAAACCCACGCGATGTGAAGGTTGATCTGGGGCTCGAGCTGGTGACGCGTTTCCATTCGGCGGCCGCTGCACAGCAGGCCCTCGATGATTTTGAGGCGCGATTTAAACAAGGAGCGATGCCTGACGACATGCCAGAGATCAGCCTGACGGGTGCTCCATTGGGAATCGTTGCGGCGCTGAAGCAGTCGGGACTCGTCCCATCGTCTGCAGAGGCGATTCGGAATATTGAGCAGGGTGGTGTTCGCATTGACGGTGAGAAAGTCGTTGACCGACAGGTCTCACTCAAGGCAGGTACGGTTGTGCTGCAGGTGGGTAAGCGCAAATTTGCACGGGTGACCTTGTCATGAGCGAGACGTCGACTAAACTGGTGGCCCGCATGGGGCTGATTGCAGTGATTGCTGTCTACCTGCTCATCCTGGTCGGTGGCACTGTGCGTGCGACTGGCGCCGGCATGGGGTGTCCTGACTGGCCGTTGTGTTTTGGACAGTGGATTCCTCCCACGGACGAATCGCAGTTGCCCGCCAATTGGCGTGAGATCTATGCGGATCGCGGCTATGCCACGGCACCCTTTGATGCGACGAAAACATGGATTGAGTACTTCAATCGCCTGATTGGCGCATCGATTGGACTGTTGATTATTGGGTTTGTCGCGAGCACCTGGCGTTTCCGTCGTATTGATCCGCCGGTATTCTGGGTCGCCGTGCTGGCCTTGGTGGCGGTGGCCTTTAACGGCTGGCTGGGTTCGCGTGTGGTGGCCTCGAATCTGAAGCCGGTGATGATCTCGCTGCACATGGCAGGCGCCTTTATTGTGCAAATGGCGTTGATCTACGCGACAGTCCGGGCAGCGCGTCGAACCTTTGCGGACGCTATCCGAGGTGGCCTGCCGGATTGGTTTCGGCGATTGCTCTTACTGACAATGGCCGCGCTGATCGTACAGATTGTGTTGGGTCTACAGATTCGCGAGAGTGTGGACTGGATCGCTCGAACCGCCACCCAAGCCCAGCGCGATGAATGGATTGAGATGGTGCCGCAGATCTTCTATGTGCATCGGTCGTTTTCGTGGGTCATCCTTGGCTTGGCGCTGATTCTGATTGTGAAGGTGTTGAAGAGCCCTCTTCGCCAGACAGCGGTGGGGCTTGCCGCGTGGGCATTGGTCGCACTCATCGTCTTTGAGATGCTGCTCGGTGGCGCGCTGAATCACTTGGGATTTCCCGCGATTGCGCAACCTGTACATCTCCTGGTGGCGCATTTGATCTTTGGACTGCTGTGGATGCAATGGTGCCTGCTGTCGGTCAGTCGTCTTCCTGATGTCAATCCTGTAACCGCTTTTTCCTCTTCAGATAGGAACTCTTATGTTTGATCGTCAACTTCCTTTGTCGCAGCATGATGCTGATGTTGCCCAGGCGATTGCTGCAGAAAACGCTCGCCAAGAGGCGCATATTGAGCTGATCGCCTCCGAGAACTACGCCAGCCCTGCGGTGATGGCGGCGCAGGGATCTCAGCTGACGAATAAATATGCGGAAGGCTATCCGGGCAAGCGGTATTACGGTGGCTGTGAGCATGTGGATGTCGTGGAGCAACTTGCGATCGATCGCCTGAAAAAGCTTTATGGCGCAGAGGCTGCGAACGTTCAGCCCCACTCGGGCGCGCAGGCGAACCAGGCTGTGTTTCTTGCGTTTCTGAAACCGGGTGACACCATCATGGGGTTGTCACTTGCCGAGGGAGGCCACCTCACGCACGGCATGCCGCTCAATATGTCCGGCAAGTGGTTCAACGTCGTGCCCTATGGTCTGAATGCACAAGAAGAAATTGACTACGACCGAATGGAGGCTTTGGCGCGCGAGCACAAGCCCAAGCTCTTGATTGCAGGGGCGTCTGCCTATGCGTTGAAAACAGACTGGGCGCGTTTCGCAAAAGTGGCCAAAGAGATCGGCGCGATCTTCATGGTGGATATGGCGCATTACTCCGGACTCATTGCGGGGGGTGTCTATCCGAATCCAGTGCCGCATGCCGATGTCGTGACATCGACCACCCACAAAAGCCTACGAGGCCCGCGGGGCGGCATTATTCTGATGAAAGCGGAACATGAAAAGGCGATTAATAGTGCGGTATTCCCGGGGCTACAGGGCGGACCACTGATGCACGTGATTGCCGCGAAAGCGGTCGCCTTTGGCGAGGCCTTAAAGCCGGAGTTTAAGGCCTATTCGCAGCATATTCTGGATAACGCTCAGGCGCTAGCGACGGCGCTCGTAGCGCGAGGCTTGCGCATCGTCTCTGGCCGCACCGAGAGCCATGTCATGTTGGTGGATCTTCGTGCAAAGAACATCACGGGCAAGGCGGCAGAGGCAGCACTCGGTCAGGCCCACATCACGGTGAACAAGAACGCCATTCCGAACGACCCTGAAAAGGCCATGGTGACCAGCGGGATTCGTCTTGGCACACCTGCCTGTACGACGCGCGGCTTTGGCCCTGCGGAGATGACTCTGGTTGGCAATCTGATTGCGGATGTCTTGGAGGCACCGGAAGACGCCGCCGTGATTGCCAAGGTTCGCAGTCAGGTCGAGGCCTTGACGGCGAAGTTCCCTGTATACGGATAACTGATCCGCTATGCGCTGTCCTGCCTGTGCCTCAGAGGACACCCAGGTTACCGAAACCCGGGTCTCTGAGGACGGCATTGAGATTCGCCGGCGTCGCCGCTGTCTGGCCTGTAATCGGCGATTTAAGACCGTCGAGCGCGTCGAGTTATCACTGCCTTATGTCGTGAAGAAAAACGGGGCGCGGCTTGAGTTTGATGAAAAGCGTCTTCGCGCCAGTTTCTTACTTGCGCTGCGGAAACGACCTGTACCGGCCGAAATTGTCGAAGCCGCTGTTCGGCGTGTGGAGGAGCAGCTCGCGGCAAGTGGCGAGCGAGAAGTCGCAACGCAACGGATCGGCGAACTGGTCATGCATGAGCTCAAGAAGCTCGATAAGGTGGCCTACATTCGGTTCGCCTCCGTCTATCGTAGCTTTCAAGACGTTGCAGAGTTTCAGGAACTGGTAGCTGAAGTGAGCCCCAAGTCGGGCCGAAAGAAGCGTTAGATGTTCAGTCGTGAAGACGAAGCCTTTATGCGCGAGGCGCTTGCCTTGGCGGAGCGCGGCATGAACACCACAACCCCGAATCCTCGCGTTGGCTGCGTCTTGGTGAAAGACGGTCAGGTGATCTCGCGCGGATGGCATGAACGAGCGGGGCTGGCTCACGCCGAGCGGATGGCCATTGAGGCCATTGGTCGTGAGCGTGCTGCGGGAAGTACCGCCTACATCACACTCGAGCCTTGCAGCCACTTTGGTCGAACGCCGCCCTGTGCGGATTTGCTCATTGACGCCCGAATTGCGCGCGTCGTTGTCGCGATGCAGGATCCGAATCCTCAGGTTTCTGGTAAAGGTCTTGCACGGCTTCGTGATGCGGGACTAGAGGTGCGTTGCGGGCTGCTCGAGGAAGAGGCGCGCGCGCTCAACGTGGGTTTCGTGAAGCGAATGACAACCGGGCTTCCTTGGGTGCGGGCGAAGATCGCGGCGTCTCTGGATGGTCAGACGGCACTTGCAGATGGTACGAGTCAGTGGATCACAGATGACCAGGCACGAGATGATGGGCATGTCTGGCGTGCGCGCGCCTGCGTCACGATGACTGGAATTGGTACGGTTCGTCAGGACAACCCGCAGCTGAACGTGCGTTCGATTCAGACATCCCGTCAGCCGATTCGTCTCGTGGTGGACCCACGTTTTGAGTTGGATCTTGGCGCGGCCATCGTATCGGGTGGCGGGGCCTGGATCGCCGTGACGGCTGATCTGGAGCGCCCAGTCTTCGCTGAGAAGCGTCGTCAGTGTCAGGATCTTGGGCTTGAGGTCTTGCAGGTCCCGACCACAGAGGGATCTGACAAGGTCTGTCTTCCATCGTTGATGCGCATGCTAGGGGATCGCGGTTGTAATGAGCTTCATTTAGAGGCCGGTGCCAAATTGACGGGGGCCATGGCGCAGTCCGACCTTATTGATGAGTGGCTCATTTATCTAGCGCCGATGTTTCTGGGGCAGGGGCGCCCCATGGCCCAGGGAATTGGCCCTTGGGCCACGTTAGATCAAGTTCGGCGTTGGCGCTGGCAAGAGACCTGCATGGTGGGTAATAGCCTTCGTGTGCGATTGGTCAAAGATTAGCGCAAGGGGCTAGACTGCGACTATGTTTACAGGAATCGTGCAGGGAATCGGACGGATTCTCGCGGTGGCGCCCACCACCTGCAGCTGGGCTGCAGAGGGGGATCAGAGAGGACTGCGCCTGACAATTGGGTTTGGCAGTCTTTCTGCCGACGATGTCGCGATTGGCGATTCGATCGCGGTCAATGGCGCCTGCATGACCGTGATCAGCAGAACGGCAGACAGTTTTGCAGTGGATGTCTCGATGGAAAGCCTCAGCAAAACCACGCGGTTGGATCAGCTGGGTGCTGTGAATCTGGAGAAGGCCATGCGGGCCAGTGACCGACTAGGCGGACATCTTGTGTCTGGGCATGTCGATGGTCGAGCCTCACTGCTGTCCGTCTCGCAAGCGGGGGAGTCCTGGCAGTGTCGCGTTGGTATTGATGCGGCGTTAGCTCCTTTTGTAAGCGAGAAGGGCTCCATCACGCTCGATGGCGTGAGTCTTACGGTGAATGCACTAACGGATACTGCATCGGGGTCGGAGATCATGGTGAACCTGATTCCGCATACCTGGATGGCGACCACACTCCATGAGCGAGTGGCCGGCGACTTTTTGAATGTCGAGGTTGATCAGCTAGCCAAACAGGTCGCTCGAATTCTTGAACGCCTTCACCCAGCCTAGCCCTTATGCCGAATCATTACCTATCTGATATTACTGAGCTAATTGCCGAGATTCGTGCGGGTCGTATGGTGGTGCTGGTCGACGACGAGGACCGTGAAAACGAAGGCGACCTCGTGATGGCGGCCTCTGCCGTGACCCCCGATGCGATTAACTTTATGGCCAAACATGGGCGAGGACTGATCTGTCTAACGCTTACGGAATCGCGCTGCCGCCAGCTTCAGCTGCAGCCCATGGTCAACGATAACCAGTCTCCTCATCGCACTGCGTTTACGGTGTCGATTGAAGCGGCGACTGGCGTGACCACGGGAATCAGCGCCGCGGATCGGGCGCGCACGATTTCTGTTGCCGTAGCAGCGGATGCGACCCCACAAGACTTGGTCCAGCCGGGCCACATTTTTCCGCTGCAAGCCCAGCCTGGTGGCGTGCTTGCGCGCGCAGGCCATACCGAAGCGGGCTGTGATCTGGCGCAGTTAGCGGGGCTTGAGCCGGCCGCAGTGATCTGCGAGATCCTCAAAGATGATGGGTCGATGGCACGGCTGCCGGATCTGGTGGCGTTTGCAGAGTCTCACGGCCTGAAGATTGGCACGATTGCCGATCTGATTAAGTATCGAAGTGCGAATGAAAGCCTGGTGACACGTATCTCGTCACGTCCAATTCAGACGGCCTTCGGTGGGTTTACCTTGCATGTCTACGAGGATCGCGCGGCCCATCAGCCGCATCTTGCGTTAGTGAAGGGATCGCCTGCAGCGGATCGGGAGTGTCTTGTGCGTGTTCACGAGCCATTTACAGTGCTGGATGCGATTGATATGGACAGTCTCAGCCATAGCTGGAGTCTTGCGCAGGCGCTCGAGGCCGTCTCCCGTCACGGTGAAGGCGTTGTTGTCTTGTTGAACTGTGCGCCGGGGGCTGATGTCCTGTTTGCCAAACTTACTCGGTCTGCCGCGCCGTCCATTGCGGGCGCTGGTGCAGCGAGTCATCAGTTGCGGAATTACGGATTAGGCGCAGCGATCTTGCGAGATGTCGGTGTGGGCAAGATGTTGGTATTGTCACAGCCTCGGAAGATGCCCAGCATGACGGGATTCGGACTTGAGGTAACGGGTTACAGAGCTGGAGAACACGATGAATGAGATGCGGATTGACCTAGAGGGCGAAGGGCTGCGGATTGCGATCGTCCAGGCGCGATTCAATGAGGCCGTTGGGCAGGCCCAGCGAACGGCCTGTGTGCATGAACTACAGCAGCTTGGTGTGGATGCAAAAGATATTTTTGTCTGCACAGTTCCCGGTGCGTTAGAGATTCCGTTGACCTTATCTCAGCTTGCAGAAACGGGACGATTCGATGCCTTAATTGCGCTTGGTGCCGTGATTCGTGGAGAGACCTATCACTTTGAGATTGTCTCGAATGAGTCTGCAGCGGGCATCTCTCGGGTTGCCTCTGAGTTTCATATTCCTGTGGCCAATGGGGTACTGACGACCGAGGATGACGAACAGGCGATGGTTCGGGCGGCAGAGAAGGGTGCAGATTGCGCCCGCGTTGCGGTGGAAATGGCAAATCTCTTGTTTGCTATTGATGATCAGCTGAGTGCGGATGATGAGTAAATCCAGCGTCGGCGGTCAGTCGACAGGACGACTCGATCGCGTCGCGCGCGGAACGCGTCGCGCCTCTCGAAGCTTGGCGGTACAAGGAATCTATCAGTGGCTCGTCTCTGCCGAGGATGCGGGGGCAATTGATGCCTTTCTTCGTGAGCAAGAGGCTTATCAGCGGTGTGATCAAGACTACTTTAATGTCTGTCTGCATGGGGTCTTGCGAGATGCAGAGACGCTGCGCGGGCGGTTTGTTAGCCAACTGGATCGCCCCCTTGTAGAGCTATCGCCGGTAGAGCATGCCATTTTGTTACTGGCCACGTTTGAGTTTCTTCATGCGCCCGAGGTGCCCTACCGAGTGGTGATCAACGAAGCCGTCGAACTGGGCAAGTCGTTCGGAGGAACCGACGGTCACAAATACATCAATGGCGTACTTGATAAGCTCGCCACCGAACTGCGACCGCATGGCTAGCCTTGGTGAATTTGATTTCATTGGACAGTTTCTAAAGTCGCAGGCTGCCCAAGGGCAGCCTTTTTTCGATTCACCGCTCGCACTTGGGATCGGGGATGATGCAGCGCTGGTTCCACCGCTGCCCGCGGGTGAGCAGATGGTGATGGCGACCGATATGTTGGTGGAAGGTCGTCACTATCGGTCTGATGTGGACCCAGAATCGCTTGGTCATAAGGTGTTGGCGGTCAATCTGTCGGATCTTGCAGCCATGGGCGCACGACCCGTTGCATTCACGCTGGCGGCGGCCATGCGATCGATTGATCCCGACTGGCTCACTGCGTTTCTCAAAGGGCTATTCACACTCGCCAGAAAATCCCAATGCCCGCTGATCGGCGGTGACACCGTGGGGCTTAACGCCGATGCCCCGCAGAGTTTTACAGTGACCGTGATCGGCGCTGTTCCGCGGGGCAAGGCCTTACTTCGAAGCGGCCTTCAGCCGGGCGATGACCTGTGGGTGTCGGGCAGTCTTGGCGATGCGGCCTTCGCGGTGTCGCGCTGGGTGCCGGATGTAAAACTGGACTGGCCTGATCCGCGTCTCGCGCTTGGCCATCGCCTATTAGGCCTCGCGACGGCGGCGATCGATATTTCTGATGGTCTGAGCGCCGAGTTGCGTCATCTCTTGGCGGCATCGAGCACGCGTCATTCGAACAATCTCGCGGCGAGTCTGGAGTGGCAGATGCTCCCGCTGGGGCCCTCCCTTCGGGCGGCAGTCGATACACAGACGGTCACCGAGGATCGCGCTCGCGTTTTTGCTGCGACCGGCGGAGATGAGTACGAACTGCTTTTTGCGGCCGCCCCCTCGGTCCGTGACCAGATTGCGGCAATTGGCAAAGATCTCTCCCTAACGCTGACACGCATCGGCTGCGTCAACACTGAGTCGGTCGCGTCCTGTGCAATTCGATGGTCTGACTCACAGGGCCAACCGATCCGCGCCGAACTTGCCGCAGAATGTGCGCAAGGGGGCTTTGATCATTTCAAGTCATGACACCCACTAGTCCGCAGTCCATCTTATTTCGGCATCCCGCGCACCTCCTGTCACTCGGTTTGGGCAGCGGGCTTGCGCCGTTTGCGCCTGGTACGGTGGCAACCTTGTGGGCCTGGGTGGTCTTTCTGATGTTGGATCCCCTGATGACGGATGTCGGCTGGGCGGTGTTACTTGTGGTCGGGCTCGTAATGGGTGCCAAGGCGTGCACGATCACCGGGCGAGCGCTTGGACAGGTGGACAGTGGCGCAATGGTCTGGGACGAGATTCTCGCGTTTTGGCTCGTACTCTGGCTTCTTCCAAAGGCATCCGATCCAGCAGGATCTCTGGCGCTTGGACCGGTTCCCGAGTGGCTGTTGCAGTTGGTCGCCTTCGGACTTTTTCGTTTTTTTGATGTGGTCAAACCCCCGCCAATCCGAACCATCGATCGTTTGAGTCACGATGGCTGGGGCGTCATGTGGGACGATCTGGTGGCGGCGGCCTATACCCTTGTGCTTTGTGCTGTCAGCCTGAGACTCGCGCACCTCGCCCAGGGTTGGATCTGAGATGAAGACAATTGAGCGAGTACTTGCTTACTCGGTGGGCTATGCGTGTCTTAGAAGTGGTGCAAGGCTCATGCTCGCGGAATCCTGCACTGGGGGGCTCGCTTCCCGCTGGGTGACCTCAATTCCGGGATCAAGTCATTGGTTCGATGGCGGGGTGGTGAGCTACGCTAACGCGGCAAAAACAGCGCTATTAGGGGTGTCTCCTGCAACCCTGGCGAGTTATGGGGCCGTGAGTCATCAGGTGGCAGCGGAGATGGTCACGGGCCTTAGAAAACTTCAGGCAGAGGGCCTTGCCTCTAGCCACCCTGGGCCGAGACTCGCCGCGAGTATTACGGGGGTTGCCGGGCCGGGCGGCGGAAGCCCAGAAAAGCCTGTGGGCTGTGTATTTTTCGGCTGGTCGGACCCTAAGCAGATCTGGACTGCCCGATATGCCTTCCAAGGAGATCGGGACGACATTCAGCGGCAGGCCGCCTTCTGTGCCCTCTCCGGCCTTGTGTCTAGGCTGTTTCGGGGATCGCCAGGCGAAGGTTTTGCTCCGTAGAATTTCAAAGGGTTGAAACCTGTTTTTTTGTACAGTATTATTTCGCCAAGCGAGCCCCCCGTGTCACGGACCTCCCTCACTTGGCAACAGCCTAAAGGAACCAGCATGCAAGACAAACAAGATTCGAAAAACCGCGCAGAAAAAGCCAAAGCCCTTCAGGCGGCCTTGTCTCAGATCGAGAAGCAGTTCGGCAAGGGCTCCATCATGCGCATGGGCGAGAACGAGGTGGCTCCCGATATCCAGGTTGTTTCCACCGGATCCCTTGGGCTGGACCTTGCCCTGGGCGTTGGCGGACTGCCCCGTGGCCGAGTGGTCGAGATTTACGGTCCAGAGTCATCAGGCAAGACAACGCTAACCCTCCAAGTCATCGCCGAGATGCAGAAAATCGGTGGCACCTGCGCCTTCGTTGACGCAGAACATGCGCTGGATACCCAGTACGCACAGAAGCTTGGGGTCGATCTGAAAGAGCTACTGATTTCTCAGCCGGACACGGGTGAGCAGGCGCTTGAGATCGTGGACGCCCTCGTTCGCTCGGGATCGGTTGACCTGATTGTGGTGGACTCCGTGGCAGCCTTGACCCCTAAGGCCGAGATTGAGGGGGAGATGGGGGATTCGCTGCCTGGTCTTCAGGCCCGTCTGATGTCTCAGGCGCTACGCAAACTCACCGGAACGATCAATCGCACCAATACCTTGGTGATCTTTATTAACCAGATCCGAATGAAGATCGGCGTCATGTTTGGTAACCCCGAAACAACCACCGGCGGTAATGCGCTGAAGTTCTATTCCTCTGTTCGTCTTGATATCCGCCGCGTTGGATCGATCAAAAAGGGCGAAGAGGTCACCGGTTCCGAGACCAAAGTAAAGGTCGTCAAAAATAAGGTCGCACCGCCGTTTAAACAGGCAACCTTCGACATCCTCTATGGAGAAGGCATTTCCCGCGAGGGCGAGATTCTCGATCTTGGTTCAGAGACCGATATCGTTGAGAAGTCTGGCGCCTGGTACAGCTATAACGGCGAGCGAATTGGCCAAGGAAAAGATAACGCCCGAGAGTTTCTGCGTCAGAACCCTGAGATGGCCCTTGAGATCGAGAACAAGCTGCGCGAGAAGTTTGGTGTTGCGGCACGCAATACATCAGCCGAAGCGGCTGATGTGGATCAGGATTGAATCCAGAAGAACCGGCTTCAGCCAGGTCCCTTCGGTCGCGGGCAATTGCAGCCTTAAGCCGAAGGGACCACTCCCGACAAGAGCTCTTTCGTAAGCTTGCAGCGATTGCAGAATCGCCTGATCAGTTAAATGAAGTGCTCGACACCCTTGAAAGAGAAGGCCTGCTCTCGGATCAGCGTTACGCCGAGTCTGTGGCCCGTGTCCGAGGGGCACGATTTGGTGCAACACGAGTGCGTCACGAACTTGAGCAAAAGGGCGTTGCGCCTTCCCTAATACAAGCCACCACCGAGTCCCTTCGTGAGAGCGAGGCCGATCGGCTTCGCCAGGTCTGGGTAAAAAAATTTGGCAACCCTCCCGCCGATCTCACCGAGGCTGCAAAACAGACTCGATTTCTACTCCAACGAGGGTTTTCCTCAGACCTGATCCGTCGCCTGTTACGAGACCTTCGCAGCGGCTAGCCGCCCGTCTGGTGCGGTTCTCGCCCGAATGGGGCGGGGGTGCCCGTGTTAAACTGCCGCGATCAATCAGGGGGCATAAAAATGAAAATCCACGAATATCAGGGCAAGGAGATTTTGCGGAAATACGGTGTTGCGGTCCCTCGCGGGACGCCCTGTTTTTCTGTCGATGACGCCGTTGATGCGGCAAAGGCGCTCGGCGGCCCAGTCTGGGTCGTAAAGGCGCAGATTCATGCAGGCGGGCGCGGTAAAGGCGGTGGCGTGAAGGTCGCCAAGTCTCTTGATGAGGTCAAGACATACGCCAATAACATTCTTGGCATGCAGCTCGTGACGCATCAGACCGGTCCCGCGGGTCAAAAGGTTCGACGCCTTCTCATTGAAGAGGGTGCAGACATTAAGAAGGAACTCTACGTCGCGGTGGTGACAGACCGGGTCACCCAGCGGGTCTGTGTCATGGGATCGAGTGAAGGCGGCATGGACATCGAAGAGGTTGCCGCGACCCATCCTGAAAAAATTCACAAAGTCTTTGTAGACCCTGCAACGGGGCTAACGGACGCGCAGGCCGATGAGCTGGCGACCAAAATTGGCGTCCCTTCGGCGTCGCTGTCGCAGGCGCGCACGGTACTTAAAGGGTTATATCAGGCGTTCTGGGATACCGATGCCTCATTAGCCGAAATTAATCCGCTCATTCTCACGGGCGATGGCCGGGTGATTGCGCTGGATGCGAAATGGAACTTCGACTCGAATGCGCTGTACCGTCATCCTGAGATTGTCGAGATGCGGGATATGGATGAAGAAGATCCCGCTGAGATCGAGGCATCAAAGTTTGACCTTGCTTACATCCAGCTTGATGGAAACATTGGCTGTCTGGTCAATGGCGCAGGACTGGCCATGGCGACGATGGACACGATCAAGCTCTTCGGTGGTGAGCCGGCGAACTTCTTGGATGTGGGCGGTGGTGCGACGACTGAAAAAGTTACCGAAGCCTTCAAGATCATGCTGGGCAATAAGAATGTCAAAGCGATTCTGGTGAATATCTTCGGCGGCATCATGCGATGCGATGTGATTGCTGAAGGGGTGGTTGCCGCGTCCCGAGCCGTTGGGTTGACGGTGCCGCTGGTGGTGCGCATGAAGGGGACGAACGAGGATCAGGGCAAGAAGATTCTTGCGGACTCGGGTCTACCCATCATCACTGCTGACACGATGGCCGACGCCGCACAGCGCGTTGTCGATGCCGCTAAAAAAGCCGCGTAACCAGGGCCAGGGAGAACAAACAACATGTCGATTCTGATTAATAAAGATACAAAGGTCATCACCCAAGGGATTACTGGCAAGACAGGTCAGTTCCATACCCGGATGTGTCGCGACTATGCCAACGGTAAAAACTGTTTTGTCGCTGGCGTGAACCCGAAAAAAGCGGGTGAGGATTTCGAGGGCATCCCGATTTATGCGTCGGTCAAAGAGGCGAAGGCCGCAACCGGGGCCACCGTGTCCGTGATCTACGTGCCGCCCGCCGGTGCTGCAGATGCCATCTGGGAGGCCGTCGAAGCCGACCTTGACCTAGCGATCTGTATTACCGAAGGGATCCCCGTGCGCGACATGATGGTCGTGCGGAATAAGATGAAGGCCCAGAATAAGCGCACCCTGTTACTTGGTCCTAACTGCCCCGGCCTGATCACGCCAGAAGAGATCAAGATTGGCATCATGCCTGGTCATATTCATCGCAAGGGTCGTATCGGGATCGTCTCGCGTTCCGGGACGCTGACCTATGAGGCTGTCGGACAGGTGACGGAAATGGGGCTGGGCCAGTCATCGGCCGTTGGTATTGGCGGCGACCCGATCAACGGACTCAAGCATATTGATGTGCTCAAGCTCTTTAACGATGATCCAGACACGGACGCCGTCATCATGATCGGTGAGATTGGCGGCCCCGACGAGGTCAACGCAGCGGAGTGGGCCAAGGCCAACATGAAAAAGCCCATCGTTGGCTTTATTGCAGGGGTCACGGCACCTCCAGGAAAACGGATGGGACATGCCGGCGCGCTGATTTCCGGTGGCGCAGACACCGCCCAGGCGAAGCTCGAGATCATGGAAGCCTGTGGGATCAAGACCACGAAGAATCCGTCTGAGATGGGTAAGTTACTGAAGTCAGTGTTGTAACCACTAGGAAAAAAACATGGAATTCGGAAGTACTGCGTTTTGGATTGCCCTTCTTCAGATCGTCTGGATTGATCTGCTGCTGTCGGGCGATAACGCGATCGTGATTGCGTTAGCCTGCCGTAATCTGCCTGAGAAGCAGCGTCGACTGGGTATTTTCTGGGGCGTCTTCGCCGCCGTCGCGTTACGCGTGGTACTGACCGGATTCGCTGTTCAGCTCTTAGAAATTCCTTACCTGAAGACTGTCGGCGGACTCTTGTTAGTCTGGATTGGCGTGAAGTTAGTCATGCCGCAAAACGAAGACGAAGGCCACGAGATCGAGGCGAAAGACAAGCTTCTTGCCGCGATTAAGACGATTGTGATTGCGGATTTTGCGATGTCGTTAGACAACGTGATTGCCGTTGCAGGGGCCGCCAAAGGCAGCATGTTCCTGCTGGTCTTCGGTCTGGCGCTGTCTATTCCCCTGGTGGTCTGGGGCTCGAAGCTGGTCCTTTCGCTGATGAACCGATTTAGCTGGATCGTGGTGGCTGGTGGCGGTCTTCTGGGCTATCTCGCGGGCGAAATGATTCAGACGGATCCGGCCTTACGTGATTTCTTCTCGGTGTCGATGGGGATCCCCGCACACACCCTGTCATGGATCGGATTGGTGCTTGTGATTGCGATCGGCAAGTTCTTGACCTGGCGGGCCAGCAAGGCAGAGGCGCAGGCGTCATGAACCCACCGGAGAAGAACGCTCGGACGATCCTGAAGACCATGGCGGTGGTCTTCCTTCTAGCGCTGATCGTTGCAATCCTAATTCGCTAGAGTTTTACCTGCTCTCGCGTCTCCTGATGCAGATCTGACACCCGCACATTGCGCGGGTGTTGTGCTTCTGGGGTCAGATTTCGAGGTTGTCGATGAGTCGTGTCGCGCCAAGCTTGGCGGCTGCGAGCACGACTAACTGATCGGGCTGCGCAAGATCCTCTGGCATTACTGGCTTTAGATCTTTGCGCCGACGGACCGCGATGTAATCCGTCTTCCAGCCCCGTTGATTCAGAATCTGCGCAGCGGCGGTCTCCAGATCTGTGATGTCTGCCGGCGATAAGGCCATTGCTTTTTGGCCATCACGTACTCGTGTTGCCACCTGCTGCAAGGTTTTCGATAACCAAACCGCCTCTTGTCGTTCGTCTGGGCTGAGATAGCGATTACGCGAACTCATGGCGAGTCCATCGGATTCTCGGATGGTTTCGCCAGGAATGATCTCGGTCGGAATGGAAAACTGTTCACACATACGACGCACGATCATGAGCTGTTGATAATCCTTTTTTCCGAAGACCGAGACCTGTGGCTGTACGCACTGAAAGAGCTTCATGACGACGGTGGTGACCCCCGCAAAGAATCCTGGTCGAAACTCTCCTTCGAGAATGTCACCGAGATCCTGTGGAGGACTGATGCGATAGTCCTGTGGCACGGGATACATCTCGCGCTCATCCGGCGCAAAGAGCACATAGACCCCTTCCTTTTCGAGCTTCGCGATATCTTCTTCTAGGGTGCGCGGATACTTGTCAAAGTCCTCGTGGGGCGCAAACTGCAGTCGATTCACGAAGATCGAGGCCACGACAGGGTCCCCGTGATTGGCAGCAAGTCGCATCAGGGAGAGGTGACCATCGTGTAGGTTGCCCATCGTGGGGACAAACGCGGTACGCAGCTGCCCGCGGAGCTGGGCCCGAAGATCGCTAATCGTGTGAACTATTTTCATGAACTCAAAGGGCTGGTGATGGCTAACTATTTAGCGCATTGAAAAAAGACCGCCGTCCTCGGAACTGGGCAATCTGTTGAATCAGAGTCTCAAAGTCTGCATCCCGCTCGATGGGATTAAGCTGCTCTGTGTTGACGAACAGCACAGGCGCTGTCTCGTAGTGGTAGAAAAAATCAGTGTATGTCTCCGATAACCGTCGGAGGTAGTCCTCAGACATATGCTGCTCCATCGGGACACCCCGTTGACGAATGCGCTCAATCAGCGCATCTGCAGACGCTTGCAGCACGATGACCAGATCCGGAATGGGGGCCTGTGGCCGTTGGGCATCAAAGATCTTCCGATAGAGGGCAAGCTCTTCGTCGGACAGCGTGAGTCGCGCAAACAATGGATCTTTATCAATCATGAAATCCGAGATGATGTTCTCGTTGAACATGTCGCGTTGCGCAACCTCTCGCAGCTGGTCGAGACGTTGAAATAGAAAAAACAGCTGGGTCGGCAGCGCATAGCGGGCACTGTCACGATAAAACTTCGCGAGAAACGGATTCTCTTGGGGGGCCTCGAGCAACGGTGTGTAGCCGAATCTCGCCGCAAACTTTAACGCGAGACTGCTCTTGCCAACGCCGATCGGTCCCTCAATGACAATCGAGCGGAAGCGATCCGCCCAGGGGGCCTGCGGGAGCGAGGATGGTGAAGATTCCGTCATACGCCGATTGTCGCATCAACTCTGCGACCATCGGGTGATGCCGTGCGCAGACAGCGGTCCGAGCTGGTCAAGCCATTGACCAGCGGTGGCCAATTCCTTGCCGGAGGGTCCCAGTATGGTGGATGGGTTGATCTCACAGAGCGGCACCAGGACAAAGGCGCGCTGATGGGCTCGCGGATGGGGCAGTGTCAGCGCTGGGCTATTCGATTGAATCCCCGCCACGGCGATGACATCAATATCGAGTGTTCTGGGCGCGTTTCTGGTCGAACGAATACGTCCGAACGCCTGCTCAATCGTGAAGCATCGCTCGAGTAATGCCTCTGGGGATAGTAGTGTGTCCACCTCGATCACGGCATTACAAAAGTCGGGACCACTGGCCTCGACCGGGGCCGTGCGATAGAAGGTCGACACCGCCGTCACCGATATGTCGGCAAACTGGCCAATGACATCCAGGACCTGTTCAAGCGTTGCAAATGGATCCCCAAGATTGGCACCGAGAGCAAGATAGGCACGACCCATAGATGATCGAGATTGCGGTTTATTGCTCGCGCGGACCAGTATCGGTCTGGCCGCTCGCTGCTGTAGGCTTTCGACGGCGCCGTCTCGGTTTTGGTGTCGTCGAACCGGCGCGATGACGCGCAGACGCTGCCTGGGAGATTAGTTCGGCGCGTGTCGCCTGATCCGCGTCGATAAAGTCTGTCCACCACTGCGCAATGTCGGCATCACACTGCCCTGCCTCCGCACGTAACAGCATGAAGTCATAGCCGGCCCGGAAACGGATGTGTTCGAGCAGTCGATGCACAGTGGCGCCCTGACGCTTTTCGAATCGCGGCTGCATCAGCCAGATCTCCCGCATATCGGAGACAAATCGTCTCTGGATCGCCAGGGCATCCAGGTGCTGATCAATCACCTCATCAATCGCTTCGTTGAGCGCTGGGATGAGATGGCTTCCGGCGGCCAGTCGTCGCTGCCACCCTAGATTGACCAGATCCCAGAGAAGGGCAGCGAATAAGAATCCGGGGGAGACCGGTTTGCCTGCATGAATCCGTGCATCGGTGGAACGAAGGGCCCGCGCAACAAAGTCGATCGACTTCGGATCCTTGGCATCAAAGACAAGATCGAGAAGTGGCAGACAGCCGTGATGGAGACCGCTTTCGCGGAGTTGCTGTAGTCCCTGGTAGGCGTTGCCCGAATGGAGCAGCTTGAGCATTTCGTCAAAGAGCCGCGCGTTGGGGACGTTGTGAATGAGCTCAGCGAGTTCACGAATGGGGGCCTGTGTGGCCTTATCGATAGACAGCCCGAGTTTGGCCGATAGCCTAACGGCACGCAGCATACGGACGGGGTCTTCTCGGTATCGGTGCGTCGGGTCACCGATCATGCGCAGAACGCGTGCCTTGAGGTCTTTTACCCCATGGTGGTAGTCGAGCACTTTGTCGCTAATGGGGTCGTAGTAGAGGGCGTTGACTGTGAAGTCTCGTCGCGTGGCGTCCTCGTGTTGCTCCCCAAAGACGTTGTCGCGAAGCACCCGTCCGTGTTCATCGACGTCGATATCATCGGCCTGTAGTGCACGAAAGGTCGACACCTCAATCGTTTCTGGACCGAACATGACATGGACGAGTCGAAAACGCCGGCCGATGATGCGGGCACGACGGAAGGCGCGTTGCACCTGCTCCGGTTCAGCATTGGTAGCGACATCGAAGTCTTTGGGCCGGATGCCGAGCAGCAGATCACGAACGGCGCCGCCGACGAGGAATGCCTCGAAGCCTGCCTTTTGTAGACCTTCGATCGTCCGCATCGCCCCCTGGGAGACCAGTCGATGATCGACCCCAATCTTCGCCCCTTTAAAGACCTCGGGTTCGCGCGGCACTGCCTTCCCAGTGCTGCGGCGTAGGGCTTTTGGAGAGAGTCGTCCCGGAGCGAGCTTTGCGAGCTTTGTAAAGAGTTTCTTGATCATCGCAGGCTAGTCGTCCGTGCTCTCGGATCGATCAAACAGATGCAGCACCTTCCATTGCTGCTCGGTGGCATGCGCAAGTAGTCGTTGGTCGGGATTGACGGCGACGGGATACGTCACGCGGGCCAGTAGCGGCAGGTCATTAAATGAGTCACTGTAAAAAGTGGACTGTGAAAAATCAGATAGGCCGCGATTCAGCAGTGCGAGCCATTGTTCGACCCGAGTGATCTTGCCCTCTCGAAAACTAGGGAGTCCCGATGGCTTACCCGTGAACTCTCCTCGTGCATCGACCTCGATTTCTGTCGCGATTAAATGATCAATACCGAATTCTTTGGCGATCGGTCCTGTGATGAATGAATTTGTTGCCGTGACGATGGCACACAGTGCCCCGCTGTCTTGATGGGCCTGGACGAGTGCCTTGGCCTGCGGCAGCACATGCGGACGGATCACTTCTTCGATGAAGGATTCTCGCAGCGTGTTGAGCTGTGCGCGAGGATGGCGCGCCAATGGGGCGAGTTGAAACTCGAGAAATTCGTAGATGTCGAGGGTGCCTGCGCAGTACTGGGCGTAGAACGTGTCATTGCGCTTGGCATACCAGTCTGCATCGACGATCGCACGATCAATCAGGAATTTGGCCCAAGAGACATCGCTGTCGATGGGCAGCAGCGTATTGTCAAGATCAAAGAGGGCGAGTTGCATCAAGGGAATCGAGGAGCGATTTGAGAAGAGGGATCGTTGCGGGTCGCTGATGCGATAGCGCGAACTGATTGAGTGCATCGAGGATCCCAGTCAGATGGCCGAGATCCCGAGACTGCCGGGTCATGAGATAGGTCAATACGTCCTCGGAAAGGGGCATGCCGAGCCGCTGGGCTCTTTCGCGTAAGGCATGTTGTTTTTCGTCGTCACTTAAGTCTTGTAGCTCAAAGATCAATCCCTGTCCAAGTCGGGTGCGAAGGTCCTCCCGAAGGGACAGGCGAAGGGGCGACTGACCGGCGGTCGCGACAAGACGATGATTGAACTCAAGGGCAGCATTGTAGAGTTGAAACAGCGCGCTTGCCGTGTCCTGATCAATCTGATCAACATCATCAATAAGCCATAGTTGCGGCGCCTGTGGTCGGCCCATCGCGGCAATCCCGGCGAGAATCTCGCCGGCAATCGAGGGGCCATTCGGCTGGCCACATTGAACCAACCGCCCCCGTGTGCCGAGGTGGCTGGCCCATGCCCTGAGCCAGAAGCTCTTGCCGCATCCTGGCGCTCCCCAGAGGAACAGTCGATCAGGCGCCTGGGGCTGACCCTCTGCCATCGCGCGAAGGGCCGCCAGAGCGGCCGAATTCTGTCCGATCGCCCCATCTCGGAGGTTCGGATCCGGCGGTTCGATCAGGGGTAAAGGTAACTGCATGGCTTCCAAAAGACCGCGAACGGTCAACAAGTTCAATAAAATGGCGATTTTAGAAAGAAACCCGCCATGACTTCAGAAAAACCGAGCCCGTCAGCGACGACCCCAATGACCTATCGCGACGCGGGTGTCGACATTGATGCGGGCGACGCCTTGGTGGATCGTATCAAGCCTTTGGCGAAGCGGACGATGCGGCCTGAGGTCCTAGGGGGTATCGGCGGATTTGGTGCGTTGTTCGAGGTTCCGAAGAAATACCGGGATCCGGTCTTGGTCAGCGGAACGGATGGTGTTGGGACAAAGCTGAAACTGGCGTTTCGTCTCGATCGGCACGACACGGTAGGCATTGATCTGGTGGCGATGAGCGTGAACGACATTCTGGTCCAGGGTGCCGAGCCTTTATTTTTCCTAGACTATTTTGCCTGCGGACGACTATCGGTCGACACCGCTGCGGCTGTTGTCGGCGGCATTGCCAAGGGGTGTGAGCAATCGGGGTGTGCGCTGATTGGTGGGGAGACCGCGGAAATGCCGGGCATGTACCCGGATGGCGAGTACGACCTCGCGGGATTTGCAGTCGGCGCCGTCGAGCGAGATCAGATCCTTGACGGCAGCCGTGTACAGGCGGGTGATGTCTTGTTGGGGTTGGCGTCGAGCGGATTCCACAGCAATGGGTATTCGTTGGTGAGAAAGGTACTCGAACATGCCTGTGGCGAACTCTCTGCATCAGCGCTCAATGCTGTCGCGGTACCTGGGGCGGAGGCACCGCTTGCTGATCTCGTCATGGCGCCAACACGACTCTATGTAAAACCGATGCTCGCCGCGCTCTCACAGCATCGTGTAGCGATCAAGGCCATGGCCCACATTACGGGAGGCGGCCTTGTTGGGAACGTCCCGCGGGTGCTACCGGAGTCATTAACGGCCGTCCTGCAGGAGTCGTCTTGGACCATGCCGCCTGTGATGCGTTGGCTGCAGTCGCAGGGCAATGTGCCGCGGGATGAGATGCATCGAGTCTTTAACTGCGGCATTGGGATGGTGGTGGTCGTACAGGCGGAGCAGGCAGAGGCGGTCGCAGCAACGCTCACCGCTCAGGGAGAGCGGGTCTATCGCATTGGTCAGATTCGTTTGCGACAGGGTGACGAGGCGCAGACCATCGTTCAGGTCTAGCGACACGGCAGGTCTTCATCGTTGTCGCCGATCCCCATCGTGATCGACACCAACATATTGTTGGATATCTATGTCTTTCAGGATCCGAGGAGCACTGCGCTCAACGCACAGATATTGTCAGGCAAGCTACTGCCGGTCGTCAGCGAGGAGACCCACGCAGAATTCCTAGATGTTCTCGCGCGGCCCAAGTTTGGACTCTCATCCGACGCACAGCAGACGGTACTTGCAGACTGGCAGCGTCGATCGACATTACATGACGCGAGTCAGATCGTGCGCTCACCATGGCGCTGCAAAGACAAGGATGATCAGAAATTCCTGGATCTGGCGTACAGCCTTCGGCCATGCCTGCTAGTCTCTAAAGACAAACAGGTGCTACGGTTTGCCAAGCGTGCGCTTCGTGAAGGGGTCACGATCGTGTCAACTTCCAACCTCAGTGTGTGATCGTCTGACGTGGTCTGAATAGAGTAGAGGCTCTTTCTGATCATGGAGTGAAGCGATGCTGGACGAACAGTTACGGGCCGTACGCGCAGACACAGAATTGCTTGTGCGTGATGCACAGAAGCTATTTCACGAGGCAAAGTCGCTCAGTGGCGATCGCGCGGATGCCTTGCGCGCCCAGGGCGTTGCGATGCTGGACTCTGCGCTCGCGCAGGTACAACAGATCCAGACTAAAGCAGTGGAGAAGAGTAAGGCCTTAGCCACCAGCACCAATACCTATGTCCACGACCACCCTTGGCAGGCAGTGGGTGTGGCGGCGGTCGTTGGGACTCTGGTAGGGCTCCTTATCGCGCGCAAGTAGACCGGGCGACGTTGATGACCGACGCTTCGGGCAGCCAGCGCACCGGCTTATGGCCCGTCTTAGGCCTGCTGTTACAAGGTGCGTTGCGCCTGGTGTCCAATCGTTTCGATCTCGCCGCTGCTGAGCTCGCGATGGTGCGCAGGCGTCTCGCGGTGACAGTGTTTTTTGCGGGGCTTGGCGTGTGTGCCCTGGGGCTTGCCAGTGTGGCACTGTCCGCACTTCTTTTAATTCTCGTCTGGGAACCGTGGGGGGTGTGGGCCTTGTTGCTCATCGCGCTGGCCTATCTGGCAGTCGCTTGGGCACTGTTGACGGCCGCAATGCGGCGTGTCGAGCGGCTTGGGCTGGGCACCCTTTTGGCAATCTTGTTCACCAAGACATCACGGTCAGACGCATCCTAGGGCTCTGTTAGCGCGATTGCGTCATCTGCCGGAGACAGAATTCTTCAATGGCCCGCGGATCAGCGGTGAATGGATCCTGCACGATGAGGTGAGGAAAACTTCTCAGCCAGGTGATCTGTCGTTTCGCAAGCTGGCGAGTCGCGGCGATGCCCGCCTCGACAAACCCATCAAAAGAGATTGATCCTGCTAAATGATCCCAGGCTTGTCGATAGCCGACACATCGCATGCTTGGCAGGTCTGGATGGAGTCGACTGTCCTGCATGAGTTGACGCACCTCATCAAGAAATCCGGCTGCCAACATCTGATGAAAACGCTGCCCAATCCTGTCGTGAAGCATCGAGCGATCTTCGGGCATCAGCGCAATCGTGATGAGCTGATCGGCAAGGGGGGACGGCGTACGCGCTGCACTTTCGCGAATAAGTTGAGACATCGGTTTTCCGGTAAACCGGTAGAGCTCCAAGGCGCGTGAGATCCGCTGTGCATCGTTAGGTTTCAGTCGTGAGGCCGTTTCGATATCGATGTCACTAAGCTGTTGATGGAGTGCTGGCCAGCCGATTGATCGTGCCTCTTCTGCGATCGCATCGCGTAACGATGTGGGTGCACTCGGCAGATCATCGAGCCCTTCTCGCAGCGCTTTGTAGTAGAGCATCGTGCCGCCCACCAGGAGCGGCACTTTTCCTCGAGACCGGATGTCTGCTGCAGCAGATTCAGCATCGCTTAAGAAGCGTGCTGCCGAATACGATTCCACTGGGTCAATCAGGTCAATTAAGTGATGCCGGATCTCGGCCTGCTCGGACGGACTTGGCTTTGCTGTGCCGATATCCATGCCGCGATAGACCAAGGCCGAGTCCATGCTGATGATCTCAATGTCACCGCGCCGACGGGCCAGCGCGAGTGCGAGCGAGGATTTTCCGCTGGCCGTAGGCCCAAGAATACACAGCATCTACTGTCCGCGCATAAACAGTCGATCCAGTTCCGCCATGGAGAACTGAACCCAGGTGGGCCGTCCGTGATTGCACTGGTCGGCGCGATCTGTTCGTTCCATTTCGCGGAGCAAGGCATTCATCTCCGGAATCGTGAGCTGACGATTTGCTCGCACCGCCGCATGACAGGCCATCGTGGCAAGGATCTCATTTCGCTGCGCTTCAATTGCCGATACCGATCCGAATTTTGCAAGCTCTGCGAGTGTGTCGCGAACGAGCGACGTAGGATCCGCATCAGATAAGAGCACAGGGACTGCCCGAATCGCGATCTGTTGGTCGCCGAGCAGGGAGATTTGAAATCCAAGCTGTGCCAGTGTCGTCTCGTGCAGGGTGATCATCTCGAGTTCGAGTGCGGTCATCGAAAGCGGAATCGCGTTAAGAAGGGTCTGGCTTGCCATCGCGCCCTGGACGTCCGCCTGCTGCTTCATCGATTCGTAGACGATCCGCTCGTGCGCTGCGTGCATATCGACCATGACCAGACCGTGACGATTCTGGGCCAAGATATAAACGCCATGACACTGGGCCAGTGCAAATCCCAACGGGTGTTCTTCGTTCCCGGAAATAGGGGCGTGCGCCTGCGACCCCGATGAGACCGAGCGGAACGGGCGCGGGAAGGCGGTTGGCTCCGCGGCGAATAGTCTTGAGGCGGACACGGACCCTTGAACCGGCGGCAATGCCAGCTCACGAGACACCATGGGCGACCAGGCGCTTGGCGTCTGCGCCGTCGACATGACAGGATCAGACGATCGGGTGTCGATCGAACTGGCGAGCGCCTCTCGAATCGCGCGCGCCACGGCTTGATGAACGGCCTGACTTTCCCGAAAACGAACTTCGCTTTTCGCGGGGTGGACGTTGACGTCGACGAGCGTTGGATCGATCTCCAGCGCAAGCACGAAGGCAGGCTGCCGATCGCCGTGCAGTACATCGCTGTAGGCACTGCGAACGGCATGCATGAGCACCCGGTCGCGAACAGATCGACCATTGACATAAAAGTACTGGTCATCGGCACGCGCGCGTGACTGGGTGGGGGATGCAAGCCAGGCACGAATCCGCATGGGTCCAGCCTGTGTATCGACCCGCCGTAGGTGTTCCGCACCGAGATCAAGCACCTGAAGGATTCGACTCTCCGCATCCCCTGCGGGATAGCGGACCAGGGCGCGGCCTTGGTGGCTCAGTAGCCAGCTGATCTCTGGCCGAATGAGCGCGATCTTCGTGACGGCGTCTTTGCAATGATTGAGTTCAGTGGCTGCAGATTTCAGAAACCGCTTGCGCGCCGGGACCTGGTCAAAGAGTCCCGCGACCTCGATGTGGGTGCCTTGGGGCCCCGAGGCGGGCGAGACTATCCAGCGTCCTTCGTGATTATCGATGCGCATCGCGTGCGCGCTGTCGGCTGTCTTACTTGTAATCGCCATTCGGGAGACTGATCCAATGGCTGCGAGCGCTTCGCCGCGAAATCCATGGGTGAGCACCTGAGCAAGATCGTCGAGCGAGGCAATTTTGCTTGTTGCGTGCCGAGCAACAGAAAGGGGAAGTTCGTCGGGGGGGATTCCGGCCCCGTCGTCTCGGATGCGGATGCTGCGCGACCCACCGTCATCGAGCTCCACAGAAATAGACTGGGCCCCTGCATCGATTGCATTTTCGAGTAGCTCTTTAACGACCGACGCCGGTCGTTCGACCACCTCGCCCGCGGCAATCTGGCTAATCAGGGCATCTGGAAGAAGACGAATAGGCATGAGTCAAAGTGGCGCAAAGATGTGAAGCAGAGAAGCCTACATCATGCGGGACTTCGCCAGCGGAGGGTTGGCGCGGAAATAGCGTCGAATGCCTGCAAGCAGCGCCTGGGCCATCTGCTCTTGGTAGTCCTCATCTTTGAGTTTCGCCTCCTCATCGGGGTTACTGATGAAGGCGGTCTCTACCAATACCGACGGAATCTCTGGCGCCCGCAAGACCGCAAAGCCGGCCTGCTCGACCTGTGTCTTGTGAAGGGTATTGATGCCACGGATTTCCTGCAGCATGGCGCGCCCAAGTTTCAGGGAATCTTTGATTTGTGCGGTGGTGGACATATCGAGCAAGACCTCCGCAATGGCGCGCTCCTTGTGTCGGATATTTAACCCACCTACCAGGTCGGCACTATTTTCTTTATTGGCCATCCATCGGGCGGCAGCGCTCGATGCGCCTTTCTCTGACAGCGCGTAGATCGATGATCCTCGCGCCGTCGGCGAGATCCAGGCGTCCGCGTGGATGGAGACAAACAGGTCTGCCTGGACCCGGCGTGCACGCTGGACGCGAACATGGAGCGGTACAAAATAATCACCGTCTCGGGTGAGATAGGCCCGCATATTGGGCTCTTCATCAATGATGCGCTTTAACCGCCGAGCAATATTCAGAACAATGTCTTTTTCAAATGTCCCACGCTTTCCAATGGCTCCGGGGTCCTCGCCGCCATGTCCTGCATCGAGTGCGATCGTCACGAGTCGATCGACCACGGGCCGTCGATCGCGGCGTGTTGGTGGCGCGTTGGGGTCCGTGAGACTGGGGGCACGCGCCACGGCGGGGGGTGTCGCCTGGGCCCTTTCATACGAGGCAAGAAAGCGCATCAGTGGGTCGTCATCAACCGCAGAGAAAAGATCAATGACAAGACGGTTTTGATACTGCGCGATCGCTGGAAGACTGAAGACTTCGGGACGAACCTCTTGCTTTAAGTCGAACACGATACGAACGGTTCTGGCCTGATACTGCGCTACTCGCACCTGTTGAATGTACGGGTCCGTGCCTGCAACGCGAGCAGTGAGTCCATTGAGTGCACCTGTCAGCGTGACATCTTCAAGATCCATCACGAAGCGGAGTGGGTTTTCAAGAATCCGTGTGGTGTACCGAAGTGTCTCTGTCTGATGTTCAAGCGTGATTCGTGTGTAGTCTCGGCTTGGCCAGACACGGACCGCCATGATTTCCGCGGCGAGCGTAGGGCTCGACCGCAGACCAATCAGTAAGGTTGCTCCTGTCGAGAGGAGCAGATGACGGCGCTGTTGGGAACGCATGAAGGAAGACAACCTAGGTCAGGTGTTCTCAGAGAGTCTCTGAACTGACTCTCGCCAAACGGCAAGGCTGGGACTGAAATCGATGGCATCCGATGGACGACCCATGACGAACCGTAGCTGTCTTGGGCCGTCGGCCTGATCAGGGAAAGCCCAGTCGATCCATAGCTCGACGTGAGGAGGGGGAAGTCCCGACGCATGTTCAGGCCACTCTACGAGGATCACCGCGGACTCCGTCATGATGTCGCGCAGGCCACCCCCTTGCCAGGCAAGGGGGTCGGTCTGGCGATAGAAGTCCAGATGATGGAAGGTGATGCCGTCATGGTCATAGGACTCCACCACACTGAAACTTGGGCTTTTAATGCGCCCCTCGATGCCACAAGCGCGCAGAAATGCGCGCACCCATGTGGTTTTGCCAGCCCCTAAGTTCCCGTGAATGTAGATTCTGCAGGCACCGCCGTTTGAGGCATGCATGGCCTGCGTCACCATCGCTGCCGTCGCGGCCGCGGTCGACGCAGCGGCCGATTCCCCGACCTTGGTGACGGAGACGTCGAGCAGTGAGGAGGGATTTTGGCTCATACTTTCGCGCATGACGGACGATAGACAGGACCTCATTCTAATGGCCAAGTCGCTGGGTTTCCGTCGACTTGGCGTTGTCGATCTTGATGCGAAAGACAGCCTGTCAGACGCGATGGTTCCCTTTCGTGACTGGCTTGCAAAGGGATTTGCGGGGGAGATGGACTATCTTGCGCGCAATACCGATCTTCGCGAGTTCCCGGCAGGGCTGCTTCATCGTCCCGCAGTGCATCTGCGGGCGATCGTCGTGGCGATGGACTATCTGGCGGATCTCGGTGAGGCCTCGGCGTCATCGACGGCTGCGGGCTGGCAGCGGGATCACTTTGCGTCACTTGAGCAGCCGTCTCGTGCTGTGGTCTCAGTCTATGCGCGTGGAAGGGACTATCACAAAGTGCTTCGGCGGCGATTGACGCAGCTTGCCGAACAGCTCGACCAACGCGCTGCGGGTCAGTATCAGTTTCGGGCCTGCGTTGACTCTGCCCCTGTCTTGGAGGTCGAGTTGGCTCGCCGCGCCGGGCTTGGTTGGCGAGGGAAACATACGCTGCTGCTCAACCGAGAACAGGGATCGATGTTTTTTCTCGGGGTGCTGCTGACCGATATGCCACTGGCGGCGCGTGAGTTTGCGCCCTTACCGGTAAGTGCGCCGCAAGGACATTGTGGAAGCTGCACTAAGTGCCTGGATGTCTGCCCAACCGCGGCCTTTATCGGCCCTTATCAGCTCGATGCGCGCCGCTGTATTTCGTATCTCACGATCGAGCACCCTGGGGTCATCGATCCGGCGCTACGCCCACTGATGGGGAATCGTATCTACGGCTGTGACGACTGTCAGGCGATCTGCCCTTGGAACCAATATGCCCAGCAGGCGACCTTGCCGGATTTTGATGTTCGGCATGGACTTGACGATGCTGATCTGATCACGCTCTTTGCCTGGAGTGCATCCGACTTTCAGACACGCCATCAAGGCAGTGCAATTCTGCGGATTGGCTATGAACGCTGGCTCAGAAACATTGCGATCGCGATGGGGAACAGCCTGCAGTCTGCATCCTGTACTGAGCCGCTTCGTAGCCAACTTCGGACGGCATTGGCGACCCGTCAAGACGATCCCTCTGCGCTCGTGCGCGAACATGTGCGATGGGCTCTATGGGAAGGCACGCAGTAACGCGTACCACCCTGTAATGGTGGCCATCGACACCAGGGTCGATATGGAGACCATGCCTGCGGCGAGGGGGCCATTGCCGCCCATCCGCGCCGCTAGGATGTAGGCGCTGGTTGCGGTGGGCAGTGACGCAAACAGGACGGCGATATCACGTTGGGTTCCAGAGATGTCGAGCCACCAGCACAAGGCCCATGTCACGCCCGGTAGCGCGATCAGTTTGATGCTGGTGACGGCAATGGTTTGAATCTGTCCTGCACGATTCGTAATTCCGGAGAAGCTTAAACCTGCACCGACGCAGAGCAGCCCGAGTGCGAGTGAAGCCGAGCTTGCGCGATCTAAGATGGTCGTAATGAGATCGGGGGGCATCATGCCTAACAGGTTTAACGTGAGCCCAATGGCCGTAGCAATGACCAGAGGATTGCGGGAGAGCTCTTTGAAGAGCTTGATGGGATGGAAACTGTCAGCAAGGAAAAAGACGGCAAGGAAGTTTGCCAACGGTACCGATAGGCTGAGCAGCACTGCGGTGATGGCGAGTCCTTCGCTTCCTGCCGCCCGCGCGGCAACCGCAAAGCCGATGTAGGCATTAAAGCGAAAGGCGCACTGAATTCCAGAGGCCCAGTCACTGCGACTCACGCCGGGGATCCAACGGGTGAGGATGCCAAGGCCCGCCGCGATCACCATACCGAGCAGCGTGATCTGAACAACAAGCCCCGTCTGCCCTGAGCTCAGGTCGCTGCGGGTAATGGCTGCAATCAGCAGGGCTGGCAACAAGACGAAGTAGACCAGCTTCTCGGCTCCTTCCCAGAAGTCACGATGAAGCCAGCCAGAGCGCACCATCAAGAAGCCTGCGGCAATCATGGCGAAGTCAGGAAAAAGCAGGGAGAATCCGTTCATGGCAAATCAGAAGAAAAGTGTCTTGGCGATTGCCCCCGAAGATAGCGCAGAAATCGATCGATTTTGTGATGCGTTATGGCTCGAGGATGGTCTGTCGAAGAATACGCTTGCTGCCTACCGTCAAGACCTTCACGATCTTGCCTCCTGGTTGTTTGGGATGGGTGGTGCTGGACTTGCACAGGCATCCTCGGAACAACTGAGCCGTTACTTCTCGGAGCGGTTTCGCAGCATCCGGGCGACGACCTCGAATCGACGCCTGTCTTCGATGCGTCGCTATTACGGCTGGCTGATGAATCAGGGGCGTCGCGCCGATGATCCTTGCCTGTTGCTCAAGAGTGCGAAGCGCCCGGCGCGATTTCCGAAGGCCCCCATCGAGGCGCAGGTCGACGCGCTACTCAATGCGCCTGATACGGAGACTGCTGCGGGGCTTCGTGATCGCGCGATGTTAGAGATGATGTATGCCGCCGGTCTTCGAGTGAGCGAGCTCATTCAGCTAAGAAGCGTGGATGTTTCCCTTAATGATGGAATTGTTCGTGTGATTGGCAAAGGAGACAAGGAGCGCCTTGTCCCGATTGGCGAGGAGGCCCTCAGCTGGTTATCACGGTATCTGCAAACGTCTCGTGGCCTATTGTTATCAGGAAAAACAGCCAACGCCTTGTTTGTCACCGAACGCGCAGCGGCAATGACCCGGCAGGGCTTCTGGAAGATGATCAAGCGCTACGGGGTTAAGGCCGGCCTCCAGATGTCTCTCTCACCGCACACGCTTCGACACGCATTTGCCACGCATCTGCTCAACCATGGGGCGGATCTGCGCGTGGTGCAGATGCTGCTTGGTCATGCGGATATTTCGACAACGCAGGTCTATACCCACGTAGCCAACGACCGATTGAAGTCCATCCACGCAAAACATCATCCGCGCGCATAGAATCTCGGTATGTCTTTCGAACTGACGCTTGCACTTGCTGCACTCGCCTCGTACCTCTTGGGGTCTGTTTCCTTTGCTATTGTCGTCAGCCGTCTTCGAGGTATTGCAGATCCGCGTACCTATGGGTCTCAGAATCCGGGTGCGACGAATGTACTTCGCAGTGGGGATAAGGTCGCGGCAGTACTGACCTTGCTAGGAGATGCGGCTAAGGGGGTGGTGGCGGTGCTGGTCGTGCGCCAGGTGGTGACTCCCGTCCTTCCTGAATCCTTCCATCTTGCGGCGGTCGCACTCGCGGCGATCGCGGTCTTTATTGGGCACCTTTATCCGATCTTTTTTCGCTTTCAGGGTGGGAAAGGGGTGGCGACAGCCTTTGGCGCATTGGTAGCGCTTGATCTGACGTTGGGCTTTGGCGTTGGCCTGATCTGGCTGGTGGTTGCCCGAGTGACACGGGTCTCTTCGTTAGCGGCCTTGACTGCCGCTGGGGCAGCACCGTTGATCACCTTGTGGCGTTATGACGTGAGCGTCATCTTCTGGGCGGTCTTGGGTATTTCGGTCTTACTCATCATCCGCCACAAGCAAAACATTGCCGCGTTGCTCGCCGGTGAAGAGAAGGCGTTTAAGAAAAAGTCTTAAGCGGGATTAATTTCATGTAACGGCCAACGCGGACGCACGGTAAAGGCCCCCGCCTCCGTACGATTCTGTTGGCTAAGTGCACGAAGACCGCCGGCCCAGGCAATCATCACGCCGTTATCGGTACACAGGCTCGGCGCTGGAAAGATCACGCGGCACTGTTGTGTCTGCTCTAGCTGTTTCAGGCGCGCCCTGAGGGCAAGGTTGGCGCCGACTCCCCCCGCGATGACGAGCTGCCGAATGCCGGTTTCGGCAATGGCGCGTTCTGTTTTGTGCATCAGGACATCGACGATGGCCTGTTGAACGCTCGCCGCCATATCGGCGCGGGCCTGGTCATCTAAGGCGTGCGCTGCTTTGAGTTTCTGAACATGGGTGAGCACTGCGGTCTTGAGCCCAGCAAAACTAAAGTCCAGGGTTGGGCGCTTTGCGAGTGGCCTTGGCAGATCGAATCGCCTGGGATCACCTTTTAACGCCCATTTGCCGATTTCGGGCCCACCGGGATAGCCAAGCCCCAAGAGCTGCGCACTTTTATCAAACGCTTCTCCAGCGGCGTCATCAATCGTCTCTCCAAGCAGTGTGTAGCGACCGAGTCCGTCGACCCGCATGAGCTGGGTGTGTCCGCCACTGACGAGTAACGCGAGAAATGGAAAGACCAGGTCTTGTGCCTCTGGCTCCAAGAGCGGGGAGAGCAGGTGGCCTTCCAGATGGTGCACGCCGATCACTGGCTTGTTGCAAGCGAAGGAAAGCCCCTGGGCGACGCTGGCGCCGACGAGCAAAGCACCGGCAAGCCCCGGCCCCTCGGTGAAGGCGATCAGGTCAATATCTGACCAGCTCAGCGCGGCCTCACTCAATACCTGCTGGGTAAGGGGGGCGAGTCGGATCACATGATCACGGGAGGCGAGCTCTGGCACCACACCCCCGTAGGCAGCATGAAGCGCGATCTGGCTGTGCAGGGCTTGAGCGAGAATTTCCCCTCGGGCGGGCGCCCGATTCGAAGCCCCTGGCTCGGCCGGTTTCGAAATGCGAACCAGGGCCACCCCTGTCTCATCGCAGGAGGTCTCGATTCCTAGAACGATCAGGGGTTTTGATGTGTCCCCGTTTGAAGAGGGCGCCGGATTAGGGTCTGTTCGGTTTGTCACTTGCCAGAAAGCCTTGAGTTCGCGATACTTACGGGTTCCCTGCCACTATTTTTTGACTGGAAGAAATTCTAAATGCCTGTTGTTCGCGTGAAAGAAAATGAGCCCTTCGAGGCCGCCCTCCGTCGCTTTAAGCGCACGATCGAGAAGATTGGTCTTCTGACCGAACTGCGTGCGCGTGAGTTCTATGAGAAGCCCACCGCGGAGCGCAAGCGTAAAAAGGCAGCTGCCGTTAAGCGCCACTATAAGCGCGTTCGCAGCATGATGCTTCCCAAGCGCAAGTACTAATTGGGCGTTAAAGAACAACTCCAGGAAGACATCAAGTCCGCGATGCGGGCTAAAGAGTCGGACCGTCTCACGACGCTCCGACTTTTTTCTGCGGCCATCAAGCAAAAAGAAGTCGATGACCGCATCCTCCTCGACGATGCCGCAGTGTTATCGGTACTCGAGAAAATGATCAAGCAGCGTAAGGACTCGATCAGTCAGTTCCAGGCGGGCGGCCGTCAGGATCTGGTGGATAAGGAACAGGCCGAACTCGCGGTCTTATCGGCCTACCTTCCGGCGCAGCTCTCAGAAACGGAAGTGATCGCCATCATTGATACGGCCATTGGGTCCACTGGGGCTGCAGGCCCCCAGGATATGGGCAAAGTGATGGCGGTGATCAAACCCCAGCTCGCTGGCAAAGCGGACATGGGGGCAGCCTCTGCCCTGTTAAAGGCCAGACTCGCCAAATAACGGTTGGCTGCGCCGACGGCGCGGCAGTTCTCGGCGCGTACACTAGCGTCATGATCCCCCAGCAATTTATTGACGACTTGCTTCGACGCGTCGATGTCGTCGAGGTGGTGGGTCAGTACGTCCAGCTGAAACGTGCGGGTGCTAATTATTCTGGGCTATGCCCATTTCACACTGAGAAGTCTCCCTCTTTTTCGGTGAGCCCCTCAAAGCAGTTTTATCACTGCTTTGGTTGTGGTGCGCATGGCACTGCGCTGGGGTTTCTGATCGAACATCTGGGGCTTCCGTTCCCGCAGGCGGTGGAAGATCTGGCGCGACGGGTAGGACTCGAAGTCCCGCAAGAAGCGAACCCAATTGACCCTGCCGTCAAGAAAAAAGAAACCGACTATCGTGCTCGACTGCGGGATCACCTGCTGGAGGCCGCTAAGTTTTATCAGCGACGGTTAAAGGATTCCCCTCAGGCGATCGAATACCTCAAGAACCGAGGGGTTTCGGGTGAGATTGCTGCGCGATATCACCTCGGGTATTCACCATCAGGGTGGCAGCCGCTTCAGTCCGTCTATGGCGATTACGCCTCAAAGGATCTTGTTGATGCTGGGCTTGTTATTGAAGGCGATGCGGGGAAACGCTATGACCGCTTTCGTGATCGCATCATGTTTCCGATTCTCAGTAACCGCGGTGAGGTCTTGGGGTTCGGTGCGCGAACGCTCGGCAATGATGAGCCGAAGTATCTCAACTCTCCTGAGACCCCTGTGTTTTCAAAGGGCTACGAACTCTACGGTGTGTTCGAGGCACGACCACTTATCCGAGAGTCGGGTCAGGTCTGGGTGGTAGAAGGCTACATGGATGTGGTTGCACTGGCCCAGCACGGACTGGGTCATGCGGTTGCAACGTTGGGCACCGCAACGACGCCTGCCCATCTGCAGCAGTTACTCCGATTGAGTGATCATGTGGTCTTCATGTTTGATGGGGATAAGGCAGGTCGGCGCGCGGCTGCTCGTGCACTGGAGACAGCACTTGCATTTGCGTCAGAAAAGAATCGACTGGATTTTGTCTTTCTCCCTGAGGAGCATGATCCCGACAGTTTTGTCCGAGAACATGGTGCGGATGCCCTTCGGGACTGGGTCGCAAAGGCCAAGCCGTTGTCTGCATTTCTCCTGGATGTGGCCTGCGAGGGACAGCAGTTGGAATTTGCAGAGGGTCGCGCGGCCTCGACCGCAGAGGCCAAGCGATTGCTGCAGATGATGCCTCCGAATGCCCTGCGTGCCCAGATTGCCCGAGAAGCGGCCCGGCGCTTTGATGCGACCGATGCCGCCTTAGGGTCTGGTCCCGCCAACATCGCGTCTGCTGAACGTGTCCCCGCCCCGAAAGCGGATCGCAAATCTGGCCAGTCGTGGACCAAATCGGCCCCGCCCCCGATTCGCCTTCCCCGGCCGGTGATTCGTCCGCTGACGGAGCGGGTGCTGCAGATTCTGGTGCGACAGCCGTCCTGGTGTCGGGAACTCGACGCAGAATTCGCCGAGGATCTCGATCCCGCTCAGCTCGCCTTGCTTCGCTGGATTGAGGATCGGCTTCCCCAGCAGGGCGACGTCCCTTTTGCGGTACTGCATGAGGCGGCACTGGCCGAGGGGCGCGAGAAAGGGCCGGAGGCCGTTCGGCTGTTTTTGAAGCTCTCCAAACCCGATCCTGCCTTGGACGCGCTCATGGAAAATGAGCCGAAAGCGCTTCGGCTTGAGCTGACACGAGCGCTTACCCGGCTTCGCGTCAGGGCACTCGAGGAGGTGGCATCTCGCCTAGCGCTCGAGGCGGCGTCCAATCCCCAGGCGCTCACCACCTTGCAACAGGTCAGAAGCCAGATTCAGGCCTTGAAGGCGGGCTTAACGCAACCCTGAAAATTTTCCATAACCTATTGATTTATTAGGTTCTATTTTTGGTAAAATCGAGGGTTCCGCCTTTAGCCGAAGGATGTAGACCCTGTGAGCAAATCCAGCAAATCGCCAGCCAAAAAAGCCCCAGCAAAGAAGACCTCGGTTGTCGCGAAAAAAGCGAGTGCCAAGCCGGTCAAAAAGCCTGTGGCTAAGCCGACCAAACCTGCAGCGAAAAAGCCAGTGAAGGTTGCCGCGAAGGCGCCCCCAAAAAAATCGCCTGCGAAGACGCAGCTAAAAGCCAAAACCACCAAGACGTCTGCATCGAAGACCCTGGTGAAGAAGCCAATGCCAAAGGGCGCGAGTAAAGCTGCAAGTAAAGGCGTAGGCAAAGTCGCAGCAAAACCGGCGGTCAAGCCGCTTGCCAAACCGGCGTCGAAGCCGGCCGCCAAGCCTGCTGCGAAGAAGGCTGCCGCAAAGCCAGAACCAAAGAAAAAACTCGCTGGGAAAGCGACGGCCGGATCGAAGCCAGCACCAAAAGGAACGGTTGCAAAGACGCCTGTATCGAAAGCGACCTCAACAAAAGGGGCGCCTGCACCGACCAAAAAGGGTGCTCCCGCAAAAGGGGTTGTGGCTAAGCCCGAGGTAAAGCCTGCGAAGAAAGATGACAAAAAATCGCCGCCTGCAAAGGAAGCGAAGAAGCTGCTCGTCACTGCCGCTGAGGACAAGAAGAGCAAAGCAAAAGCGAAGGAGGCGGTGAAGGAAGAAGCGGCCCCGAAGCCGGTGAAACCGAAAGGCAAGCCCGGTCGTCCACCGAAGAAATCACCGGAGCAGATTGAGGCCGAGGCCAGTGGGCTAGATGATTCCGTGCTGGACGACGGTGAGGGTGGCGACATCATGGAGCCACCTCCGCCGCCGAAGAAGGGTTCGGCGCGTCGGGCGCGCGATCGCGTTCTGAAGGAATTCTTACCTGCGGGGGGTGCAGTAACGCCCGAAGAGTTAGAGGCTCGTAAGACGAAGCTGAAGACCTTGTTCAAGCTTGGGAAAGAGCGTGGGTATCTCACGTATTCCGAGATTAACGACCATCTTCCTGAGAACGTGGTCGAGGCCGAGCAGATCGAGACAATTGTGGCGACTTTCAGCGACATGGGGATTGCTGTTTACGAGCAAGCCCCCGACACTGAAACGCTATTACTGACGAGCAATGCACCTGCATCTGATGACGATGATGCAGAAGAGCAGGCAGAAGCGGCGCTGCAGACGGTCGACTCGGAATTTGGTCGTACCACCGATCCCGTTCGGATGTACATGCGTGAGATGGGAACCGTTGAGCTCTTGACGCGTGAGGGTGAGATTGTCATTGCCAAGAAGATCGAAGAAGGTCTTCGCGATATCGTGACCGCAATCTCGGCCTGTCCTGTCACCATCAGTGAAGTACTCGACTGTGCCAATAGGATTCGCGAAGGCACGATGCCGATCAGTGATGTGGTTGACGGCATCGTTGACCCGAATGCGCCGGAAGAGGATTTGCTCTCTTCGACCGAGGCCGAGTTTGCTGCAATCGAGGCTTCTGAAGAGGTAGATGACGATGGCGCAGCCGCAGCAGCAGCAAATTCCGCTCGTCTAGAAGAGCGTAAGGTTGCTGCGCTTGAGAAGTTCGACGTGATTCAAAAGGCCTTCGATAAGATGATCAAGGCGGTCGAATCTGATGGCTATAAGTCACCGGCTTACGACAAGGCACAAAAGACGATCAGCACCGAATTCATGGGGCTTCGTTTTACGGCCAAGATGGTGGAGCGTCTCGCCGATACGCTGCGGGCCCAGGTGGAAGATGTTCGCAAGATTGAGCGCAAGATCCGCGCGATTGCAGTCGATCGCGTGGGCCTGAGCCAGGACTGGTATATCAAAGAGTTTCCGGGCAATGAGACGAACTTAGATCTCTTCACCAAACAGGTGCCGGTCACGCCTGCGATGGCGCCGCTGTTACAGCGCAACCTTCCCGCCCTTCAGGAAGAGCAGCAAAAGCTGATCGACCTGCAGAAGAAGGTGATCCTGCCGTTGGTTGACCTGCGCGAGATCCACAAGCAGATGACCGCGGGTGAGCGCAAAGCGCGTGCCGCGAAGAAAGAGATGACCGAGGCAAACCTGCGTCTCGTGATTTCGATTGCGAAGAAGTACACGAATCGTGGCCTTCAGTTCCTGGATCTGATCCAGGAGGGCAATATCGGTCTGATGAAGGCGGTCGATAAGTTCGAATACCGTCGTGGTTATAAGTTCTCAACCTATGCCACATGGTGGATTCGTCAGGCAATTACCCGTTCGATTGCCGATCAGGCCCGTACGATCCGTATTCCGGTCCATATGATCGAAACGATCAACAAGATGAACCGGATTTCGCGTCAGATTCTGCAGGAGACTGGCAAGGAGCCTGACCCTGCAACGCTGGCGATCAAGATGGAAATGCCGGAAGATAAGATTCGCAAGATTCTGAAGATTGCGAAAGAGCCGATCTCCATGGAGACCCCAATTGGAGATGATGACGACTCTCATCTTGGCGATTTCATCGAGGACACGAATACGGTTGCGCCGATGGAAGCCGCACTTCAGGACTCGATGCGCGATGTGGTGAAAGAGGTACTTGACTCGCTCACGCCGCGCGAAGCAAAGGTACTGCGCATGCGTTTTGGCGTGGAGATGGCCACTGACCACACGCTCGAAGAAGTGGGCAAGCAGTTTGATGTGACGCGTGAGCGTATTCGCCAGATCGAGGCCAAGGCGCTCCGGAAGCTGCGGCACCCGAGCCGAAGTGACAAGCTAAAGAGCTTTTTAGATACGCTGTAAACACCAGGCCCGGGAAACCGGGCCTCTTCACATCTGCGCACCTGTTTGAATTGCCGAGATCACACTAGCTTGCGTCGAACTGACTTGCTTTAAGTCCTTGAATAGGGGCGTAGAAGGCTTTGACCGCTGCCATATCGACTTCAATATCGCCGGTGGTCACCAGCACTGGACCGAGCCCGGCTTCCTTCTTTCCATGATCCATGTAGCCCATGACAATGGGTACGCCGGCACCCTGGGCAATGAAATAAAAACCGGTCTTCCATATTTTGACTTTGCTGCGGGTGCCTTCTGGTGGAATCATGAGCAGCAGAGGCCCCTGATGCTGGGAGAAGCCTTCCACAGCGGAGGCCACTAGATTCTGTGAGCGACTGCGGTCTACGCCGATGCCACCGAGCCAACGCATGAGCCCCCGGACGGGGAACTGAAAGAGGCTCGCTTTCCCGAGCCAATACGGCCGAATTCCCAGCACGAAGCAGGCCATCAGGCTGTAAGGCAGGTCCCAGTTGCTGGTGTGTGGCGCAGCGATCAGGATCGCTTTGGGACTTCCCTCAGGGAGATGGCCCACGATCTTCCAGCCTAGCAAACGCAGACAGGCCTTCGAAAATACCCGCAGCAGTGGTGTTATCAAAGGAGTATTAAAAAGCGTGTGATGGGCGGGCTGAAAGGCGCTGGTGGTCTGCATGGCGAGAAGGATGCCATAAACCTCTACAATTTCGCCTGGGGGCCGTTAGCTCAGTTGGTTAGAGCAGAGGACTCATAATCCTTTGGTCGCTGGTTCGAGTCCAGCACGGCCTACCACCTACAGTGTTGCTCTATCGGAGATCTATCGTTATCAATCTGCTGTTCGCCCGCCTGGGTGATCGAGTCGCCGAGATTTCTCAAATCACATTAGACCTCGCAGGAGACGCCATTGAACCTTGCCGCAGTTGAAATCAAGGCCTTCGTGCCGGCATCAGACTTTGTTTTATCGAAAGATTTTTACGCCGCACTCGGGTTCGAGATACCGTGGTCATCAGAAGACATGGCCTACATCCGGCATGGACAAACGAGTTTTCTCCTTCAGGCCTTCAATGAGCCCGAGTTTATTAAGAACTTCCAGATGCACCTTCTGGTCGAGAACGTGGACAACTGGCACCGTCATGTTGTTTCCTCGGACATCGCTGCTCGTTACAGAGTTGAGATTGGTGAACCACAAGACCAGCCATGGGCAATGCGCGACTTCACAATGTTTGATCCCAGCGGCGTACTTTGGCGCGTTGCACAGAATATTCCACGCAAAGATCGGGCATGAGTGGTCGGACAAGGACTCCGTTGACCGTTAGTGCGTTCGGCGATCTTTTCGAACAGGAACAAGACCTATGATTATCCTAAAGTGTACCGTTGTCTCGGTGATGTTCTGGATTGTTGCAGCGGCGCAGGCAGCGACGCCAATTCCTGTTCCTTTCGGGGCAGCAGAAGATAAGAATTCGCCAACGTTTTCTCTTCTGTACGAGTATGAAAAGGCGCGGGCGACCATGGTCGTGATCTTAGGTGGAGAGGGTCGAATTGGCGTGCACGAGAAAACAAGAGGTACAAAAACGCAAACCGCGCTGATGGCGACGCTCTTGGCAGAACCGACTTTCTCGCAAAATCCAATTAACGTCGTTATCTTTGATAGCCCTACGCCGCTGACGCCGGTCCATCTGCGCTCTGGTCCGGATCACCTTGATCGGATTCGATCGGTGATCTCTTTTTATAAGGCACGATATAACCATCCGATTGTCTTATTGGGCCACAGCAACGGTTCTACTAGTGTCTCGGAGTACGTCAACCGGTATGCTCAATCTCCCGAGATTGCGGGTTTGGTTGTGAGCGCGAGCAAAGCGGATCTTATGTTCAAGTCGTCGTTATCTATTCCAGTGCTTTTTCTGCATCATGCTGATGATCAGTGCCGTCTAACGATATTTTCATCAGCTAATCGAAATTTTGAGAGAGTCAAGGTACTCAATACCAAGTTCACGGGCATAGCCGTGGTGAGGGGCGGTGAATCATCGGGGGATCCTTGTCGAGATGGGAAGCATATGTATTTTGGTGCATATGATGAAGCGGCTCGGTTCGTTAATGACTTTATCCAGCAGCACGTGTTGGGCTCTTGAACTGACAAGATCGTGTTGGCTAATCGAATCACCTATTCGGGTTCTTACTAAGACGTAACCCTTAAACTTTGCCTTTTGGGTGTAGAAGCGTCACTGTCCTGGCGAGTATGATTTATGCGCAGCCTTTGCGCTGCTCATAAAAATAAAGCTAAGGAGACAACGATGGATAGTCAGAAGCGTGCGGCGATGAAGTTGGGAGTAGCTGCTGTTGGTGCAACCTTGTTAGCGAGATCTGAAAACGCGGAGGCAAGTACACCAAAAACCCCATTTCAGATTAAACCGACTTACATTCCGATTGCGAATAGCAAGGAGATGTTTCCGGTTCGCCGGATTTATTGTATTGGCCGCAATTACGCGGCACATGCACGAGAGATGGGGTCGGATCCAACGCGTGAGCCGCCTTTCTTTTTTCAGAAACCCACGGATGCGATTCAGTACGTTGCACCGGGAACAGTTGGTGATCATCCCTACCCATCACTGACTAAAAATTACCACTATGAAGTTGAGTTAGTTGCGGCTTTGAAGTCTGGTGGGCGGGATATCCCGATGGATAAGGCGCTAGACCACGTGTACGGGTATGCCTTAGGCTTGGATATGACTCGACGTGACTTGCAAAGGGCCATGGGGGATCAGAAAAAACCCTGGGAGATCGGAAAATCTTTTGATCGATCTGCTCCGATTGGGCCGCTGCATACCCTAGCCCAACTCGGTGGCCATTTTACTAAAGAGACGATTTCACTCGCCGTTAACGGTCAGGTTAAGCAATCAGCCACACTTGCCCACATGATCTGGTCTGTTGCTGAACAGATTTCGAAATTATCTGAGGCAAACGAGCTCTTTCCCGGAGATATCATTTATTCGGGGACGCCAGAGAATGTTGGTCCTGTTGTCAAAGGTGATGTAATTGTTTGCAAATTGGAGAAACTTCCCGATCTGTCGATCAAGATCATTTGAAATTTTTCTGTATAAGTAAAAACGAGTGCCATTCTCAGCGTTTGTTGGGGATGGTGCTCGTTGTCTGAAGAAATGACGGTACCAAACACGCGACTTGATCAGCTGATTGCGCACTATGCGCTGAGCCACCAGCATCCGGCCAATGAAGCGATTCATTGTGTTGCGGTGCCGGTGATTATGTTGACGTTGCTGGGGTTGTTATATGCAATTCATCCGTTCGTCTTTGCACTATTTCTGGCTGCAAGCTTTGTGTATTACGCGAGGCTATCGCTTAAGGTATTGGTCTTGATGGTCATTTGGTCTGCGCTCTTGACAGCGCTTATTGTCTTGATGGGCGATCTACGGATTTTGATCTGCATCACACTTTTTATACTGGCCTGGATTGC
>JACCDK010632891.1_pt1 | contig 109561 bp, 113 predicted proteins | sample 7445871 | NCBI WGS metagenome assembly JACCDK01 (sample SAMN15323436, study PRJNA562643) | freshwater metagenome | isolation source: river surface water | place: USA:Blue River Watershed | collected 2017-08-15 | reverse complement strand
GTTACGCCCGACGGACAGGGCGGTCATACGCTGAAAGTTCACATAAGGCATCACACGACTATCGACCAGGCGGTTGAGCCGCTCGATATCCCCCGTCTGAAGTGTGCGGTCCGTTCGAATCTCATCCAACACGCCTTGCGATGCAGAACGGATGAGATCCTCTGGCGAGGTTTGTGCCGTGATTGGCTGCGCCCGAAGATCTGGAGAATTAAAAAAAAACGTTGAGGCAAACAAGACGGTGGCAAAAACGGTAAATGGCCGCAACACAACGACAGCGTTCATGATTTCTATTGGTCTTTGAAAGGGAGTGGTGGTGGATCGCCATCGTAAACCTGACTGCGTCGGCGCGCTAGCCAAGCGTCTCGAATGCCCATATAACGGTCAAAAGACAAGGCTTGCAACGTGGATTCCGAATCCAATAACTCGCGGCGCCGATCAATCGCAACTAGACCGCGTGCGATGTTCCGGGCAGCCGCGCCTTCAATCACGAGATCCCGCGGGTCGGCCATGACATCGACTGCAAAGCCCAGGGTATCCCTGACCGTGCTCGGACCCAACAGTGGAAGTACGAGATAAGGCCCTGGCCCGGCACCCCAGACCCCAAGCGTCTGACCAAAATCCTCGGAGGTTTTACGAAATCCCAGATCGCTAGCAGGATCAGCCAAACCCAAGATGCCGATGGTGGTGTTGATCGTCACACGGGCGACTGCTGTACCGGCCTGATCCGGTTTGCCCTGCAAGAACTGATGGAGGGCCGTGGCAATGTCACGCAGATTGCCAAAGAAGTTTCTCAGGACCGTTTGAATCACATCGGGCACATAGTCCCGATACACCTCTGCGACCGGCTTTAACACCGCACGATCTACGCCATCATTGAATTCAAACATGGCGCGGTTGTAGCGCTCCCAGGGGTCACGCGGATCCTCGGTATGGCCGGCCGGTAACGACGCGCATCCGGCAGCGATCGCCACGGTCAGTGCCAACAGGGCACGCTTGATGAAAAGCATCACTTGGCGCTCGAAGGATCCGATGGCCGGTTGTACAAAAACTGTGAGATCAGATTTTCCAGCACGACGGCCGATTGGGTCATGCGAATGCGATCGTTGGCCTTGAGCATCTCCTCTTCTGCACCCGGCTCTAAGCCGATGTAGTTATCCCCCAAGAGACCCGAGGTGAGAATTTTGATCGAGCTGTCCTTGGGAAAGCGATAACGGGCATCCAGATCCAACAGGACCAAGGCCTGATACTGCTGATCATCGAATTGAATGGCGCGCACGCGCCCCACCACCACGCCAGCACTCTTGACCGCCGCGCGGGGTTTTAATCCGCCGATATTGTCAAAGTAGGCTTTGACCTCATAGGTGCTGCCATTGGCAACGCCGCTGAGATTACTGACCTGCAAGGCCATGAATAACAGCGCCAGTATTCCCAGGAGCACAAAGGCGCCCACAGCAAGATTTAAAGTTCGGCCATGCATCACATCTCCCCAAACATCAGCGCGGTGAGCACAAAGTCTAATCCCAACACCGCCAACGATCCCACCACCACGGTGAGCGTGGTCGCCCTGGCCACCCCTTCCGGCGTGGGCTTTGATTCGTAGCCCTGCATTAAGGCCACCTGGGTGACGGTTACCCCAAACACCAGGCTTTTAATCACGCCGTTAACAATGTCATCCCAGAAATCCACCCCATCGGACATTTGCGACCAGAAGGCCCCTGGGTCCACACCGATCAACACTACCCCGACTAGCCAGCCGCCGATCACCCCTACCGCGGAAAAGAGCGCCGCCAAAAGCGGCACGGCGATCAGGCCACCCAAAAACCGCGGGCCTAAAACACGCGAGAGTGGATCCACGGCCATGGTCTCCAAGGCCGAGAGTTGCTCGCCCGCCTTCATCAGGCCAATCTCGGCCGTAAGCGATGTGCCCGCGCGCCCCGCAAACAGAAGGGCTGAAATCACCGGGCCTAATTCTCTCACCAACGACAACGCCACCAACAATCCAAGCGCCTCTTCCGAGCCATAGCGGCGCAGGGTGTAATACCCCTGCAATCCCAGAACCAATCCAACAAAAAGACCGGCCACCAAAATGATGGCCAAGGAATGATTGCCCAGAAAATGGACTTGGGCGGCAATCAAACGCGGTCGGCGCAAAATGGCCGGCGTGCGCACCACGAGCTGGCCCAACAATCTCGCAAACACGCCCAGACTGGCCACAACACCCAGAAAGGCCGCTCCGATCGCGGCGATCCAGTTGGATATCGCCGTCATCGTGACTTGTCCAACCCGAAGGCCTGGGCAATCGGCGTGGCGGGATAGTGAAAACGTACCGGACCATCCACCTGACCATCAAGAAACTGCCGCACAAACGGATCGCCACTGGCCTGGAGCTCCTGCGGCGTGCCTTGGGCGATTAACTGCGCCCCGGTGGTCGACGGTGAGAACACCAGAATTCGATCCGCAATCTTGAAGGTTTCGGCCACGTCGTGCGTGACCACCACCGAGGTGGCCCCCAATACCGAGTTAAGTTCTCGAATTAGATTCGCCGTGACACCCAGGGATATGGGATCCAAACCTGCAAAGGGTTCGTCATACAAGATTAATTCTGGGTCTAAGGCGATGGCGCGGGCAAGCGCTACGCGACGGGCCATACCACCGGAGATTTCGGCGGGCTTTAACTCCGCCGCCCCACGCAACCCGACGCACTCGAGTTTTAACATCACCATGTCGTGGATCATGGATTCCGACAGATTGGTGTGCTCGCGCAATGGAAAGGCCACGTTTTCAAAACACGTGAGGTCGGTGAACAAGGCGCCGAACTGAAATAAGAGTCCCATGCGGCGGCGCGTCTCAAACAAGGCGTGGCGATCTTGTCGATTCAGGGCGCGGCCAAACACCTCGACCGTACCCGCGTTCGGTGCGACCAAGCCGCTGATCAGACGCAACAGTGTGGTTTTACCCACGCCCGAACCGCCCATCAGGGCGACCACCGAACCACGCGGAATCTCAAAGGACACAGTGTCGATCACGCGACGTTCCCCGTAACCAAAATGAAGATTTCGGAAGGCAACAACCGGCACGGATTCGGTGGAAAGGGCGGTGGATACGGACAAAGTGACTTTATTCTATTGAGATTTGCCGCTCAGTACTTCTTCGGCCATGGCCAGACCCTCGGAGGATCCCCGCATCACCACGACATCGTGGGCAGCGAGCATCACCGCATCATTTACGGTAATTCGCTCACGGCCGCGCCGAATGCTGTTGACCTCCACGCCAAGTGCAGACAATCCTAGGTCGGAGAGCAAACGCCCCACCACGCGGGACGTGGCCGGAACCGGAAACGACTTCAACAGCACATCGGTACCACGCTCGTTGGCATCGTCGGTCGATCCATGAAAATAACCGCGCAGCAAGGCGTAGCGACTGTCGCGCACCTCGCGCACCCGACGCAGCACCCGGTGCAAGGGAACACCCGCCAGGGCCAGTGCATGAGAGGCCAGCATCAGGCTGCCCTCGACCACCTCGGGGATCACTTCCGTAGCCCCTGCCGCCCGCAAAGAATCCAGATCGCCATCGTCACGTGAGCGCACGACAATCGGAAGCGCGGGCGCAAGTGCGCGGGCCGTATTGATCACATGCACGGCCGAGGTGCGATCGGCATACGTGATGACCAAGGTCGTGGCGCGGTGCAGTCCCGCGGCAAGCAGGGTTTCACGACGGGCAGCATCACCAAAGACCACCGACTGTCCGGCCGCTGCCGCATCACGGGTACGCTGGGGATCCAGGTCCAACGCGACATAGGAGATGTGCTCCGCATCCAACATCTGGGCCAGGTTCTGACCACAACGGCCAAACCCGCAGACGATCACATGGCGATCCGAGCCCATGGTCTGCGCCGCAATCCGATGGATTTCCAGGGATCGCGAAAACCATTCATTACGCACCAGGCGCAGGATCCATCGATCACTCTGATCGATGATGAATGGGGCGAGCAACATGGAGATCACCATGGAGGCCTGCACCGGTTGCAGAACCTCGGGCGGGATGATGCCGTTAAGCCCCACCGGATCCAGCAAGACAAAACCGAATTCGCCGGCCTGACATAACCAAAGCCCCGATTTGAGTGCCGGCCCCGTGGCCACCCGAAATAGTTTGGCCAGTCCCGCAATCACCACGAACTTCAACACCATGGGCCCGAGCACCAGGAGTGCAATCAGGGCCCACTGCTCGGTCAAGACCGAAAAATCCAACAGCATCCCCACCGAGATGAAAAACAGTCCCATCAGGACATCACGATAGGGTTTGACATCTGCCTCCACCTGATAGCGGTACTCGGTCTCGGAAATCAGCATGCCCGCCAGAAACGCGCCCAAAGCCAAGGACAGGCCCGCATGCTCGGTCACCCAGGCCAATCCCAGCGTCATCAGCAACACGTTGAGCGTGAATAATTCCTGCGACTTGCGTTTGGCCACCACCGTGAGCCAGGGGCGCACCACACGCTGCCCCACCAGAAGCGCCACTGCCAGCACCAAGACCGATTTGCCCATGGCGAGGCCAAGTGCGGCCGTGATGCTGACATCCCCAACAGCGCCCAGACCCGCCAACGCGGGAATCAGCACCAATAACGGCACCACGGCCAGATCCTGAAAAAGCAGCACGCCCACGACCGGTCGACCATGGGCCGACTCCACTTCGCCCCGATCGCTGGCCAATCGCATCACCATCGCCGTGGAGGACATGGCCATCGCCCCGCCCAGGGCGACGCCTGCCTGCCAGGACATGCCATGCCAGGATTCGGTGAGCATTACACCGGCCACGACCAGGCCCATGGTGAGTCCGACCTGGACGCCGCCGAGCCCAAAGACTAAGTTGCGCATCGCACGCAGCTTCGGCAGGCTGAATTCCAGGCCAATCGAGAACATCAGAAACACCACTCCGATTTCAGCCAACCAACGGGTGACGTCGGTGTCGGGGGCCAGCCCCAGTGCATGCGGTCCGAGCAAGAGCCCGACCATCAGGTAGCCCACCAAGGGGGGCAGTTTCAGGGCGCGGGCCGCCGTGACCACCCCCACGGAGACTGCCAGCAGCGCGACGATGACGCCTAAGAGTGATTCCATAGGTGGTATGAAGTTTGCTTAAACCCTTTGCTACACTGGCTGCTCATAGGGGTGAGTGTAGCAATGGCAGATTCGAAATTATCGGAAAAAGTGTTTCAGCGGGCCCGAGAAGTTTTGCGGATCGAGGCCGATGCGGTCTTGGGTCTGCTGGATCAGCTTGATCAACAGATGGTGATGGCCGCACAAACCATACTGGCCTGCACAGGCCGTGTGGTCGTCTCCGGCATGGGCAAATCGGGGCACGTGGCCCGCAAGGTGGCCGCCACTCTGGCCTCCACCGGCACCCCAGCACTGTTTGTGCATCCCGGTGAGGCACGCCATGGTGACCTGGGGATGATCCAGGCGAATGATGTCGTGCTTGCCTTTTCTAACTCCGGCGAAACCGAAGAGCTCGCCGAAATTGCGCCCCACATCAAGCGACTCGGCGCCACCCTGATGGCCATTACTGGCAACCCCGAGTCGAGTCTTGCAAAGATTGCAGACCTGCATTTGAATGCGTCGGTCAAAACCGAAGCCTGTCCGCTTAATCTGGCCCCCACGGCCAGCACCACGGCGGCCTTGGCGCTCGGCGACGCATTGGCGTTAGTGCTCTTGGATCTTCGCGGGTTCAGCGCCGAGGATTTTGCGCGCTCACACCCCGGTGGCAGTCTTGGCCGAAAGCTCCTAGTGCGGGTAGAGGACGTGATGCGCAAAGACGATCAGCTGCCCGTGGTGACCAGCGGAACACTGGTGACCGATGCCTTCAGGGTGATCAGTGCCAAGCGCATGGGCATGACGGCCGTGGTCAACCAGAGCCATCAGGCGATTGGTATTTTTACCGATGGGGATCTGCGGCGTGTACTCTCCCAGGGCATTGATGTCCGCACGATGGTGATCGATGATGTGATGACCAAATATCCGCGCACGATCGACCCGCAGCGGCTTGCCAGTGAAGTGGCCCATCTTATGGACACGACCCGCATTAATCATCTCTTGGTGGTGGATGCCCAGGGCCAGCTCCTCGGTGCCGTGGGCGTGCACGATCTGCTGGAATCGAAAATTCTTTAAATGGATTAAACGCCTTATGCAGCCCCACGACCCATCCATTGATCATCATCCGGCCTTAGCCCGCGCACGTCGGTTGACCTGGATGTTGTTTGATGTGGATGGTGTACTCACCGATGGTGGTCTGTTCTACGCTGCACAGGGCGAGACCCTGAAGCGCTTTCATGTGCTGGACGGGCACGGATTAAAGCAGCTCAAAGCCGCAGGCATTCGCATTGGTGTGCTGAGCGGTCGTGCGCACGAGTCGGTCATCCAGCGCGCCAACGAGCTCGGATTTGATGTCGTGCTTCAAGGCGAGCATGACAAAGGCGCAGCCTTTGATCGGCTGGTCAGGGACACGGGACTGGATCCCCAGACCTGCGGGCATATGGGGGATGACACGCCCGATCTCGATGTGTTTGCGCGCGTGGGTTTTGCGGCCGCAGTGCCCCAGGCCGTGCCCGAGGTGTTGGCAGCCGCCCATTGGATCTCCAGCCGCTCTGGCGGTATGGGGGCGGTGCGCGAATGCTGCGACTTTATTCTGAAGGCGCGCGGATGAGGAACACCGACTGGGTCGGCAATCTGATTTCGATTGTGATCTTCACGGTGTTGGCCTTGGCATCGTTTGGATTGAGTGAATATCTTGTGCGCGGACGGTTGGGCGATACAGCGGCAGTGGCCTCGGGCCCCAACGCCATCGTAGAGGGCCCCAAAATCATTCGCACCGACGTGCATGGCAAACCGCAGCACCTATTGACCGCAAGAGAAATTACTTTTGATGAGCGCCGAGATCGGAGCGAACTTAATCAGCCTATTTTGTTGTCGCTGACCGCGGAAAAACCCAGAACTATCGTTCGCGCTGACCAAGCAGTGGCCACCGACCACCAAAACCGGATCGATCTTTTTGGAGAGGTAGTGTTCGCGCGGGATGCGTTTGGCAATCAGCCGCCCGCCCGCATCACCACCAGCAGAGCCACCCTTTGGATTGAAGAAGAACGGGCCGACACCGATGCACCGGTGTTCGTTCAACGTGGGTTATCGACTCTACAAGGCATCGGCATGCGGTTTGATCAAAAGACGCAGAGAATCGATATCATCTCGGAGTCGCGAATGGTGGTTCCCAAGGACAGCAAGAAATGAGCAGCGGCGTACTACCACGATGGATACTGATGGCCGGCCTAACGGCATTGGTGATCCCCGCTCACGCCGAGAAAGCCGATCGCGACAAACCCACCACGATCGACTCCGATAAGTTAAATCACGACGACCAAAAGCAGATCACAGTCTTTACCGGCAACGTGGTGCTCACAAAAGGGTCATTGCTGATGCGCGGAGACCGTATGGAGATGTGGCAAGACACTGCCGGTCATTACTTCGGCATTCTGACGGGTCGTCCCGCCACCTTTCGACAGAAACGCGAAGGCGTAAATGAAACCATGGAAGGCGAGAGCCTGCGGGTGGACTATGACGGGAAGGATGAAATTGTAGTGCTCACCTCTAACGCCGTGATGCGACGCCTCGAAGGTGACGTGCTGAAAGACCGCGTGGCCGGAGACCGGCTCACGTATAACAATGTCACTGAGCAATATGCCGTGGATTCCAGCGACGGCAAAGGGCGCTCGCGCATGTTCCTGATGCCCAAAGTCCACACGCCCTCTGCCCCCAAAAAGTAAAACCGCCATGGACACGCCAATCCGTTCACTGGATATTCACGGACTGCGCAAGGCCTATAAGGGGCGCACCGTGGTGCAGGACGTGTCGATGCACATCCAGAGTGGCGAGGTGGTGGGACTGCTCGGCCCGAACGGGGCGGGAAAGACCACCAGCTTTTACATGATTGTGGGGCTAGTGCGATGTGATGCCGGCGAGATTCTGATGGATGGAAAGAATCTCGCAAGTATGCCGATTCATGAGCGTGCCCACATGGGCCTGTCCTATCTGCCACAAGAGGCCTCGGTTTTCCGAAAGCTATCGGTAGCGGACAATATTCGGGCCATTCTGGAATTACAGATGACGCCCTCAGGGCAGACCCTGCCGAGCGACGAGATCGAATCACGGCTCACCGCACTGCTCAATGACCTGCAGATTGCCCACCTTCGGGACAACATGGCTTTGTCATTGTCGGGCGGTGAACGCCGACGCGTGGAGATTGCCCGGGCATTGGCCACGTCGCCGCGTTTCATTTTGCTAGATGAACCATTTGCCGGCGTGGATCCGATCGCTGTAATTGAGATTCAACGAATTGTGCGTTTCCTAAAGGATCGAGGCATTGGGGTACTGATCACCGATCACAACGTCCGGGAGACACTGGGCATTTGTGACCGCGCCTACATCATCAGTGCGGGCTCTGTCTTGGCGAGTGGCTCGCCACAAGACATCGTTACTAATGAAAGTGTCCGCAAGGTATACCTGGGCGAACATTTCCGGATGTAAATCATGGCTGCGGGAATGAAACCATCGCTCGGTCTTCGTACATCCCAGCAGCTTGCGCTCACGCCTCAGCTCCAGCAGTCCATCCGACTGCTGCAAATGTCCACTGCGGAACTCGAGCAGGAGATTGAGAAATTCCTGCACGACAACCCTTTACTGGAAACGGCCGAAGCTACAGGCTCGGATCAGGACGATCGACCGCTTGACTCTTCGGCCAGTGAAGAACGGGCCGAAGAGTCTTACGCGCACGACGACCCCCTTCCCGGCACGGCCGAGGCCTGGGGCAATACCGGGACACGCACGCACAACAACGCCGATGACGACAATGACTGGATGACCCAACAGGCCGCGCCAGTGAGTCTACGTGATCATTTACATGAACAGGCCCGCGCCCTGGCGTTATCCGATCGCGATAGGACCTGGCTGGAAACGTTGATCGAGTCGATTGATGAAGATGGCTACCTGCGGGAATCGATCGAGGAATTAGAGGCCAGCGTTTCTGAAGAATTCATCGGCCTGTTCGGCGAACGCCTGGATGAGGATGAGATTCAGTTAGGGCTCACCCTATTGCAGAGCATGGATCCGATTGGCGTGGGCGCCCGGCACCTGCAGGAGTGTTTAATGCTGCAGTGTGTCCGTCTGGAATCGGCACTCGATCAGGAGCGCCCGCAAGTGAGTCTGGCCAAGCAGATGATTGCCGATCCGTCGCTGCTCGAGGCCCTCGGCGCGCGGGCCTTTGCCGACCTTTGCAAAGTATTGCGCTGCGATCGGGAAGCGCTGCGTGATGCGATTGCACTGATTCAGTCACTTAACCCTAAACCGGGCAATACCTTTGCACAAGACGCGGCCGAAACAGTGATCCCCGATGTTATTGCGTTTAAAGCGAACGGGCGCAAAAACGGTCAATGGCAAGTGCGCCTGAACAGCTCGGCCGTGCCGCGACTAGCGATCAATCCGGTGTATGCCGAGATGATCAAACACGACCGGGCCAGCAGCATGGCCGGTCAGCTGCAAGAGGCGCGCTGGGTGATCAAAAATATTCAACAGCGCTTTGACACGATTCTGCGTGTGTCGCAGGCGATTGCCCATGAACAACAGGCCTTTTTTGAGCAGGGCGAATTGGCCATGAAGCCATTGGTGCTGCGCGAGATCGCCCAGCGCTGCGATCTCCATGAGTCCACGGTCTCGCGCGTGACCACGAACAAATACATCCTGACGCCCAAGGGCACCTTCGAATTAAAGTACTTTTTCACCAGCCATGTGGCCACCGAGGGCGGCGGCACAGCGTCGTCCACCGCGATCCGGGCCAAGATCAAACAATGGATTACCGAGGAAAATCCCCGAAAACCCCTGTCCGATCAACAGATTGCGGATCGTTTTGGCGACGAAGGGGTCCAAGTTGCGCGGCGCACGATTGCAAAGTATCGGGAAGCGCTCAGAATTGATCCTGTCAGTCAACGAAAGAAACTCTAAAAGGAGGTTCACCATGCATTTGACGGTCAAAGGGCATCACATCGATATCACCGACGCGATCCGCCACTATGTGGATCAGAAGTTCGGGCGATCGTGGCGACACTTTGATCATGTTAATGAAGTGCACGTGGTGCTGGGAGTGGAAAAGTTGAACCAGACCGCCGAAGTTACCGTGCATCTGCCGGGCAAAGACATTCACTGCGAGGCCAGCCATACCGATCTGTATGCGGCCATTGATCTCTTGGCCGATAAGCTGGATCGACAAGTCGTACGGTACAAGGAAATGCACCGCCCGGGTGTGCATCGGGGGCAGACGACGGCGCAGCGCACAGCTTAACGCGCCGCAGCAATCGATCTATAATCCGCCCACTCGAATTGACGAGGCGGAGCTATGAACCGCATTAGCCAGCTTTTACCCCCGACCAACGTCATGATTGGTCTTGAAGCCAGCAGCAAAAAGCGTGTCTTTGAGCAGGCAGGGCTTTTGTTTGAAAACAACCAAGGCATTGCCCGAGTCAAAGTGTTCGACTCACTCTTTGCCCGGGAGCGACTGGGATCGACCGGACTGGGGGAAGGCATCGCCATCCCCCACGGACGCATCAAAGGCTTGAAGGAAGCGGTCGCCGCCCTGGTGCGGCTGTCCGAGCCCGTGGCCTTCGATGCACCGGATGGAAAGTCGGTGAGCCTGCTGGTGTTTCTGCTGGTCCCCGAGCAGGCCACCCAACAGCACTTGGAAATTCTTTCGGAACTGGCCGAGATGCTGTCCGATCGCGCCATGCGCGATACGCTCTTGACCCAAGCGGATCCGAAGGTCATCCATCAGGCCTTAGAGGCCTGGCAACCGGCCCGTGCTTGACGTTAAGTCACTCTTTGACGAAAACGCAGAGTCGTTAAAACTTAGTTTTTTGACGGGCCAGATCGGTGCGAACCGAAAAATAGCCGGCCAGTCCACTGAGAGCGCCGATCTCATCGGCCACCTCAATCTGATCCACCCCAACCGGATTCAAGTGATGGGCACACCCGAGGTGGCCTATTACAATCGCCTGGATCCCCAGCGCAAGAGCTACCTGACCGCGGAATTACTGGCCGGTGAACCGCCGGCCATCATCATTGCCGACGATGAGATTCCGCCGGCCGAACTCTTTGCGGCCTGTGAACGCGAGGGCTTGGCGCTGCTGCGCACGCCGGTGTCGGCCGGCCAGATCATTGAAATCGCGCGGGTTCAGTTGTCCAAGGTTCTGGCGCCCCAGACCCAGAAACATGGCGTGTTTATGGATGTGCTGGGCATGGGAGTGCTGATCACCGGGGAATCCGGGCTGGGAAAAAGCGAGCTCGCCCTGGAGTTGATCACGCGCGGCCATGGATTGATTGCCGATGACGTGGTGGATTTCATTCGGGTGGCCCCCGATGCCATTGAAGGGCGTTGCCCGCCGCTCTTGCAGAATCTCTTGGAAGTGCGCGGACTCGGGTTATTGGATATTCGAACGATTTTTGGCGAGACCTCGGTGCGCCGAAAAATGCGTTTAAAGCTCATCGTGCATTTGATTCGACGCAGTGTGATTGATGAATTGGAGCGACTGCCCTTAGAGGCGATGTCGGAAGACATCATGGGGCTGCCGATCCGTAAGGTGGTGATTCCGGTAGCGGCCGGTCGCAACCTGGCCGTGCTGACCGAGGCGGCCGTGCGCAATACGGTGCTGAGCCTGCGCGGCATCGACACGATGCAGGAATTTGTTCAGCGCCAACAAGCCGCTATGAACAGCGCGCCGCCCACTGAGCCTCAGAAATGAACATTGTGCTGGTGACGGGCATGTCGGGCTCCGGCAAGTCGGTGGCACTGAATGTGCTGGAGGATGCCGGTTACTTCTGCATTGATAACCTGCCCGTGGCGTTTTTAGCGTCGGCCGTGGATACGCTGGCACAACAAGAGCAGTCTCGTCTGGCCGTGGCCGTGGATGCCCGTACCCGTGGTTCGCTGGATCATCTGGCCAAGGGCCTAGAACATTTACGATCCAATGGCCACGAATTAAAAGTCATTTTTCTGAATGCCCGTGATGATGTACTGGTGCAGCGGTATTCGGAGACACGTCGACGCCACCCGCTGAGCCGGGAGATCGCAAATCACTCGGTGCTCGAGGAAGACTCGGTGCAGACCCTGATGGACTGCATCCGAAAGGAACGTGAGGTTCTGGCAGAGATTGAACCCTTGGGCATTTCCTTGGACACCAGTGACCTTCAACCGCAGGTGCTGCGCCGTTGGGTCAAAGAACTGCTGGATCTGGAAACCGCCCGACTCACCGTGCTGTTCCAATCATTTGCCTTCAAAGACGGCATTCCCATGGACGCGGATCTGGTCTTCGATGCCCGATGCCTTCCCAATCCGTATTACCAGCCGGAATTAAAGGCACTCAATGGTCGCGATGCATCGGTGATTCGATATCTGGAATCCCATACCGTGGTCCATGACATGGTGGCCGACATTGCGCAGTACCTGCGCACCTGGCTGCCCCGCCATGCCGAAGAAAATCGCAGCTACCTGACGGTGGCCATCGGGTGCACCGGTGGACAGCATCGTTCGGTGTATTGCATCGAACGATTGCACGCCCTGTTTAGCGGGGACTATGCCTGCGCGGTACGGCATCGCTCGCTTTCTCAGAAGGGCAAAGCGTAGTCAGTAGCTGTTTCACCGGCGCAGGAAGTGGCAAGGCCAAGGCCTGTGCCCATGTGAACCGTCTAAGATGACCCGGTGCCCCCCGTGGAGGGCGTTGAGCATTCGGCCAATCCAGAATTCCCGCCTCGATCTCTAATCGGTAGTGGCTAAAGGTGTGACGGATGGTGATCACTTCGCGCAGATGGGTCGCCGTGTGACGCCAGTTCGCCGGCAAGGCATCACGGTCCAATGCCCACGGCACCCACAGACCCGGCCAGATGCCCGTGGTGGGATGTTGGACTAGCCAGACATGCTGTCTATCCGTGACCACGCACCAATAGGCATGACGCAGGGGAATCCTTTTCTTTGGTCGCGGCACGGGATAGGCGAGCACCTCACCATGCTGAAACGCAGCGCAATGCGAGGCCACCGGGCAGACCGTGCATGACGGTGTTTTGGTGCGGCACACGGTCGCACCAAGATCCATGATGGCCTGGGTGTAGCGGGGCATCTGCGATGCGGAATGCGGTAATCGGAGACGTGCTTCTTGCCAGAGCGCGCGCTCCATGGCGGGACTGGCCCATGGCAGGGGGCAGCGGGTAACGCGTGCCAATACCCGCTTCACATTGCCATCTAAAATCGCGACCCGCTCCTGAAACACCGTCGATGCAATGGCCGCCGCCGTGGACGGACCGATTCCAGGCAGACCCGCCAAGGCATCGGCCGTAGTCGGGAACACCCCCTGATGTTGAGCAACGATGGTCTGGGCGCAGGCGTGAAGATTTCGGGCGCGCTGGTAATAGCCAAGACCCGACCAGAGCGCCAAGACCTCTTGCTCGCTGGCACTTGCCAAGTCATGCGCCGTTGGAAAACGTTGCATAAAACGCATGAAATACGGGATCACCGTTTGGACCTGGGTCTGCTGCAGCATGATTTCTGAAACCCACACGCGGTAGGCATCTGGCGGTGTGGTCTGCCACGGCAGGTCGTGGCGACCGTGCTGGGTATGCCAATGCAGTAACTGATCGGCAAAGGATTCCGTAGACGATTTAACGCTGGCAACCATGGCAATAAAACGTGCTGCGCTGCTGTTGAACGATGCGCCGAATACGTGTGCCACGATGCCGGCCACATCGCGGGCATGGGTCTCCCTCATGACCGTAGACCTGATGGGACTGACCGTAACGGCCCGCCTGGCCATCGGGGGATACGAAATCCGAAATCGTGCTGCCTCCATGCGCAATTGCCGACTGCAAAATGCGACGGATATGCTGGGCCAAGGCCTCGCATGCCGCTTTGCTCAATGCCCCTGCTTTTTTCTTCGGATGCACCTGCGCTGCAAACAAGGCTTCACAGGCATAGATGTTGCCCACACCCACCACCGTCTCGCCGCTCATCAGCCAGGATTTGACGCTGGTCTGACGTTGTCGTGATCGCTCAAACAGATAGGCTCCCGTGAATTCGGAATCGAGCGGTTCAATCCCTCGGGCGCTAGTGCCCAGCGCACTGGCGATATCCCCCGATCCCAACGTGGATCGCCCGACCCACTGTATCGATCCGAAACGCCGTGGATCATGAAAGACGATATCGCGCACTTGGTCAACGCAACGAAATGTCATGCGCAGATGATCATGGATCTGTGGCGGTTGCGCGCATGGCACGCACTGCAACGATCCCGACATGCCCAAATGCACGGCCAACCAGCCCTGTGGAAACTCTAAGAGCACGTACTTCGCCCGCCGGCCCACGGCCAGTAGAGGCTGGCCCACCAGATCCGCGAGTGCCCGACGGGGCAGAGGATGGCGCAGACGTTTTCCAGAACATGTCCATGCCACCACCTGCCCCCCGACCAAGGCGGGGCGCAAGGCTTGTGCAGTCACTTCGACTTCGGGCAGCTCAGGCATGACACGGCATTTTCAGAATCAGGTAGTGTAAGCACATGGCGCGTTCAAAATTGATTTCCCTGCGGGCTCTGCTGGCCAGCCTGTTGATGGGGCTTGGCGCAACGTCAATGGCACAACCGAGTTCGTCCGTGCGCATCGCACCGGATCGGGGCCAGCAACAAGCGTCCGTGATTTTTCAGATTCTGGCCAGTGAACTGGCCCTGTCGCAAGGCGAAGTGGGCGTTGCCGCCGCCACCTATCTGAGCCTGGCCCGACAGACGCAGGATGCCGGTGCGGCCAAGCGCGCCACCGAACTCGCCATCGACGCCCGCTCACCCCAACGCGCCGAAGAAGCGGCAGCGATCTGGTTAAAAAATGCGCCGGCCGATCAGGAAGCACAAGGCACACTGGATCTGCTGCAGATCATGCTCGGAGAAACGGAAAAGATCACGCGCTCTTTGGTGAGCCGTCGCAATGCCATTGCGAAAGAACACGCCGCTGACTCTGCCACCGCCCCCAACGCCAATGGACTGCGCCCGCAGGAGCTGCGCCTGGAAGCGTTCTACGACTATGTGGCTGGTCTGGTGGGTCGCAGTGCGAACAAAGCCGATGGATTGAGTATTTTCGAACGAGTGACCGAGGCCGATCGCCAACGGCCCAGCGTGATGTACACCCGGGCCATGCTCCATGAGAAGGCCGGGCAATACCGAGAAATGGAGCGTTTGTTGCGCCAGCTGATTGCGCAGGATCCCGGTCATGCCCATGCCCATAACGCGTTGGGGTATCACTTCGCCGATCGCAATGAACGGCTGGACGAGGCCTATGCCCTGATCGAGCGCGCGCTTGCCCTTGCGCCCAATGATGCCCATATCATCGACAGCATGGGATGGATCTATTTTCGTCGCGGCCATCTGGAGCAGGCCGAGAAATATCTGCGACTGGCCCATCGTCAACAGCCGGATGCGGAGATTTCCACGCACCTTGGCGAAGTGCTCTGGGTGCGCGGTCAGACCGGCGAAGCCCAGTCATTTTTCCGCGCCGCGTTTTCAGTGGACCCGCGCAATGATGTGCTGCAAAGCACGCTGAAACGTTTGGGCATTCCCGCCTTCGCCGTTCATCCTCGTTAGCATGCGGGCCATCAGTGGGTTCGGTGCGCTCCTGGTGGCGCTTTTGATCAGCGGGTGCGCCACGACCGCGATCGATTCTCGTGAACGTCTGCAATTGGAGCGGCCGGATGAAACACTGGCCCTGGTGAAGACCGGGCGCTTTGTCATTCGTGCTGCAGCCCGTAACGCCACCGGATCGACGCAAGGCGTGGAACGGGGTGCCCAAGGGCAGTTCGAGTGGCGTGACTACCGATCGCGCTCCACCACCGCGATGACGACCACGATGACGACCGAGCCCACGTCGCCGCCGGCGGCGGCGCGAGAGGTGGTGATCTGGCGTGGGCCCCTTGGGCAATCGGCCGGGAGTATTGAAATGGTCCGCGGTGTGAGCAGAACATTCGATGACCAAGGGCGTCGACTCGACCATCAGGATCAGTTGCGATTTCTGCGCGCCCTCTTGGGCGAAGAGGCGGCACCTGCGATGACCGATCCGCAGATCACTGCCGCGTTGAATCGGCTCATGGCGTTTTTTCATCAGGCACTTGCTGAGCGCGATGGGCTGCGCGGCGTGCATCAGACCACGTTAGACTTTGGCCACACCATCGTGTCACTGCGCATTGCCGTTGATGCGCCCTAACGGGATTGCCACGCTCTATGCCCCACCCTGACCCCGAGACGCTCTGCATCCCTGCTCCAGCCAAGATCAATCTGTTTTTGCATGTGGTGGGGCGGCGCGAAGACGGTTATCACTTACTGCAAAGCGCCTTTGAACTGATCGACTGGGCCGATCGCATCACCCTGTCCAGACGTCCTGACGGCGAGATCACGCGGACCGGTGACCTGCTCTGTGCGGTCGATGACGACCTGGCCGTCCGGGCGGCCCGGGCACTCCAGACCACCCCCGCTTGGCAGGCCCAAGGCGGTCCGGGGTCCCAGATCCATGTGAAGAAATCGGTCCCGTCCGGGGCGGGTCTGGGCGGGGGGAGTTCCGATGCCGCATCGACCCTGATGGGACTGAATCGACTGTGGGGTCTGGGCCTGGACCGTCGGGAACTCGCCCGACTGGGGCTAAGCCTGGGCGCCGATGTGCCATTTTTCCTATTCGGCCAGGCCGCCTTCGCCCAGGGGGTAGGCGAGGCGCTCGAGGCCTATGCGACCACCCCACGGTGGGTGGTGTTGGCGGTGCCCGCCTGCGCGGTGCCGACCGGTCCGATCTTCCAAGCCCCTGAATTGACACGAAATTCCAAACCCTTGAAAATTGCGGGCTTCGCCCAAGCAGCCCGCAACCCCGTATGGGAATTCGGCCGCAACGACTTAGAGCCCGTGACCCGGTCACGCTTTCCGCTCGTTGACCAGGTCGCCCAACAGCTTTGTCAGGCCGCCAACCGCGAAGGAATTGCTCCGGTTGCGGTGCGTATGTCCGGCTCGGGCAGTGCGGTTTTTTGCACTGCGCCAGATCAACCGACAGGCCAACGCATCCTTGATCAAATGAACGCGATCCAAAGATCTGCGCCCGATACCATTGCGCATCTGAGGCTCTGCCAGACCCTGATCACGCACCCAGAGCGCATTTTTTAACCCGTTGGGGAGTCGCCAAGTTGGTTAAGGCACCGGATTTTGATTCCGGCATTCGAGGGTTCGAATCCTTCCTCCCCAGCCAATCACGCCCCTGCTGTCAGCGCGCTGGATAAAACACTGAGATGGTCGACCGCATATTAAATAAAGACGGCGGTGCCCCCGAAGGGCTCATGATCTTTACCGGTAACGCTAACCCGAAGCTGGCCGCTGATGTGGCACGCCATTTGGGCACCCGCGTGGGCCGGGCCAATGTCGCCCAGTTCAGTGATGGCGAATCCACGGTAGAGATTCTCGAGCACGTCCGCGGCAAGCACGCGGTGGTACTGCAGTCGACCTGCGCACCGGCCAATGACCACCTGATGGAAGTGATGCTGATGTGTGATGCGCTGCGCCGTGCCTCGGCCGAGCGGATCACGGCCGCCGTACCTTACTTTGGCTACGCACGGCAGGATCGTCGTGTGCGTTCATCGCGCGTGCCCATTAGTGCCAAGGTCGTGGCCAATATGCTGCAAAGCGTGGGCGTGAACCGGGTGCTCACCATGGATCTGCACTCGGATCAGATTCAAGGTTTTTTCGATATTCCTGTCGACAATATTTACGCCGCGCCGATCATCCTGGCCGATGTCTGGCAACAGACCTACCAGAACCTGATGGTGGTCTCGCCCGATGTGGGCGGTGTGGTGCGGGCCCGCGCCTTTGCCAAGCAAATGGACTGCGATCTGGCCATCATCGATAAGCGGCGGCCCAAGGCCAATGTGTCGGAAGTGATGAACATCATCGGTGATGTCCAGGGGCGCACCGGCATGATCATGGACGACATGGTGGACACCGCCGGCACGCTCACCAAGGCCGCGCAGGCCCTGAAAGACAACGGTGCGAGCCGTGTGGTGGCGTATTGCACCCACGCCGTGCTCTCGGGTGGCGCAGCAGATCGGATTGCCAAATCGGCACTCGATGAGCTGGTGGTGACCGATTCGATTCCGCTGTCCAAAGAAGCCCAGGCCACCGGCAAGATCCGCGTGCTGTCCTGCGCGGGGTTGTTGGCGGAGACCATTTTGAGAATTGTGAAGTCGGACTCGGTGAGTTCGCTGTTCGTGGAGTAAGGTTTTTCGTTCCTTTCGCGGAACATGGCGTGCTGGTCGCGGCATTCATGAAACGTGAAAGGTGTTTAGTCCGCGCTGATTACAGCGCAATTTGAAGGAGCTGTTCATGAAAGTTGTTGCAACCTCCCGCACGGTGCAAGGATCGGGTGCGAGCCGCCGTCTTCGCCGTGACGGTAAAGTGCCTGGCATTGTCTATGGCGCGAAGAAATCCCCCGCCACGATCGAGATGGACCACAACCCCGTGTTGTTGGCACTCAAGGTCGAATCATTTCACTCGTCTATTCTGGATCTGGAGATCGATGGCAAGTCCGAGCAGGTGCTGCTGCGGGATTACCAGATGCATCCCTATCGACCCTTGGTGCTGCACATGGACTTTCAGCGCATCGATGCCAATCAGAAACTGCAGACCAAGGTGCCCCTGCACTTTAAGAACCAGGACATCTCGCCGGCCGTAAAACTGTCCGGGGCCATTGTGAGCCACGTGCTCAACGACGTGCTCGTGTCCTGTCTGCCCAAGGATCTGCCCGAGTTCATCGAAGTGGATCTGGTCAATCTGGCCGTGGGCCACTCGATGCACGTGCGCGACCTGGTCATGCCTGCTGGCGTGACCCTGGTGCTCCATGCCGGTGAGAACCCCACTGTGGTCACGGCCTCTGTGCCGGGCGGAGCTTCTGAAGAAGCCACACCGACAGAAGGCGCCGCTGCACCGGCCGCAGACGCCAAGCCCGCCGAGAAGTCGGACAAGTCGTAATTCGTTTTTAACGCTCACCACTCACCAGGGCCGCACGATTGAAACTTATCGTCGGCCTTGGCAATCCAGGACCCCAGTACGCCGGCCATCGGCACAACGTGGGGTTCTGGGTGGTCGAGCAACTCCAGCCCTCCGGCTGGTCCCGTGAATCCAAGTTCAAAGCCGATCTGGTTAAAACCCGCGTGGCGGGTGAAGACTGCTGGCTGATGAAGCCCGCCACCTTCATGAATGCCTCGGGAGAGGCCGTGGGCGCGTTCGCCCGTTTCCATCGACTAATGCCCGACGACATCGTGGTGATTCACGACGAACTGGACATTGCCCCGGGCAGTGTCCGCGTCAAACAAGGGGGTGGACATGGCGGACACAACGGTGTGCGGGACATCGAGTCCCATTTGGGATCGCCGAATTTCTGGCGACTGCGCATTGGCATTGGCCATCCGCGCGCGCTCAATCTGAATCAGGACGTTGCCGATTTTGTACTGCACGCTCCAAGGCTGGAAGAAAAAATTGCGATTGATCGGGCGGTCGATGAGGTGGTGCGTGAACTGCCCGCCATCGTCAGTGGGGATACGGCCGCCGCCCAGCGTCGACTGCACACGCTCTAGAACGGCCCGACACCCACTTTAGGGCAGTTCCGCCCGCTCAGACGTTAAACCGGAAGTGCATTACATCGCCATCTTTGACGATGTAGTCCTTGCCCTCTAAGCGCATTTTTCCGGCTTCCTTGGCGCCGTGCTCACCTTTGTAGGTGATGAAGTCATCATAGGCCGTGACCTCTGCACGAATAAATCCGCGCTCAAAATCCGTGTGAATGACGCCCGCGGCCTGGGGAGCGGTCGCACCGATGCGCACCGTCCAGGCCCGCACCTCTTTCACACCCGCGGTGAAGTAGGTCTGCAGGCTGAGCAAGGAAAATCCGGCACGAATCAATCGATTCAATCCCGGCTCGTTCATGCCCATATCGCTTAAAAACACCGCTTTGTCTTCATCGGGCATATCCGCGATCTCGGATTCGATCGCCGCACAAATGGCCACGACCGGGGCCTGTTGTGCGTTGGCATAGGCCTGTAATTTCTCTAAGTGCGGATTATTGGTAAAACCGCTTTCATTCACATTGGCCACGAACATGGCCGGTTTGGCCGTGATCAAACAAAAGGGCCGAATGAGTTCTTTTTCTTCATCGTACAGATCGAGTGCGCGTACGGGCTTGGCCTGATTGAGCTGGGCCTGGCACTTCTCTAACACCACTAATAAACGCTGCGCCTCTTTGTCATTGCCGGATTTGGCGAGCTTGGCGGTCTTGGCGATCTGTTTGTCGACATTGGCCAGATCGGCCAGTGCGAGTTCGGTCTCAATGGTTTCGATGTCGGCCAATGGATCCACTTTGCCATTGACATGGACCACGTTGTCGTCCTCGAAACACCGCACGACGTTCACGATGGCATCGGTCTCACGGATGTTGGCGAGAAACTGATTGCCAAGACCCTCTCCCTTGCTCGCTCCGGCGACGAGACCAGCGATATCCACAAACTCGACCGTGGCCGGCAGGATGCGCTCGGGTTTAACGATCTCGGCCAGTTTTTGCAATCGCGGATCCGGCACCTCGACGATGCCGACATTGGGCTCGATCGTGCAAAACGGATAGTTCTCGGCCGCAATACCGGCCTTGGTGAGCGCATTAAACAGGGTGGATTTGCCGACATTAGGCAGGCCGACGATGCCGCATTGAAGTGCCATGGGCTTATTTTAACGTGCCCAGCGCGATCACCTTGGCACGGAGTTGGTCGTTGGTTTCGACCCATTGCGGATGGGGTTCGATGCAGGCCACCGGGCAGACCACTTGGCACTGTGGTTCATCAAAATGCCCCACGCATTCGGTGCAACGCTTGGGATCGATCTCGTAGATCTCTTCGCCGAAATAAATGGCGTCATTCGGGCAGGCCGGCTCACAGACATCGCAATTGATGCACTGATCGGTGATGAGCAGGGCCACGTTACTTCAATCGCTCCTGCAGCCATTTTTCCACCGAGGGAAAAACGAACTTACTGACATCACCGCCGAGCTGGGCAATCTCGCGAACAATGGTGCCCGAGATGAACTGGTATTGATCCGAGGGTGTCAAAAAGATGGTTTCCACATCGGGAAGAAGATAGCGGTTCATGCCGGCCATCTGAAATTCATATTCAAAGTCGGATACGGCACGCAGACCACGAATGATGATTTTGGCATCGTGCTCACGGACAAAGTCCTTCAGCAATCCCGTGAATCCGCAGACCTGCACGTTCGGGTAGTGGCCGAGCACTTCCTTGGCAATCGCCACCCGTTCGTCCATCGAGAAAAATGGTTTTTTGCTGCGGCTGTCGGCGACTCCGACCACTACGTGATCAAACAATTTACTGGCTCTGCGCACGAGGTCTTCATGACCCCGGGTCATCGGGTCAAATGTGCCCGGATACACCGCTTGTAACATCATGTTCTCCCTGCGCCGGCTGAGGCCGCACCGTCTTGGAGCACAGATGATAATGAACCGCGCCCGCCTTGTCTGCGCGCAGAAGATCCAGGCCCTGCCGTGCCAGCTCATCGCTGGTCATGGCCTGGTCCGACTCAATGTAGATCCGACCGCCCGGGGCTAGGATGGCGACCGCCCGGGGCAACATGCCCTGCACAAGCCCCTGGCCAAACGGGGGATCCATGAAAATCAGATCGAATGGTTCGGTGTGGCGGGCAAGCCACTCCGCGGCGTGGCCACGGACAACCTGCACCGCATCGCCCGCGCTCAATTTATCGCATAAGGCCTGCATGGCCCGGCAGGCCGCCGCATCGGTATCAATGGCCACCACGCGCGCGGCCCCCCGCGAGGCCGCCTCAAAGCTCAAGGCGCCCGATCCTGCGAAGAGATCTAAGCAATGCCAACCGGTGAGCTGCTGACCCAACCAGTTAAATAGTGTTTCCCGCACCCGATCCGGGGTGGGACGCAAGGCCTTGGACTCGGGAACGGCAATCGGGGTACGTTTCCATCGGCCCCCGATGATGCGAATTTGACCCATGCACGCCTTAGGGCTGAAACCCCTGCGGTCCGGCCACCACGACGACGCTGATGGCCTGCGGCTTCACCACCCGGTTCATGGCGCGTTGAATATCGCGCTTACTCACCGACGCCACATTGGCCGTCCAGCGCTGCAGATAATCCAAGGGCAGATCGTAATAGTTGATTTGCGCCAGGTTATCCATGAGTTTGCGATTGGTGTCCACCCGAAGGGCAAACCCGCCCACGAGATTTTGTTTTGCGGCTTTCAGCTCTTGATCGGTAGGACCATCACGAAGAAATTTCGCTAAGGTGCTTTCCACCACCTGCAGGGCCTCGGGTGCCTTGGCGTTTTGAGTCTGCAATCCGATCATGAATGGTCCGGGCTGGGCCAGGGGTGAGAAGGCACTGAACACACTGTAAGACAGTCCACGTTTTTCACGAATCTCTTCGGTCAGACGCGACACAAATCCACCGCCACCCAAAATGTAGTTGCCCACGGTGAGCGCGAAAAAATCGGGGTCGCTGCGCGCTACGCCGGGCAATCCTAACCAGACATGGGCCTGAGTGGCCGGATGCGCAATGGCTTGCCGTGTGGGCGATGGCGCTGCAACAGCACTCGGTACGGTTGCGGATGGACTCCGCGGTGATGCGGCGGCCTTAGGAAAATACGCAAAAAGCGCATCCACTAAGACCGCTGCCTCCTGCTCCTGTAGGGCGCCCACAATGGTAACCCGCATGCGTGGCGGCTGCCAGAAACGCGCATGAAAGGCTTTCACATCCTGCTGCGCGATCGCAGACACCGACTCCGGACTGGCTTCTTGCCCGTAAGGATGGTCACCATAGACCGACTTCCACAGGGCTTTGGTGGCGATGGACTGTGGCTGAGTGGCCGATTCTTTAATGGCCGCAATGGTCCGTTTTTTCTCCCGATCCAGAATGTCCGCCTCCCATGCGGGGAAGGCCAACATCCGTGCCAAGAGATCCACCGCACGCGGTCGTACGTCCTGATCGGCGAGCATACGCAGGCTTACGCTGGCACGGTCAAGGCCCACGCTTGCGCCACGTTGCACGGCAAGCTCCGCAAACGCTTCGCTGACTTGGGTTTCATTGAGAGCGGGTTTACCGTGATGCGCAGCAATGCCCTTAGATAACAAACCTTGGGTCATCGCTGCTAAGCCGGCCTGCTGGGCAGGATCCCAGCGTGATCCCGCATCCACATCAATGTTGAGATCCACCATGGGAATCTCTTTCGCGGGCAAGAACAACACCTTTACGCCGTAGGGCGTGACCCATTGCGTGATGCCCAGGTCCCGCGCCTGCACGGGACTGAAGACCGACCAACCGATCAGAAAGAATGCCGTTATCGCAGAAAATCGCATGGCCATCTCAGTGCCTCATACCGGAGATCGCCGGTTGTCGGGCCGTGGCCTGCGCAAGTGGCAGGGGCTCGAATTCCAGCACGGTTAACTGATGATCCACAAAATACTGTTGCGCCACGCGGGCGATGTCGTCGCTTTTAATGTCATCTAACACGGCGAGCCAGTTCTCGGAATCGGCAAGTGGCCGGCCAGCCAACGTCAAGCGTGCGGCCTCCATGGCAATTGAAAACGTGGAATCCTGCTTGAATACCTGGGCGGCCTTGGCCTGACGTTTGACGCGCGCCAGTTCTTTTTCCTCGACGCCCTCTTTCGCAATTCGGGCGATCTCTTCTTTCACTTTCAATTCAAGACTGCCCAGAGGCACGCCGGGTGCCGCCGTGACATCCACCATGAAAAGACCGGGAGCGCGACTGATGGTGTCCATTCCCGAATCCACAGCGATGGCCACGCGCTCCTCGCGCACCAATCGCTTGGTCAGCCGCCCCGTGCCCGGATCATCGAGCAGTGTGCCCAACACACCGAGTGCGACCAGATCACGGGCCGGAATCGCCGTGGGGTTCAGTGGCCCAAGTTCCTCGCGCAGGGTCGGCGCTTTGTAGGCCATCATGACAAACGCGTTTTGCGCGGGTGCCCGCAGGGCGACCCGCCGCTGACCGTTTTGCGCAGGCTCGGTCTGGGGTTTACGGGCCGGCAGCGTTCGCGCCTTCATCGGGCCGTAGAACTCCTTTGCCCACGCCAAGACCTGCTGGGCATTGACATCGCCCGCCACGACTAAGACCAGGTTATTGGGCGCATACCACTCCCGATACCACTGCTGTACGTCATGAATGGTGAGATGCTCCAAATCATTCATCCAACCGATGATGGGATTGCGCACTGGGTTGGCCTGAAATGCCTGGGCCACAATCGCCTCGTAGGCCAGGCTTGAGGGATTGTCATCGGTGCGCAGTCGGCGCTCTTCCATCACCACCTGAATTTCTTTTTTGAACTCGGCCTCGTTTAGCCTAAGAAAACGCTGCCGATCTGCCTCTAACCGCATGACCTCGCGCAGCGAGTCTTTATGGACCTGCTGAAAGTAGCCGGTGTAATCCTTCGATGTAAACGCATTTTCACGGCCACCGAGCGCTGCTACACGGCGACTGAATTCACCGGGCGCCAGGGTTTTCGTTCCCTTAAACATCATGTGCTCCAACACATGGGCCAGGCCGGTGCGGCCACTGGTTTCATCGATCGAACCCGCCTTCACCCAGACCATATGCAGTGCGGTGGGCGCGCGCGGATTTTCATAGACCAATACCCGCATGCCATTGGGCAGTGTCCGATCCAGAGTCGGGTGGGCCGCACCGGCCCACGTGGGCGAGGACAGCAGCGCGCTGAGCGCGAGTGCCATGGCGAAAACAGAATGACGCAGACCTTGCTTTAACATCGTGAACATCCACCTATAGAATCCAGGGCTAAAGAATACGCATAAGAGACCACAAACGACATGATTGGTTTCCTGGGGTTAGGCCGAACCCTTGATCGGTTAAAACTTGGGCGTCTGAAAGATGGCCTGGCCAAGACCCGCGCCCAGCTCGGGGCGCTGCTGTCGGGCCGACGACTGGATGATGCCTGGTTTGACGATGTGGAAACCGCCCTGCTGACGGCCGATGTGGGCACCGCGGCCACCGGCGATCTCATGGCCGCGATCCGCACCGAGGTCAAAGCGCGCCGGCTCAACGACGACAGCGAACCCAGCGCGCTGGCCCGTGTGGTGAGCGACTGCATCGAGGCGGCCCTGGCCCCACTGGTCCCGCCTTCTCCTGCACCGCTTACCGGTCCACGCGTGGTGATGGTGGCCGGGGTCAATGGCGCCGGTAAAACCACCTCCATCGGAAAGCTCGCCAACGCCTGGAAAAACGATGGGCAACAGGTACTGATGGGGGCCGGCGACACATTCCGTGCGGCGGCACGCGAACAGCTGATCGTGTGGGGAGAGCGCAACGGCGTGGATGTCATTTCCCAGGCCCAGGGGGATCCGGCGGCCGTGGCGTTTGACGCGGTGAGTGCCGGTCTCGCCCGCAAGGTGGATATCGTTTTAGTCGATACCGCCGGTCGATTGCCGACCCAGCTTCACCTGATGGAGGAGTTGAAAAAGGTCAAGCGCGTGATGGGAAAAGCGATATCCGAAGCACCCCATGATATCTGGCTGGTGATCGATGGTGGTACCGGTCAAAACGCCATCGCCCAAGTGAAGGCCTTCGATGACGCCTTGGGGCTCACCGGATTGGTCGTGACCAAGTTAGACGGCACGGCCAAAGGCGGTGTGTTGTTGGCCATTGCTCAAGCACGACCCATTCCGGTGTGGTACATCGGGGTGGGAGAGGGGATTGACGATCTTCAGCCGTTTGATACGAAGGCGTTTGCAGGCGCGCTGGTCGGCGAAATCTAGCTGCGCTGGCGCTCTCCGGCGCGGTTCATTAAGCAGGAACGCAGTCGACGAAATACTCCAATTGGCCATCGACATCTTGCTGCACCAGGCCATGGATGTCAGCCTCAAAGCCCGGAAACTTGTCGTTAAAGCGCCGTGCAAACTGCAGGTACTGGATGATGGTTTTATTAAAGCGCTCTCCGGGAATCAGCAACGGGATTCCGGGCGGATACGGAGTGAGCAGGCTCGTGGTGATACGGCCCTCCAACTGATCAATGGGCACACGCTCGGTTTTGCGATGGGCCAGAAAACCAAACGCCTCGGCCGGCTTCATGGCCGGATCCATATTCGAGAGGTACATCTCGGTGGTTAACCGTGCAATGTCATTGGCCTTGTACATGTCGTGGAGCTGCTGGCACAGATCGGCCAATCCCACCCGCTCATAGCGCGGCTGTTTGGCGCAGAACTCCGGCAGCACTCGCCACATGGGTTGATTCTTGTCGTAATCATCTTTGAACTGCTGCAGGGCAGTGAGCAGGGTGTTCCAGCGGCCCTTCGTGATGCCGATGGTGAACATGATGAAAAACGAATACAAGCCCGTTTTCTCCACGATCACACCGTGCTCGGCAAGATACTTCGTGACAATCGATGCAGGAATGCCACGGGCATCAAACTCGCCTTTGATGTTAAGACCCGGCGTGATGACGGTCGATTTGATGGGGTCCAGCATATTGAAACCCGGCACCAGTCCATCAAAACCGTGCCAATCATCGTTCGGATCGAGCTCCCATTCCTCACGATTGGCCATGCCCCAGCTGTCCGACGTGACATCCTCGGGGCCCCAGACTTTGAACCACCAATCCAGTCCGAACTCCTCGTCGACCTTGCGCATGGCCCTGCGGAAATCCAGCGCCTCGACGATCGACTCTTCGACCAATGCCGTGCCCCCTGGCGGCTCCATCATGGCCGCCGCCACATCCAGCGACGCGATGATGGCGTACTGCGGACTGGTCGAGGTGTGCATCAGGTAGGCCTCATTGAAGAGATCCCGATCCAGCGTGCGGGTTTCGCTCTCCTGGACGAGTACCTGAGAGGCCTGCGAGAGACCGGCCAAGAGTTTATGCGTGGACTGGGTCGAGAAAATCAGCGGATCTCTCGGTCGCGGCCGATCCTTTCCGATGGCATGCATGTTCTTGTAGAAATCATGAAAACAGGCATGCGGAATCCAAGCCTCATCAAAATGCAAGGTGTCGATATAGCTGCCCAGCACCTGCTTGATCATCTCCACGTTGTAGAGCACTCCATCGTAGGTGCTCTGGGTGATGGTCAGGATGCGCGGCTTGGCGTTGCCATTGCCCTGCTTTAAAGCCTCACGGGCAAAGGGATGGGCCTCAATCTTTTTCTGAATATTTTCCGGCTTGAACTCATCCAATGGAATGGGTCCAATAATGCCCAGGTGATTGCGGGTGGGCATCAAAAACACTGGGATCGCGCCGGTCATGGTGATCGCATGCAGCACACTCTTATGGCAGTTTCGATCCACCACCACGATGTCACCGGGTGCGACCGAGGCGTGCCAGACAATCTTGTTCGAAGTGGACGTGCCGTTGGTGACAAAAAAGCAATGATCGGCATTGAAAATGCGGGCGGCATTGCGCTCCGAGGCGGCGACCGGCCCGGTGTGATCCAGCAACTGACCGAGTTCATCGACGGCATTGCAGACATCGGCACGCAACATGTTCTCGCCAAAGAACTGATGGAACATCTGACCCACAGGAGACTTTAGAAACGCGACACCACCGGAGTGTCCTGGGCAGTGCCAGGAATACGATCCATCCTGGGCGTAATCTAAAAGCGCCCGGAAAAACGGTGGGGCCAACGAGTCCATATAGGACTTCACCTCGCGCAGAATGTGGCGGGCCACAAACTCCGGCGTGTCTTCAAACATATGAATGAACCCATGTAGTTCGCGCAGGATGTCATTCGGAATATGGCGTGAGGTGCGGGTCTCGCCATAGATGTAGATGGGAATTTCGGCGTTACGAAAACGGATCTCGGTGACAAAGGCGCGTAGGTTTTTCAGCGCGGCATCGGTCTCTTCCTTGGAGCCGGCACCAAACTCCTCGTCATCGATCGACAGAATGAAGGCCGAGGCGCGGCTTTGTTGTTGTGCGAACTGGGAGAGGTCGCCATAGCTGGTGACCCCCAGCACTTCCACGCCCTCTTTTTCCAAGGCGTCGGCCAGGGCACGGATCCCCAGACCCGAGGCATTCTCGGATCGAAAATCCTCGTCAATGATCACCACCGGAAACCGAAACTTCATTCTTTCCACCCCTTCCAAAGAAGGGCGATAGTAGGGCAAAAACCCCTGGCCAGTGGGACTTTTCGCGGGGCTTTAGCACTCGGGAACCTCGAGTGCTAAAATCCGTCCAACGGGCTGTCGGACGGGGGTTTCCGGCCGACACCATGTCCCACTTGACGGGTTTAGGAGGATCTTCATGGCTGCACCGGCCTTGACTGCCGATCACGCTCTGACCGCGATAACGCTGACCCCTGGCGGCAACCTGGACGCCTACGTCCGTGCCGTCCAGCAGTTCCCCTTGCTTTCTGCCGAGCGCGAGGAAGAGCTCGCCCTGCGCTTTCGGACCATGAACGACCTGGAGGCCGCCCGCGAACTGGTGCTCTCCCATCTGCGGCTGGTGGTGTCCGTTTCCCGGCAGTTCAAGGGCTATGGGTTGCCCCAGGCCGACCTGATCCAAGAAGGCAATATTGGCCTGATGAAGGCCGTGAAGCGCTTTGACCCCACCCGCGGGGTCCGCCTGGTGTCCTTTGCCATGCTCTGGATTAAGGCCGAGATCCACGAATACATCCTGCGCAACTGGCAGCTGGTCAAAATCGCCACCACCAAGGCCCAGCGCAAACTGTTTTTTAATCTTCGCTCGATCAAGCAGTCCCTGGGTGTACATGAGGGCGTGTCCGATGACCAGGCCTCGGTGATCGCCCGCCAGCTCAATGTCGAACCCCGCGAGGTCCTGGAAATGGATCAACGGCTCGCCGGTGGCGACATTGCGATGGAAGGTCATGTGGAAGACGGCGAAGAGTCTTTCGCGCCGATCGCCTATCTCGCTGCACCCGATGCCGATCCCGCCCAGGTCGTGGAATCCCGGCAGGCCGAACGTCTGCAATCCGAAGGGCTGCTGCAGGCCCTTAACGCTTTGGATGAACGCAGTCGTGAGATTGTGATCGCCCGTTGGCTGCGCGATGAAGACGAAGGCGGCAGCACCACGCTGCAAGAACTCGCCGATCGTTACGGCGTGTCGGCCGAACGTGTGCGCCAGATTGAATCCGCAGCATTAAAGAAGCTGCGTGCCCATCTCTCGTAACGCCTTGCGACTCCCACTCCTGACTGGCCTGAGCGCACTGGCGGCATCAGGCCTTTTTCTTGGGCTGACCGTCGCCACGGCCGCCGCGCAAACCGCTTCGTCCTCGGCCACCCCGTCTTCGACTGCTCTATCGACTACTGCCCCTGCCTCGGCGCTGCCCTCGGTGGGAGCCACTGCCCGGGTTCACGGTATTGAGTGGGATCTGCACGAAATCACCATTGGTCAGGTGAAGAAAATGGCCGCCGCTACGAACTTCGTGAGCCGTGCAGAACAGGAAGGGGGCGGTTACATCTATGAAAATGGATGGGTCAAGAAATCCAATTGGAGCTGGCGTCAGCCGTTCGGAATTCCGGGTGCCGATACCGAGCCGGCCGTGCACTTAACCTTTGATGAGGCCCAGTCGATCTGCCGGTTTTTCGGCAAGCGGCTACCCACCGACCGGGAGTGGACCCAGGCGGCGTATCTGGAAGATCGTCTGGTCACTCCCAAAGGATTTCAACGCGGCCAGCGCTACGAGTACCCCAACGGCGCATCGTCCAAGGGATCGCACTGTCTGGCCGGTTGCGGAATTTATCGCGGTGCTGCGCCGTCGGGCAGCCTTGATCGCGGCGTGGGGCACGTGCCCGTGTTCACCACGCCACCCGGCGTGAATGGCCTGTATGACATGGGCGGTAACGTGTGGGAATGGGTCGATACGGGATTGGGCGATGAGCGCATTACCCGCGGCAGTTCCTGGTGGTATCGCGCTGACCGACAACGCGAGAATGATGTGGCCACCAAACCCCGGGATACGCGCGTGGCGTATATCGGGTTTCGATGCGTTCGTTAACCCATCCGCTACCGCAACAACCTTATCCTTTAACGCTGATCGCGAGCGTGGATCACACCAGGTAGTGATCGATCAACAACACCGCAAACAGCAGGGCAAGGTAGTTGATGGAATATTTGAAGGTTTTGCGGGATAAAGGTTCGCTGTACTGGCGATACAGCCGCCAGGTGAGCCACAGAAAATAGCCGCCCAGAATCAAGGCGCCCGCCAGGTACACCAGACCACTCATGCCAATCAGCGTGGGCAGGATCGTGGTGGCCACCAAGAGCAATGTGTAAAGCAGAATGTGCAGCCGCGTGAAGTGTCCGCCATGGGTCACCGGCAACATGGGCAGACCGGAGCGGGCGTAATCGTCCGTGCGATACAGCGCCAATGCCCAGAAATGCGGTGGCGTCCAGACAAAGATGATCAGGAATAATACCCAGGCCTCAATCGGTGCCTGTCCGGTGACGGCCGCCCAACCGAGCACGGGCGGCATGGCCCCCGATGCGCCACCGATCACAATGTTCTGCGGTGTCAGGGGTTTGAGGATCACGGTGTAAATGATGGCGTACCCGACAAAGGTGGCCAACGTTAACCATGTGGTGAGCGGGTTGACGAAGGCATACAAAAGAAATGTCCCGATGCCGCCCAGAATTCCTGAAAACACCAGGGTCTGAAATGGGGTGAGGGTTCCCGATGGCAAAGGCCGCCATGCCGTGCGGGCCATCTTGGCATCAATGTGCTGTTCCACCAGACAGTTCACGGCGGCGGCCGCCCCCGCCACTAAGGTGATGCCCACCGACGCGGCCAGGAATATCCCGAGCGGCACCCCGTTGGGCGTGGATAACAACATGCCGATGACGGCGCAAAACGTGATCAACATCACCACCCGCGGCTTGGTGAGCGCGAGATACTGTTTCAGTATCGAGGATTGCGGAAGGGTGAAGTCGTTCATATCGGGTAACCATCGGCCAGCCCATGGCTAACCAATACGCGATGCTTTTAGCAATCGCATCATGTCCTTTTTCATGCCGTTAGGATCGGGATTATCCGGGAAACGCATCATTAAATTCCCTAGGGGATCTACGACCCAGATATTGCTGGCGCCCGCCTGTTGGGCCACCGATTGCGCCGCCACCGACAGCCAGTTATCCACGAGTGGATCGGCTGGCCGGCCCGGGTTAAGCCGCACTACCCATAGTCCCTCGTGCTGGGCCAACAGGGCAGGATCCGGTGTGCCGGAATCCGTCACGATCCATAAGCGTTCCACACGCTCACGTTCACGCCCCGTGGTGAGTCGGATCTGGCGCATCAGCCACAACTCCTGTTGACAGGCCTGCGCGCATTCCGCCGGGCCCATGCGCACCATTAACCAGCGGCCCTGCCACGCCCCCAACGTACTCAGTTCACGACGGGTTTTAGGTTCCTGCTGAAGGGCCAGAAACGCGCTTTCTGCGCTCGGTGTGACCACGGGCGTTACCGGTAAGCCAACTACCGTGACCTGTGGTTCTACAAAGTCTCCGTAGTTGGTGCGGCCCTCGGGTTGGACCCCGTAATACATCACATACGAGGCGATGACCGGTGCAATCGTCACGGCCAATACGCCCCATAAGGGCCAGAGATTTCGGCGTGGTGTTGCAACCCCTTGGGAATCCGATGTCGATGAGGGAGGTGTGGTGTTCATGTGGACTTGGGGCGCAAACGCCATCCGAAAAATAACGCCAATGCCGCCAGACAAAACCATTGGGCGGCATAGCCTAAATGTTTAGGTACATCACTGCTGACGTCGGGCAGTTTACGCAATAAACCGTCCTGATTCTCGGAGGTTTGCCAGACAATGACAGGCCAAGTGTTCGCGGGGAATCGCTGGGCGGCCGCCGCCCAGTCAAAGTTTTGCCAGACATTGCCCTGCCGTAAGGTGTTGGTATCGCCTGAGAGTTCCAACCGACGCATCACGGAGGCCAGCGCTACCCCCGTGATCTCGGCCGCGGGTGGCGCCGCAGGAATGTCGACCATTTGTACGCCCGGGGGTTTGGGGATCCAACCACGATTCACCCAGACCACACTGCCATCGGCGAGCTGAAATGGTGTGAGCACATGGGCGCCCGCACGCCCTTCCCAGGCGCGATTATCCAGCGCGATCGATTCCGCAACCCGCCACTGCCCACGTAGGATCACCGGAGATTGATCCAAGGCGGAGGCGTTAAGATCCGCCCGCCACGCGAATTCGGTGTTGGGCGCTCCCAATACAACCGCCGATGTTCGACTGGCCCGCAGGTCCATCAGTGCCCGCTTTTCATCGGCACGCCCCAGCTGCCACACACCAAGACGCACTGCGACGGCTGCAAGAATCAGGGCCAGGACTAGTGCAGCCCAGCCACGACGAGGTCTGGAATTGGCTACCATGTGGGCTCGCCCACTTCGGGACAGCACGTCACCCTTATGCGTATTCTGGTTGCCATTGCGTTTGCACTGATCTTGTTCAGTCTTGGATCCGCACTGTTTTATCTGATGCGGGATAAAGGAGCCAGCAATAAAACCGTGCGCGCCCTGGCCTTTCGGGTCGGCTTTTCGATCGCACTATTTTTGTTGTTGATCATCGCCAACCAGATGGGTTGGATTCAGACCACCGGGATTCGCTACTGATGGCCGGCGCGGTTTAGCGCTGCACGTCATCCCTTCACCACGGAACCAGTGTCAGGCATTCACGGTGAACGCCTGACACCTTCATGTGATTTACAGCCAGTACACCACCACGTAGAGGCCGAGCCAGACCACGTCCACAAAGTGCCAGTACCAGGCGGCCGCTTCAAACGCGAAATGATGATTGGGCTTGAAATGTCCGCGAACACACCGGGCCAACACCACCGAGAGCATGATCGCTCCCACGCACACGTGGAACCCGTGAAAGCCGGTCAGCATGAAGAAGGTGGATCCGAAAATGCCGGAGGTCAGTTTCAGGTTCAGATCGGCGTACGCATGGGCGTACTCATAAGCCTGAAAGCCCAAGAAGATAAAGCCCAACACAATGGTGGCGGCCAACCAGAAGTTCAGCTTGCCGCGCTGGTTATCCCGCAGGGCATGGTGGGCGATGGTGAGCGTCACGCCCGAGGACAACAGCAACGCCGTGTTGATCGTGGGGATCCAGAACGGCCCCATGGTCTTGTATTCCTCGATCAGGCCGGCCGGGCCTTTGCCCTGACCCCATACCGCCGTGAAGTCCGGCCAGAGAATCGATTTGTGATCGAGATCGCCCAACCACGGCATGCTGATCACGCGGGCATAAAAGAGCGTTCCAAAAAACGCAGCGAAGAACATGACTTCGGAGAAGATGAACCAGCCCATGCTCCAGCGGAAGCTGGCATCCACACGGGCGTTGTACTGGCCCCCTTCGGATTCCGCAATGACGGTACCGAACCAGCCAAAAAACATATAGATGAGCACCGCAAACCCCGCGGCCAAGGTCCATGGCCCGTAGGCCTGACCATTGATGGTGCCCACGGCCCCGAACAGTGTCAGGATCATGGCCAATGATCCGACTGCAGGCCATTTACTCGGCGCAGGTACAAAGTAATACGGCGCGTGGCTACTTGAACTCATGACTCTCCCCTCGTCTTTACCTTTTTATTCCATCACAACGATCTACAATAATTCCTAACCCCAGCCATTCTTAACCCAAAACCACTTTCACAACGGTGACCAGGGTCACCACAAACACGACTCCCGCGATGATTCCCGTGATGATCACATGCACTGGGTTCAGGCTGGCCATGTCGCGATCATGATCCCGGCCTTTGCGGACTCCAAAAAACGACCAGAGAACGGCCGTCAGCGTCTGCAAAAACCCCGACCGGCGCGCGGCCGCCTCTTTCACGTCCTGCAATCGCTTAGCCCCCCGCCTTCACCGCGGGATTGGCCGCCGACTTGTGTCCACCGACTTCAAAAAATGTGTAGCTCAGGGTAATGGTCGTGATGTCCGAGGGCAGTTTCGGATCGATCACAAACACCACCGGGAACTCACGCTTCTCGCTGCCTTTGAGTTCCTGCTGCTGGAAACAGAAACACTCCAGCTTCTTAAAGTGACTGGCCGAATGGCGCGGCGCGTAACTGGGAATGGCCTGGCCCACCAGCTGACTGGTGGTGGCGTTGACCACTTCATAGGTGACGGTGGCCAGCTCGCCCGGATGGACCTTCATGTGGGCGATTTTTGGCTTGAACACCATGGCTCCCTGAACGTTGGCATCAAACTCGATGGTGATGCTGCGCGAGGTGTCGACCTGAGTGTTCTTGGCGAACTCCCGTGCTTCAGCGTAGTTGAGCTTGTCTTTACGGGCCAACACGTTGATGCCGGTCACCTCACAGATCTTTTCGTAAAACGGCACCAATGCGAACCCGAAGCCAAACATCAGAATGGCGACCATCAGCAACTTGCCCAACATGCGGCTGTTGTCGGATTTCTTTTCGGGAGAATCAGGCGCGGTACTCATACGGGATAGATCAGATATTTGGCCACGATGCCCGCAAAAAATACGGCCGCCACTGATGCCAGGATCAGGGCGAGCCGTAGGTTCGAACGCTGTTGCGGCATACGGGGATGACCGACTTAGTGCGCCTGGCCTTTGAATGCCGGGGGCGTTTCAAAGGTGTGGAAGGGGGCGGGAGACGGCACGCTCCACTCCAGGCCACCTTGATTGCTGTCCCAGGTGTTATCGGCCGACTTGGGGCCGCCCTTGATGCACTTGATGATGATGTAGAGCAAGAGCAGCTGGGTGAATCCGAAGCCAAACGCACCCACGGAGGCCAGGGCGTTGAAATCGGCAAACTGCATGTTGTAGTCGGCATAGCGACGCGGCATTCCAGCCAGCCCCAGGAAGTGCATGGGGAAGAAGGTCACGTTAAAGAAGATCATCGACAACCAGAAGTGCCACTTGCCGAGGGTTTCGTTGTACATGTGACCTGTCCACTTGGGCAGCCAGTAGTACAGGCCCGCAAAGAGTGCAAAGAGCGACCCGGCCACTAACACGTAGTGAAAGTGGGCTACCACATAGTAGGTGTCATGCAACTGGATATCGAGCGGTGCCACCGAGAGGATAATGCCGGTCAGGCCCCCTAAGGTGAACACGAAAATGAATCCCACGGCAAAGAGCATGGGGGTCTCGAACGACATCGATCCCTTCCACATCGTGGCCAGCCAGTTGAAGATCTTCACACCCGTGGGCACGGCAATCAGCATCGTGGCGTACATGAAGAACAGCTGGCCCGTCACCGGCATACCGGTGGTGAACATGTGGTGGGCCCAGACCACGAAGGACAGGATCGCAATCGAACCCGTGGCATAGACCATGGAGCTGTAGCCGAACAGGCGCTTGCGCGAGAAGGTCGGGATGATCTCGGACACAATGCCAAACGCCGGCAGGATCATGATGTAGACCTCGGGGTGTCCGAAGAACCAGAAGATGTGCTGGTACATGACCGGGTCACCGCCGCCGGCTGCATTAAAGAAGCTGGTGCCGAAATGACGGTCCGTCAGCATCATGGTGATGGCGCCGGCCAACACGGGCATCACGGCGATCAGCAGATAGGCCGTGATCAGCCAGGTCCACACGAACATGGGCATTTTCATCAGCGTCATGCCCGGTGCTCGCATATTCAAAATGGTGGTAATGATGTTGATCGACCCCATGATGGAGCTGGCACCAAGAATGTGGACTGCGAAGATCGCCATGTCCATGCCCACGCCCATCTGGGTGGACAGGGGTGCGTACAACGTCCAGCCTGCTGCCGTCGCGCCACCCGGCACGAAAAACGACGCCGTTAACAGCAGGGCGGCAGGAATCAACAGCCAGAAGCTCAGGTTGTTCATCCGCGCAAAGGCCATGTCGCTGGCACCAATTTGCAGCGGGATCATCCAGTTCGCAAAGCCCACAAACGCCGGCATGATCGCGCCGAACACCATGATCAGACCGTGCATGGTGGTGAACTGGTTAAAGAGTTCGGGGTTCAGGATCTGCAGGCCGGGCTGGAAGAGCTCTGCGCGAATGCCCAGGGCCAGGAAACCGCCGACAAACAGCATGGTGAAACTGAACCACAGGTACATCGTGCCGATGTCTTTGTGGTTCGTGGCAAACAGCCAGCGACGCCAGCCATGCGGATGATCATGGGCGTGGTCGTCGTGACCGGCGATTCCGTGTTGAGGTCCCAAAACTGCACTCATGGTGTTCTCCTTAAATCGGGCTGCGAGGCGCAGGGTCTGCGCTTATTGTTGTGACGGGCTGCTCACCGCAGCCGTTTTCATCGGTGCGGCCTTCGGCTGAGCGGCGACCCACTTGGTGTAATCCTCGGCCGACACCACATGGACCTCGATGGGCATGAAGGCATGGTCCTTGCCACAGAGCTCTGCACAGTGGCCGCGATAGACGCCGATTTTTTCCGCTTTAAACCAGGTGTCCCGCACGAATCCGGGAATCGCATCCTGCTTGACGCCGAATGCCGGGATCATCCATGCGTGGATCACGTCGTTGGCCGTGGTGACGATACGGATCTTTTTGCCCACCGGCACGACCACGGGCTTGTCCACTTCGGACAGATAGTTCTTGCCCTTGGGGGCAAGACCGGCGATCTGCTCACGGGGCGTGGAGAGTGCCGACACAAAGGAGATGCCCTGGCCTTCGCCCTTGATGTAGTCATAACCCCACTTCCACTGCATGCCCGTGGCTTTGATGGTGATGTCCGCATCGGCCGTATTTTTCTGGGCGATCACAATGGGAGTGGCATAGATGCCGATCACCACCACGATCAGGAAGGGCACGATCGTCCAGGCAATCTCCACGGCGGTGCTCTCATGGAAGTCCGCTGGCTTATGGCCCTTGGACTTGCGATGGGCATAGATGGAATAGAACATCACCGCGAACACGGCGACGAAAATGGCCAGGCAGACCCACAACAAAAAGTTGTGAAGGCCATACAGGTCCGTTGCAATGCCCGTTACGGGTGTCTGCAGGTTGTAACGACCGTCCATTGAAAATTTCTCCCCAAATTCAATGTTGTTGTTTCAACTGGTCACAGCGCCGGCAGGGCCAACGCTGATCGAAATTCTTCGTAAAACCGCCGTCGATCGGCCTGACCGACAAACTGACCGATCAACACTTCTTTTTTGTTACTCACCAGCCGAACCAGGCCTTGCTGGTCTTCCATCCCGCACCGCAACCACTGGCGGGGGATGTCACACCGATCCCGCTGATCACCCTTGAACACCTCCACGCAGACCGAATCGTCGGCCAGCGTGATGCGCTCCTGGTCGGCGGCGTGACGCGCGTAAATCCGAAATGCCAGCGCAAGCACCAGCAGTTCGATCAACATAAAGGGGAGGACAATCCAGGCGCCAGTGAGCGCCCAAGCCACAGAGACCGCCAAGGACGTGGCCCCGACCACCACAAAGGCCAGGCACGACTGGCGAGGGGTCATGGCGCAGTTGCGCCTGAGCACCCACGATCTCGACAACGTCTCCATGCTTCTCCCCCAAACTGCGTAAGCCTGACGACCGAGTGGGGCGGATTATATGCTCCCGGAGGCATTTTTGGGCATTCGAGGGTGCAGGGTCACGGGTTTGACCGCCGATTCCCCCCCGGACTTTTGGTCCGATCGCGGCATTGCCGCCCAGGCGTGACCGAACACCAACTCCACCTCTATCGTGATCGCATCATCGCGGCGCAGGGACTCCAGCGCCGTCAGGACCCTTGCCCGCCAACCTCGCCCTGACAAGCCCGCGGGCCGGCCCCACAGGGCATTGCCCCCGAGGGCGCGCAGGTCCGCCAAGGCCGACTCGGGTGTGGAGTAGGTGAGCCGGATCCATTCCGCATCCATCACCGGATTGGTCATCTTCAAGCCCACCAGGGCGTCCCCGATGTCGTGCATGTCGGGATAGCCCGCCACATGGCACACCTGTTCGGCATCGCCCAAGGCAAGTGCCAGGGCGCGAAAACTGTCCGGGCCCAAGGTCACGAACATCAATAGACCCCCGGGTTGAAGGGATTGGGCCCACGCCGTCAGGGTGCCACGCACATCGGCCAGTGCACTCAGTAGACCGACCGACTCAATGCGCTGCCAGGATTGCGGCGTCAGATTCATGGGCAGACCATAGTGGGCAAGACTGTGGTCCAGCACCGGGCCGTCCTCACAGCGGATGTAGCTCAGTCGATCGCGCATGCGATGGCGTGCCTCTTGCCATAAGGGATGGCCGTCGATGTGCGCAGCCCCCCGGCGCTGCAGTTGCCGGCGCACCGCGTTGGCATCGACCAAACGGATGAGGGGATCTTTTTGCACGCGGTCAGTATAGTCAAGCGATGAAGGAGCACGCCAAGCACTCGTCCGATCCTGCGACGTTGCGCGGCGCGTTTGCCCACTGGACGATGCGCATGCTGCGACAATGGATGCGTGCCCCCTGCCTGGTATGTGGCCAGTACGCCCACGGCGAAGAACTCTGTTTATCGTGCACGGCCCGTCTGATGCACACCCCATGGGGCGTGAGCAGTCTGGACTGCGGGCCGATCCGCATTCCCGTGTTGTGGCGGGAGTCTTATGGTGGGCCACTCACCGATACGATCTATCGCTCGAAGTACCACGGCGAATGGGGTGCCGCACGGCTTCTTGGTCGCTGCCTTGGCGGGCTGCCCCGGCCCTGGTGCGGTCCCCGCCCCATTGTCATTCCCGTACCGCTGACCGGGAGGCGTCTGGGCGATCGAGGCTACAACCAGTCACTGGTGATCGCCCGACAGGCCGCTCGGCTCTGGCAGGTTCCGGTTCACGCGCTCTGGCTCACGAAGGTGCGTACTACCGCGCGTCAGGCCTCCTTGCCCCATGCCCAACGCCAGGACAACCTGTCGGGAAGTTTCGCGGGCTCTAAAAAACTGCACAATCAGCGGGTGATCCTGATCGACGACATCATGACCAGCGGTGAAACCCTGCGCGAGGCCGCGCGCGCAGTGCACGCCTGCGGCGGCCAGGTCATTGCGGCGGCGGTCATCGCCCGCGTCCCTAAACCACGTCGCATGATCACCTCGCGCGTTTGCGAACCTCGCCATGTTCAACGTCGTTCTGGTTGAACCGGAAATTCCGCCTAATACCGGCAATGTGATTCGGCTGTGTGCCAATACCGGCGCCCACCTGCATCTGGTCCAACCGTTGGGATTTCCACTGGACAGCGCCAAGATGCGCCGCGCCGGGCTGGACTATCACGAGCTGGCCTCGTTTCGCACCCATGACGATTGGTCCGCGTTTCTGACCCGTGAGGCGCCGGATCCACAACGACTATTTGCCGTCACGACCAAGGGATCCCGCAGCGTTTATGACGTACCGTTTCAGCGCGGCGACTGGGTCGTGTTCGGTTCCGAAACCAAGGGGTTGGGCGACCGGCTGAAAGAATTTACCGAACCGCAACGTGTGCGCATTCCCATGCGGCCGGATAACCGCAGCCTTAACCTATCGAATGCCGTGGCGGTGGTGGTGTACGAGGCCTGGCGTCAATTCGGATTCGATTTGACCTAGGGCAAAGAGATCCCCGCTGCCTGTTAATCGCAGGGCTGCATAAGCAGTTCAAAGGCCTGCTCCACGGTGGTGGCCACCCGCAGATGACAGTGGTGTTCTGACCGAATGAATCCGAGTGCCACTCCCTGATCGAGAAACTTTAGAAGCGGGGTGTAGTAATCAAACGCATTGAGCAGCACGATCGGTTTGTTGTGCAGACCGATCTGGTGCCAGGTCCAGGTTTCAAAAAACTCTTCGAAGGTCCCGATGCCACCGGGCAGCACTAGAAATGCGTCGGCACGCTCGGACATGAACAGCTTGCGGGTGTGCATCGAGTCCACGATGAAGAGCTCGGTTAGCCCGTCCATGGCCGGCTCAAACGCGAGCAGACTCTCGGGAATGATGCCGGTGGATTTTCCTTTGGCCTGGATCACGGCCTGCGCGATTGCGCCCATCAGTCCATTACAGCCCCCGCCGAACACCAAGGCCAGGTGATGACTCACGAGCGCCCGACCGCACTCGGCGGCCATGGCCGCCCATTTAGGATCGGCGCCTGCACGCGAACCACAGTAGACCGTCACGGCATTAATGGCCATGCTCGTCCCGCGGGTCCCTGGACATAAGATGGGCAATCGCCTGCTGGGCCGACCATTGACCCGACATCAAATGGCAGACCGATTCCGTGATGGGTACCTCTACGTTTGCGGTGCGCGCCAGCTGCACTAAAGCTGGCGCCGTGGCCACGCCTTCTGCCACATGGCCCAAACGCTTCACAATGTCCTGCAACGACTCGCCTTTGGCCAGTCCTAAACCGACGCGTCGATTACGCGACAGATCGCCGGTGGCCGTCAGGATCAGATCACCGAGCGTGGCCAGCCCCAGAAACGTTGGCGCTTGTGCACCGATCGCCATACCGAGTCGTGACATCTCTGCAAGTCCGCGCGTGAGCAGTGCCGCACGTGCATTGGCCCCCAATTCGAGCCCATCACACACACCGGCTGCGATGGCCAATACATTTTTCATGGCACCACCGAGTTCCACGCCAATGACATCACTGGTCGCATACATGCGCATGCCATGACCGTGACAGGTCTGTGCCACACGGCGCGCCCAGTCCATATCATGACTGGCGATGGTGAGGGCCACGGGCAGTCCAGCGGCGACCTCTTGGGCAAAACTGGGTCCGGTCAGTGCTCCGGCAATCCAGTCAGGACAGGCCGATGCAACGATCTCATGGGGCCACTGCACGCGGATGTCCGACGTGGTCGACCCGCTTTGCTGCTGCAATCCCTTGGCCAGCCACACCAACCCTTCGCCCGCTTGTGCGGGACCCAAGGCGTGGCGCACACGTTGCGCCGCCTCACGCAGCCCCGCCATTGGAGTGGCCAATACCACCAGCGCCCGAATGCCTTCTGGTGCTGTGGCATCGGATGTCGATGATGCACGCCACTGACGACACGCGGCATCGAGATCGGCCGTCACGCCCAACGCATCGGGCAGCCGAACACCGGGCAGATACTGACTGTTTTCGCGTTGGTCGGCCATGTGCTGCATCTGTTGCGCATCACGCCCCCAGAGCATCACCTGCAATGGCGCCGCACGTTTGGCAAAGTGCACCGCCAAGGCGGTGCCCCAGGCACCTGCTCCCATCACGAGAATGGACGGTGTCATGGGGATGAATAAACGTTATTGCGTGGGAAGAATCAGTCCGCTTTCCGACGCACCGGCACTGCCGCTTTGGGCAGCACCCTGGGCGAGGCGTTGTTGATAAAACGCCTCCCAGTTGAGCTCGGCCAGATGGACGGGCGGGAAACTCGCGCGTTGAATCACATCGGCAATGTTGGCCCGCAGATAGGGATAGATGATGCTCGGGCAGGAGATGCCTTTTAAGAGTGCTAATTGATCATCCGGAACACCCGCGATCTCAAAAATTCCGGCCTGGGTGCCTTCGACCAGAAATCCGATTTTGTCTCCGAGTCGGCAGGTGACGGTGCAGCGCACCGCTACTTCATAGAGTCCCGCCTGCAAGGTTTTATCCTGGGCATCGATCTGAAACTCTAAACGCGGCTCGGCGTTATCGAGAAAGACGGACGGCGCGTCCGGAATTTCTAAGGACATGTCTCTGAGGTAGACACGCTGCAGGTTGAATTGTGGGCCGGACGATGCCGCAGCTGCAGCGTGATTGTGATCGGTCATGACATGCTTTCTAAGTGAGAAGGGGGTGAGGCTTAGGCCGACAGCAGCGGCATGAGGCCGCCATCGCGATCCAAGGCGGCAAGATCATCAAAACCGCCCACATGACGATCGCCAATGAAAATCTGGGGCACGGTGCGACGGCCGGTCTTCTGCATCATGAGGTCGCGTTGCGCCGGATCCAGATCAATGCGTATTTTTTCAATCTCGGTCACGCCCTTGCTTTTGAGCAGCATCTCTGCCCGCTGACAGTAAGGGCAGACGGCGGTGCTGTACATCACGACTTTCGCCATGGTCTGTTCTCCTAGCTGCGCTTGGCCACGGGCAGGCCCGCCTGTTGCCAGGCATCGAAACCGCCTTCAAGGTTATAGACCGATTGAACGCCCGCTTTCTTCAGCATCCGACCAGCCTTCGACCCTCGCCATCCGCTTTGGCACATCAGAATGACCGGTGCCTGTTCTTTGCCTTTGGCGAGGCGCTTTTTCAGATCCTCGATCTGGGAAGGCAGTGTGCTCAGTGGCATGTGCACTGCCTGGGGCGCCATGCCCTTGGCAGTCTCTTTGGTCTCGCGCAGGTCCACCAAAACAGCGTCTTTCGTGTTGAGCAACTGGGTCGCGCCCAGGGTGTTGATCATGGCCGCACCGGTGCCCCGTGTGACCAGGGGCCACATCAGTAAGGCACCGCTTAAAAACGCAGCGGCCAGCAAAATGAAGTTGTCGATAAAAAACTGCACGCAATCCTCGCAATCGAAGTGATGTGAAGGCCACCTGGTCCACCGGATGTCGACCGGCCGCAACCCTCAATGGCCTATGGCGCAAATTATAGAATGGCGGGTATGAGCAAAACCTTTTCCATCGTATTACTGCGCCATGGCCAGAGCCAATGGAACCTTGAAAACCGTTTCACCGGCTGGGTCGATGTGGATCTGACCGAACAAGGCCTGCGCGAGGCGCGGGCGGCCGGCGAGCTTCTGAAGTCCCAAGGCTACCGTTTTGATCTGGCCTACACCTCGGTGCTCAAACGGGCCATTCGCACACTGTGGACCACCTTGGATAGCCTGGACCAGATGTGGATTCCGGTGCGCAAGGAGTGGCGTCTGAACGAACGTCACTACGGTGCCCTGAGCGGACTAAACAAGGCGGAAACGGCGGCCAGGTTCGGTGAGGCCGAGGTGCTGAAATGGCGGCGCTCCTATGACATTAGGCCCGACGCCATGACGCCCGATCACCCCTTCTGGGTGGCCCGGGACCCCCGTTATGCTGGGATCGATCCGACGCTGCTGCCCGCTACAGAGTGCTTGAAGGACACGATTGAGCGGGTGATCCCCTTGTGGGAGAGCGCCATTGCGCCGGATCTGCGTGCCGGCAAAAAGCTCTTGATGGCCGCCCACGGCAACTCGATCCGTGCATTGATCAAATACCTGGAGGGCCTGTCCGAAGAGGCGATCATCGCCTTGAACATCCCCACGGCCCAGCCCTTGGAGATCCGGTTAGACGATCAGCTTCGATTCATCGACCGCCGTTACCTGGCCGACCCATCGGTGATTGAGGCGGCGATAACTGCCGTGGCCAATCAGGGAAAGGCCAAAACCGCCTGATTAACCCCTACACTCGTGTCATGTCGAAAAAACTGCAAATCACCGGATGGATTTCAATTGGACTGGTCAGCGGCGTGCTGGTCAGCCTGGGCATTAATGCGGTTGCCCAACGCGATGCCAAACTCAGCCTGCCGATCGATGAGCTGCGGCAATTTGCCGATGTCTACGGTGCCATCAAGTCCAACTATGTGGAGCCGGTCGAGGATAAAAAACTGATCACCGAGGCCATCAGCGGCATGCTGACCGGCCTTGATCCGCACTCTGCTTACCTCGATGCGGATGCGTTTAGAGAGCTGCAAGTGGGCACGCAAGGGGAGTTCGGCGGCCTTGGATTGGAAGTGGGCACCGAAGACGGATTCGTGCGCGTGGTTTCACCGATTGAAGGCACGCCCGCCGAAAAAGCCGGGGTCAAGGCCGGTGACTTGATCATCAAGATCGATGACAAAGCCACCAAAGGCATACCCTTAAACGAGGCCGTAAAACTGATGCGGGGCAAGCCCAAAACATCGGTCACGCTCACGGTGAGCCGCAAAGGCGCGACCAAACCCCTGGTGTTCACGATCGTGCGTGACGTGATTCAGATTCAGAGCGTACGCTCCAAGATGTTGGAGCCCGGGTTTGGTTACATTCGCATCACGCAGTTCCAGGAACACACCGTGGAGAATCTGGTCAAGCACTTCAATCAGTTGGCCGATAAAGGCAGCATGAAGGCGTTGGTCTTGGATCTGCGCAATGATCCGGGCGGCCTGCTCAACGGTGCGATCGGCGTGTCCGCCGCCTTCTTGCCCGAGAAGACCCTGGTGGTGTCCACCGATGGGCGCCAAGAGGACGCCAAGCGCAAATACTTTGCCACTGTGACCGACTATCACCGCGGCCGTGACGATCCGTTAGCCAAACTCTCGGCACAAGCGAAGACTGTTCCCATGGTGGTATTGGTCAACAGCGGCTCCGCATCGGCCTCGGAAATCGTGGCGGGCGCCATGCAGGACCACAATCGCGCCAAGATACTCGGCACGCAGACCTTCGGGAAGGGGTCCGTGCAGACCATCCTGCCGCTCACCTCCAACACGGCCATCAAGCTCACCACGGCCCGCTATTTCACGCCCAAAGGCCAGTCCATTCAGGCCAAGGGCATCACACCGGATTTCTGGGTCGAGGAAACGGCCGATGGATCCGTGATGGATCGCCTGCGTGTTCGCGAGGCCGATTTAAACCGCCATCTGTCGGGCACGGACAGCAATAAGTCCAAATCCAGCGCACCGGAAAAAGCAAAGTCCAACGCGAAGTCTGATTCGAAAAATGGTGGTGCGGCCGAACAAAAAGAAGCCAAACCGATTGAATTCGGAAGTGCGGACGATTATCAATTGCAGCAGGCGGTCAATCACCTCAAAGGCAAACCGGTCGCGACGTCCCCACGCCCTGAAAGTGGTTGATCTTCATACCCTTCGGCATAGCCGTCACGCACTGCTCAACGGATTTGATGACGAGGGGGTGCGTCGCGTCTCGCAGGCCCGAGCGGTGGTCATTGGTGCCGGCGGTCTGGGGTGCCCGGCGGTCACGTATCTCGTCAGCAGTGGACTGGGTCAGGTGGACTGGATCGATGGCGATACGGTCGATGCCACCAACCTTGCACGCCAGACACTGTTTGGACCCGACGATATCGGCATCCCCAAGGTGTTGGCCGGCGCCCGTGCACTGCATCGGCTTCACCCGCCGGCACGGATTTCCACCACCCACGCCTACGCCGATGAGACCCTGCTCGAACAGTGCATCCCCGGTGCTTCGGTCGTGTTGGATTGCACCGATCAATGGGCCATTCGACAGTTGATCAATACCGTGTGCGTGCGTCATCAGGTGCCACTGGTCAGTGCGGCGGCCATCGAGTGGTCGGGGCAGCTCTTGACCATGGATCTACGCCGATCGGACCAGGCCTGCTATGCCTGCGTGTTTGATCCGCAATCCCAGCCCGAGGCCCATGCCTGTGGTGCCTACGGGGTGCTGGCCCCCATGGTGGGGGCGATGGGCTGCCTGCAGGCCGCCGAGGCGCTCAAGGTCATCATCGCGACACCCGATGCACCGCGGCAGGCACAGAAACTATCCTTGTTCGATATGCGCAGCAACACCTGGCAGCAGCTCACGGTGTCAAAAAACCATGCCTGCCCAGTGTGCGGATCCTAAAGGGTCTAGGGGTACTTGCGGTCTAGGAAAACAGCAGTTTGACGGTCGAATCCGCCGACTCGGACGGACGTTTCTTGAAGCCGGATTTTGCAAATTGCAGCCAACGTCCCTGCACGTAGGCCATGGCAAGACTCGACTGCAGCGTGGGATCCGACGCGGCCACATTGGCCTCGGCCGAGTGCAGGCGCGCGCACTGACGCAGTGATGCCTCCACCCGCTCGAGCAACTGATTCACGCGGGTCTGCAATCGGGCATCCTCATTGACGATCGCATCGCCAATCAGCACCCGGGTCATGCCAGGATTTTTCTCGGCAAAGTTCAGCAGCATCAGCACGATTTCACGGGCCTTCACCGCAGCGGGCGTGCTGCGGGATTCGATCTGATTAATCAGCGAAAACACGGTTTCTTCAATGAAATCCAGCAGCCCCTCGAACATCTGGGCCTTGCTCGCGAAGTGGCGGTACAGGGCGGCTTCCGACAGCGAGAGCTTGGCCGCCAACGCCGCAGTGGTGACCTTTTCGGCGGCCCCCTCTTGCAACATGGCCGCAATGGTCTGAAGAATCTGAAGTCGCCGTTCACCTGGCTTTGGCCGTTTACGGCCGGGGGCTGCGGTGGGTTCTACGTGTTCTGCTACAGCGTCCATCGATCTGGCAATCCGTGTCTCTCTAGTGGTTCTTATCCGGCGAGCCGGTGCTGGTTTTTTACAAGCTCGGCCAGAGAGTTTACTTGAAGCCGCACATAACTTGGCCGCCGTATGGTGAGCGGAGCGCCAGAATTTCGCGCATTGGAACGGGCTGTCTTTGACACCCAGATGCGGGCCGTGCGCATGCCCAGGGCATGGGCCGCCCGCAGGTTCTCCTGGTGATCGTCGATCAGCACGACACGGTGAGGGGAGCGGCCGGATTGCACCAGAATCCGGCGCATCATCCAGTGCGACGGTTTGGGGCGTAACTGCCCGCAAACCCGCATGTCCTCGATGGAGATGCGCCGATCGAAACTGTTCTTAAGTCCAATCAGTTCCAAAACATGATCGGAATAAGCCCGTGGGGCATTGGTCAAAAGCCACTTTTCACCGCGCAATTGGGCAATCCGAGCCGCCTCCCCCCTTATGCGGCGCACAAATTCCGGGAGGTCGTGCGAGGGATGTGTCTTATTCAAAAAATCATGGGCGTTCACACCATGATGGCGCACAAGACCCAGAAGCGTCGCGCCATAACGGTGCCAATAATGATCCCGCAGTGCGCTGGCCCGCTCTAAGGGCATCGCCAGATGATCGGCCACATAGCGTGTCATGCGCCGATTGATCTCGCCCATCACCCGCCAGGACGCGTCGTACAGGGTGTTGTCGAGATCAATTAACCACAATGGCCGGGTCAATGGGAGCGAATCATGGTGCCCACGCCCTCATTGGTCAGAATCTCCAACAACAGGCAATGGGGCACACGGCCATCCACGATGTGCACCGATTGCACGCCGCTTTTCGCCGCATCGAGTGCCGAGGAAATCTTGGGCAGCATGCCACCGGAAATGGTGCCGTCTTCGAACAGGGCATCGATCTCACGTGCGGTGAGCCCGGTGAGCAGATTACCGCGCTTATCCAACACGCCCGGCGTATTGGTCATGAGAATCAGCTTCTCGGCTTTAAGAATTTCAGCGATTTTCCCGGCCACCAGATCCGCATTGATGTTGTAGGTCTCGCCTTCATCGCCCGAACCGATGGGTGCGATCACGGGCACAAATCCACTGGCCAGAAGGGAATGAATGATGGCGGGATCCACCTTTTCAATTTCACCCACATGCCCGAGATCGAGCAGCTCCTGAGACTCGCTGCTCGACTTCACCATCATCTTTCGGGCGCGGATCAGTCCGCCATCCTGACCGGTGAGCCCCACGGCTTTTCCGCCGGCATGATTAATGAGCTCCACAATTTCCTTATTGACCCGACCGGCCAACACCATCTCGACGATGTCCATGGTCTCGGTATCGGTGACCCGCATGCCCTGAATGAACTCGCCCTTCTTTCCTACTTTGGATAACAAGGACTCAATCTGCGGGCCGCCCCCATGCACCACGACCGGCAAGATGCCGACCAGGCGCAACAGAATCACATCCCGGGCAAATGACTGCTTCAGGTGTTCTTCGGTCATGGCATTGCCGCCGTATTTGATCACCACGGTCTTGCCATGGAACCGTTTGATGTAGGGCAGGGCTTCGGCCAATACGGCCGATTTCACAGCCGCATCGGGAACGCCGGCAGGTGGGGAGGTGGGATGGGTCATGGTGTGCGCGTGGTGGGTGGGAATGTTCTACACTTCGCCGCATTGTAAGCACCCGCGCTTTTTGTGAAAACTTTTCTCTTCGCTGTTTTACGCCACACCCCCTGGCCATTGCGCAGCGCCGATGCCGAGGCGTCGGAATCCGCCTCATTGGATATTGTGGCCAGCAGCGTGGCGGGTGCCCTGCTGGGCATCGGAATCGCACTGATCTTCCTGTTGGGCAGCCTGCTGCTGCCGGCGCGCGTCGCCCTGTTCATTGCCCTGGGCCTAGGGTTAATCGTCTCGTTTCCACGTGCCACATTGACCCGTTGGCACCAGCCCCTAAAGGCCTCCTCGGCGCTCGTCATGGGCATGCTCACGCTGCTGAAAGTCGAGCTGATCTCCGAGATCGATTTGGAATGGATCCCCGTCACCCTGATCTGCAGCATCACCTGGGCCCGCGCCGCCACACTCAGTGCACGGCGCGACCCGGTGGTGGGGTTACCCGCGGCATCGGGCAGTGCGCGCCTGCTGAGCCTGGCCATTGGCCTATCGCCAATCGCGTTTTTTGGAGTCTGGCCACAACCCGTGTGGGGACTGTGGGTCGCGGCGATCGCAACGCTCGGGTTCGCATTCCGTTTAAAACCACGCAGCTGGGCGGCGCCAATGAGCGCACGTTACGTGGTTCTGGAAACCCTATTCTGTCTGTGCGTGCTGGCCCTGATGAGCGCGGCCGCGTTAACGGATCTTCCCGACGAGGACACTCCGGGTTCGTAACGGGGTCGCCCGACAGCGATGAGGGATCGGCCTTGCCTCGTCGGTGCCCCACAAGCTGATCGGAGATCAGTCGCCAAACTGACGCTGACGCAACTCCCGACGCTGTTGGGCTTCGATGGACAAGGTGGCCGTTGGGCGGGCTAACAAACGGGCCAAGCCAATCGGGTCTCCGGTTTCTTCGCAATAGCCGTACTCGCCCGACTCGATGCGGGATAAAGCCTGCTGGACCTTCTTGATTAACTTGCGCTCACGGTCACGGGTGCGCAACTCCAAGGCGTGCTCTTCTTCGATCGTGGCCCGATCGGCGGGATCCGGGACGAGCACCGTTTCACGCAGATGCTCGGTGGTCTCACCGGCATTGGCCCGGAGCTCCGCCTCTAAGGCCCGCAGCTTGCGCTTGAAAAAATCCAACTGCGCGGGGCTCATGTAGTCATCGGCAGACTGAGCCAGCAGTTCCTTTTCCGTCGCAATTGATTTGAATGAGACAGTCGTCATGACACACCCTTTTCCCACAAATTACACGTTACGGCACACCTTGTTATCGTCCATCAAAATCCCACTCGAATGGTTGAGAAAATTCAAACAAGACATTGCTCTAATCCCTTGACAATTGTATCGCGCGGGAGTTTGCGCCCAATGAACACGAGCTTGGACTGACGGGTTTCTCCCGCGGCCCAGGGCCGGCCCACATCGCCACCCATTAGCATGTGCACTCCCTGAAACACCATTTGATTGGGGCTGCCCTTGATGTAGAGCACGCCTTTGTAGCGCAGCAACTGCGGCCCATAAGCCTGCGAGACGGCGCTCATGAAACCCTCGAATCGATCGGAATCGAACGGACGTTCGGATTTAAACACAAACGAGCTGACATCATCGATATGACGATGATCGGCGTCGGTATCCAGAAACGCAGGGTCGATCTCGAGCACCGCGTTCAGATTGAATCCGCGAATGTCCAGAATCTCATTAATTGGGGTCACCCCAAAATGGACGTTCTGCACCGGCGCACGCGGATTCATCCGAGCCAGACGGGCCCGCAGGGCCGTCGCATCGGCGGCGGGCACCAGATCGGTTTTCGACATCAGGATTCGATCGGCGAATCCCACCTGGGCCTGGGCTTCGGCGTGCGCCGTCAACTGGTCCGGACCATGCACCGCATCCACCACCGTGACCACGGCATCGAGCATGAAACGCTCGGCGATCTCATCGTCCACAAAAAACGTCTGGGCCACTGGGCCGGGCTCGGCCAAGCCGGTGGTTTCAATGATCACGCGCTCGAAATCAATCGTACCGGTGGATTTCTTCTCCCAGAGCCGATTGAGCATGTCAATCAGATCGCCGCGCACCGTACAACAAATGCAGCCGTTGTTCATCTCGACAATCCGCTCCTGGGTGTCCTCGAACAGAAGCTCGTTATCAATGCTCTCTTGGCCAAACTCATTTTCGATCACGGCGATGCGCTCGCCATGGGGTTCGCTCAGAATCCGTTTGAGCAGGGTGGTTTTTCCTGCGCCAAGAAACCCCGTAAGAATGGTCACCGGGATGACGGGTGGGCGTGATGTCGGCGCCGCCGACACTGTGGGTACAGACATAAAAACTCCAGAAATTTAAATCATGACGAACCCGTCGCCGTGTCTTTCTTGCGCGCACGGGGGTGGGCCGCATCATAAACCTGCGCGAGGCGTTGAAAGTCCAGATGGGTGTAGACCTGTGTGGTGGCAATCTGAGCGTGACCCAGCATCTCCTGCACGGCACGCAGATCGCCACTGGACTGCAATACATGACTGGCAAACGAGTGGCGCAACATGTGAGGATGGACATGGGTGGGCATGCCACTGGCCTGGGCCTGAGCGGCAAATCGTCGTTGCACCGTGCGGCCCGATAAACGCTGCCCGTGACGGTTGATGAAGAGGGCGTCGGTGGGTTCGGGCACGGATGACAGCCACTGTGTGCGGATGTCCGACCAGATCGATAACGCCTGCAGGGCCGGCGCGCCCACCGGTACACGACGGGACTTGCCGCCCTTGCCAACGACAAAGACTTCGGCCGCCTGCACATCCACCCATCCTTGGCCCGTGGGCACCGTGGTCGTCGCCGGGCGTGCATCTAACTGCACCAATTCGGAGAGTCGCAATCCGCAGGAGTACATGAGTTCGCGCATGGCGCGATCCCGCACCTGAAGCTGAGATGACTCATCGTCCGATGTCGCCGGCGAGGAACCGGCCACAAACTGCACCGCCCAGTCGGTGGACAGGGCCTTGGGCAGTCGCTTTGCCGGTTTTGGTGCACGGACACTTTTCGCCGGATTGGCCACCAGCGTGATGCGCTGGGCGGCCCAGTCAAAAAATGAACGCCACGCCGAGAGCGTGCGGGAGATGCTTTTGGGCGAGAGGCCCTGAGCGCGCCAGCGGGCCACCTGGGCCCGGACATCGGCGGCCCGAATCTGTGCAATCGGTTGTGACGCAAACGCCTGGGAGAGTTTTTTCAGGTCACGCGTGTAATGCGCGACGGTCAGAGGCGCGTAACGGCGCTGGTGCGCGATGCTGGTGAGAAATTCAGAAATCAGTGCGTCGATCACGACGTCTTGGCGGTAACCCGTGCAAGTGCGGCGCTCGCCATCTCGCTGATCCGTTCCAGAAATGCCACGCCGAGATCCGGTGCAAAACGGCGCGCATCGGGAGACCCCAACACGATGACCCCGAACGCCTCGGGCGCGGCACCGGCCCGCAGGGGCAATACGGCGATGGACTGACAATCGCGGCCTGCCTCGGGCAGAAAACGGGCCGCCGGCGACACCGACAACGGTCCGCACAGCGGCAGGCGAAGCTGATCCACGTGTTCCGTGACATCGGCGGCGGGCGCGCTGGCCCAGTCCTCATCGGCCCAGGCTTCGTGGGGCGACCAGATGACAATGGCCACATACGGCACGCTGAAAATTTTGCCCAGCGAGTCGGTCAGAAAGCGGGGCAGGGTGCGGCCCTCAGTATGCAGGAACAGGCCCCGCACCCAACGCTGAATGGAGGCGGCGATTGCATCGTTTTCCTGGCCATGGCGCAGCAGTTCGGCAAGTTTTAATTCCATGGACTTGATGCGATCGCGCAGCACCCCGGCCTGGCGCTCCATCAGCGATATCGCCTGGCCCGACTGCGGATGTGGCACATTGATCTCGGCGAGCACGCCGGGCATACGATCAAAAAAATCCGGATGGTTTTTCAAGTACTGGGCAACCTCGGTTGCCGAGAGCGCTGAATCGAGGTTCAAGGTGGGTTCTTTTTGGCTCACAGGTCAATCACTCCATCGAATACGGGCTCGGCCGGTCCGGTCATCATGACATGACCGCCATCTTTGCCCGACCACTGAATTTTTAATAGCCCCCCTCGGGTCTGCACCGCCACGGGCGCCTCGGGTGAAAGACGGCCGCGCTGAATGCCGGCCACCACGGCCGCACAGGCCCCGGTGCCGCAGGCCAATGTCTCACCGGAGCCGCGCTCAAATACCCGCAAGGCAATGCTCTGGGAAGACTGCTGCGCGACAAAACCAGCGTTGACACGGTGACGAAAACGCGGATGAGACTCCAGCCATGCGCCCACTTCAGCGACCGGGTGATCCTCGAGATGATCCACCCACTGCACGGCGTGCGGGTTGCCCATGGACACCACTGAAATCCAACACGATGCGGACTGGGGTGGGGTCAGCTCCCAGAGATCGGCCCCATGCTCTCTACGATGGGCAAGACCGCTGGCGTCAAAGCCCACGGCATCACAGGTCAGCTGCGGTGGGCCCATGTCCACGGTGACCGTGCCATCGGCATGCACGGTTGGCGCAATGACGCCCGATCGGGTGGCCACACGAATCGAGGTCTTCGTGGTGAGTCCCTTGTCGGTTACGAACCTAGCAAAACAACGTGCACCATTGCCGCACTGCTCGACCTCTTGGCCATCGGCATTAAAGATTCGGTAGATAAAATCCACATCGTCACGATCACTGGCCTGGACCAACAGAATCTGATCAGCCCCAATGCCGAATCGACGATCGGCCAGCAAGCGCCCTTGGGCGGCACTCAGTTCCAGCGGCACGCGCGTGGCATCGATCACGATAAAGTCATTGCCGGCGCCCTGCATTTTGGTGAACGCGATTTTCATAGCCCCGAATTATCCATACACGGACGGTGTCCCTTCTGGCCGGGTTTTGAAGCGCCGATGGGTCCACAGGTACTGCTCCGGGGCTTCCAGAATGCGTTCTTCGATAAACCGGTTCATGCGCGCCACGCCGTCATGCACGGTCTCCTGGGCATCATCGTCGGGGTGGGTCCAGCCGGGATAAAACCGTGCCTCGTATCCCTCGGTCGTCATGCGCGTGACCATCGGGATCACCATGGCCCGCGTGATGCGGGCGATGCGCACGAGGCTGGTCACCGTGGAAGCAGGGACTCCAAAAAAATCAATAAAGATCGAATCCCGTCGGCCAAGATCCAGGTCAGGTGAAAAATGAAACGGCACATGTTGTTTTACATATCGCACCGCGGGCACCACGCCCTGACTGCGCGCCAGCAATATCGGCTGATTAAACCGTTGACGGCCGCGAAGGGTCCAGTCGTCCAGCACCGGATTGCGCTGAAGAGAATAAATATTCACCAATCGGCGTTCGAGTTGCAGGCGCATGCCACCCGCTTCGATGCCAAGAAAGTGTGGCGCCAAGATGATGATGGGGCGCTCACCGGCCGCTTCCAGGATCTCCGGGTTGGTGAGCCGTACGAATTGGCGCAACGCGTCGGCCGAGCATGACCACAACCGAAAGCGATCGAGGAACGCTAGACCGTAGAGTCGAAAATGACGCAAGGCGATCTCCCGGCGTTGCGACTCACTGCGATCCGGAAAACACAGTTCCAGATTGCGACGCGCAATGCGACGGCGGTAAGTGTAAAACCAATACGTTAATGTTCCGATCAGCGAGGACAACAGGCGCAATAGTGGCCGCGGCAGTTTTGCCAGGCCGTGACTGATCCATAAGCCAATCCAGGTGAAGGCATTAAGCATGGTGTGCTGCTGTTAAGTGGATCGGTGGCGCCACGTTCTTCGGCACTTTGTAACGGTTATAGGCCCAGAGGTATTGCTCCGGTGCACGCGCAATCTGCACTTCAAGGGCAAGGTTCATCGCCGCCACCGCATCGTCCAATGATGCCGACGTAAGATCGAGGGGCGCATCCCAGGGCTGGAGATCCAGATGCCAGCCCTGCTGGGTTCGAATGGCCAGTGCCCACACGATCGCAGCACCGGTGGCCTGGGCTAACCGAATGGGCAGTGTCATCGTGTACGCCGGGGCACCGAAGACCTCGGCCCATACGCCTTCGCCTTGATGGGGCACCTGATCGGGCAACATGCCAATGGCCTGGCCCTGCTTTAAGGCCCGTAAAAGCTGCCGCACGCCGGCGGCCGATGCCGGCGCCGTGGCCATGGTGGGCAGCGGGCGCAGGGTCTCCATTAACTGCCGAAAGCCTGCATGCCGAGCCGGTCGATACAGGACCGTAATGGGCAAATGCTGAGAAAACGCGCGCGCCGACAGTTCGAACGCCCCCAAATGCGGCGTCAGGATGATCACGCCGCGGCCCGCCCTCACGATGGCCTGAACATTGTCGAGCCCCGATATCGACATCCGGGAGAGGGCCCGTTGATCGCACCAGATTTTTGGCAGTTCCGTGGCCATCAGTCCGGCGTGGCCGATCGCCTGACGCCACACCCCTCGGGCGGCCGCCCCTTGGCGGGCCAGGGCCGGGCCCAACCGTCCGCTGGCACACGCCCGCATGAAATTGGTGCGCATCATGCGCCGATAGGTGGGCGAGAGTGCCCAGATCAGCCAGCCCAGGGCCAGGCCGATTCCCCGGGCCCACCACAACGGCAGCCGGGCAAAGAGTTTGAAGAGCAGCATCATCTGTTTTATAGTCATTCCATCGCCGATTTAATTCACAACTTGCGGGGCGATGAAAGCAGTCCGAAGTGTACGCGCAGCGCGGCCACTTCTGGGGTTTTCACAAATACCGCTAAAGCGTTAGCCCTCTTGGACCCCACGGTAAAAGACGCGATCCGCTCTAGCCCACCGCAGCGTTGAGTCACTTACCAGGAGGTTGCAGTGTCGAAGGAGTTTTTCTTTACTTCCGAATCGGTTTCGGAAGGCCATCCCGATAAAGTTGCCGACCAGATATCCGATGCGATTCTGGATGCCATTTTCACGCAGGATCCACGCTCACGTGTGGCCGCCGAAACCCTCTGCAATACCGGCTTGGTCGTGCTGGCCGGTGAGATCACCACCACGGCCAATGTCGACTACATCCAAGTGGCACGAAACACGTTAAAGCGCATTGGTTACGACAACACCGAATTCGGTATCGATTACAAGGGCTGCGCGGTTCTGGTCGCCTATGACAAGCAGAGTCCTGATATTGCACAGGGTGTGGACAAGGCCTTTGACAACAATCTGGATCAGGGCGCGGGCGATCAAGGTCTGATGTTCGGTTACGCCTGCGATGAAACTCCGGAACTGATGCCCGCACCGATTTATTACGCCCACCGTTTGGTGGAACGTCAGTCGATGCTGCGTAAAGACGGGCGCCTGCCTTGGCTGCGCCCCGACGCAAAGAGTCAGGTCACCCTCAAATATGTGGATGGCAGACCGCACAGCATCGATACCGTGGTGCTGTCCACGCAGCATGCGCCCGATATGGCACTCGACAAACTGCGTGAAGCCGTGATCGAGGAGATCATCAAGCCCGTACTGCCAAAGGACTTGATCAAAGGAGATATCCACTACCTGGTGAATCCCACGGGACGTTTCGTGGTGGGCGGCCCGCAGGGTGACTGTGGTCTGACCGGCCGCAAGATCATTGTGGACACCTATGGTGGTGCAGCACCTCACGGCGGTGGCGCATTCTCCGGCAAAGACCCCTCCAAGGTGGACCGCTCCGCCGCCTACGCCGGCCGATACGTGGCCAAAAACATTGTGGCGGCCGGGCTCGCTAAAAAAGCGCTGATTCAGGTGAGTTATGCCATCGGTGTGGCCAAACCCACCTCGGTCATGGTCACGACCGAGGGCACCGGTGTGGTGTCCGATGAAAAAATTGCCCACGCCGTGCAGCAGGTGTTTGACCTTAGGCCCAAGGGCATTGTGCAAATGCTCGATCTGTTGCGTCCCATTTATGAGAAGACGGCGTCCTATGGCCACTTTGGCCGCGAGCTGCCGGAGTTCTCGTGGGAGCGCACCGATAAAGCGGCCGCACTGAAGGCCGCCTGCGGCCTGTAACCCCGCGCCACTGCGCGAGACGGACTGGCTAACGGGGTAGGCCAGTCCGTCAAATTCAGATAAAATCCAAGCTCGGCTCAAGGAGCGCTGCGAGACACCTGTCCCAGGCTTGAGCACACCACCGATCGAACGGCGCTCGCGACACCTTCAACGTTTTTTATGAAAGGAGCGCGAGATGAGCGCTGTACTAAAACCTGTTACCGCCAATGGTCAGCCCGACTTCAAAGTGGCCGACCTGTCGCTGGCCGAATGGGGCCGCAAAGAGATCCGGATTGCAGAGACTGAAATGCCGGGTCTTATGGCCATTCGCGAGGAATACGCCGCGAAAAAACCGCTGAAAGGCGCCCGCATTACCGGATCGCTGCACATGACGATTCAAACCGCCGTGCTGATCGAGACCTTGGTGGATCTTGGCGCCGACGTCCGCTGGGCCTCCTGCAACATCTTCTCCACCCAGGATCACGCCGCGGCCGCCATTGCCGCCAGCGGCGTGTCGGTGTATGCCTACAAAGGCGAAACCCTGGACGAGTACTGGGAGTACACCCATCAGATTTTCAATTGGCCCGACGGCAAACCATCGAACATGATTCTCGATGACGGTGGGGATGCCACGCTGCTCCTGCATCTGGGCACCGATGCCGCCAAAGATCCTTCCGTCCTGGCCAACCCCAAGAGCGAAGAAGAGGTCTGCCTGTTCAACGCAATCAAAAAACAACTGGCCAAAGATCCCGGTTTTTATGAGCGCAATCTCAAGGCCGTGATTGGGGTGACTGAAGAGACGACCACGGGTGTTCATCGCCTGAAAGAAATGTCGGCCAAAGGCACGCTCGCATTCCGTGCGATTAACGTGAACGACTCGGTCACCAAGAGCAAGTTCGATAACCTGTATGGCTGCCGTGAATCCTTAGTGGATGCCATCAAACGGGCGACCGATGTGATGGTGGCCGGTAAGGTGGCGGTGGTCTGCGGTTATGGAGATGTGGGCAAGGGTTCCGCCCAGGCCCTGCGCGCCCTCTCGGCCCAGGTCTGGATCACGGAATGTGACCCGATCTGCGCATTGCAGGCCGCCATGGAAGGCTATCGTGTCGTGACCATGGAGTACGCCGCCGACAAAGCGGATATTTTTGTCACCGCCACGGGCAACAAAAATGTGATCACCTATGACCACATGTCCAAGATGAAAGACCAGGCGATTGTCTGCAATATCGGCCACTTTGATAACGAGATTGACGTGGCATCGCTGTCCAAATGCACATGGGAAGAGATTAAGCCGCAGGTGGATCACGTGATCTTTGCCGGTGGCAAGCGCATCATCCTGCTGGCGAAAGGTCGACTGGTGAATCTGGGCTGCGGAACTGGTCACCCCAGCTACGTGATGAGCTCTTCGTTCGCCAATCAGGTGATCGCCCAGATCGAGCTGTTCACGCACAAGGATTACTACGAAAACGGTAAGGTCTATGTGCTGCCGAAGCATCTTGATGAGAAGGTGGCCCGTCTGCAGTTAAAGAAACTCGGTGCACAGCTCACGGCGCTGTCCGAAGAACAGGCCCACTACATCGGTGTGCCGGTCGACGGCCCTTACAAACCGGACACCTACCGTTACTAAATGGCTGCGGGATCCCACGCACAGGGCTCGGGCACTCGCCTGAGCCTGGAGTTCTTTCCGCCTAAAACGGCGGAGTCGGCCGACAAGCTCCTTTGTACCGCACAGGCGCTGGCCACCATTCGTCCAGAGTATGTCTCCGTGACCTATGGGGCCGGGGGGTCCACCCGTGAGGGGTCCCTGGACACCGTGCGCCAGATGCTGACGGTGTTTAACGATGTGGCGCCTCACATCTCCTGCATTGGTGCCACCAGCGCGCAGATGCAGGAGATGCTGCAGCTTTATCATGCGATGGGCATTCGCCGACTGGTGGCCTTGCGCGGTGATTTGCCCTCGGGGTACGGCCGGGGCGGTGAGTTTCAATACGCCAGCGATCTGGTGCGCTTCATTCGCCAGCACCACGGGGATCACTTTGACATTGAGGTGGCGGCCTATCCGGAAATTCATCCACAGGCCAAAAGTGCGCAGGACGATCTCCAGCACTTCGCCCACAAAGTGGCGGCCGGAGCAAGTCAGGCGATCACGCAGTATTTCTTTAACTCTGACGCCTACTTTCGTTTCGTGGACGATGCGTATGCCTTGGGCGTCACGGTGCCGATTGTTGCGGGCATCATGCCGATCACCAATTTCTCGCAATTGGCCCGTTTCTCGGATGCCTGTGGGGCCGAGATCCCCCGGTGGATTCGCCAACGGTTAGCCGGCTTTGGCGACGATACCACCTCGATTCAGGCCTTCGGCGTAGAGGTGGTCACCGACTTATGCGACCAGTTGATCACGGCCGGCGTGCCCGGACTGCACTTCTACACCATGAATCGTGCCGAACCCACCACCGCGATTCTGAAAAATCTAAGCCTTATTTGAAGACGTGCAGGCCCGTCTCGGTGATGCATGCATCGAGCCGGAGATCGTGTGGCTCTGAGAACACCGTGTCGTGCATGGCGGACTGGAAACAGACGCCGACCAAACGCGGCCAGGGCCGTGGTGTGGCCGCGATGGTGCGGTCATAAAATCCTTTGCCGGCTCCGAGTCGCGCCCCTAAACGATCCACGCCCACACAGGGCACGAGCCACGTGTCACACGGCAAGGCCGACGACGCCTCCGGTACGGCCAAGCCCATCGCATCATGAATCAGTGCAGCGCCGGGCTGCCAATGGCTCATTACTAAGGGTTGATCGCGGGCCACCACCACAGGCAGTGCCAATTCAATGCCACGGGCATGCCAGGCGCGCCATGTGGCCATAAGATCCGGCTCGCCGCGCCAAGGTAGAAACACGGCCACCTTCGACCAACCCTGCATGATGGCCTGGGTGGACAAGGTGTCGGCAATCTTTTTTTCGGCTGCCCGCCGGTCTTCGGTGGGCATCTGCGTACGCGCCTCGAGTAACCGACGGCGTAACGGGTCTTTTTGCATAGACAGTACGAGACTCATTTAAGGGTAAATTTACCCCTTGTGCGCCATCTACAACAGTCATTTCTCCTAGGGGAAGCCCTTTAATGGTTCGGCCGAATCGTCTGACCGGTGTCTTGTCCACCATCGCAGTGGCAGCAATGGCCATGGCCAGCCCACCGCTGATTGCGAAAGTGGACAGCGCCGGTGATAAATCATCCACGTTGATCGTGCAGGCCCGCGATGCCTTTCAAAAAGGCCGGCTCCCCGAGCTGGAGCGCTTAACTCAGAAAACCCAAGGACATGTGTTGGCCGCATGGCCCGATTACTGGCGTCTGAAGCTTTTGCTGGGAGTGCCCAGTAGCGATGCGACGGCAATGCAGTCTCATGTGCAAAAGTTTCTTCAGCGCCACGCCCAGCATCCGCTCAGAGATCAGGTCTATCGGGACTGGATCACCGCGTTACTGGCGAAGAATCTATGGTCAGAACTTCCCGCCGTATTAGAAAAACTTCCTGCAGGCTTAACCGGACCGAATATTAACTGTGCCCGCGCCCGGCTGGGACTGCTCACAACAGCACATGAACCTGGCGGCAATGCGCCCTTTGCCCACTATGCCGTGGGTCAAGAGAGTTTCGACGCCTGCATCGCCCTGATCGAGCAATTGGCCAAAAGCGAACAGGTGGCCGTGGGCTATCTGCGACAGCGCGTGCGCTGGGCCGCCCAAATCGGCAGCGATAGCAGCCAGGGCAAACTGATGGGCGTTCTGCAACAACATGCGAAAGCCCATGAACTGGGTGCGCGCGGTCCGGACCCATTTAAGACCGAGGCATTACTCGGACAGATTCTGAAACGTGCCCGCGTGGACAGTCTGGACGCGCTGACACTTTACAAGCAACGCCACAAAGAGCTGTCCCATGAGCAGGCCCATTACGCGGCATTTGCGGTGGGCGCGGCCATTTGGCGCCGAAGCCATGCCGATGCCTGGTCTCTGATGCGTGAGGGCTGGTCGAGTCTGTCGCAACAGCCCGACGAGTCTTTGCAAACCGCGGCCCGGGAAGCGATTCGACGTAACGCGTGGACGCCACTGTTGGACATCATCGCCGCGATGCGCGATACCACCCAAAATGACACCACCTGGCAGTACTGGAGGGCCATTGCTTATCGCGAGACCCGACAGGGCGACAAGGCCGAACCGCTATTAAAGAACCTGAAGGATGATTTCAGTTTCTACGGCGTGTTAGCGCGGGAGCTTGACGGGACAGCGGTCAAACTTCCGCCGAGTGCGAGCGTGAGCTTAACGGCCAGTGATCAGCAACGCTTGGACAAAGACCTGGGCATGGCCCGCAGCTACGCTTTAGTGCGGGCCGGCTTGCGGGCCGAGGCGGTCATGGAATGGTCCAGCGCCATGCGCGGACGAAACGATGCAGAACTGATTCGTGCAGCCCTGCATGCCCGCAAAGCAGGGTTTTACGATCGGATGATTGCGGCGGCAGACCGCACCCAACAGGAACATGACTTCAGTCTGCGGTTTCCCACTCCGTTCAAAGAAGCGGTACTGCCCGCGGCCAAAGAGAAATCACTCGACCCCTGGTGGGTGTTGGGACTGATTCGACAGGAGTCCCGTTTTATTCCCGATGTGAAGTCGCCCGTTGGTGCCGCGGGTTTGATGCAGATCATGCCCGCGACCGGCAAGATGCTGGCGAAAAACATCGGGATGAAAACCAGTAGTGGGCTAAAACTGACCGATGTGAATATCAACGTGAAACTGGGCACGACCTACATGCGTCAGCTGCAGGATCGGTTTGGCGGATCGGCATTGCTGGCATCGGCGGCCTACAACGCCGGCCCCTCCCGGGCCGTGTCGTGGCGTGCCGCGTTGCCAAAGCCTGTGGAGGGTGCGGCATTCGCGGAATCCATCCCCTTCCCGGAAACCCGTGATTACGTGAAACGCGTGCTCACTAATGCCGTGCTCTATCACGCAGTTCATAATGGAGGGGCCGTGCCCTCACTGCGCGAACTTCTTGGCAGTGTGAATCCCAACGAGCGCAGCAACGAGTCGTCGTGAGCGGCCGCCCGTCTTTGATGCAGGAGAGAACGTTATGGCTTTACTACACGCAGATGTTGTGATTGTCGGGGGATCCGGATTCATCGGCCGTGCGCTGGCATCGGTACTGATTTCCCGTGGTCAATCCGTGCGGATCATTACCCGCCGGCGTGAACAGGCCCGTGACCTGTGGCTATTGCCTAAGATCGAGATCGTTGAGGCAAACCCTCACGACGAGGCCGCCCTCTATGACGCGTTTGAAAACGCGGATCGGGTGGTGAATCTGGTCGGCGTGTTGCACAGCAAGGCTGGAAAGCCCTGGGGAGCGGATTTCGATACCGCCCATGTCAAACTTCCTGCCCGCATTGCCCGCTGCATGAACCGCCGAAAGATCCGTCGCCTGGTGCACATCAGTGCATTGGGGGCGGCCGATCACGCGCCATCCATGTACCTGCGCTCCAAGGCCGCCGGTGAGGCGGCGCTTCGGGCCAACCAGAATATTGATGTCACCATTCTTCGCCCCTCGGTGGTGTTCGGTGCCGACGATCAGTTCATGAACCTGTTTGCGCGACTACAGAAGTTCGCTCCGGTCATTCCTCTGGCCACTCCGCATGCCCGCTTTCAACCGATTGATGTCCGGGATTTGGCCAACGCGATCGCGAACTGCCTGGATAACCCGGCCACCATCGGCAAGAACTATGAGTGCGTGGGACCGGACGTGCTCACACTCTACGAATTGGTGCACTGGGCAGGTGTCTACGCCGGTTGCCCCCGCCCCATCATTCCCTTGCCCGACAGTGCCGCCTGGATGCAGGCCTGGATCATGGAGAACCTCCCGGGTAAACCGCTGATGTCGCGCGACAATCTCGCCTCCGCCAGCGTGCCGAATGTGGGCAGTGCCCCCATGTCACCCGATCTCGGCATTGATCACCCGCTTTCCATTCACGCCGTGGTGCCCACGTACCTTGGGAAAGAATCCCCGCGGGCGCGGTTATCCGATCGTCGTGCCAAAACCTGACCTCTCCACCCCCTCGGTTCGCGCACGGCTCGAGGACATCACCGCGCGGTTGTCTGCAGACGATCCGATCACGCAGCGACTGCCCAATACCATCGCCATTTACGGTGTGGGTGGCGCCGTACGCGATGCACTGCTCGGCCAGCCCAGCAGCGACCTGGACTATGTCGTGGTGGGCGCCTCGATCGAGGCCATGGTGCAGGCAGGATTTCAGCCCGTAGGGGCGGATTTCCCCGTGTTTCTGCATCCCACGACCCACGACGAATATGCGCTCGCCAGAACCGAACGTAAATCCGGAAAGGGCTATAAGGGATTTACCTTTAATGCCGACCCGAGTGTGCGGCTAGAAGATGATCTGCAACGCCGTGACCTGACCATCAATGCCATCGCCATTTCCCGACAAGGTGAACTGATTGATCCGACACGCGGGATCGAGGATCTCCGCATGGGAATGTTGCGTCATATCGGTCCGGCGTTTGCCGAGGATCCGGTGCGCGTTCTTCGCTTGGCGCGATTTGCGGCCCGCTGGCCAGACTTTGATATTGCGCCAGAAACCCAGCTGTTATGCAAAACGATTGTGAACCAGGGCGAAGTGACCGCCTTGGTCGCCGAGCGGGTATGGCAGGAAGTGGCCAAAGGCCTGATGGAAGCATCGCCGAGACGACTGCTGGATGTGTTGGAGGGGTGTGGTGCCTGGGCAGAGCTTCATCCCCGCGCACAGCCCGTGCATGCCGAGACGCGCCACGCCTTAGATCGGGCCGCGAAAAGCAATGCCCCGCTGGATGTGCGCTATGCGTTACTGATGGATAACCGTAGCGGCCAGACACAGCCCATCGAACTACTGAAAGCACCAAAGTCTTATATCGATCTTGCACAACAGGTGCTCGCCCGAAGATCTGAGCTGCCCGCGGTGATCACGGCCCTGACCCACACGCCTGCCGATCGCGCAACGCCGGTATTTGACTGGTTAATGGCCTGTGATGTGTCCCGTCGTGCCGAGCGCTTTGCACTACTGCTGTCCGTCTATGAACTTCAAGGCGTGCTGGCCCCATCGATGGTCGAGCGCTTGTTGGACCTGGCCCAATGGGCATCGCGCCCCGAGGCCAATCACATCGTGGCGCTAGCAGCGCAGGGCGCGTTACAGAACAATAACGCGGATGGCCGCACGATCGCCGCCATCACCCGTGAAGCACGACTAGCATTTTTTAAAACCCATCCTGCGTTCGGGCCGGATCCAGTTTAGTTCGCAAGACTTGCGGATCGGTCGCTGAGCTGAAATCCGCAGTCCATAAGCGCCTCGACCTGACTGGGGGGCAGGTCCTTGATCAGCAGCATCACCTTAAACACTTCTCCCATTTCGGACTCCAGCATCATGGTCTGCAGGCTTTGCAGCCGCCTCGCTTTGGCGATGGGATCCGGTGTGGCATCGATCACGGTTTGGGCAAACTCCAAGAGTCCTGCATTCATCAGAAAACGCCCCTGGGTCACAAATCCCCGAACCTCGAATCCACTTTGTCTGGCCTCGCGGGCGATCTGAGAAAAGTTCACGTGGGCGGTTAAGTCCTGTTCACCGACTCGAACAATCAGGTCCTCTGGGCGATCAAACCGTTGATGGCGATAGTGTGCGCACAACGTGCCGTGGGTGCGCCCCGGATGGTCCAGTTCAGATTCGGCAAATCCATAATCCACCAGCAGCACCGCGCCCGAACGGATGGACTGGGCCAAGCTGTTGAGCCATGGCCCGGTCCACGGACACCACTCCCCCCGATAGCCGCTGGACCAGGGCAGGCCGCGCTCACGGGCGGCCTGCGCGCGCGTGGTCACCACCCTGGCGAGATATTCCGATGCCGGTCGTGCGCGCCATGCCAAACGTTGATTCACCACTTCAATGCCCCACTCCAGAACCGCACCATCCCCCGTCCACTCGAACAGTTTGACCGGCATGGCATCGAGCACCTCATTGGCCAGCACCAGACCCGAAAAATCCGGTTCCAACTGTCTTAACCAATGAATCGATCCTAAGCCGGCCGTGGTGCGCGCCTGCTGGTGGACCAGGTCCGCCGAGACTTCCAGCATTTGCATCTCCAGGATGGGCGACATCGCCGAGACGCTCGGCGACTGCGCCCGTTCGCGCTGGGCACAGGCCATCAGACTGGCGGCCAAGTCTCCCCGGCCGCCTCCGAACTCACGTATCCGGAATACCGATGCCGTGCGCAGGCCTCGCGTGCAGTTCCATAGGGCCTGACCCATCCACGGCCCGAGCATCGGCGCGGTGACAAAGTCCGCCTCAAACGGCCGGCCGCCTCCGGTGTAATAGCCCTGACCCGGCCAATACAGCGCGGTGTGCATAAAGGCATCCGCACCGATCCATCCGCCGGCGGCCTGAATCTGATGCTCAAGGCGCTCCATTAAGGTGCTCATTCGCGAGAGAGTATCAAAGCTACACTTCGCTTTATGCCGTCGAATTCCGCGTCCTTACCCCCTCGTGCCAACGCCGTCTTGATCACCGGCGCCGCCAAGCGGCTCGGCCGAGAGATCGCCTTGGCGATGGCCAAGGCCGGTTGGGATGTCGTCCTCCATGCCCGCGGGTCCATGCAGGAGGCGCATGTCGTGATGCGCGATGTGCAGGCGATGGGCCGGCAGGCCGTCTGCATTACCGCAGACTTAGATGACGCGGCATCCATCCACACGCTCTTTCAACGGGCTGTCGAGGCCTTTCCGAATCTTTGCGCCGTGGTCAATAGCGCATCCCAATTCCTGTTTGATCGGCCACACGACGTCACCGCAAAAGCACTCGAATCCCACTACCGCTGTAACCTCATTGCGCCAGTGCTCCTGACCCAACACTTGCATGCCCACTGCGCCCGGACGTTTCAAACGGGCAGTCCCCCTGCCGGTGTGGTGATCCACCTGTTGGACCAGAAATTAGCCAATCCCAATCCTGATTTCTTTGCTTATACCTTGTCGAAATCTGCGCTGCTGGAAGCTACCCGGCTCACCGCGATGGCATTTGCGCCAGTGCTGCGCGTGGTGGGAGTCGCCCCCGGCATCACCCTGCCTTCGGCCGATCAGACTGCCGAGGAATTCAAAACCACACATGCCATGACGCCACTGGGGGCATCAAGTTATCCCCACGAAGTGGCCGATGCCGTGGTGTGGCTGGCGCAGGCCCGTGCAATCACCGGCACCTGGCTATTGGTCGATGGCGGTCAACACCTGATGGCCCAGCCGCGTGATGTCATGATGATGATTCGCCCACCATGCTGACCGATACCCGCCTTCTGGATTGCCGACGGATTTTTCTTCAGGATCTGTCGATTGAGGCATCGATCGGATTTCACGAGTTTGAGAGGCGGGCACGCCAACGGATTCTGGTGAGCGTGGACATCTATATTCCGATTGCAGCCAGTACATCGGCGCGCGATGATGTGGCCGATGTGTTGGACTATGACTTTATTCGCCTGGGCATCGCCCGGATTGCCCAGTCGCGTCACTTTAATCTGCAAGAAACCTTGATGGACGAGATATGTGGGCACTGCCTCGCCCAACCCGGCGTGAAGGCCGTGCGCGTGACGACCCAGAAACCCGATGTCTATCCGGACTGCAAAACGGTGGGCATTGAAGTGCTGCGCTGGGCCTAACCACCATGGGCGGTCATGACAAGCAGGCCTTTGAGGCCAACAAACTCTCCAAACGCCTGCATCGGTTAACCGGGCAGGCGATCATCGATTTCAACATGATCCAGGCCAATGACAAGGTCATGGTCTGTTTGTCCGGTGGCAAAGACAGCTATGGACTATTGGATATTCTGTTGGGACTACGCGCCCGCGCTCCCATTCATTTTGACATCATCGCGGTGAATCTCGATCAGGGTCATCCAGGTTTTCCGAAAGAGGTATTGCCGAATTATTTAACGGCCCTTGGTGTGCCATTTCATATTGAAACCCAGGATACGCATGCGATTGTGAAACGTGTGGTGCCCGAAGGCAAAACCATGTGCTCACTGTGCTCACGACTGCGGCGTGGCGTGCTCTACCGGGTGGCCACGGAACTTGGTGCGACCAAGATTGCATTGGGTCACCACCGAGACGATATCTTGCAGACGTTTTTCCTTAATCTGTTCTTTGGCGGAAAACTGAAATCCATGCCACCTAAACTGGTCTCGGACGATGGCCGCCACGTGGTGATTCGTCCGCTGGCCTATTGTGAAGAAAAGGATCTGGCCCGCTGGGCCCAGTTGCGTGAATTCCCCATCATTCCCTGTGATCTGTGCGGGTCACAGGAAAACCTGCAACGGCAACAGATCAAACGCATGCTGAACGACTGGGAACAACAGTTCCCCGGCCGTATCGAATCCATGTTTCAAGGATTGTCCAAGGTCACGCCATCCCACCTGCTCGATCGCGACCTCTATCCGTTTCAGACCCTGACCCCCACCCATGTGCCGAACCCGGACGGGGATCAGGCCTTTGATTTTGAAAACCCTGCACCAGCAGCGCACACTCTCGTTTTTCGCCCACCCTCATCCGATGCCGTCTAAGCATTCTCATCCATGCGCTCGTTGTTTCGTCTGATCACCATTCTGGCCACCGTATTGCGATTCGGTCTAGATCAGCTTGCCCTGGACGGGGCGGCCAAGACATTTGACTCCCGCATTCTCAACACCCTGATCGCCTTATCGCGGCTGGGTCGCCGGCCCACGGCGCCTCGGGGCGTGCGTCTGCGTATGGCGCTGGAACATCTTGGGCCTATTTTTGTGAAATTTGGTCAGGTGCTCTCGACCCGGCGTGATCTGCTTGCAGAAGACATCGCCGATGAGTTGACCAAACTCCAGGATCGTGTGCCTCCCTTTGATTCGGCGATCGCGGTGCGCACCATCGAAACCGCTTTTGGCAAAAAGATTGAGGCGATCTTTTCCGAGTTTGATCGCACGCCCGTTGCGAGTGCTTCGATCGCCCAGGTGCATTTGGGCCGTCTGCTCGACGGTCGCGAGGTCGCCATCAAGGTACTGCGCCCCGGCATGCTCAATGTGATCGAGCAAGACCTGGGGCTGCTCAAACTGATTGCCCGTTTTGTGGCCCGTTTTTCCAGCGATGGCCGTCGTTTAAAGCCGGTGGAAAACGTGCAGGAGTTTGATGCGTATCTGCATGACGAACTGGATCTGGTCCGGGAGGCGGCTAATGCGAGTCAGCTGCGTCGAAATTTTGCCGACTCCGATCTGCTCAAAATTCCAGAGATGATCTGGGATCTATGCCGCAGCGATGTGATTGTGATGGAGCGGATCTATGGAATTCCCATCAACCGATTTGATGAATTGCAGGCCCGCGGGATCGATCTGAAACGGCTATCACGCGATGGCGTGGAAATCTTTTTCACCCAGGTGTTCCGAGATGGCTATTTCCATGCCGACATGCATCCGGGCAACATCCTGGTGGCCGATCGCGGGCCACACTTTGGGCGCTATATCGCCCTGGACTTTGGCATTGTGGGCACCTTATCGGAGACCGATAAGAATTATCTGGCCCAGAACTTCCTGGCGTTTTTCCGTCGGGACTACCGGCGTGTCGCCGAGCTGCACGTTGAATCCGGATGGGTGCCCGCCGATACCCGCATTGACGCCCTGGAAACAGCGATTCGTGGCGTGTGCGAGCCGTATTTTGATCGGCCACTGAAGGAAATCTCCCTGGGGCAGGTATTGGTCCGACTCTTTCAGGCATCCCGGCGATTCAATGTCGAGATTCAACCCCAACTCACCCTACTGCAAAAAACGCTGCTCAACGTGGAAGGTCTTGGCCGGCAACTCGATCCCGATCTGGACCTGTGGAAGACCGCGAAACCGTTCCTGGAGCGTTGGATGCAGGAACAGATCGGTTTTAAGGCCCTGCGCAACTCCCTGATGAAGGAGTCCGAGCGCTGGGCCCAGACCCTTCCCCAGATCCCCCGATTGGTGCACCAGGCCCTGACCCATGCCGGGCAGGAAAAGCAGCAGCTGGTGCAGCAACAGATTGCTGCCTTAGAGCGTCAACAGCGGGAAATCCGTCAGATGCTCTGGTTTGTCATTGGACTCATGTTGGCCATGCTGGTCGTGCTGGGGATCGCACTCCTATAATCAGGGCTTTTCGCTAAAGGGCCTCTGAGATGCTGCTCTGGTTGGTCATTGCCTATCTGGTGGTCTCGATTGCCATTGGCTTGTACGGCGCCACAAAAGTCCATAACGCCAAGGACTACATCACCGCGGGACGAAACCTGCCCATGCCCATGGTGCTGGCCATGGTGTTTGCGACCTGGTTCGGTGCCGAGACAGTCCTGGGCATATCGGCCACGTTTCTCGAAGAAGGTTTTCGCGGACTGATCTCCGATCCGTTGGGCGCCTCGTTGTGCCTGGTCTTGTTTGGTCTGGTGTTTGCACGTCCGCTGTATCGCATGAACCTGGTGACCCTGGGTGACTACTTTCGTGTGCGCTATAACCGACAGACCGAGTTACTGTTGTCGATCTGCATTATCGTGTCTTATCTGGGTTGGGTATCGGCCCAGATCACCGCGCTCGGTTTGGTCTTTAATGTGCTGTCTAACGGATTGATCACGGCCAATCAGGGCATGCTCATCGGTTCCGGTGTGGTGTTGATTTATACCTTGTTTGGCGGGATGTGGTCGGTGGCCCTCACCACATTTGTACAGATGATTGTGATTGTCATTGGCCTGCTCTTGGTCACGCATTACGCCGCGGACCAGGCCGGAGGCATTGCCACCGTGGTGGCCAAGGCATCGGCCGAAGGCAAGTTTCATTTTCTTCCCACACTCGATGCGATGGATATTCTGGGATGGATTGCGGCCCTGGTCACCATGGCCCTGGGATCCATTCCGCAACAGGATGTGTTTCAGCGGGTGAATTCTTCTCGAAATGAACGGGTGGCCGTGTGGGGAACCACACTTGGCGGCATCAGTTACTTTTTCTTTGCGGCGGTCCCGTTGCTGCTCGCCTATACCGCCAACATTATTGACCCCGACATGGTCAAAAAATATCTGGCCAGCGACTCGCAGCTGATCCTCCCGACCCTGATCATGAATCACATGCCATTTGCGATGCAGGTGATATTTTTTGGTGCCCTGCTGTCGGTGATCATGAGCACCGCCTCGGGAACCTTACTAGCCCCATCGGTCACGTTTGCAGAAAACGTGCTCAAGGGATTTGCGCCACGCATGACGGACCGACAGTTTCTGTGGTCGCTGCGGATCACGGTGCTCACCTTTGCCGTCATCGTCACCTATTACGCCATTGCCACGGATGAGAGCATCCACAAAATGGTGGAGCATGCTTATCGCATTACCCTGGCCGGCGCCTTTGTGCCACTGGCGGCCGGCTTATTCTGGAGGCGGGCGAGCAACCTGGGGGCCGGTCTGGGCATCACCTTTGGACTGTCCACCTGGTTGATGCTGGAGTTCACCCAATTTGACGGTCCAGGAGAGCCGCAGCTCTATGGGCTCCTCGCCAATGCGGTGGGCATGGTCCTAGGTTCCGTGGTTTCGCCTAATCGCGGCGGCGGTCATGGCGGCGAGGCAAAGCACCTATGAATGTCGTGGTGCTCGCCGCAGGCAAGGGCACGCGCATGCGCTCTGACTTGCCTAAGGTATTGCACCCTGTGGGGCACTTACCCTTACTTGGCCACGTGCTGCTCACCGCCTCGGCGCTTCACCCCACCCGTTTGATTGTGGTGATTGGTCATGGTGCGGAGCAGGTTCAACAGCAATGCGGTGACTTTCATCCGAATGCGACTTCGATCCGGTGGGCGCTGCAGGATCCTCCACGGGGCACGGGACACGCGGTACAACAGGCCATCGACCAGTTGGACAGTGCTGTGGCGACCTTGATTTTGTATGGGGATGTGCCCCTGATCACATCCGCCACATTGCAGCGATTGGCGCAGTCCGCCCAGGACCATCAGGACATGGCCATTCTGACGGCCATCCTGCCCAACCCGCATGGCTACGGACGAATCGTGCGAGATGCGCAGGGCATGATCCTGCGCGTGGTGGAAGAAAAAGACGCCGATCCTGCGACTCGGGCCATTCAGGAAATTAATACCGGGATCATGATTGCTCCAACAGAGCGACTGATCGGGTGGTTACAATCCCTGACTGATCACAACGCGCAGGGCGAGTATTACCTCACCGACATTATCGAAATGGCCGCCAAGGAACAGCATCCCATCGGATCCGCCCAACCGGAGTCGCTGGACGAAATTCACGGTGTCAATAGCCAAACCCAGCGCGCCGAACTCGAACGTGCGTTTCAACGGCGGCAGGCCAATGCACTGATGGACGCGGGTGTCCGGCTGATGGATCCCGCGCGAATTGATATTCGCGGATCGCTGCGGTGTGCGGCCGATGTTGTGATTGATGTGGGGTGCGTGTTTGAAGGCCAGGTCGTGATTGATCAGGGCGCCGTGATTGGTCCGCATTGCGTGATTCGGGATGCCACTATTGGTGCGGGCGCCCGCATTGACGCGTTTTCCCATATTGAAAACGCCCAGATCGGACCGCAGGCCGTGGTGGGCCCCTATGCCCGTCTGCGTCCGGGCACGGAACTCGGCGAGGGGGCCCATGTGGGCAACTTTGTCGAACTCAAGAACACACACTTAGGGCCGCGCTCCAAAGCGAATCATCTGGCCTACCTTGGTGATGCCAGCATCGGCAGTCGCGTGAACGTGGGGGCAGGCACCATCACCTGTAACTATGATGGCGCGCATAAGCACCGCACCGTGATCGAAGACGATGCCTTTATTGGTTCGGACACACAATTAGTAGCGCCTGTTACCGTCGGCAAAGGGGCCACACTCGGCGCCGGTACTACCCTGACCCAAGATGCGCCGGCCCATGAACTCACGTTGTCACGCAGCCCACAAGTGACTGTTAAAGGCTATAAACGGCCGCATAAAAAGGCGCACTGAACCGATGTGTGGGATTGTGGGCGCCATTGCCCAACCGGGACGCGGACGAAATGTTGTTCCGGTTTTAATCGAAGGTCTGCGCAAACTCGAATACCGCGGTTATGACTCGGCCGGTCTGGCCATCGGAGAATCGGGCCGTCTGCGTCGGGTGCGCGCCGTGGGCCGTGTGGCCGAACTTGAGGCCCAATGCGGTTCGTTATCGGCCTCGATCGGAATTGCCCATACCCGCTGGGCGACCCATGGTGGGGTGACCACCGAGAATGCCCATCCCCATATCTCGTCTGCCCGTGGACTCGAGGTCTGTGTGGTCCATAACGGGATTATTGAGAATCACGACGCCTTGCGGGTTGAACTCCAACAACAAGGGTACGTGTTTGAATCCCAGACCGATACCGAGGTGATTGCCCACCTGGTGCATGCCTTGCGATCCACCAGCACCAGTCTGACCCAGGCGGTTCAGGCCGCCTGCCAACAATTGACCGGCGCGTTTGCGATTGCGGTGATGTGCAACCGTGATGCCAATTGCCTGGTGGGCGCACGCCACGGTGCACCGTTATTGGTGGGCGTGGGCGCGCCCCAGGTCGGTGAGCATTTTCTGGCCTCGGACACCTCGGCCCTCTTGCAGGTGACGCGCTCCATCATGTACTTGGAAGACGGTGATCTGGTGACGCTATCCCCGGAATCGATGACGGTCGTTGATGCGGGCGGCCAGCCCGTGGATCGGCCGGTCACACTCAGCCGTTTGTCGTTGGATGCCATTGAGCTGGGCCCCTACGCCCACTACATGCAAAAGGAAATTTTTGAGCAGCCCGGTGCAATTGCCGCGACGCTGGAAGAAGTGATCGGTGCGCAATCGCTCTCCCCGGCGCTCTTTGGGATGCAGGCCGAACACCCGCTCACCCACGCCCAGCAGATCCTGATTCTGGCCTGTGGCACGAGTTATCACGCCGGTCTAGTGGCGCGCTACTGGCTGGAGTCCATCGCCCGAATTCCAACATCGGTGGAGATCGCCAGCGAGTATCGCTATCGGGATGGCGTTACCTTGCCGAATACCCTGGTGATCACGATTTCACAGTCGGGCGAGACGGCCGACACGCTGGCCGCGCTGCAATTTGCGGCGCGACAAGGATTGCTCGCCAGTCTGTCGATTTGCAATGTTCCGGAATCGGCCTTGATTCGCGGTTCCGATCTGCGGTTTTTGACCCGGGCGGGTCCCGAAATCGGCGTCGCCTCCACCAAGGCCTTCACCACACAGTTGGCCGCCTTATTTTTGCTGACCCTGGTGTTGGCCAAATTGCGCGAACGCCTGCCATCGGATCAGGAGCAGTTGCTGCTGGCTCAGCTGCGGCATCTGCCCACGGCCATATTGCAGGTGCTCTCCGCTGAAGAGGAGTTCCGGTCCTGGTCCACACGATTTGTGGAAAAACACCATGCGCTTTTTCTAGGTCGCGGCATCCACTATCCGATTGCCATGGAAGGCGCACTAAAGCTGAAGGAGATCAGCTATATCCATGCCGAGGCGTATGCGGCGGGTGAACTCAAGCACGGGCCCTTGGCCCTGGTGGATGCGGACATGCCGGTGGTGGCGGTCGCTCCCCATGACCAGTTAGTGGAAAAGCTGAAGAGCAATCTCCAAGAGGTGCGCGCCCGAGGCGGTGAGCTCTACATCATTGCGGACAAGGGTGCCGGGATTGTCAGCGGTGATGGTGTGCACGTGATCACACTGGGTGATCACGCCGGGCTGCTCTCCCCGATCCTGCATGTGATCCCCTTGCAGCTGCTGGCCTACCACGTGGCCCTTGCACGTGGAAATGATGTGGACAAGCCACGCAATCTCGCAAAAAGTGTCACGGTAGAATAGAGGCTTGACCGCTCACCGGCCGCCCGATTGTCCGGCCCCGTTTCAATAAGGAGTTCCCGATCATGCGTATTGCCATTGCCGTAGACGGCTCTGAAAACTCATTACGCGCCGTGCGCGAAGCCGTCACCGTATCGAATGCACTCAAACAAACGCCGGAATTGCTGCTGCTCAATGTGCATCTGTCCGCCCTGATTTCCCCGGTGGCCAAGGGCATTGATCGCCATCAGATTGAGCAGTACATGGATCAGATCGCCGAAGAGGAACTTAAAGATGCCAAGAAAATCCTGGCCGAGGCCGGACTTTCTTTCACCGTCATTAAGGGTCACGGCGAGGTCGCGGCCACCATTCTCGACATCGTCAAAAAACAAAACCTAAATCTCTTGGTGGTCGGTGGCAAAGGCCGCAGCAGCATCAGTGATCTGATTCTGGGCTCGGTCACGACCAAACTGATCAGCCACAGCCCAGTGCCCGTACTGGTGGTTAAGTAGTCGCCCCCGGAGGGCTGGTCACCTGATAGCGCTCCAAGTGGCGCTTGATCGCAAAGAGCATCACCAGACCCGGCAATGCGGCGGCAGTTGAGAGCAGAAAAAAGTTTGCCCAACCCCAGTCGGTGGCGGTGATCCCCGCCACCGGGCCCACCACCACGCGCCCGATCGAGGCAAGCGCCGACAATAGGGCGAACTGTGTGGCGGTGAAGCGGACATCGCACAAGGCCATCAAGAGCGCCACAAAGGCCGCGGTGCCCATTCCACCGGCGAGGTTTTCCAATAACACCACGGCCGTCATGTCGATCAATGTCGGTGGAAATGCCGCCAGCCACCAAAAGCCCAGATTTGTCGCGGCCTGCAGAACACCGAATATCAGCAGTGCTTTCCATAACGAGATACGGGCCATCAGGAGCCCGCCGGCCAAACCGCCAACGAGCGTGGCCAGCAATCCCATGCCCTTATTGACGGCCCCGACTTCCGCCGGCGTGAACCCCGCACCACGGATCAAAAAAGCGGTGGATAGACTGCCGGCAAAAGCATCGCCCAGCTTATACAAGATGATGGTGAGCAGAATCCAGAGCGCTCCATCGCGGGCAAAGAATTCTTTAAAGGGTTCGACCGTGGCGGCCATCAGCGATCGCGGTGGTGCCGCGGTGGTCGGCTCGGGTGCGAAGGCGGCCAACACCGCCAGCAATACGCACAGCCCCGCCATCACGCGATACACGCCGGCAAATCCAAGATAAAGATCCGCGATCATCAACGCCAGGCCACCGGATGTCAGCATGGCGATTCGATAGCCGATCACCGACCAGGCGGCGCCCAGACCGCGCTGTGCTGCCGTTAAAGACTCGGCCCGCCAGGCATCAAACACAATGTCAAAGCTCGCCGACAGCAGCACCAGGCAAAACGCCAACAGGGCGATGCCCCAGAGGCTTTCGTCCGAGGCACTCGGTCGTTGATAGGACATGGCCAAGAGCACCCCCGCCATCAACGCCATCAGCACCACCAGCCAGCCACGACGACGGCCAGCCCAGAGTCCCGGTAAACGGTAACGATCCAGCACAGGAGACCAGGCGAACTTATAGGTATAGGGCAAGCCCAACAGCGTGAGCCAGCCCAAGGTTTTCAGATTGACGCCTTCAACGGTCAACCAGGCCTGCAGCGTGCCCGTTGAAAGGGCAAGCGGCAGGCCACTGGCAAAGCCCAGGCACAAGGTCATCAGCAACAACGATCTCGTGGGCACGATCGATCCCGCGGGCCCATTGACCATCGCGGCGGGAGTGGTGGTTGGGGTGGTCGATGAACGATTCTGAGAAGGCGTGTTCAAATAAAAATTCTCGTCAAGCATGTGAACTGGCGCTATTGTCAACGGTTATGAAATTTTCTGCTTTCACCTTCTGTTTCCGTCGGATCGGGCCGGGACTGCTGGGCCTGGTGCTGGCTATTGGCCCGGGCATGCCCGCTCGGCCGGTGCTGGCCCAGAGCCCATCGGCCGCCGACGAGGCCGGCATTCAGATGGAAAAGCCATCGCGCGTAAAAAACCTGGTGCCGGCCGACCAATTGGAGCGATCCGCCGCCCGACAGTTTGAGCAAATGAAGCAACAGGCGGCACAGAAAAATGCGCTGGCCTCCGATGACCATCCGCAACTGATCCGCCTAAAGGAGATTGCCAATCGCCTGATGCCCCATACCGTGCGCTGGAACGCCCGTGCAAGCCGCTGGGCCTGGGAGGTGCAGCTCTTTCATGTCAAGCAAATCAACGCCTTCTGTATGCCCGGCGGCAAGATCGGTTTTTACACCGGCATCCTGGATCAGTTGCGTCTGACAGACGATGAAGTGGCCATGATCATGGGCCACGAGATGGCCCATGCCTTACGTGAGCACTCCCGCGAACAGATCGCCAAGAGTCAGTTAACGGGCATTGGAGCGGGTGTGCTGTCATCCATCCTGGGATTGGGAGATGTTGGGCGCACGGTGATGGACTATGGTGCTCAGCTCACTATTTTGAAATTCTCACGTGACAATGAAAGCGAAGCGGATCTGATCGGTATGGACATCGCGGCACGCGGCGGATTTGATCCGCGCGCCGGCATTACCCTGTGGCGCAAGATGTCGGCGGCCTCGAAAAACGCGCCGCCGCAGTGGCTCTCGACTCACCCATCGGGCAACAGTCGCATCTCGGACATTGAGCGCCATCTGGATCAAGTGCTGCCGCTTTATGCCAAAGCAATTGGGCGCACCTTGGACAGCCTGCCTCCGGATCCCAGCCTCTAGTCGGGCTGCACACCCCATTGGCGCCGATAGTCGGCCACCGCATCACGGTAATGCGCTAGCGCCCGGTCATTGCTGTCCCGAAGAAACTGCAATAGATCGGTGAGGGTAGCAATCGCAATTACGGGAATGCCAAACAGATCCTGAACCTCTTGGACCGCCGAGCGATCCGTGGGCGCCTGGGCACTGCCACCGCGCTCCATCCGATCCAGGGCGATCAGCACACCGGCCGGTGTCGCACCATGCGCGCGAATGATCTCCACGGATTCCCGCACCGACGTGCCCGCAGAAATCACGTCATCGATGATCAACACTCGGCCTTCGAGTTTTTTGCCCACCACCACACCGCCTTCACCATGGTCTTTTGCCTCTTTGCGGTTGTAGGAAAACCCGATGTCACGGCCGGCCTTGGCTAAGGCCACTGCCGTGGCGCTGGCCAGGGTAATGCCTTTATAGGCGGGGCCAAACAGGGAGTCGGCGGAGATCCGGCCATCAAATTCCGCGGCCAGAAATGTCTTGGCATAGAACTCGGCCAGGTGGCCTAAGGTTCCGCCATGATCAAATAAACCCGCATTGAAAAAATAAGGTGATGAGCGGCCCGCCTTCGTGGTGAAACTGCCGAACTTCAGAACACCCGCATCAATGGCAAAGCGAATAAAGTCTTGATCGGCCGGACGGGGATCCACGGAGATGGGCATGATGCGGGAGAATATACCCCATGCGGATTATTTCCCTGAACCTGAATGGCATTCGCTCGGCGGCGACCAAGGGCGCACTGGCATGGCTTGGACAGCAGCATGCCGATGTGATCTGCGTGCAGGAACTCAAGGCGCAGGAAGCGGATTTATCCGATGAGCACTTGGCCGTCGTCCACAACGACCGACGACTGACCGGGCACTTTTACGCGGCCCAAAAGAAGGGCTATAGCGGAGTGGGGCTGTACAGTGGGCTCACCCCCACACGTGTTGTTCGGGGCATTGGCACAGCCGAGTTTGATCTGGAGGGCCGGGTACTGCGTGCCGATTTCGACGGCGCTCAGACCCCCGTGTCCGTGGTGTCGGTCTACCTGCCGTCCGGCTCTGCATCGCCCGAGCGACAGGCCTCGAAATTTCGATTTCTGGATGCATTCTTCCCGATCATGACGGACTGGATGGCCGAACATCGGGCCAGCGGCCGTGAATTTGTCATTTGCGGCGACTGGAATATCGCCCATCAGGAAATCGATCTAAAAAACTGGAAAGGCAACCTGAAAAACTCCGGCTTCCTTCCAGAAGAGCGTGCCTGGTTGACCCGCCTATTCGATGAGCTGGGTTGGGTCGATGTGTTTCGTACACTGGACCCCCGACCCGATCAATACACGTGGTGGAGCCAACGCGGTCAAGCCCGGGCGAAAAATGTTGGGTGGCGCATTGACTATCAGATTGCCACGCCTGGCATTGCCGCGCTCGCACGATCGGCCACCATTCACACCCAGGACCGCTTTTCAGATCATGCGCCCCTGATCATCGATTATCTGTAGGGTTTCGCTACCGGTCTCGCCACTGCTCTGACCCATTGTCTCGACATCGCCATGCCAATGAGCGGCGATCACCACGCCTTCTTTCAGTGCACGCTTTGTAAATTTGAGCACCTGGAGATCCTTGGACAATAAAGTGCATGGACGATGCATCCACGCCATATTGAGAAAGATCTGATCGGCCTTGTCTTTACAGCGCCAGGGGGCCTCGGGAATGGTGTCCTGTGGCACGCACCGCGATGCCTGATCCCACTGCACCACAATCGCCTGCTGCTGCTCTAGCGTGAGTCTAAATTTTTCGCGGGCTAATACATCGATCAATTCAGCGCGCCCTTGAGCGCATGTCGGCAGATCCAGCTTGCGCTGTGCCATCATGCTGCGCAACGCCAAGGTGCGTGGATCCTGATAGACGTACAGATCCAAAACAATGTTGGTGTCCAGGATCACCGTGTCCACGGACCCGCCATCACTTTCCATATTCAGCGATCATTTTCCGGGAGATGCGTTCAGCGATCAGCATCACGGGTGCATTGGTGTTGCCCGAGGTAATCGACGGCATGCTCGATGCATCCACCACTCGAAGTCGGGCCACTCCCCGCAGGCGACACTCGGAATCCAGTACCGTCATCGGATTCGTGGCCCGGCCTTGTGCATCCACATGGCCCATGGCGCATGTGGCCACCGGATGAAAAATTGTGGTGCCCAAATCGCTCGCCGCACTGGCCAGCTCCGATTCGGTCTGCAAGGCACTCCCCGGCAGGAGTTCCTGTGGGCGGTAGGGTGCCAAGGCGGCACTGCCCATGATCCGGCGTGTGAATTGCAGCCCTTCTACGGCCACCTGTCGGTCCTCTGGCGTCGATAGGTAATTGCAGAAAATCTTAGGGGATGCCATCGGGTCGGGATGGGCCGGACGAATCCAACCCCGAGAGGTCGGACGAAGATTGCACACGCTCGGCGTAATGGCGTTAAAGGGATGCAGCGGCTCGCCGAATTTAGGCAGGGACAGCGGCTGCACATGCCACTCGATATTGGCCGTGGGTTGCGCAGAGTTGCTCTTTGCGAACGCGCCAAGTGTCGATGGGGGCATGGTGAGCGGACCCGTGCGAAAAAGAGCGTATTGCAATCCCATGCCCAGGCGGGTGATCGGATTGCGGTACAACGTGTTCACGGTTTTACAGTGCTCCACCTTATAAACCGTTCGGATCTGAAGATGGTCTTGCAGATTCTCTCCCACGCCGGGCAGATCACAGATCGGCGTGATGCCAAGACCCGAGAGCATCGGCGCGGCCCCAATACCGGAGACCTGTAAAAGATGGGGTGATGACACGGCACCTGCCGCCAGAATCAACTGATCTCGAATGCTGACGGTGCGGCGCACCCCATCCTGGAGGACTTCCAGTCCGCACGCTTCCCGTGATGCATCTGCCCAGGCGGCACGACGGTAGCGTGACTGCTGTTGTGTGGCTTGCGAGATGGGCTGCGTGAGGACACGCAACACCTGGGTCTTGGTCATGACGGTGAGATTTTTCCGATGTCGAATCGGGCGCAAGAACGCATCGGCCATCGACCAACGCACCCCACGTTTTTGGGTCATATGAAAATACGCACAGCCCGAGTTATCGCCGCGGTTGAACTCATCAATCGAGGCAATGCCCTGTTCAGCAGCGGCCTTGCGCCACGCATCCAGAATCTTCCAGCGCACCCGAGGGGACTCCACCCGCATCTCACCGCCTGCTCCGTGAACGTCATTGGCGCCGCCAAAATGGTCTTCAATGGATCGGTACACTGATAGGGCCTCGGACCAGGACCAGCCGTGGTCCCCGGTGGCTTCCGCCCACTGGGTGTAGTCCGATTCCTGGCCCCGCATGTAAATCATGGCGTTAATCGACGAACAACCGCCAATCACACGGCCGCGGGCATAGTGGATAGAGCGGCCATTTAACCCGGGATCCGGCTCGGTTTTAAAACACCAATCCGTGCGCGGGTTGGCGATGGTGAACAGGTAACCGACCGGGATCTTGATCCAGAACCAGTCGTCTTCTCCACCGGCCTCGATCAGCAGAACCTGTCGGGTCGGATCGGCAGAAAGCCGATTGGCCAACAGGCAACCGGCACTGCCTGCACCGACAATTACCGTATCGAATTCAAGTGCGGTGGTCATCGGCGACCGTTACCCCTCTGCCTGTTCCTGCTCATGACAAAACCGTAAGCTTTCTGCATACGGATACACATCGTCCAGAACGCCCTGACGAATTCTTTCCTGCTGGGCCACCCAATACTGCGGGGTTAAGAGGTCGGCGTGATAGCGCATAAACGCCGCGCGCAGGCGGGGTTGACCCAACAGAAATACCTCAAACTCCTCGGGGAACACATCCTTAGGGCCGATGGTGTACCAGGGCTCCGAGGCCATTTCATCTTCCGGCGTGCGCGGCGGCGGGATGCGTCGGAAATTGCAATCCGTCAGGTACTCGATCTCGTCGTAATCGTAAAACACCACGCGGCGCTGTCGGGTCATGCCGAAGTTCTTATAAAGCATGTCGCCCGGGAAAATATTGGCGGCCACCAGTTGTTTGATGGCGTCGCCATATTCCTTCACGGCCATATCCACTTCCTGTTCGGTGGCATGTTCCAGAAAAATGTTCAGGGGAATCATGCGACGTTCGATGTACAGGTGTTTGAGCACGATGCGATCATCGAGCTCGGTCATCATGGAGGGTGCAAACTCCCGGATTTCCTCAATCAGACTGTTTTCAAAACGGGCCCGGGGAAAGTCCACATTGGAATATTCCCAGGTGTCGGCCATGCGGCCGGCACGATCATGGACCTTCACCAACTGGTATTTGGACTCAATATGGTCGCGCGTGACGTCCTTGCTGCGCTTGTCTTTAATGATCTTGAACACATACGGAAACGACGGCAGGGTGAACACCAGCATCACCAACCCTTTAATGCCATCGGCAATTTTGAACCGATCGGTGGAATGCTTCAGATGCGAGAGCATGTCACGATAAAACAGGGTTTTACCCTGTTTTTGCAGCCCTAACATCGTGTAGAGCTCGCTTTTAGCCTTATTGGGCAGCAGGGTTCTCAGGAACTGCACATAGGCCGAAGGCACCTCCATATCGACCATAAAATAGGAACGGGCAAAAGAGAACAGTACTGAAATCTGATCAGGCTGAAACAGCACAGTATCAATGTAGACGCGGCCCTGACGGTTGCGCATGATGGGCACGGCAAACGGAATCGGATCGCCATCGTTAACAATGCGGCCAATCAGGTAAGCCCCTTTGTTGCGGAAAAACAGGGAGCGCAACACATGGATCTGCAGATCCGCCTGGGAGTGCCATGGGCGCTCTAAACGCTCGCCGATGGCCCGCCGAATGAATCGCAAGTCCCGAGAAATATCGTCCCATGGGCAGGCCAGTCCAATGTCCACCGCAATATCGAGCAGGGTCTGCTTTAGGCCACGGCGCCGAGGGTAGTAGACCCGATAGGATGGCGGATCGGAGTCCAGATACTCGGTGGAGATCTGCGGCCGCACAAACAGCAGATCATTGCGAAAATATTCCCGCTGCAGCAACTTGGTAGTGACCGAGTTAAAAAATGTCTCGGCAAGTTCAGGCTGACGGTGATCCGAGATCAGCCATGTGAAGGACTTTTTCACGTCCTGCCAGAAGGCGCCCGAGTTGTCGCTGTCGGCGATCAGGGCCTTCATCTGATCGTGGGCCTCGATCACCCGTTGGTCGTAAAACGTGATCCGCTCACGGGCTAATCTGCGAATCCCATGGTAGTCCCCCGACTCAAACCGCTGTTTGGCCTGCTGGGCGTTGTAGCGAAACAATGCGTAGTGCCGATCAAACCCATCCAGGATGGTCTTCGCAGCGGCCAGCGGCTGACCCATGTGCATGCTCTCCCTTGCGTTAGGCCCCCCGATCACCGTCGGGGTCAGGCCACCATGGCCCTATTGTCGCTGGAGAACAAATCCCTGCACAGTCTGCGATCGGGTACGGGCAATGCTCATCAGAATGCCGGCGCCAAATCCGAGCGTCACCATGGCGGTGCCGCCATAGGACATCCATGGCAAGGGCACGCCCACCACCGGCAAAATGCCCGTGACCATTCCCATATTCACAAACGCGTAGTTAAAAATGGTGAGCGAAATGGCCCCGGCCAATAGCCGGGAAAACAAGGTAGGCGCGCCAATGGCAATCCAGAGTCCGCGCAGAATAAGGCCGGCATACAAGGCCACCAAGAGCATATTGCCCAGGAGCCCGAACTCCTCCGAATAAGCGGCGAACAGAAAGTCCGTGGTCCGCTCTGGAATGAACTCCAGATGGGTCTGGGTGCCCTGCATCCACCCCTTGCCGAACAAGCCGCCCGACCCCACCGCAATGACCGATTGAATGATGTGGAACCCCTTGCCCAACGGATCCCGCATGGGGTCCAAGAGCGTGCAGACGCGCTGGCGCTGATACTCCCGCAACCCGGGCCATGACACACCATCGGCGCAGGCGGCATCGCCAAATAAGATCAGACCGAGCACCCCCACGACAACGATCCCCAACACGATGAACACCAAACGCCACGACAGTCCTGAGAAAAACAGAACGAACAATCCGGCCGAGAACACCAGGATCGCGGTGCCCAGATCCGGCTGGGCCAGAATGAATACGGTGGGCACCAACAAAATCACGACGGCGACTGCCCACTGGCGGGCGTTGCGCAGACCCTCGTACTTATGCACTAACCAGGCCAACATCAGCGGCATGGCAATTTTCATGATCTCCGAGGGTTGTATGCGCGTAATACCGATGTTTAACCAACGCCGTGCTCCTTTAGAGACATCCCCCGCCACCGCAACGGCCACGAGCAACAGAAGGCCCAGCACAAAGAGCGGGACGGCCACTCGCTGAATGACCGATGGTGAGATGTGGGCCACCACCCACATGATGGTCACAGCGATACCGAGATTGCGAATATGCCCGGCAAATCGCCCATCAAAATCATTGCCCGCGCTATACAGAATCAGACAGGAAAGTGCTGCAATGCCCAAAAATAGACTCATGAAGGGGCCATCCAGCACCGCGACCAATGGTCGGAGCCTGAACCAGACGCCTTGGAGTCCTTTTGGAACAATTTCACTGGGCACGGTCAGACCCTTTTTTCAGTAAGAGATGATCGAACACTGCACGGGCAATCGGTGCGGCAGCCGCGGCACCAAACCCGCCGTTTTCCACAATCAGGGCCACGGCCACTTCGGGCTTATCGGCCGGCGCAAAGGCGATGTACAGCGAATGGTCACGATGGCGCTCCGCCACGCGCGCGGCATTGTATTTTTCATTCTGACCAATGCTCACGACCTGGGCCGTGCCGGTCTTTCCCGCGACCAGATACGGCGCACCAGCAAACACGCGCGCACCCGTTCCCGATTTGTTGACCTCGACCATGGCCTCCGTGACCAGATCGAGCGCCTTGTCATCCACCGTCACCGTGCGCAGCACCTCCGGTTTGGTTTTGATCACCTCTCCGGTGTTGGGATCCTCAATCGACTGCACTAGTCGTGGTTTCATGATGACACCACGATTCGCCAGTCCTGCCGTGGCAGTGGCCATCTGCAAAATGGAAAACGAGTTATAGCCCTGACCGATGCCGATCGACATGTTTTCGCCCGGGTGCCAGGGTTGCTTAAACCGATCTTCTTTCCATTTCGAAGACGGCAGAATTCCGCTGGTTTCGCCAATCAGATCGATGCCGGTTTTCTGACCAAAACCCCAGGGGGCCACATGCTGATGAATCAGATCCACGCCCATGTCTTTGGCGAGAATGTAATAGTAGGTATCACTGGACACGACAATGGATTTTTTCAGATCCACGATGCCGTTGCCTTCGGGCTTGCTATCACGGAACTTGTGGTTGCCGAACATGAAGTAGCCCGGATCACTGATGGTGTCTTCCGGTTTGCGTGTGCCCGATTCCAGCGCGGCAATGGCCATGAACGGCTTATAGGTGGATCCCGGTGGGTAGGTGCCCCGCAAGGGTCGGTTCAGCAGTGGTTTGTCCGGTGAATTGTTCAAGGAATCCCAGGTGGTGGCATCAATGCCGTCGATGAATAAAGCCGGATTGAAGTTAGGCATCGACACAAAGGCGAGTACCTCGCCGGTGTTGGGCACGATCGCCACCAGCGCTCCGCGCCGCTTGCCATACGCCTGCTCCACAATACGCTGCAATTCCCCATCAATGGATAGCCGCAGGTTTTTACCCGGCACGGGCAGTCGCCGCGCCAGACTGCGCACCATGCGGCCGCCCGCCGTAATCTCCATCCGATCAAAGCCCGTCTGCCCCCGGAGTTCGCCTTCGTAGGCCTGCTCTAAGCCCAGTTTGCCGATATGCGATGTGCCGTAATAACTCGAGGCCAGCTCCGACTGCTCAATGCGCTCCCGGTCGCGTTTCGAAATGCGGCCGATATGGCCCAACAAATGGGAGGACGAGTCCCCATGCGGGTAATAACGCATGCTGCGCACGTTGACCGACACCCCCGGCAACTGATGCAGATGCACCACGAGACGGGCCACCTCGGCATCATTTAGGGTCGGACGCAAAGGAATGGTGTCGAATTTACGCAGCTCACTTTTCAGGCGTCGGAAGCGGCGCAGGTCCAGTTCATCAATTTTAATCAGCGTGCTCAGAAAGTGCAGGGTTTCTTCGAGGTTAGGAACTTTGTGGGGCTCAATCTCGAGCGCAAACGCCGATCCATTACGAGCAATGATGTTGCCAAACCGATCAAAGATCTCGCCTCTGGGGGCCTGCACGGGCAATAAAGCCACCCGGTTTTCCTCGCTCATGGCATGAAAGTCGTAGTACTTCCAGACCTGCAGGTACACGAAGCGCAAGAGCAACAACGCAAAAGCGAGCAAGACCAGGGCCGCCATGAACGAGGCCCTTAGCCGAAAATCTCCCGAGTCATTGGCACGAAACTCATTCATGCGTGTGGCATCACTCTTGTGCCATCGTTAACGGCCAATGGCCGCAGTGGAACTGATGGGGCGATTCAATCGATTCAATGTCCAGGTGGTCATGGGGATCCATAACGCCGCCGTGAGCACGGGGGAGACCAGATACACCCATGCCGGTGACACGCCTGAGAAAAACAGGTTGACCATTGTCACCACGACATTGGTCAGCAAAAACAGTGGGAAGAGCTGCAAAGCCTGCCCAGAGACCGAATACCAGAGCAGTCGTCGGTGCAAGGCGATCGCACCGTACGACAAGATGGAATAGGCCAGTGCATGCTGTCCGAGCAGTGCACCCGCATGGACATCCATGACGATTCCCACGAGCCAGGCCAGGGCAATGCCCACTCGACGCGGCTGAAAGACATTCCAAAACACTAGGACTAACGCCACGAAATCCGGCACCAACCAGTTGCCCCAGGGCAACATCTCCAATCCCAATGCGATCACGAATGACCAGGTGATCATCGCGTTGCTCGGGGTGCGCCCTAAAACCGTTCGTCTCATTTGTCGGAAGCCCGTTTAATGGGTTGGGTCTGCTTTTCCAGCTCGCGCGGTGCCGGAGGAATCAATTGCTGATCGACCAGAATGACCAAGACGTGCCGAAGGGTGCCAATCGGAGCCACCGGCGTGGAGGAGATGCGCGGAAACTGGCCGCTACCGGCCCGCTCGACGCGATTGATCTTGGCCACGGGCAAACCGCTCGGGTAAAGCCCATCTAAGCCCGAGGTCACCAGAATATCGCCGACCTCCACTTCCGCATTGATATTGAGATATTTCAGGTCCACCTGTTGACCATCTCCAGTGCCGCTCGCCACGCTGCGCAGACCCGACCGCGGGAGATTGACCGGGATGGTAAGCGAGGGATCCGTGACCAAGGAGACCTCCGACGTGATGGGCGAGACCCGCACCACCTGACCGACGACGCCTTGGGCATTGATCACCGGATGGCCCGGTTGTACGCCGTGCTGACTGCCCCGGTCGATGACAATACGATTGCTGAATGCATCCCGTGTCTCATGACTGATCTCAGCGATCACGGTGGCATGCTTGGTGCCTTTGCGCAGCTCTAACAGTGTTCGTAGGCTGTCGTTCTCGCCCTTTAACTGTTCAATCTGCAACAGTTTTTCCGATGTCTCGACTTCTTTTTTTTCCAGCTGAGATTTCCGGTCTACCACATCCGAGATGGCCGAGCTGTACTTGGCGACCCAACGAACCACGTCGCGCGGCACCATGAGGGCCTGCTCAATGGGATAGAGCACCATGGATAGGCCCTGTCGCAGCGGCTTCAGCACCCCAACGTGCAGATCCGCATACAACATACCCACGGCGGCCACAACTGCGATCAGAAGTCGAAGCCGTGCGGAGAGGCCTTGTTTAAAAAGTGGTGGAGGGCTTTGGGAGAGCGCCATATCACTAAATGGCCAATCCCCTCACACACCAATTATTCACTGGCGAATACATCCCGGAATTCATCAATCCGATCGAGTGCGGCACCACACCCGCGCACCACACACGACAAGGGATCTTCCGCCACGTAAACCGGTAGCCCCGTTTCTTCGGAGAGCAGACGATTGAGGTCGCGCAGCAATGCGCCGCCCCCGGTGAGAATCAATCCACGCTCGGCGATATCGGCCGCAAGCTCCGGAGGTGTTTGCTCCAGAGCGTTCTTGATCGCCACAACAATTTGATTCAGAGGTTCTCCAAGTGCCTCTAAAACCTCGTTACTGGATACCGTAAACGTTCGGGGAATACCCTCTGACAAATTTCGACCGCGGACTTCCATTTCACGGATTTCGCTACCCGGAAATGCCGACCCAATCTCCTTTTTGATGGCCTCAGCAGTCTGCTCACCAATCAACATTCCGAAATTGCGACGAATATAGTTAGTGATGGCCTCGTCGAATTTATCGCCGCCCACGCGTACGCTGCCGGCATACACCAGGCCACCCAATGAGATCACGCCAACCTCCGTCGTGCCACCGCCAATATCCACAACCATTACCCCAGTAGGATCTGAGATTGGCAATCCCGCACCGATGGCTGCCGCCATCGGTTCTTCGATTAAAAAAACCTGGCTCGCGCCCGCGGAGAGAGCGGATTCCCGGATAGCACGACGTTCCACCTGAGTAGAGCCGCACGGAACGCAAACAATCACACGAGGACTCGGCGAGAGAAATTTTTTCTCATGCACCATGCGAATAAACTGCTTAAGCATTTGCTCAGTCACGGTGAAATCAGCGATCACGCCATCCTTCATGGGGCGGATAGCCTCGATATTGCCTGGCACCTTACCCAACATATGCTTGGCCTTCTGGCCGACGGCCTCAATCACCTTTTTTCCGCCGTTGCCACCCTCGTAACGAATGGCCACAACAGACGGCTCATCCAGCACAATGCCCTTACCTTTCACATAGATGAGGGTGTTGGCAGTGCCCAGGTCAATGGCGATGTCCTGGGAGAAATAAGTTTTCAGAAATCCGAACATAGGGAATCCATCTTTAAAGGGAAGGATAATAAAGCACAACGCTCACTAAATTTAAGCACTATGGATCTTGACCCGAAAGAACTCGTAAAGCTTGCCCGACTCGCCCGATTGGCGATCTCGGAAGACGAACAACGCGATGTGTTGCCCTCTCTTGTCTCCGTCCTGAACTGGGTCGGTGAACTGTCACAGGCCCCCATCGCTGGGGTGCCCCCCATGGCCCACCCCCATGACCTGGCCTTAAGGCTTAGGGACGACCAAGCCCAGGACCTGCCAGCACGGGAAGAACTCATGAAAAATGCCCCGCAGGCCGCCGGCGGGCTGTTTATCGTGCCGCGGGTGGTGGAATAAATGGTCTCGTCGCCGTTCTCCGCCTATTCGGATCTGGCCACGTTGGCGGGCCTACTGGCCAAAAAGCAGATCGGCGCCGTGGAGCTCGCCCAGTTCTACCTGGCACGCGCACAGGCAGACTCCTGCAACGCCTTTCTGGCCATCGATCCCGAGGTGACCCTGGCCCAGGCCCGGTCGGCACAGGCCAGAATCGATGCCGGCCAACCCCCGGCCGCGAGCGGCTCCGCCGGGTTTTCGCTGGCGGGCCTGCCGATTGCCCACAAAGACATCTTTGTCACGCGGGACTGGCCCACCACCGCCGGCTCCAAGATCCTCGCGGGTTATCGCAGCCCCTTCGATGCGACCGTGGTCGAGCGGCTGGCGGCTGCCGGCATGGTTGGCCTGGGAAAACTCAACTGCGACGAGTTTGCGATGGGGTCAGGCAACACCCACTCGGCCTTCGGCAGTGTCAAAAACCCCTGGGACAACGCCGCCGTGCCCGGCGGTTCCTCGGGCGGCTCGGCCGCGGCCGTGGCGGCCGGGCTCACCCCCGCGGCCACCGGCACCGATACCGGGGGCTCGATCCGTCAGCCCGCAGCCATGTGCGGCCTGACCGGCATCAAGCCCACCTATGGGCGGGCCTCCCGCTGGGGAATGATCGCCTACGCCTCAAGCCTGGATCAGGCCGGCCCCATGGCCCGGACCGCCCGCGACTGCGCCGTGTTGCTGTCGGCCATGACCGGATTCGACGAAAAAGACTCCACTAGCCTGGAGATGCCCGCGGATGATTTTGCGCAGCATCTTGATGCCCCACATGACGGCGCGGATGCCGCCCAGCCGCTGAAGGGCTTGCGCGTGGGCCTACCGAAGGAATTTTTCGCGCAAGGATTAAGCGATGAAGTCCGTCGGGCCATCGGGGAGGCCATCGCAGCGCTCACCCGACTCGGCGCCGTGACGGTCGAGGTGACACTGCCCCGCACCGCACTCTCCATTCCTGCCTATTACGTGATCGCGCCGGCCGAGGCCTCGAGCAACCTGAGCCGATTCGACGGCGTACGCTTTGGGCATCGGGCCGCCAATCCCAAGGACCTTCAGGATCTGTATTGCCGCTCCCGCTCGGAAGGATTCGGTGCAGAAGTGAAGCGGCGCATTTTGATTGGCACGTTTGTGCTCTCGCACGGCTACTACGATGCCTATTACATCGCTGCGCAACGCGTGCGTCGTCTGGTCGCACAGGATTTTGATGCAGCGTTTCAGGCATGCGACGTGATTGCCGGGCCGGTCGCCCCTACGGTGGCCTGGAATATCTCGGATGTCACCACCGATCCACTTGCGGAATACCTGGCCGACGTTTACACCCTCGGCGTGAATCTGGCGGGACTGCCGGCCCTGTCCATGCCGGTCGGTTTCGGTCAGGGTGCGCATGGGCGACGCCCCGTGGGCCTGCAGCTCATCGGCCCACGTTTTCAAGAGACCCGATTGCTGCACATGGCCCATCAGTTTCAACGGGCCACGGACTGGCACCTTCAGACACCTGAGCACATGGTGAAGGAGGTCGCATGAACTGGGAGATCGTGATCGGTCTGGAATGCCACGTGCAATTGCAGACCCGCTCCAAAATTTTCTCGCCGGCCTCCACGCGATTTGGGGCTGCTCCAAACACCCAGGCCCACATGGTGGACATGGCCCTTCCCGGTGTGCTGCCGGTGATGAACCGCGAGGCCGCTGCCTGCGCTATCCGATTCGGATTGGCGATTGGCGGAACGATTGCCCACCGGTCTATCTTTGCGCGAAAAAATTATTTCTATCCTGATCTGCCCAAGGGCTATCAGATCAGCCAATACGAAATTCCGGTGGTGTCCGGTGGTCAGGTCACCATCGTGACCGAACAGGGAGTGAGATCGATCGCCCTCACACGGGCCCACCTCGAGGAAGACGCCGGCAAATCCATTCACGAAGGCACTGATGATCTGCCGCAGGGCTGCTCCGGGATTGACCTGAATCGTGCCGGCACCCCCCTTCTCGAAATCGTCTCCGAGCCGGTGATGCGCTCGGCCAAAGAGGCGGCCGCCTATGCCCGTGCGCTGCACACCACCGTGACCTGGATCGGCATTTGCGATGGCAATCTGCAAGAAGGATCATTTCGGGTCGATGCCAACGTATCGGTGCGCCCGATGGGACAGTCCGAGTTCGGCACGCGATGCGAGATTAAGAACCTGAACTCGTTTCGGTTTTTAGAGCAGGCCATCGAGATCGAGGCACGGCGACAAATTGAATTGATCGAGGATGGCGGTCAGATCACGCAAGAAACCCGGCTCTTTGACCCGGATCGTGCGGAAACACGTGCCATGCGTTCCAAAGAGGATGCCCACGACTACCGTTATTTCCCGGACCCGGATCTTCCGCCGCTGGTGATCGCCGAGGACTGGATCGATCGCATCCGATCAGAAATGCCGGAATTGCCCGATGCCTTGCGTGGGCGACTGGTGCGCGAGCATGGCCTCTCGGAATATGACGCCGCGATGATGGCGAGTAGCCGGGCGAGCGCCGATTATTTCTTTGCGGCGCTTGATGCAGGCGAGTCCTGCGGTGTCGATGCCAAGCTCGTCGCCAACTGGATCATGGGTGAACTCGCCTCGAGCCTAAATCGCGAGGGCTTAGATATTGTGCAGTCCAAGGTCTCGCCTGCACAGCTCTCCGGTGTGATTGCCCGCGTGGTCGACGGCACAGTGAGCAATAAAATTGGGCGCGATGTCTTTGCCGCACTCTGGGCAGGAGAGTTTGTCAGCGCCGATCAGGCCATCGAGGCCAAAGGACTAAAACAGATCCAAGACAGCGGGCTGATTGAAGGATTTGTCGATGAGGTACTGAGCGCGAATCCAAAAATGGTGGAGGAATTCCGCGGCGGAAAGGACAAGGCACTGAATGCACTGGTGGGTCAGGTCATGAAGAAATCCCAAGGCAAGGCCAATCCGCAACAGGTCACCGAGATCATTAAACGCAAGCTGTCCTAGCCCACCGGCTCCATCACATGACCTATCCCACTGCTTTTCATCAGCATGCCAGCGCGCCCCTGGTGAGCCCCCTTCTGCGTGACTTCGGTGAAGGCATTTATGCCCTGGATTCTGGTTACTTTCGCGATGAATTCGATGCGGTTCACCTGATCGTGGAAAACGGACGTATCGCCGTGGTCGACACCTCGACCCAGTATGCAGTGCCCCGGATCTTGGAATCCATCCGCGCGCTTGGGCTTGGCCCGGAGCACGTGGACTGGATCCTGCTCACCCACGTTCATTTAGACCATGCTGGCGGTGCCGGAACGCTACTGCATCACTGCCCCAACGCCCGGGTGACCTTGCACCCGCGGGGCGTGCGCCATATGGTGGACCCCAGCAAACTCTGGGCCGCCGTGTGCGAGGTCTACGGACTGGAGATGGCCACCCGGGAATACGGACGCCTGGTGCCCATTCCTGCGGATCGCATCGTGGAGACCACCGAGGGCAGCACGATCACTTTAGCTGGACGCACCATCGAGTTCTGGGACTCCCCCGGGCATGCCAAGCATCATGTCTACATTCGTGACCTGCGCACCAACAGCTTTTTTACCGGTGACACGTTTGGAATTTCATATCGCGATTTTGATACTGCCAACGGGGCCTATGTATTTGTAACCTCGTCGCCGTCCCAATTTACCCCTGACGACCTCAAGGTCTCCATGCGGCGCCTGATGGCCGCCCAGCCCCCCGCGGTCTATCTCACGCACTATGCCCAGGTGCGCGATGTCACCCGTCACGGCGAGCATCTGTTACGCCAGACCGATGCGTTTGCCGAGATCGCGCTCAAGCACCAAGGAGCAGGGCAAGAGCGGGCGGCTCGGATTCGCAATGATCTGCAGGAACTGATGCTGGCCGAGCTCCGGGCACACGGTGTGGCATTAACGCGGACGGAGTGTCTGGACGTGCTCGATCTGGATCTAAAACTCAATGCCGACGGGCTCGTCTGCTGGCTGGACAGTCTAAAATAGCGGCCTGTCGAACCATTGAGCCCAAACCGGGGATCGTCGATCCCCGTTTTTATTCCCATGTCCCAATCGTTGCCTGAGTCCCCTGCGTTTGCCCAGCTGCGTGCACGGCTGGCCGAAGGCATTCTGGTGCTCGATGGCGCCACGGGCACCATGATCCAACAGTACAAACTGTCTGAAGACGAGTATCGCGGCACGGCGGTGCGCGGTCTTGCAGATCCTGTCCGAGATGCGATTGCGCAGGCGGTCGCCAAGGGCATTGATGTGAAAGGTAACAACGAACTGTTGTCCCTGACACGGCCGGATGTGATCGCCGAGATTCACGATCAGTATCTGGGCGCGGGTGCCGACATTGTGGAGACCAATACCTTTGGCGCCACCACTGTGGCACAAGACGACTATCACCTGCCGCAGTTGGCACGGGATATGAATCTGGCCTCGGCACGCATCGCCAAGGCAGCGTGTGAGAAATTCTCCACGCCCGAGAAACCCCGCTTTGTGGCCGGCGCCATCGGTCCCACACCCCGCACCGCCTCGATCTCGCCGGATGTCAACGATCCCGGTGCACGCAACATTCACTTCGATCAATTGCGGGATGCTTACGCCGATCAGGTGCGGGCCCTCTTGGATGGCGGTGCCGATCTGATTCTGATTGAAACCATTTTTGACACCTTGAACGCCAAGGCGGCGATTTTTGCGACACAGACCGTATTCGAAGAACGCGGCATGCGTTACCCGATCATGATCTCGGGCACGATCACGGATGCCTCTGGCCGTATTCTTTCCGGACAGACCGTGGAAGCGTTCTGGAACAGCGTACGTCATGCCCGCCCCATCACAGTGGGACTGAACTGTGCGCTCGGCGCCGCCCTGATGCGGCCCTATGTCGAAGAAATCTCGCGCTTGGCGGATACGGCCATCTGCATTTATCCGAACGCCGGACTGCCCAATCCAATGGCCCCCACGGGCTTTGATGAGACGCCCCCCATCACCTCGGGATTTCTAAAGGAATTCGCCGAACAAGGCTGGGTCAACGTGGTCGGCGGATGCTGTGGCACCACGCCCGAGCACATCGCAGCCATTGCCCAGGCCGTTACCCATTTTCGGCCACGCGCCGTTCCCACGATCGCTCCCAAACTTCGCCTGTCGGGTCTAGAGGCCTGCAATATCGATGAGCAGTCGTTTTTTGTGAACGTGGGCGAACGCACCAATGTCACGGGTTCCAAGCAGTTTGCCCGCCTGATCCTGGCCGGTGAATACGAGCAGGCCATTGCGGTGGCCCGCCAGCAGGTTGAAAACGGCGCCCAGGTCATTGACATCAACATGGACGAGGCGATGCTGGATTCTCAGGCGGCCATGGTCCGGTTTTTGAATCTGATTGCCTCTGAACCCGACATCTCACGGGTGCCGATCATGATCGACTCCTCCAAGTGGAGCGTGATTGAAGCGGGACTGAAATGCGTGCAGGGCAAGACCATTGTGAACTCCATCTCCATGAAAGAGGGCGAGGCAGAGTTTCTGCGGCAGGCTCGCCTATGTCGGCACTACGGGGCGGCCGTGATCGTGATGGCATTTGATGAGCAAGGCCAGGCCGACACGCTGGCACGGCGCCAACAGATCTGCCAACGGGCCTATGACCTGCTCACGCGCGAGGTTGGATTCCCGGCTGAAGACATCATTTTTGATCCGAATATTTTTGCCATCGCCACCGGCATTGAAGAACATAACGCCTACGCCATCGATTTCATCGAATCCTGCCGATGGATTCGGGCACATCTGCCCCATGCCAAGATTTCGGGTGGCGTGTCCAACGTGAGCTTTTCCTTCCGGGGTAATGACCCCGCCCGTGAGGCCATTCATACGGTCTTTCTGTATCACGCCGTCAAAGCCGGCATGACCATGGGCATTGTGAATGCCGGACAGCTCGGTGTGTACGAGGATCTCGATCCGGAGCTGCGCGAGCGCGTCGAAGATATTGTGCTTAACCGTCGACCCGATGCGACCGAGCGCATGATCGAATTTGCCGCCAGTCTTAAGGCAGACGGCAAGCGTGAAGAGGCCCAGTTGCAGTGGCGGGGATTCCCCGTGGAGAAACGGCTCGAACATGCGCTGGTGCACGGCTTAACCGAATTCATCGTCGAGGACACCGAGGAAATGCGCCTGGCGATTGCCGGCAGACATGGCCGACCGATTGAGGTGATCGAAGGCCCGTTGATGGCCGGCATGAATGTGGTGGGGGATTTATTTGCCCAGGGCAAGATGTTCCTGCCCCAGGTGGTGAAGTCGGCCCGCGTGATGAAGGCCGCCGTGGCCCACCTGGTGCCCTTCATTGAGGAAGAGCAAAAGGCATCGGGCACCACCCAGGCCAAGGGCAAGATCATCATCGCCACCGTGAAGGGCGACGTCCACGATATCGGCAAGAACATCGTATCGGTGGTCCTTCAGTGCAATAACTTTGAAGTGGTGAATCTGGGCGTGATGATTCCCGCACAACAGATACTGCAGGCCGCCAAAGATCACGATGCCGACATTATTGGATTGTCAGGGCTCATCACGCCGTCCTTAGAAGAGATGGCCCACGTGGCCAAGGAAATGGAGCGCGATGACTGGTGCCGGTGCAAGCAGATCCCATTGCTCATCGGGGGGGCCACGACCTCGCGCGTGCACACGGCCGTAAAAATTGCCCCGCATTATTCCGGTCCGGTGATCTGGGTTCCCGATGCGAGCCGCTCGGTACCGGTCGCCCAGTCATTGACCAGCGATGCCGCCCAAAAGGGGGCCTATCTGGGCGAGGTGATGCGTGACTATCAAAAAGTCCGTGAGCGGCATGCCGCCAAGACCGCGGCGCCCATGCTCACACTGGATCAGGCCCGCGCCAACGCGCCGCGAATTGACTTTCAGCGCACGCCCCCGCCCGCCCCTAAGGCACTTGGTCGACGCGTGCTGAAATCCTACGATCTACAGGAACTGGTGGACACCATCGATTGGACCCCGTTTTTTCAGACCTGGGATCTGGCCGGCCCCTTTCCCGCCATCCTCGACGATGCGATCGTCGGGGCGCAGGCCCGACAGGTCTATGCCGATGGCAAAGCGATGCTCGCCAAATGTGTGGCCGGTCGAAAACTCACGGCCAATGGCGTGTTTGGTTTATTCCCAGCTCAACGCACCGCACCCGAAGACATCACGCTGTTCGATGCCAACGGCACCACGCCCTTGCTCACCTGGGTGGGACTGCGGCAGCAAACCCAAAAACCTTCCGGGGAGTCCAATAAATCCCTGGCCGACTACGTGGCCCCAAAAGACAGCGGTATCCCCGATTACCTGGGATGTTTTGCCGTTTGCATTGATGGTGCCGAGAAACTGGCCCGGGACTATGAGGCCAAGGGCGATGACTACAACGCGATTTTGGTCAAGGCCATCGCCGATCGGCTTGCCGAATCCTTTGCAGAGCGGCTGCATCAGCGCGTGCGCACCGAGTTTTGGGGCTATGCCACCGGCGAATCTCTAAGCAATGACGCCCTGATTAAAGAGCAGTACCAGGGCATCCGTCCGGCACCCGGATATCCGTCGTGCCCGGATCACACGGTGAAAACAGATCTCTTTGATGTGCTGCAGGCCCATGAGATCGGCATGCAGCTCACGGAAAACCTGGCCATGATGCCCGCATCGGCAGTATCAGGTTTTTATTTCTGGCATCCCGAATCCCAGTACTTCAATCTCGGGGTGATCGGTGAGGATCAGTTAAAGGATTACGCCGCGCGTGCCCAGGTCAACGAGAACACCGCGCGCTCACGTCTGTCATCGGTACTGGGTTTTTAGACTCCCCAAACCACGGATACTTTTTTCTTTTCTGCGGACGTCAGCATCTCAAGCAGGGGGAAAGCACGCTGGGATAAACCAATAGGAAGATCTCGGCCTGAGGCCTCGCCTTCACGAACCGCCTCATCGTGTTGTGAAAGTCTGGCCTGATCCAATTGTTTGGCACGATCGATTGCTGCGGCCAAGCGGGCGCGCATTTGCGGAACCTGTTCCTCGGTGAAAATTCCTTTGGCGGCGAATTCCACCTGCATGACAGAAAACACCATCTTCATCACCGGCTCGGTCATGAAGAAGGCTCCGGCGGCTTTACTTTTAAATTCGATGATCACGATACACTGCTCCCGATGAACTGGTTTTCTATTCTAGTCGCGCCAACCGCCATGCGATGGTGTGCACGATTCGCCGTCATGCTGGGGTCGGTTGTGGTGCTCGGGTGCACACCCACTATGGATTGGCGTGTGGTGCACCATGCCGACGGCGGTTGGAAAGCGCTCTTTCCTGCCAAACCGGTCGAGGTGTCCCGAAACCTTGTGCTGCCCAGCGCTCAGCGCCAGGTCACATTAACCCTTAAATCCGCACGCATTGATCACACCATGTATGCAGTCGGTCACATCGCCAATGGATCAAAGGCTAATCGTGAAGAATTAGAGGCGGCCATGCTTGCCAATATCCGGACCACACCGGATCAAGTGGTGCGATCAGAGGTCTTGGTGCAGAACCATCGTTTTGTAGAAATCCGGGCTAATGGCCTGATGCTCGTGGATCCCGTCAAGCCCGCGGTGCCGGCCCGTTTGATCATGCGCTCTGCACTCATTTCTCTGCCCTCCGGTCTTCCGGCGCGGGTGATCGAAATCATTGCCGTGGGCCCGAAAGATGAGCTTACGGAAGAACATGCGCGCCAATTTGTCGACTCCCTGGAGCTGGTAGGACTCTAGTTTCCGATGAACGCGGCCTCTTCCTCTAACGAGCAGTACCGCATCCTGCATGTGTTCATGCCGTTTGCGGCCGCCTACTTTTTATCCTATTTGATGCGCTCGGTGAACGCGGTGCTCTCCGGGCCGCTCACCGATGAACTCTCACTGTCGGCCGCTGAACTTGGTCTGTTGTCGAGCGGCTACTTTTTGACCTTTGCCGCGATGCAGATTCCATTGGGAGTGCTGCTGGATCGGCGTGGCCCTAAATCCGTGGAAGCGTTTTTACTGATCTTTGCCGTGCTCGGCTGCCTGATCAGCAGTTTTGCCACAAGCTTTATCTGGCTATGGATCGGGCGGGCCCTGATCGGTTTGGGTGTGGCGGCATGCCTGATGGCCTCGTACAAAGCCTACCGCGCCTGCTTTGCACCCGAGCGGCAGACCAGTCTTGCATCGCTGATGCTGATGGTTGGATCGTTCGGGGCGCTGGCGTCCACCGTGCCGATTGAATGGGCCTTACCCACGATTGGTTGGCGTGGTGTGTTTCTCATCGCCGCGGGATTGTTTTCGTTGTCGGCCATTGCGCTGATCGCACTCTTGCCGCCCATGCCGGAGCCCGCCCCCATTGAAAAACCGTTTTGGCACGACACATGGGCCAGTGCCCGAGAGGTCTTTGCCCATCCAGAGGTGCGGCGACTGATTCCGTTTGCCATTTTCACCCATGGCGGATTCATGGCGGTGCAAGGGTTGTGGATCGGGCCCTGGTTTCGAATCGTGGATGGCCAAGCCTCAGCCCAGGCCGCCGCAAGCCTGTTGGTCCTTGGTGTGGTGGTGATGTTCTCTCATCTGGTCATGAGCACCATCAGTCTGCGCTTTAAACAATGGGGGTGGTCACTGGACTCGGTGATTATTGTCGGCAGCCTCTTGATGCTGATCACATCGACCGCGGCCGTTTTTAATTGGTGGGGCAATAGCCTTTTGGGGTGGTCGCTCATGTTTTTCACCACATCGATGAGTTCGGCCAGCTATGCCAAAGTAAGCCTGACATTCCCGGTGGCGATGGCCGGGCGTGCGATCACGGGCATTAACTTTATTGTGTTTGTGGGTGCATTTGGCGTGCAGTGGGGGCTGGGCCTGATCGCCGATCTCGCTACCTTCACCGGGCAATCGGCGATCGATAGTCTTCGCACGGCCTTTTATGTCTGGCTGATCACACAGTTGTTGGCGCTGGTGTGGTTAGTGCCAAAGCGCCAACCGATCCCAACGCCCTAATCTACGCCGCACGATGCGCGGACGGCTAGGGAATAGGCCTTAACCCGAGGGGCCATCCATCGCCCGACGCAGTTCAATGGCCTGACTGATATGCGTGTGATGAATGGTGTTGGCATGCGCTAAGTCGGCGATGGTGCGGGCGACGCGCAGCGTGCGATGCCAGGCACGTGCACTCCATCCCCACTGACGTGCGACCTGATTCAATAGACGTTCGCAGTCCAGATCAATGGCCGCCACCCGCTGCAGTTCGGTCACCGACAAACGGCTGTTTAACGTGGATTGCCGGTTGAGCTGGGTATCGCGGGCCATTGCAATCTGCTCTGCGATGATTGGTGACTCTCTTTGAGTAGGACGATCGTTTAACGAGTAGTCCCCACCTGCCTCTAATTGAATGGCCATGTCGAATCGATCCAACAAGGGGCCGGAGATTTTGGATCGATAACGTTCGATCCGATCGGGTGGGCATTTGCAGATACGCCGTGCATGGCGAACGCCAAAGTATCCGCAGGGACATGGATTCATGGCGGCCACGAGCATGACATCGGCAGGCAATCGGATGCGCTCACGGACTCGTGCCACGCTGATCTCGCCGGTCTCTAAGGGCTCGCGCAGGCTTTCAAGCGCATCACGCGAAAACTCCGGTAGCTCATCCAGAAACAAAACACCATGATGGGCTAAGGAGATTTCCCCGGGCCGTACCGGTTGCCCCCCTCCGATGAGTGCGCGTGATGGCGTGGAATGATGGGGTGAGCGGTATGGCGGGCATCGCCACGACAATGGATCGAGGCCTTGATCAATGCTTTTGATCGCCGCGAGTTCACAGGCTTCCGAATGCGAAAGCTTGGGCATTAAGGCCGGAAGGCGCGAGGCGATCATGGACTTGCCCACACCCGGCGGCCCGAACATCAGCAGATTGTGGCGGCCGGCCGCTGCAATTACAGCGGCGGTTTTTGCGGGCACCTGACCCGCAATGTCGGACCAGTCGGTCTCCGTGGTGGCGCACGCATCAGACGCCTGGTCACTTTCTTGTGGCAGCTCCAAATCGTGTAGGCCGTCCCCGGTCTTTAAGGCCATGGCGACGTCGCGCAGATTGGCCGCAAACCGTAGACGTGGGGATTGGGTGAGCGATGTCTCGGTCCGATTGGCCAATGGCAGGATGAGTTCATCGCATGGACTGTTCACCGCAATGGAATCCATGGCCAGTGCAAATGCGCCGCGCACCGGCAACAGCATGCCGGTTATGGAGAGTTCTCCGACAAACTCCCGGCGCCCAATATTGGTTTCCAAATTTCGGCCGCCGATTTGATGACTGGCCGCCAAAATGCCCAGCGCGATCGGCAGATCAAAACGGCCGGAGTCCTTGGGCAGGTCGGCGGGCGCGAGATTCACCGTCACCCGCATCGACGGAAATTCAAAACCCGAGTTGTGAATGGCCGCCCGCACACGCTCGCGGGACTCACGCACGGCCGCATCGGGTAAGCCCACAATCGAAAAGCTGGGCAAGCCCAGCGCAAGGTCCACCTCGACCCGAATGGAAATCACCGACAGGCCTGAGATGGCCCGGGAATGTAAAACGGATAGCGCCATGGGCGCTTACTGTGAAACGGCGCCGAGAGGACTTCTATCGGCGAATCGGACTAGGTCGGGCGGTTGAACGGTCCTGCTCGAACGGGCTACGACGGACCGCCAAGCTTCTTGGTTTCAAGTTCTGCCACGCGCTTTTCCAGAATGGAGAGTTTCTCCAGCGCACGAGACAGCATCTGGGCCTGGATGTCGAAATCCTCGCGGGTGACCACGTCCATCTTGCCCAAGGCCCCTGCCAGTGCGGACTTCATGTGCTTTTCCACGTCTCCAGCAGGGGAATTCTTGATCACGTCCTTCACCTTGTCTTGCAGGTCAGAGAAGGCCTTGGGCAGGGGTGGCAGATTGGAAAAGGGGGATTTGGTCATGGTTGGAAATTTAGCACGAGGTGTTTTTCAGGAATATCCATTGTCCACAAGGTGATCGGATTTGGTGCATGACGTGCATCAAATCTGTGCAACTCGGGGGCGCTGCTGCGACATAGTGGACCAAAACACCCGTCAAACCCAGTGTTTTGGGTGTTTTGGGCTTGGCACGGCTTTCGCTTGAGGAGCCTACGAGCCAGTTTGGCTCGCATTACCCAACCAGGAGTCCCCTCATGAAAAAAACAGTACTCGCCCTTACCTTTGCCGCCCTTGCCGTCCCCGCGCTCGCGCAGGATAAAAAGGCGCCCGAGCCGGACTACACCTTTGGTGGAAATTTTGGCCTTACTTCGGACTACCGGTTCCGAGGCATCTCCCAGTCCAATACAAGCCCGGCGGTACAGGGTGGCCTAGACTTTACCCACAAGTCGGGCCTGTACCTCGGAAATTGGAATTCTAGTATTTCCCAATGGACCGCCCCGAATGGCGGTGGCACTGAGATGGATTTTTACGCTGGTCTAAAAAAAGAAATCGCTGGCGTAGGCTTTGACCTGGGCACTATCTATTACTACTACCCTGGCGCTCAATGGGGAACGGACTTGACTAAGCCAGCCGCCGCAACTGTCACCAAAAACTACTGGAACACCCATGAAGTGTATGTTGGCTTAGGCTATGGTCCCCTCAGCTTTAAAACATCCTACACGCTCTCCGATCGTTACTTCGGTATCGGTAAAGAAAATGATACGTCTCTCCAAACTGCTGCAGATTCCTCGTCAAAAGGGACTCTTTACTATGACCTAACCTTTGCTTACGAAATTGCGTCCAAGACAACGCTGAAGATTCATGCTGGCTTTCTTAATCTGAACAAAAAGGAGGCGGCACTAGATGTGATTAAAGACTACTCAGTTGGACTTGCCTACGATCTCGACGGGTGGCTCTTTGGTGTTTCTTACGTAACAACATCCGGATTATCTGCAGACGGAAAAGCATTTTTCACCACCACTGACGGGCGAAATAAAAAGCTTTACGAAGGAGTTGGTGTCGTATCTCTGACTAAAACCTTCTAAGCCTAACCAACTGAACCTCAGGGCGCAGCAGCGTATCGCGGCCCTGCATTGAACCAAGAGGACAACATGAAACTGATCACTGCCATCATCAAGCCCTTTAAGCTCGACGAGGTGCGGGAATCGCTCTCTGCCATTGGCGTGCAGGGCATCACCGTGACTGAAGTCAAAGGCTTTGGGCGACAGAAAGGCCACACCGAGCTCTACCGGGGCGCGGAATATGTGGTGGACTTTCTGCCCAAAGTGAAGGTCGAGGCGGCAGTCGCCGAAGACCTGTTAGACCGTGCCATCGAAGCCATTGAAAGTGCGGCACGCACCGGAAAGATCGGCGACGGAAAGATCTTCGTCTACGACCTGCAACAAGTCATTCGTATCCGTACCGGTGAAACCGGTAAAGACGCGTTGTGATGCTGAGCTGAACCTTTTTACACGAGGCTTTTATGAAAACTTTCTCTTCTACTCTTGCGAAAACCGCGGGTCCTGCACTCGCTGTTCTCGGTACGCTGGGCATGGCGTCACTCGCTTTTGCCGCCGATGCGCCGGCAGCAGCTGTACCACCCCCTCCCGTTCCCAACAAAGGGGATACGGCCTACATGATGTTGTCCACGGTCTTGGTGCTGTCGATGATCGTACCCGGCTTGGCATTGTTTTACGGCGGCCTGGTGCGCGCCAAGAACATGCTCTCCGTGCTGATGCAGGTGATGGTGGGTGCGTCACTGATTTTTGTGCTCTGGGCCATCTACGGTTACTCGCTCGCGTTTACCGGTGGCAGCCCCTACTTCGGCGGATTCGATAAGCTCTTTTTATCGGGCATCACCGCGGAATCCGTAGCCGCGACCTTTAGCCGTGGCGTGGTGATTCCGGAGCTGATGTTTGTGGCCTTCCAGGGCACGTTTGCCGCCATCACATGCGCGCTGATTGTCGGGTCTTTTGCTGAACGCATGAAGTTTTCCGCAGTGCTGCTCTTCCTGGTGATCTGGTTTACCTTCTCCTACATTCCGACCGCGCACATGGTCTGGTATTGGGACGGCCCCGACGCCATCAAGGTCGGGGATGCGAAATCACTGGAGGCCGTGATCGCTGCTGCAGGGGCGCTCTGGGCCAAGGGTGCGCTGGACTTTGCCGGTGGTACGGTGGTGCACATCAACGCGGGTGTCGCCGGTTTGGTGGCGGCCTATATGGTGGGCAAGCGCGTGGGTTACGGTAAAGAGCCGATGCCCCCGCACAATCTGACCTTAACCATGGTGGGTGCCGCCATGCTGTGGGTGGGCTGGTTTGGATTTAACGCCGGCTCGAACCTGGAAGCGACCGGAACCGCGGCACTCGCCGTGACCAACACCTTGTTCGCTACTGCAGCGGCCATCGTGGCCTGGACCGTGGGCGAGGCAATCTTCCGCGATAAGCCCTCCATGCTCGGTGCCGCATCGGGTGCCGTCGCTGGTCTTGTGGCGATCACCCCTGCCGCTGGTTTCGTGGGTCTGGTCGGTGCGCTAGTGATTGGTCTGGTGGCTGGTTTTGGATGCCTCTGGGGCGTGACCGGTCTGAAGAAGATGCTCAAGGCGGATGATTCCTTGGACGTGTTCGGTGTCCATGGCGTGGGTGGCATCATCGGTGCGATCCTGACCGGCGTGTTTGCAGCGCCATCCCTTGGTGGCACCGGTGTGTTTGACTACGTGGCCGATAAGGTCGGCGAGTATTCGATCGGTGGCCAGGTGGCCATTCAGGTCGAGGCAGTGCTGACCACGATCGTGCTCTCCGCGGTGGTCTCAGTGATCGCGCTCTTCATCGTGAAAATGGTGACCGGCCTGCGTGTGCCGGAAGACGAAGAGCGTGAGGGCTTAGACACCACCGCCCACGGTGAGAAGGCCTACTACATCTAAGGTCGATGCGAGGAGATGTGCCGTACGACATTTCCTCGCAACATTCCACACCGGATGTGCAACTTTTTTCTGAATTTGTAGTCTTCTTAGCGTTGTGTTTCTCCTTATCGATGTGTCTTTGAGCCCGCCGCATGGCGGGTTTTTTTTATTGCAGAGCCGCAACAGGGCGTTTGGCATGTAAGCACATGGTCATGTTGGGGGGATAAAATGCCCTCATATGGTGCCTCGAATACTCAATGCCGCCGATGGCGGTGCCCCGCTGCTGCATCTTGAGCAGCAGATCCTTAACGCCAGCTCTGACATCGAACACTGGTTCCGGTCGCAGTGGAAGAGCCACGTGCCGCCGTTTTACGCCTCGGTGGATCTGCGCAATGCCGGTTTTAAGCTCTCGGTGGTTGATACCAATCTGTTCCCGGGGGGCTTTAATAACCTGTCGTCCGACGTGCTGCCTCTCGCGGTTCAGGCCATGAGCGCGGCCGTCGAGCGGCGCTGCCCGGATGTCCGGCGGTTTTTACTGATTCCCGAAAACCACACCCGCAACACGTTTTACCTGTCCAATGTCGCACGGCTTGCAAGCCTATTGCAGCAATCTGGCCTGGAGGTGCGCATCGGCACCCTGATCCCGGAGATCACGGCCCCAACGCCGATCGATCTGCCGGATGGCCAGCGACTACTACTCGAACCCATCGAACGTAACGGTCAACGCGTGGGAGTACAAGGATTTGATCCCTGTGCCATTTTGCTCAATAACGATCTGTCGGCCGGCATTCCCGATGTTCTGAAAGGCATTGAGGGTCAGAAAATTATTCCCCCCCTGCATGCCGGATGGTCAGTTCGGCGCAAATCCCAACACTTTGCCGCCTATTCCAAAGTAGTGGCCTCGTTTGCCGAGCGGCTTCAGATCGATCCTTGGGTGCTCGATCCTTTTTTTGCCACGTGCTCGCAGGTGGACTTTCATGCGCGAGAAGGGGAATCCTGCCTGGCCGATAACGTGTCCAATATGCTGGCCCGAATCCGCACGAAATACAAAGAACTCGGCATTACCCAAACCCCTTTTGTGGTGGTCAAGGCCGATGCGGGTACCTATGGCATGGGCGTGATGACGGTCAAAGATGCCAGCGAGGTGGTGAATCTCAACCGCAAGCAGCGCAATAAAATGGCCGTGGTCAAAGAAGGTTTGCAGGTCAGTGATGTACTGATCCAGGAAGGGGTGCATACCCTGGAAGAAGTCGATGGTGCCGTGGCAGAGCCTGTGGTCTATATGGTCGATCGCTATGTGGTGGGTGGGTTTTATCGGGTGCATGCCGAACGTGGGCCGGACGAAAATCTCAATGCACCGGGTATGAAGTTTGCGCCACTGCCCTTTGATGAAAGCTGCATGCAGCCGGAGTTCACCGACCATCCGGATGCAGCGCCCAATCGCTTTTATGTGTATGGCGTGATCTCACGATTGGCGTTACTGGCCGCCTCGCTTGAACTCGAACAGGGCGTTGCATGAGCACACGGGCGCTCTTTATCTGCGATCCTTTAGCAGGATTTAAGGCCTATAAAGACAGCACCTTTGACATGATGCGGGAGTGCCAGCGCCGTGGCGTGGAAGTGCACACCGCCGAGATCACGGAACTGCAGGCCACTGCGCAAAACGGGCAATCGTCGCTTTCCGTATTTGCCCATCACATTCGGATCGACGATCCCCAGGCGGCCGTGTGGTGGATGGAAGAGGACGCCAAATGGCGCCCGGCCCGGGATTTTGATGTGGTGGTGATGCGCAAGGACCCGCCGTTTGATCAGGCCTATTTTGTTGCGACACAATTATTGGAAATTGCCGAGCGTGAAGGGGTGCGCGTGGTCAATTCGCCGCAGGCCCTGCGCCATCACGGTGAAAAAATGTCGGCGCTCGAATTTCCGCAGTTCACCCCCGAAACCTTAGTGACCAATGATCTGGCCTCGCTTAAGGGGTTTGCGGCACGACTGGAAAAAATTGTGATTAAACCGCTCGATGCCATGGGCGGAGCGGGGGTGTTTGTCTTGGCCGCCCACGATCCCAATCTACCCTCGGCCCTTGAGGTCTTAACGGACAACGGGCTGCGCCCCATCGTGGCCCAGCGTTATCTGCCCGAGATTGCCAAGGGCGATAAGCGCATTCTGGTCATCAATGGCGAACCGGTTGGCATGGCCTTGGCCCGCATTCCTGCGCAGGGCCAGTCCCGGGGTAATCTGGCCGCTGGGGGTACCGGCATCGTAGTGCCACTTTCCGCCCGGGATCTGGACATAGCGCGCACCGTGGGCGCAGCGCTCGCCCCTCGGGGCCTGATGCTTCTGGGCCTGGATGTCATCGGCGACTGTCTTACCGAAATCAATGTGACCAGCCCAACGGGCTTTCAGGAGATCACTGCCCAGTCCGGCATTGGCGTGGCATCGCTCTTTATCGATGCTATCTTTAGCCAATGACCTTACTTGTTTTAGTGTGTCACGCCCCACTGGGTCAGGCGCTGCATGCGGTGGCCTGCCATGCCTTTGGCCGCTACATCGCCGATGTGGTGGTGGCCGATATTGCGGCGAACTCGTCGCTGGATGAGGCAACGGCCACGATCGAAAAAATATGGCGACACGAAGGCAGCCCCACCGAGGTGCTGTTGCTGGCGGATCTGTTGGGGGCAACCCCGTCTAACGCCGCTTCGGCCTGGTTGTCTCTGCACAAGGATATCCATGCCCATGGCCTGACCGGCGTCAGCGTGCCCATGCTGCTGAAGGCACTGACTTATCGTGAGCTTCCCGCGGCCGAGTTGGCACAAAAACTCGCCGACTGCATCGCGCCCACCTGCGCCTACATTACCGCCGCCGGATAGATCGCCATGCCCAAACAGACCGTTCCTGTGATCAACGCATTGGGCCTGCATTTACGGGCGTCGTCTAAGTTAAGCCAGCTGGCGACACGATTTCCCTGTGAGGTCTGGCTCTCGCGGAATAACAAACGGGTCAACGCCAAAAGTGTTCTGGGTGTGACCATGCTGGCCGCGGGCAAAGGTACGGAAGTGGACATTGAAACCATCGGTGAGCAGGAGCAAGAAGCGCTTGATGCCTTGGTCGGACTCTTTGCGTCAAAGTTTGGCGAGGAGAACTGAGAATGGCGTTTTCCGTTTCCGGTATCTCGGTGGGTCGCGGAATTGCGATAGGACGGGCCTGGGTATTAGCACCCGCCTCCTTGGATGTGCCGCGACGGGATGTTGCAGCGGAAGAAGGCCATCAGGAGGTCGAGCGTCTGTACACCGCCGTGCGCAACGTCGATGAGGAGTTTGAGCGCATGCGCCGCGACCTGGGCCAAGAAGTGGCCGCCGAGTTGCGCGCGTTTTTAGATCTGCAGGCCATCGTGCTGCATGATCCCTTACTGATTGAAGCCACACGTGATCGCATTCTGTCCGAACACTGCAATGCTGAGTGGGCCTTGGTGCAGCAGTACGAAACCGTTGCGGAGCAATTTGACAGCATCGAAGATGAATATCTGCGTGAGCGTCGGGCCGATGTGCGTCAGATCGTTGAACGAATTCTGAAAGCCATGCGCCATCCCGATGGCGGACACCGGATTGCGCTGCCCACCGAACAGCACCAGCAGGATGGACATGCGCAATTGCCGTGGATTCTGGTGGCCCATGACATTGCACCGGCCGACATGCTGTTATTGAAAGAACATTCGTTTGCCGGATTTGCCACCGACACGGGAAGCCCCACGTCGCACACCGCCATCCTGGCGCGCAGTCTGGGCCTGCCGGCCGTTGTCGGTCTTCAAACCCTGCATCGTCTGGTCAAACAGGGGGAGCCCATCATCGTGGATGCCGAGGCCGGCGTGGTGTTGGGAAGTATTGATGCGCCTATTCGCAGTATTTACGAAGTACGCCAGGCCGAACAGGCCGTCGCCCGCAGTCGCCTGGTGCGTTTAAAAAATGTCGCCGCACAAACCTTAGATGGTGAATCCGTGCGACTGTTGGCCAACCTGGATCTGCCCAGCGATGCCGCGACCGCCATTGATGTGGGATGCCAGGGCGTGGGGCTATTTCGCAGCGAATTTCTGTACATGAACCGTCATGACCCTCCGTCCGAAGACGAGCAGTTCGATGCCTACCGGCGTGTCGTAGTGGCCATGAAAGGCCGGCCGGTCACCATCCGGACACTGGACTCCGGCGCCGATAAGGATGTGCCCAGTGTGTCGGCACACCGGGATGCACCATCGAACCCGGCCCTGGCGCTGCGCGCGATTCGTTTATGCCTGGCCGAACCTGAACTGTTTTTAACCCAGCTGCGTGCGATTTTGCGTGCATCGGCCCATGGGCCGATCAAGCTGCTGGTGCCCTTGGTCAGTGGTCCGCAGGAAATGGTCGCCGCACGCAAGTTAATTGCAACGGCCATGAATCAGTTATCCGATCGGCAACAAAAGTTTGACGCCAAGATTCCCATCGGTGCCATGATCGAAGTGCCCGCAGCGGCCTTGGCCATCGATGGATTGCTGCCAGTGGTGGATTTCGCATCGTTGGGCACCAATGATCTGATTCAATACACGCTGGCCATCGATCGGGCCGATGGGGATGTGGCGCATTTATACAATCCCCTGCATCCGGCGGTCTTGCGGCTGATTCGAGATGTCATTAAGGCCTGCCTCAAGCAGGATGTGCCGGTATCGGTCTGTGGCGAGATGGCCGGTGATCCTGACTTAACCCGCCTGCTCTTGGGACTTGGCCTGCGGGAGTTCTCAATGCATCCGGCCCAGGTGTTATTGGTTAAGCAGGAAGTCTTGCGCGCCAAGGCCAGCGAGTGCTCCAAACAGTCTTCCCGAATCCTGAAGCACGGGGATCCCGGAAAACTGTCGGCCCTGCTGGCCAAGTGGAATCAAGAGCGCGACCACATTTCCGGGTGAATCCAGCCGTCGCGCAGGGCCACCAGGGTGGCCTGAGTGCGGTTGTGCACGCGCATGGCACGAAAGATGGCACCGATATGCACCTTTACCGTTCCCTCGGACATGCGTAGCTCCTCACAGATCAGCTTGGTGGGCTTGCCCTCGGCTAAGCAATAAAGCACCTGACGCTGTCGGGGCGTGATCGCCTGGGTGGGATCGGCCTGCATCACGTCGAGTTTGCGCGCGACGGGCGCAGCCCCGAGCAACGAAGTGGGCGGTGTCACAGGGGTTGGGCTTGCCGACTGGCGTGGTTGTATGCGTTTAGCGCTGGCCGCCGATAGCGGTGCTTTGGATAGGGGCGATGAAGACGACAACACGGGGACTACTCCTTTTCTGGTGGGCCGCCCTATGACCGTCATAGGACTTAGCGAATTGGAGTATTGCCCTTGAAGTGCCGCCACACTGTAAACAATTGTGACAAATGCGCCAGGTCAGACCGTGTGAATCGGGCAAAGTGTGACAAATTGTTACAGTCGTGCAGCACAGCAGATAAAATGCCGCATGCCCACGAATTCCCCGGCCCACCCATCTGTTGGTCCGGTATCGCCACAATCTGCCCGTTTCACCGATCCGCTGCCCCTGAAAAGCAGCCAATCGTTTGCACCCTATGAGCTCGTCTATGAGACCTATGGTGACCTGAACGCGGCCCGGGATAACGCGGTACTGATCTGTCACGCACTCAACGCATCCCACCATGTGGCCGGCTATCCGCAAGACGATCCCGGCAATATCGGTTGGTGGGACAACATGGTGGGGCCTGGTAAACCCGTTGATACCAATCGGTTCTATGTCATTGGGGTGAACAATCTGGGATCCTGTTTCGGATCCACCGGACCGGCCACCATCAATCCGGCCACGGGCAAGCCTTATGGCGCCAGTTTCCCGGTGATCACGGTGGAAGACTGGGTCAATGCCCAGGCACGGCTTGCCGATCGTCTTGGCATACAACAATTCGCCGCGGTGATGGGCGGCAGCCTCGGCGGCATGCAGGCCCTGCAGTGGGCCATCGCCTATCCCGATCGAATTCGACATGCGGTGGTGATTGCCTCGACACCAAGACTCTCTGCACAAAACATTGCGTTTAACGATGTGGCCCGTCGGGCCATCGTGAACGATCCTGATTTCCATGGCGGAAATTACTACGCCATGAACACAGTGCCGCGTCTGGGTCTGTCCGTCGCCCGCATGATCGGCCATATCACCTACCTCTCCGATGACGATATGGCAGAGAAGTTTGGCCGCCAACTCCGTGGCGGTGAACACTACCGCTTTGGTTTTGATGTCGAGTTTGAAATTGAGTCTTACCTGCGCTATCAGGGCGAAAAGTTCTCGACTTACTTTGACGCCAATACCTATTTGTTGATCACGCGCGCCCTGGATTATTTTGATCCCGCCAAAGACTGCCAAGGCGATCTCGCCGCCGCATTGTCATCGATCAGGGCTCAAAGTCTGTTGATTTCGTTCAGCACGGATTGGCGTTTCCCTCCCGAGCGGTCCCGGGAAATTGTTGAGGCGTTGCTGGCCCAGAAAAAGTCCGTCACCTATGCCGAGATCGACGCCCCGCACGGCCACGATGCCTTTCTAATGGACGATCCGCGCTATCACCATCTGGTGGCTGCCTATTTTGATGGCATCGCACAGGAGTGCGCGAAATGACCGCGGCCACGTCAGTCTTGCGGGCCGACCTGGCGCAGATCGCCCAATGGATACCGGCACGATCCCGAGTATTGGATCTGGGCTGTGGTGACGGAACACTTCTCCACTGGTTGGCCACCCATCAAGGATGCACCGGGGTGGGCGTGGAGATCGCAGATGAAAATGTGTTGGCCTGTGTGGCACGTGGTGTGCCGGTGGTGCAGGCCGACATTGATCGCGGACTATCCATGTTTGCACGGGGAAAGTTCGACGTGGTGGTGCTGTCCCAGGCCCTGCAGGCGACCCAGGAAACCGAGCGGGTACTGGGTGAGATCGGTGCCATTGGCCACGAATGCATTGTGAGCATCCCGAACTTTGGGCACTGGACCACGATTGCCTCGCTGCTGCGCGGCTTTATGCCGGTGAACAAACGCCTGCCGTATGCCTGGTATGACACTCCTAACCGCCACTTCGCGACGGTCAAGGACTTTGAATCGTTTCTGGATGCGCAGGGATTTCGGATTATGGAGCGTGCCTACCTGGAAGACGACCAACGCGTGCAGTGGCTGTGTAATCTGCGTGCGACCCTGGCGGTTTATCGTTTTCGTCAGAAATAACACCCGCTGTTCCTGAGATAATCTTCCTACCATAAGAAATAAGGGAGTACGTTTCATGAGCATTAAAACGGTAGGCATTATTGGTGCCGGCACCATGGGCAACGGTATTGCCCAGGCCTTCGCGGCCAAGGGCTTTGATGTGATCATGCAAGACATTGCGGACACCGCCCTTCAGAAGGGATTGGCTACCATCACCGGATCGTTGGATCGTCAGATTAAAAAGGGCACGCTCACCGAGGACGCCAAGCAGGCCGCCCTCAAACATATCTGCACCACCACCCATGTCAGTGATCTGGCCAAGGCCGATATCGTGATCGAAGCGGCCACCGAAAATGAATCGGTAAAAATTAGGATTCTTCAGGGCGTGGAAGCAGTGCTGCGGCCCGAAACCATCATCGCCACCAACACCTCATCACTCTCGATCACTAAGCTTGCCGCGGCCACAAAGCGTCCGGCTCAGATGGTAGGCATGCATTTTTTCAATCCTGTGCCGATGATGGCCCTGGTGGAGATTATTCGTGGCCTTCAGACATCGGACAGCACCGTGCAGGCGG
>JACCDK010430119.1_pt1 | contig 111799 bp, 105 predicted proteins | sample 7445871 | NCBI WGS metagenome assembly JACCDK01 (sample SAMN15323436, study PRJNA562643) | freshwater metagenome | isolation source: river surface water | place: USA:Blue River Watershed | collected 2017-08-15 | reverse complement strand
ATGCTGAGAATCAGTATCAAGCTTTAGCAGGTGCAGAAGCTTTGATTATTGCGACAGAGTGGAGTGAGTTTAGAACACCTGATTTTGAGCGCATGGAAAAAGAGATCAAACACAAAATCATCTTTGATGGCAGAAATTTATTTGATGTGTACAAGATGAGAGAACTAGGTTTTGATTATAAAAGTATTGGGAGATTAGATATTAAATAAATAACAATATGGCAACACAATTTGGCTTCTTATCAAAAATTAATTTCTTACAGAATTGGTTATCATTTGCAATAGCAAAAACAAACCCAGCAATTATTCATAATATAGAAAAGTATAATGTGCTTAAAAAAGTTTTTTATTTATCTTCTATTGAAGCAATCGAAGGAGACTATTTAGAGTTCGGGGTTTATACTGGAAGCTCTTTTTGTCACTCAATGAGGTGTTGCAAAAACTATAAAAATCTAAACACTGAAATAATTAAAACAAATTTTTTTGGGTTTGATTCATTTGAGGGATTTGGAGAAATAGCTAATGAAGAAAAACATTCATTTTATACGGATGCAAACTTTGCCACAAGTTATTCCAGGGTGTACAATAGAGTTAAAAGGGCAGCAGGCGGATTAAAATTCAAATTAATACAAGGTTATTTTAGTGAAACTCTTAGAGAAGGACCAGAAAGTATGGGAATTAAGAAGTCAAGAATAATTTTTATAGACAGCGACACATATTCAAGTGCTAAAGATGCTTTAAATTTTTGCAATAATTTAATTCAAGAAGGCACCTATATAATTCTAGATGATTATTTCTCATATAAAGCAAGTTTCGAAATGGGAGTTGCCAGAGCATTCAAGGAATTTATACAAATCAACAATGTTGAAATAAGAGAAGTTTTCACATATGGAATGGGAGGTAAAGTTTTTGTAATTTCAAAAATAAATCATCAAAACTAGTTTTATTAATTATAAATTTTAAATATAAATGGATAAAATTAAATTATTATTTTATAGATATAGATTTTTGTTATTATATACATTATTTGGGTTTATCTCCTTAGTAGTTGAATTTATTTTTGTCAAATTTTTATTGTTTTATAAATTAAGCTACACATCATCAGCACTATGTGCATTTATTATTGGTTTAATAACAGCATTTTTTCTAAATGTTAGATTTAATTTTCATATTACAAAAGCAAAAAGGAAAAAAGCGCTTTTGTATTTTTCAATAATTTCTCTATCATCTTTTTTGTTACAATTGATTTTAAGAAAAAAACTAGAACAATATGGATTTGAGATGGATTTGTCAAGATTTATCTTTGCTGGGACATTTTTTATTTTTTCATATTTTTTACACTTGAAAATCACATTTAAAGAGTTCAAAAAAGTTGGCGTAGCAATTTATGCTGATGGCGTAGAGGATATTGCAAAAATCTATAATAAAATTTCAAACATCTCTGATTTTATTCATTTAGATATTGTTGATAAGACATACAATCCCAACTGCAAAGATGTAAAAGCTTATCGTTCAGAAGTTGTAAGAGCTTATTGGCAAAATAAAAAAATTGAAGTTCACATAATGTCAAGATATCCATCAACTTGGCTTGATGATTTATATCAATTCGTGGATATAATCTATGTTCACCCAACTATGAACGAAAATTTGAATGATATTGTTGATAGAATCAATATTAGTGGAGTAAAAGCAGGCATAGCGCTGAGTATATATGAATCAATAGACATCATTGATTATTACATTGAAAATAAAAAAATAAAACATGTTTTATTATTAACTATACCAGAGCCAGGATTTTCTGGCCAAAAATTTGATTCGGCTGCATTACAAATACTTGAAAAACTCAATAATCACAAATACCGTTCTGAATTTGAAATTTGTGTTGATGGTGGAGTTAACGATACTACAGTTAAATTTTTAAATGTAGAGTCGGTTGTTTCTGGCTCATATATTTTAGGGGCTCCAAATCCTATTAAAAATATTATGCATTTACAAACATCAGGAGAATATGCACAATATTAACCTTTTAAAAACGCAGATCAAGAACGTTATTGTAAATAAACTTTCGCCTATAGAAGGCTTAATCTCGATAACTTTTGTAGGCTCATTTGAAACATCTAATGATATTGCACTTATAAGTGACATTGATATAATTGTTATAGTCGATGAACTTACTGAGATAAAGTTTAGTAAAATTGAAAATGCTGCTAGCTCAATTAAAGGGATAGATATTGGCTTAGAAGACTATAAAACTAAGCTTAATATGACTTTTGGCCCTTTAAAGTTTAACGATGATAAAGTTGTTGTTTTTCATATCATGGTTTATGACATTCTTGGTCATCGTAAACATGTTTTGGAAAGTCCATTTACATGCCTTGACTGGGAATTTTTCCAAGCTATATTTGGTAAAAATTTATCTGATATATACCCTGCCACAGGTGTTCAATTAAATGACTTGGTGGGTTCAAGGAGAGGATTGGATTCTTATTTAGACGATTTAAAAAAACAAGTAATAACCTATAGAGAATACGATTTTTCAACAACTCCATATTCTGAAAAAAAACAAACCTTTCAAATCGATGATAGACATCAAAAAGAATATGCATATCATGTATTAAAATTTTTACAATTAAACTTAATAAAAATTTTATTTCAAGTTAATAAAAGATACACTATTTCTGAATTAACTGAAATTTTTGGATCATTGAATCCTTCATTTAATAAGCACTCTAATTTTTTAATTGAACTACACAATTGGAAATACGAAAATGCGAACGAACCAGATAAAATCTTTAGTAGGCTCGAGGATTTCATAAAAGATCTTACAACTTGGATGAATAATTTAAATCTATCTAAACTTTGTTTTTTTAGACATGGTAAGACAGAATTGAATGATGGTAGTTTTCTTGGAGTTGGACGAAATCCTTCTATAATTAGGTCAATTGAAACGGTTTGTGATGAATATTTTGATGAGATATATACTGGAACATTACAAAGAACAGTAGAGACGGGTAAGTTATTTAGAGGCGATGAAATTTATCAAAATGAATTGTTAAACGAGATCGATTATGGTTTAGCTGAGGGATTAACATTAAAAGAGCTAAATGAAAAATTCCCAGAACTAGTTCAATCTTGGCAAAAAAATGAAGATCCCCAATTTCCTGAAGGAGAAAGTCAATTAGATGTGAGTAATAGGCTCGGTATTTTTATAAATCAAGGCTTTCCAAAAAATAAAACAGCCATAGTAACACATAATGTTGTTTTGAGGGCATTATTAGGAAAAGTATATAACCAACCTATTTATAATTGGCATAAGATGAATCCAGGTCATCTTGAAAAACATGACTTCTTTTTATTTAAAAATATATTAATTCCAAATTTTTCAAAAGAAAAACAACAGAAGTACAAAGATGAACTGGTTGGTTATAAAGGGCCTACTGCCAAATACGGCATATTTTGGATTCCCAATGAAGAGCTGGGTCAATATATAGAATCTTTGAAAAATAGATTCCGAAAAATTGAGCCCGACTCTTTTTTTTTAAATCACCCTCCCCATGCTACAATCTTTTTATTTAATGCACATGAGCAAGATCAATTTCAAATTATATCAAGAATTAAAAATATTAAAATTGATTTTTTAGTGGATACATGGAAAATATTTGAGAATGATTTGGTAACAGGAGGAGATACATTATCAATAGCTTTGGCAACAAATTCTTTGGTTTTTGATTTTCAATGTGACTTAGCAGAGTCTCTTTTAAATTTCATCAAACAACCTATTTTTTACAATAATAATTGGGAAGGGAAATATAAAGAATCATACAATCGTTACGGATTTCCTTTTGTAGGAAGTCATTGGGTTCCACACTTAACAATAGCCTCAGTTAAAAAAGAAGGCAAGAAATTAATTAACGAGATAAAAAAAACAAAAATTAATTTAAATCAGATAGAAAGTAGTGGAAGCTTAGCATTGTTTAAAATAGTAGGCGATAGTCATCAACTTATTCATACCTGGCAATAAAGCATAAATGAAAATTAACCTAGTTCCAATGGCTGGAGAGGGCCAAAGATATAAAGATGTAGGATTTGTAATTCCTAAACCATTTATCGATGTAGATGGAATACCAATGGTGATTCGTGCTTGCAAAGCATTACCCGCTGCTGACAAAAATATTTTTGTATGCAGAAATCATCATATACAAGAATATCCAATTAAAGATATATTGGAAAAGTATTTGAATAATGTTGTAATCGTAACGATTGATGAGTTAACTGAGGGGCAAGCAATTACATGTTTAGCTGCAAGAGATCATATTCCAGACAATGCTATTTTAAACATTGGGGCTTCCGATAATGACATGGTATATGATCAGAGTATTATAGAGGAAATGTTTCAAAATCCAGAATTAGATGGTTGGATCTGGACTTTTAGAAATAATCCGGCAGTTCTTCAAAACCCTAAAATGTATGGTTGGGTAGAAACTGAACCCGAATCAACTAAAGCTGTTCATATTAGCTGTAAAATTCCAATAAGCAAAAATCCTATGAGCGATCATGCAATAATTGGAGCATTTACCTTTAAAAAAGCAAAGTCTTTTTTTGATTCTGTAGATGAAATGGTTAAATCAAATTATAGAATAAATAATGAATTTTATGTTGATGTTGCAAGTGATTTTGCAATAAAATCTGGTCTTAACATTCATGTTCATGAAGTAGATCAATATATATGTTGGGGCACTCCTCAAGATTATCAAGAATATCAATATTGGCTTGCATATTTTAAAAAAAGACATCAATTTGATTAATTTATCGATAGTAATTCCTTGTTATAATGAGTCTAGGTCTTTGCCAAGACTACTTTTGGCTTGCTTAAATGCTTGCAAGGGAAGAAATGATATCCAATTTATTTTCGTCAATAATGGATCTCAAGACGAAACACAAATTGTCCTAGATCAATTATTAAGTCAAGAAAATTATACTTTTGGGAAATCTGTACATGTGCCGATAAACAAAGGTTACGGATTTGGTATTTTACAAGGATTAGCAGTCGCTGAAGGAAGAATTTTATCTTGGACCCATGCGGATTTACAAACTGATCCTAAAGATGTAGTTCTTGCCTATGAATTATATAAAGTTGAATTAGATTCAAATCATTGTATTGTAAAAGGCGAAAGAAAGGGTAGAAATCTTTTCGATAATATCTTTACTGGTGGCATGTCATTTATTTCTTCATTGTTTTTAAATCAAAAATTATGGGATATTAATGCTCAGCCTAAAATTTTTCATCGGGACTTCATGCGTCATCTTAAAAAAGCACCATATGACTTCTCCTTAGATTTATATGTACTTTTTGTTGCCAACAGAATTAAAATTTCTATTAAATCGTTTCCTGTATTTTTTTCTAATAGAGAATTTGGAGAAGCAAAAGGAGGTGGGACATTAAAAGGGAAATTTAAATTGATTAAACGAACAATAGGGTATATAATTGAATTAAGGAATGATATCATTAAAGGCAATCGTTAATGGAAATTGTTGCACATAGAATTAACTTAATAAATGAATTATTGGAAGTACCTGTTAAATATGGGTGCGAAATAGATATTCGATCGCAGGATAGTAAATTGATTTTAAATCACGAACCTTATCTTTCGGGAGATAGTTTAGTTGATTATTTAGATAATTATAAACATGGTTTACTAGTTTTAAACATAAAAGAGTCAGGGATTGAGAATGACGTCTTGCAATTAGTAAGAGAAAGGAATATATCTTCTTTTTTTTTATTGGATGTTGAGTTTCCTTATTTATATAGAGCAAGCCGTTTGGGAGAACGTGCAATAGCGGTTAGATTTTCCGAAGATGAGCCAATTGAATTAGTTCATAATTACAAGAGGTTAGTTGATTGGGTGTGGGTCGATACAAATACCAAACTACCAATAAATCCTAATAATACCCATGCATTGTCATCTATGCAAACTTGTCTAGTTTGTCCGGAAAGATGGGGTAGACCATATGATATCCTTCCATATCGTCAAAAAATGAAATTATTAGGCTTTAATCCAAATGCAGTAATGACAAATTTAAAATATACTAACTTATGGGAACAAGAAATTTAGACCAATTAAAGCAGGAAGCCTTTGAAGTAAATATGGGAATTGTAAAAGAAAAACTAGTTGTATTAACTTGGGGAAATGCATCTTCCTTTGATCGTGCAAATGGAATATTTGCAATTAAGCCAAGCGGTGTATCTTATACATTGTTAAAATGGCAGGACATGGTCCTAGTTGATTTAGATGGAAATGTTATTGAATCAAAATTTAAACCAAGTTCAGATACATTAACTCATTTAGAAATTTATAAAGGGTTTAGTTCAGTTTGCGGGATAGTTCATACACATTCTCCTTGGGCCACTATTTGGGCTCAAGCATGTCAATCTATACCCGTTTTAGGTACTACGCATTCGGATCATTTCAATGGAGATGTGCCATGTCTTCCTTATTTAAAAATGGACAAAGTTCAAAATGCATATGAAAAGGAGACCGGAATTCAAATTGTTGATTTTTTTAACAATAGACAATTAGAGCCAATACACATGCCAGGATGTTTATTATCTGGACATGCTTCATTTACTTGGGGAGAAACATCAAATAAGGCATTTGAAAATGCGGTTGCTTTAGAGGCTTGCGCTAAAATGGCCTATCATTCTTTAAATTTAAATTCCAAAATTGAATTTCCAGATTACATTTTAGAAAAACATTATTCAAGAAAACATGGAGCAAATGCATATTATGGACAAAATGTTATAAATAAATGAAAATGAATTATTTTTTTATATCGGTGAATTATAAAACATCTGATTTAATTAAACAATGGGCTGAGAGTATTTATAAATTTAGACCTGATGCCAAACTAATTATTGTAGATAACTTTTCGACACATGAAGAGAGAAATAAAGTATTTAATTTATCTAAAGAAATTATATTTCATGTAATTGAATCGGAAAATGAAGGCTATAGTTCAGGATTAAATAAAGGATTAAAAACAATAATTCCTGATTTGAAAAATTCAATTATATTCTGTTGTAACCTAGATATTGAATTTTTAAATATCCCTAATTATTTTGAATCAGGCCCTTTTGTATATATACCAAAGATTATTGAATCTAATAGAAAAAATAGAAATCCTTTTTTGACAAGATTTCAAAAATATTTAATACCAATTTACAAAACTGCAGCTACCAGAAAGTCTAGTAATATATATTTAATTGCAATCATTTTAAATAAAATAGCAGGATTCTTTAAATCTAAAATATGGGCAATTCATGGTTCCCTTTTTTGCTTCAATTCATTTTTATTAGAAAATAAAAATGTATTTCCATTTAATAGCGAAAGTTTTTTGTATGCTGAGGAGTACGAATTTGCAAGTTTCGTAGAAAAAAATAATGGAAAATTTATTTCATCAGAATTAATTGCATTTCATCATTCGCATACAGCAACTTCAGAAATCATAAGCAATACAAAAGGATTTATGAAATATTGGGCACCATCTTTTTTAAATTTTATAAATAAACAAGTAAAATAGAATGTTAGTATTTATAATTTCTTTATTTATTGCACTTTCTTTGTTAACTGAAACTGTTGGAGTTTTTTTCAGGCTTATTGGATCAATAAATAATCAGCCAACATTGGGCTATTCTATACACGTTAGAATTGCTACTCTTGGAAGATTTTTTACATTTTTTAGTGCACCAGCCTTGGGTTTCATAGTAGATACAGGTAATGCTACTGATAAAATTGCACTAATTGGAGTTTTTACATATCTATTTGTTTTTATAGCTGGATTTTGGTTTTTAGCAAAAGGAGAACCCGTAATAAATTATGGGTATTTGAAATTTTCAAAAAACAACTTTTTTCAAAAAATTAATTGGAATAAAATAAACTATAAATTTAAAGTAAATAATAAATATTTTTTTTATATATCAGCCATTTCTTTTCTTACAACATCGATTGGAGTATTAATCGTAAATTATTTTGCGACAATTTTTATAGGTTTTAAAGCTACAATTATTCAAACTTCAGCATTTGTAACTGCATTAGGAACTTTGATGCATGTTTTCATAATTGATCCAAAACTAGCGAAATCTGGTGATCAAAATCCGGATCAATTATATAGCCTAATAAATGACTTTATTAATGCAAGGATAATTCAATCATTTCTCTTAACATTAATTTTCCTCTTTTTATATTTACTAAAATAATTAGCGCATTTTTAAAATTGCATTAATAAAAATGATAAAAAATTTCATAAATAAAATTAAATTTATAACTAAAGAATTTCCATTAGCAATAGTTCTATTTCTTTTATTAACTTATTTAAGCTTAATACCGCCAGTATGGGGGTATGACGAGTTAGCTAGCGTAATTTCACATTTAGAGTTAAATGATTCAAGATTTATTAAAATTTATGAAGAATATTTAAATCAGATTGGAATAACAGGCGCCTTTGCGGCAGTAATTACAAAATTCATATTGCCAATAATTGTAATACCAATTAGGTGGACATATGCACTAGGATTAAGTCCAATTTATTCAATAGCAAGATTTACATCTATAGATTGGACAATCTTAAGGATAATTTTTCTCTTTTTTCATATTATTTTTGCAATTATTGGATATTGTTTAATAATCAAAACTTTAAGATTTGAACTAAAAAATAAGACAGCAGAATTGTTTTTTACTTCTTTACTACTGTTTTCCTTTCCATTTATCTATTGGACACTTACTCTTTCTTCATATTCTTACCATTTATTTTGTTTTGGTTTAATAATTTATTATGAACAATTTGATATTGAACCCGAAAGTAAAATAATTACTAAAAAATCTTTAGCAAGGTCTATTGTGATGTTTTTTAATTATCAATACTTATTTATAGTAATAGCATTAATATTTCTAGATTTGGTTAGACTTAGAAAAAAAATAATTAAAGAAAAAATATATTTGAATTGGTTTTTGCCATTAATAGTTTTTTCTGGGACATTGATATTAATTATTACACGTGCTAAACTATTCTCTAAACACACAAATCCAGCTCAATCTGTTATAAATAGTATAGATACTAATTCGTATAACATTTTGGAAAATTTAAGTTCTTTTAATTCAGTTATCAAATTTTTTTCGTCAAGGATTTATGATATTGGTAATTATTTTTTCAATTTTAATAGCTATCATGAATTATTGAATCCAAAATATTCATATTTAAATTTAATATCTTCAATATTGATTTTCGCTTCAATTATATTAATTTTAATAAAGTTATTTAATTCGAAATCAAAATTTTTAAATACACTCTTTGCTTTCTTTATTACAAGTATATGTTTCTATTTAATTAATTTATATCCATTTATGCCATCTAGGCACTCTCTAGTTTTATTCTTACCTTTTATAATTATTCTAACAATTCTATTTTCAAAAGTTGAAAATAGAAAGTTTAAATCCGCCTTTTCTTTTACATTATTATTTATTTCAATCATACTATTATTTTATAAATATAGTATTACTAGCCCTGCTTTAAACAAAATCTTACTAATCAAAACATTAAAATCATACAAGGTTAATAGATTAATTCTAAAACCTTGCGAAGAAGAACCGTTGTTTTACAGCAAGGAATTAATGATTTATAAGCCACTTTATCAATGCGGCCCAATGATTATAGAAAAAATTAACGTAGTTGAGCCAATGAATGTCGCAATTTATTCAAAGAATAAAATTACTCACAATACTGCAATTTCAATCATTCAACCTTTTTTGTCTAAAAATTTAAGCCACGAACATTTTAAATTTATTAATCAAGTAAATCAAATTAAATCTATTTTAAATAGTTCAAATACAGTTGACAGTGTAACACATACAATTACAATAATAAAAATTATTTAAATTGTGATAAAATTTATAAAAATATGGATTTTTCTAATTTATATTATACCTTTTACACTTGCACTAAAAATCGAATTTTTATTTAATTATATACTTGTTCTTATTACCTTAATTTCTTTTTACATTGGATCAAGCATTTTACCAGCCAAAAAGTCTTTTCCTATTAATTATAATCAATGGTTACAGCCTTCACTTTTCCAATTATTCTTTTTATTCTTTTGTTTTGTTGTATTTAGATATACAACTGTTTTTGACGTTTTTACACACTTATTTGTTGGAGATTATTTACAATGGTCATTAAGTAATGCTATTTCAAGATATAAAGGTAATGAAGAAGATCAATCATTCCTATATCAATTAGGCACTATCTCTATGTTTACATATTCAATATTGTTAGGAAGCATTTATTTTAAAAACGCTAAATATTTAATTATTTCATATCTGGGATTAGCTTTTATATTATTAATTGAATCAAGCACCCTAGGAAGAGCAGGAACATTAATTTGTATAATCGCAATTATTTCTGAACTAGTAATTAGAAAAAATCATCTTTTACAAAAGATGTCAATCAAGAAGATTTTTAAAATATTATCTTCAATTATACTATTATTTTTAATAATATTTCTTTATTCTGCATATAATAGATTAGATGCCAATGATGATGGTAAAGAAATTATTCTACAGAAATTTGGAGAATATATTATTGGTCCATACCAAGCCTTTTTTATATGGTTACAAAATCCAAATTCACAAAATATTCCTACATTACCTCTATATAATCTTTTCACTTCTTTTTACAAGATATTAGGAATAAAAGTTGAACAAGGTTTTTATCCATTAGTTAATACAGATTTCGGAGAAACTAATATTTATACAGTTCTTCGTTCGTTTTATTCTGATTTAGGTTGGTTCTTATCTTCATTATTATTTTTATTTTTTGGGATATTTATGAAATATAAAACTTACAATCAAATGAATATTAATGAATATTTTATTATAAAAATATTCATTAATATCTTGATCTTTACTGTTTTATCTCCCTTTTATTTCACAACATTTTTTGCGGCTTCTTTGTTGTCTATATTTATGCTTTTAATCCAGAAGTTAAATTTTTTCAAAATAAACAATTAAAATATACTAAATGAATGTTACATATTTGAATGGTATTAAAGTTGACAATAGAAATTTAATATCATTGTTTAATCCTAGTTTTTTATATGGTATAAATTGCTTTGAAGGTATAAGAGGTTATTACTCAAATATCAAAAATCAAATATTAATATTTGATCTAGAAGAGCATATAGATAGACTATATAAATCTGCGTTAATATTAGAATTCAAAAATCCAATTGAAAGTGAGAAATTGAAAGATCAAATTATAGAAATTTTAGATATTGAAAATATTAAAGATAATATCTATATTAGAGTCACTTTTTTTCTATCGGGCGAATCCTCTTGGTCTGAAACTGAAAATATCAGCTATTTAATCAACATTCGAAGTATGCAAAGTGATTTGCTAAATTCTAATAACTTAAATCTTGGGTTGTCAAATTACAATAGGATTTCATCAAATATAATGCCTCCAAATGTTAAAGCAGGCGCAAACTATCTTAATTCTCGATACGCTTTGCTTGATGTAAAAAAAAGAGGTTTCGACGGTGCTTTGTTTTTAACTACGGGGAATATAATCTCAGAATCAACAGGCTCTTGTGTTTTTTTTTTAAAAGATAACATATTTTATACTCCATCAATTGATTCCGATATTTTAATCGGCATCACTCGAAATAGAATATTAAAGCTAATTAATCAATTGGGTTTTAATGTTATTGAAAAAAAAATAACAACTGAAGATTTAAAATATTATGATGCTGTATTCTTAGCAGGAACAATGATTGAAATAAAACAAGTTTCAAGAATTGAAAATTACACTTACGAAATTAATAACACATTGATCTTGCAATTGATTAACAAATTTAAAAATTATGTATATGGATTGGAGCTTTAATTATATAGCTATTACAAACGATATTGAAGAAGCGCGTATAATTGAAAGTTGTGGCATACAACAAATATTAGTTGATATTGAAAATATTGGCAAGTCGGAGAGGCAATCAGGAACTAATGCAGTTATAAATTTTCATAATATTAGTGATGTTTCAAATCTTAAAAATGCCGGAATTAAAGCAAAAATAATTTGTCGTATTAACAGTTTCCATTCTGGTAGTTTTGATGAAATAGACGAGGTTATAAATGCTAAAGCTGATTTTATAATGATACCTATGATCAACAATATTAATCATTATAATAAAATGACAGACTTCATAGGAGAGAGAATTGAAATAATCCCATTAATTGAAACGCCATATTCTGTATTTAAAATAAATGAAATTTTAAGATGTTCGAATATCAATCAGATACATTTTGGTTTAAACGACTTGTGCCTAGCCTTGGGTACAAAAAATATATTCGAAATATTATTGTCTCCAGTTTTTTCGTTTGCTTTAAAATTTGTAACTGAACATGTGAAATTAATTGGTATTGGCGGAGTTGGAAACCCATTGGAGCAACAAAAAGTAGATCCTTCATTAATTCTCCAATTACATAAATTATTTGGAAGTAAATCAGTAATTTTATCTCGTAGTTTTTTTAAAATGGGCTATGAAATAAATAAAATTGAAACTTCATTAAGACATTTTGAAAAACAAATAAATTCACCATTTGGAGAAAAAGATCTAATTAATTTTAAAGAACAAGTTGAAAAATTTTAAAAAAATAACTCTAATAAATATTGGAGAACCTCTACCTTCAGAAGGAAATCGGCCACATAGAATGTCACAATGGAAAAAACAATTCGAAGACATTGGATATGAAGTTGATTTTTTTACTTCTGATTTCGAGCATCAGAGAAAAAGAAAAATAACAGAATTTAATTCTGGCTATATATTATTAAAATCTTATTTAAAATATAAAAATAATATCTCACTAAAAAGGTTAATTAACCATTTTTTAGTTGCAATAAGTTTATCGAAACAATTATTTAAATATAAAACAGATGTAATAATTGTTTCATATCCTACAATATGGACGGCATTTGTAACAGTTTTATATGGTAAATTTAATAATGTTAAAATAATTGTAGATGTAAGAGACAAATGGCCAGATATTTTTATAAAATCTTACTTTAGTAAGTTTTTATTATGGCCATTGTTTTTAATTAAGAAGTTTGTTTTTAATAATTGTAGTACATTAATAAGTATTTCACCTGGATATTTAAAATGGGCATATCCAAATACTGAAGTTTTGCAAAAAAATATACTTCCTTTAATACCCAATTCGGTTGTTAAACACGAACGCACATTAAATAAACCTATTAATTTAATATTTGTTGGATCTCTTGGGGTGACCTATGATTTAGATATAATTTTTTCGATTCATGATGAGCTATTAAAATCTGGTTTAAATTTTAATATTATAATTGCAGGAGATGGTCCTAGATATAAAGAATTAAAAATTAAGTCGAGTACAAAAAAGAATATCAAAATGTTAGGGTGGCTTAATGAAAATCAGTTAATCGAAAATTTTAAAACAGCACATTTTGGATTAATGTTATACTACAAAAATTCTCCGCAAGGTTGGCCAAATAAACTGTTAGAATATATGGCACATGGCTTACCAATTTTAAATACATTACATGGAGAATCATGGGATTTAATTGAGAGTAAAAATATTGGTTTTAATTTTTCAAAAAATAATATCAAGGAACTGGTAAAGTATATTAATGAAATGGTTGATAATGTTGTTAAGTATAACCAATATAGTAAAAATTGTTATTCATTAATAAATGACCAATTTTCTAACGAAACTAATTTCAATAAATTACTTAAAATAATCAACTCTCAATGTACAGATCTTTAGATATATTAATTATATTATTAATTTTGCCGATATTTTTACCAATTTTTGTAATTGTATACATCTTTGCATTATTTTTCCATTCTAATAATGTATTTTTTTTACAGCCTAGAGTTGGGAAAAATATGAAAACTTTTAATTTAATTAAATTTAGATCTATGGTGATTGGTGCCCAAAATATTGGAACTGGTTTATATAGTTTTTCGGACGACAATAGAATTACACCATTTGGTAAATTTTTACGAACAACTAGTCTTGATGAATTACCTCAATTACTTAATATAATTTATGGAGAAATGAGTTTTATAGGTCCAAGACCAGCTGTAGTTGGCGAATTAGAGCTTGAATCTAATTTACCGGATAATTTTTATTTAAGATTTAACGTAAAGCCAGGTTTAACCGGTTGGGCTCAAATACACGGGAGAGATAATTTAAATTGGACTCAGAAAATACAATACGATATTGAATATATTAATACAAAAGGGATCAAAAAGTTTCTTAAAATAATATATATTATTTTTTACACACCTATATATCTTTTTAAATTTTCAGCTACTTATGAAAAGAAATAACAATGAATTATTTAGAGAAATACTAAATGTTGAAGATGCGGCATATGTTTTCGATTTAAATTTATTTGAAAATAATATTTCCAATCTCTATTTAGCCTTTAGTACTTATTACCCGAAAATCAATATTGGGTATTCGTATAAAACAAATTATATACCAAATGTTTGTAAATCTGCACATAAAAAAGGTTGCTGGGCAGAGGTTGTTTCAGATATGGAAGTAGAAATGGCTAATGAATATTTAGATGATAAATCTAAAATAATATTCAATGGACCCGTTAAGTCATTTGATTCTATTATGAAAATTATTGAAAACAATGGAATAATAAATATTGACAATCATTTTGATATTAAAATACTTAATGATATTACCTCTACACATAATTTTCAAAAGAAAATACAAGTTGCCTTAAGACTAAACTTTACTTATGAAAATAGTAAATCAAGGTTTGGCATGGATTTTAATACTTTAAATGAGCTAAAAATTAAGATTCGAAAATCAAATTATTTAGATTTAATCGGTTATCATATTCACCTTCCCTTTAGGTCTATTGATAGTTTTAAATTTCGAATTGATTCACTAATTAATATTTTAAAATTACATGGAAATTATCCATTAAAATATATTAATATTGGTGGAGGTTTTTTTGGGAAAATTTCAAAAGATTTAGCTATTTCCCTGGGTCTACAGAATCCACCAACTTTTGATGAATATGGTAAAATAATTGGAAAAGAGTTGTCTAATTATTTTAATCATTTACCTAACAGCGAATGGCCTGATTTATTTATTGAACCTGGTAGTTCTCTCGTTGCAGATTCATTCTCTTTTATCACAAAAATACATTCAATAAAATCTATTAATGATTCAAATATAATTACAACTTTTGCTGCAAGACATCTTTTATCCCCAACAAATAAAACTGTGATGCTACCAGTGGAGTTAATTTCAAGTAATTGTGATTCTAACTTGAATTCATCTGTTAAAGAATATAATGTTGTTGGATATACATGTATTGAGTCTGATATAATTGGCCAATTAAAAGCAAATGCAATTATAAATGAACATGATTACATTAAAATTAATAATGTTGGTAGTTACACAATTGTAATGGGTAGTGATTTTATTTTACCACAACCTGCAATTTATTTATTTTATAATAATAAGGTAGAAAATATCAGAAAGAAAAAAACAGTGTCAGATATTCTAAAGACTTTCAATTGCTGAGTTCATTTTTTAATAATTATAGAAATTATTTTAAACAAAATTATTTCTTAAGTTTTCATTAATGAAAAAAGCCCTAATTACAGGTATAACTGGACAAGATGGAGCCTATTTAGCCGAATTTTTACTCAATAAAGGCTATGAAGTGCATGGTATTAAGAGAAGATCCTCTTTATTCAATACCCAAAGAATTGATCATATATACGAGGATCCACATATTCCTGACAGGCACCTGCATTTACATTATGGGGACTTATCTGATAGCACGAACCTAATTAGAATTATACAGGAAGTACAACCCGATGAGATTTACAATTTGGGTGCAATGAGTCATGTGCAAGTAAGTTTTGAGGAACCAGAATATACAGCCAATGTAGATGGTATTGGTACATTGAGAATATTGGAAGCTATCCGATTATTAGGTTTAACACAAAAAACAAAATTTTATCAAGCATCTACTTCTGAATTATACGGACTAGTGCAAGCTGTACCTCAATCTGAAACAACACCTTTCTATCCTCGTTCTCCATATGGCGTAGCTAAACTATATGCTTACTGGATTACAGTAAATTATCGAGAGGCTTATAACATATATGCATGTAATGGTATTTTATTCAATCATGAATCTCCATTGCGCGGTGAAACATTTTTAACTCGTAAAGTAACTCGAGCTGCTGCTCGTATTGCATTGGGATTAGATACTTGTTTATATGTTGGTAATTTAAATGCACAACGCGACTGGGGTCATGCAAAAGATTATATTGAGGGGATGTATTTGATGCTTCAACAAGAGAAGCCAGAAGATTTTGTTTTAGCAACAGGCATTACTACGACTATTCGTGACTTTGTAAAAATGACTTTCGCTGAATTAGGAATTGAGCTTGGGTTTAAAGGAACGGATGATAACGAAGAAGGATATATTGTAAAGAATACAGGAACATTTGATTTGAAGGAAGGTCAGGTTGTGGTTAAAATAGACCCTAAATATTATCGCCCTACCGAGGTGGATTTATTAATTGGTGATGCTTCTAAGGCAAAAGATAAGTTAGGATGGAAGCCTAAATATGATTTAGCTTCCTTAGTGAAAGAAATGGTTGCAAGTGACCTTGAACTTTTCAAAAAAGAATTACTATTAAAACAGAACGGGTTTACAACATCTAAAGAAAGCGAATAGCTTAATTGTATTATAATGGATAAATCTACTAAAATATATATTGCTGGTCACAGAGGAATGGTAGGTTCTGGAATAGAGCGCAAGCTTCGAGCAGAGGGCTATACGAATATAGTAACTAGAACCTCTTCTGAATTAGATTTAAAAAATCAACAAGCTGTTAACGATTTTTTTGAATTAGAAAAACCAGAATATATAATACTTGCTGCTGCTAAAGTAGGAGGTATCCATGCCAACAATACTTATCGCGCAGAATTCATCTATGACAATTTAATGATGGAAGCAAACGTCATTCATGCTGCCTATTTGAATAAGGTTAAGAAGTTATTGTTTCTTGGTTCATCTTGTATCTATCCTAAATTGGCTCCGCAGCCATTAAAGGAAGAATACTTATTAAGTGGTTATTTAGAATCTACGAATCAACCTTATGCTATCGCTAAAATAGCTGGTATTGAAATGTGTGATAGTTACCGTTCGCAATATGGATGTAATTTTATATCTGCAATGCCTACTAATTTATATGGCACCAATGACAATTACCATCCAGAGAATTCTCATGTACTTCCTGCTCTAATTCGTCGTATAATTCTAGCTAAAAAGAACAACGACCCTGCTGTAGTTATTTGGGGTTCTGGCACACCGCGTCGTGAATTCATGCATGTTAATGACTTAGCTGATGCTTGTTATTTCCTAATGCAAAATTACAATGAAGCAGGACTAGTGAATGTAGGTTGGGGCGAAGATGTTTCCATAAGAGAGCTTGCTACGCTCATTGCTACTGAAGTGGGTTATGCTGGCACCCTTGAATTTGACACCACTAAACCAGATGGCACGCCTCGTAAATTAATGGATACGACTAAAATTACGAATCTTGGTTGGAAACCTTCTATTAAGTTGGAAGAAGGTATCAGGCAAACCATTGCCGAAGTAGTAGATAAGTTCTAGCTCATTCTTCTATTTCCCCATCTTCACCACTTCCCCAGGTGCCATCAACCTTGCATGATCTAGCAACTCCACTAAGGCCATGACCTTTCGGGTCTTTATATCACTCAATCCTTTCACGATACTATAAGAATCCTTTAATAAGTAAAATACATTGGTCGTAAGATTCAGTGTTCTTTTATTCATTGGATAAATCGCTGGCTTAATAGCTTCTTTATAAAGTTGCTCTATCTCTTTTATACTTCCCACATAATACTTTATTGAGCCTTTCGCTCTAATTCCAAGTAATTCTTTCCCCAAAATCTCATTCTTCAAATCCACTTCCTCCCCGTAACTCCAAGCATCTAGCCTGCGCAGTATAGCAGGACTATTCCGCACAATCAACTCTGTACTTATTTGATACACCAATCCATCTACTTTCCAACGGATGGTATTGTAAGTAGCGAATGCTGTGTCTATTTCATTTGGTGTAAGGCCTGTTTCCTTTTTGAGGGCATGGCTTAAATACAGTTCGGTGCTGTATTTGATTTCAATTAAACGATTAAGGAAGCCTTTTGGGGGAGTGGGGGGCTGCGCTTGCGCAGCCCCAACATGTCCTACTACCATAAGCAATCCCATCATAATGCCAGCAAAAATCCTAAGCTTGTTTGTTTTATTTTTTGAACCATTCATAAGTTTAAGTTTAGATTTTAAAAAAGGTTTGTTCTGCAAGGGCGCCTTCTATTTGTGGATTTTGATCATAGCCGTTTTTTGCTAAATCAATGTTTACATATTTGATAATGTTTTTCATCGTAGTACTTGTTCCATACAAGTTTAAGTTCTTTATTAAATAATGCGTAAAGGCGCCATTGAACCTGTTATTGATATAAGCATCTGCACTCAGTTGATGCGATGCACAGCCACTTAATAAAGCACCATTCAACAAGCTTGTTGCTAAGCCAAGCGCTTCTTTCAATTCAGCATCTAAAGAAGCTAATCGAGCTAATCCATTATTCGTTCTTTTAAATTGACGATAGCGCTTATCCTCTAATCCCAATCCTTCTTCCTTCCAAACCACTTCTCTAGATAAATCTGCCGCATGGCAACTATCCGATATCCATACAAAATGCACCCCTTGAGGGATTTTGGCAAATCGTTGTGCAAATTCCTTATCACTAATAGCGGTGGTAGGATGATCATTAAAATCATAAGGACAGATAATTTCATCTAATCCATCTTTTTCTATCATTGGATGCCCTGTGTCTTGTTGTGCACCATGTCCACTATAATGAAATAAAATTTGATCCCCTGCAGCAGCTCCATCTATCAACCAATCTAGTTCTTGTAAGATTCCTTTTTTGGTGGCCCTACTGTCTGTGATGGTTCTAAATTAAAAGATGCACTCTTAATTAAAAAGGAGCAGACCTATTATTTTGGGAACAAACTAGAAACCATTAGCAGTGTATTGGGTAAAAACAGCATGACGGGTACATTAAGTTTTTTAGGCCTTCGTTTAAATGCATTTTTAAATTGGATTGATGCCGATCATGCATTGAACTCCATTAATTATGACATTAAAGTTTGGAAACAAAATAGAACTATACAGAATCAATAAAGCTTGTTTCAGTATCTTTGACCATGCATTCTAAAGTAGACATATTGGGTGTGCAGGTGAGTTCCATTCCTTCTACATTTCTTTTAGAGGAGTTTAAACGCATCATTCATGCAAAAGAATTTGCGCAGGTAGCCATTACACCCGTGAATTCAATCTTAGCTGCACATAAGAATGCTGCAGTAAAAGATATTTACAATGCCTCCGATTTTGTTTTATGTGATGGCATGCCGGTTAAATGGGCATCTCATTTTTTAGGGACACCCATTGTGGAACGCATCACTGGTTTAGACCTTCTTCCTAATATTGTTGCATACGCGAACCAGGAAAATTTCAGCTTGTTTTTACTAGGCGCTTCACCTGGCGTAGGAGAGTTATTAAAAGATAAGATAACGCAACTTTATCCTAATTGTAAAGTGGTAGGTATTTATGTACCGCCCTTCATGAAAGTATTTGATGCCACAGAAAATCAAAAGATGGTAGATGCAGTGAACGCAGCTAAGCCTGATATAGTTTTAGTGAGTTTAACAGCACCCAAGCAGGATATTTGGATTGCAGATAATAAAGCAGCACTTTGCCCCGCAGTCTATATTGGCATCGGTGGCGCATTCGAAGTGATGGCTGGTTTAGCCAAGCGTGCACCTAAGTGGATGCACGCTGCTGGTTTAGAATGGTTTTATAGACTTATCCAAGAGCCTAAAAGAATGTACCGTAGGTATTTAATTGAAGCCCCTGCGTTTATTCCTTTGATACTTTTAGATAGAATTAAAAAATTCAAATAAGCTTGTCTCCGTAGGGAGTTCTAATTTCTTTCTCAATCGATACCTACTTAGTTCCACCCCACGCAAAGATATGTTCATTAACTGCGCTATCTCTTTGGTAGATAAGTTTAACCTTAAAAATGTACAGAGCTTTAATTCATTCGCTGTTAGTTTTGGAAACTTCTGCTTTAGGTTCATTGTAAAGGAATTATGCGCCTTGTCAAAATGGTAGACAAAATTCTCCCAGTCGTTATCCATTTTTTCTGCATCATTAATCACCTTAATCATTTTCTTTAACTCCTCTAAGCCCGATGAGTTCTCCAGCACTTTTGTCATCTTGCTCATATGTGTCTTTAGATTTGACAACAATTCTCCCTTTTGTACTAAGTGCATGGTAAAGTTGAGTAACTCTGTATTTTTATTATCAATTTCTAATTGCAGCTTCTCATTCTTTATTTCCGTCACCTTATTCTTAGCCTGATCAATTTCTAATTGCTTTAAATAGTTTAATTGCTTTTGCTCCTCCTCATGCTTTCTTTGTTGTGCATTGAATTTTTTCTTCTGCCAACGGAAGAGTAAAATAATGATCATGAAAAAGAAAACTACATAACCTGCATAAGCTAGCTCGGATAAATACCATGGTGGTAAGATTGTAAACTGGTAACTATCTATTTCTGATTCCTCTCCAAAATTGTTTCTAACTTTTATTTCGAATATATAAGTGCCTGCTGGAAGGTTGGTGTATTCCTTCTCGGTTTTATTACTCCACTTTGACCAGTTTTTATCCAATCCCTTTAGTCGATAGCTGTATTCTAAGTTGTTTTGTAAACCAAATAAGGAAGAGGCGAATTCAAAATGCAGGTTACCCCATTGCTTTTTTAATTTAGGTGCAGTTTGTAAGGGTTGTATTTGCTTTTCGTTGAGGTTGCCAAAATAGCCGCCATATAGTACACTATCCTTTTCACCCATCATCCTTACCTCTCTTATCTGTACCTGTAATTTATAATTGCTCTTTTTATATTTTGCGTAGTTGATATTGACCAAACCATTTTCTGCCGCAACAAAAATATTATTTTCATTCACTGGATACACCATCTCAAAGCCACTCAGTAGGCGGTTATTTAGTTCGGGTATATAAATAATCTTCGGTGTTTTCTCGCTCATATCAACTACACCTAATTGCTTCTCGTGCACAAACCAAATATGTCCTTCCTTATCTTCCTTTAAATAACGTAGACTTTGATTACCTAATAATTTTTGATAAGATGCATGTGGTTCAAATTTATCCAACTGTTCATTGTAACCATACACCCCTTTTTCTGTGGCTACTACAAGTTCATCTTTGATGGTATACACATGGTTGTTTAAGATAGAAGGCAATCCATTTTTATTGGTATATAATTTTGGTTTACTGTTTCTATCGCTGGTATCTTTTTTTATTTTGTACAATCCATGGAATGGATGCGATACCCATATATAAGCACCATCATTGACTGCCACATACCTCGAAGACTCTGTATAATGTTGTATTGGTTTTGACTTAAAACTATTTTCTGCTTCTGATAAGTATACAAGGCCAGTGTAATTTCCTGCAACAATATTATTGGTGCCTAAGCCATCGCGGATCAATTGAAAATTCCAAAATCCTTGTTGGTTATCTATCTGTCTTGCTTTATTATTCTCCACTAAAAAGGCGCCTTCATGATGCGCTAAAAATAATTGCTCATTGATATTTGCTAAGCCCCATACTTGCCCAGCAGTATTGGCAATGCTGTTGAAGTTCCCTCGGTTAAAACTTAAATCTCCCATGCCTTGAATAGGCACACTGTATAAACCACTCGATGTACCTACATACAATTGATTCTTATGAATGACAGTTGCATAAGCCGAAGCGTCCTGGTAGTTGGGATTAATATGTTTGATGGCTTTATTGAAACCAACACAATCAATCCCATTATTCAAACCTACCCATAAATTATTTTGGTTGTCGGCAAAGATGGATAGGACATCATAGTTCTGTAAACCTTCGGGCTTGGATAAACTTTGAATCATGCCGCCCTTTGCGTCAATGATCATCACCCCCGAATTGGCTGTTCCAATCCCTATCCATTCGTTATTGATAGCAGTTGCCGTATAAATACGTTGATTTTCTAGGTATTGGGTGGTAGGCGTACTGATTTTGATGGCCCCATTAGCACCGTATTGGTAGATCCCATTTTTTAAAGTGGTAATAATAAGTGCATCTTTAATAGATAGGATAGAAGTGACTTCGACATTGGTTAAATTATTGCTTGGTAGCGGCTGCCACTTTTCATTTTCAAATACAAATAGCCCTGTTTTTTTATCGTGGGCATACAATTTACCCTTTGATTCTCCCAAATAGCTCCAGTTTGTGGGTGCTAATCCAATGCTGACCTTTTTATGGGCGTATCGGATGATATTTTTAGAGGTTCTAAAAAAGACTTCATTATTATAATAGGCAATATCCCAAACGTCTGCAAAATTGCGGTCATTTTCGGGTAGTAGGTCCACCAAACTATGGTAAACCAGCCTGCCATTGTCCCCCGGACTAAAATAGCCTAACTCATCCTGCCCACCTACATAGATATGATTATCACTTCCAATGGTCACCGATCTTACGATGGTTTTATTGGGTAGGGGGTACAATTTCCAAAAACTACCATCAAAACTTAATAAGCCCTCGTTATTCGCAACATAGATAATTCCATTTTTATCCTGTTTAAAGTCCCAGTTTTGAAGCCCCGCCTTGTAGTCGATTTTGGAATAATTTAGGATTTCTGGCAAGCCAATCGTGTTTTGACCCACCCCAAAAAACGGAATCAGCAGCAAAATCCAAATGATGCGATTTAAGCCTATTTTTTTCAATGATGTAGTAGTGGTTTTTTTCATTGATGTATGCATGATGTAGTATTGATGTAATGAAATTAGCTGTTTTAGGCATAAAAATCAAATATGATGTAGTAATGATGTAGTAAACATTATGGTAATATGAGGTAAACTCCGGAATTTTATCCTCCTGAAAATTGCTTGTTTTTAGAATTGCAAACGTTTGTTGAAGTCTTTTATTCATTTTTTGAACTCGGATTCCACAAGATGATGTTAAAACTCAGATTCAACGACTTTCATGCCCGAATACAGTCTTTCTTCAGACTTAATCATTGCTTAATAGCATTATTAAACAACCAAACAAAAATCGATTTTTCACTATTAACCAAGTACTTATGAAATTAAAACTCAGGATTTTGTTGTCAACTGCCTTTGTTTTATGCTTGATGGTGGGGGCTTATGCTCAAAACATCCAGTTTAAAGGCAAAGTCAATAATAAGGCGACCGGCGAGAACCTTGCTGGAGCGACTATTATTGTAAAAGGAACTAAACAATCCACGCTATCTGACCAAAATGGCCAATTCGTTATTAGTATACCTAGTAATGGAGCGACATTGGTTGTCTCTTTTGTTGGAATGACCCCAATGGAACGTTTTGTGAACGCATCTAGCAAAACAGACTTTCTTTTGGAGCCTAGCACTTCTAACAACTTAGAGGAAGTGATTGTGGTTGGATATGGTTCTCAGAAAATAACAAAAGTGTCTGGTGCTATTTCAACCATCAAGAGCGCCGATATCGAAAAAATTAACGCAGTTAGAACCGAGGAAGCTTTACAAGGTAGAGCTGCTGGTGTGAACGTGATCCAAGGCGGTTCTCCTGGTGCTAAACCAACTGTATTAATTAGAGGTATTCCTTCTTTCACTGGTACCGACCCTACCGTGATCATTGATGGAGTTCAACAATCTTTAGTAGACTTAAACTCTATCAACCCTGCAGATATCGAAACCATTAACGTACTTAAAGACGCTGCAACAACAGCTATTTATGGTGTGAAAGGTGGTAATGGTGTAATTGTTGTGACAACTAAGTCTGGTAGAAGAAATCAAAAAACTGAATTCACTTTCAGCAGTAACTATGGTATCCAACAAGTAACCAATATGATTGGTACTTTAAACGCATCTGAATATGGTGCCATGATCAACGAAGGTAGCACGACAGCTGGCGGTCCAGTGATCTTCCCTAACTTATCTAAATTAGGGGTGGGCAATAACTGGCAGAAAGAAGTATTTAAAGACGCACCTGTTCAAATTTATTCTTTGAACGCAAAAGGTGGTAGCGATAAAATGACTTATTTATTAAGTGCTGGTTACTTAAACCAGTCTGGTATCGTTGGTGGTGCTGATAAGTCTAATTTCTCTAGAGGTAACTTTACTGCAAACTTAAGCTTTGACTTAAGCTCTAAATTAAAATTAATCATCAACGCGAGTGCATTGACTTTAGAATCTAAGGGCATTGCAGAAAACTCTTTCAATAGTGTTTTAGGTTCTGCATTGAACTTTGATCCTACTGTTTCTCTTTATAACACAACGAACAAGGGTAGCAAATATGGTTTCAGTAATTTATTACTTTCTGAAATCTTTAACCCTTTGACTGTACTTGAGAATACTTACAACAAAAACGTAGGTACTAAATTGTACGGTAAGTTTGAATTACAATACAATGTAGCTAAAAACTTAAACTTGATTTCTCGTTTTGGTTACACTAAATATGATGGTAATTCTAAATCATTTACCCCGCTTGCATATTATGGTCCATTAAACGTTGATAATTCAATGAATGCAGATGGATCTGCTGTGGTTGGTAAACACAACAGAATTGCACACGAAAAAGTGAGCAACTTCAATTATGTTTTTGAGAATTACTTTGAATATAATTTAAAGCGCAACGAACACAGCTTTAATTTAATTGGTGGTATTGCTGCTTCTAAATTAAACGGTAACGCTGCAGGTGCAACAAGACAAGATGTGCCATTTAACTCTTGGGAATTTGCTGACTTTACTGCGGCTACTGGAACGAACACTGCAACGAACACAGACGCTTTATCTGGATACTACTATCAGTATTTTAGAAAGAATATTTCTTACTTTGGTCGTTTGAACTACGATTTCAACGAGAAGTATTTAGCTTCAGTTTCTGCACGTCGTGATGGTTCTATTGCATTTGGTAAAGAAAACCAATTTGGTAATTTCTATGCCACTTCATTAGGATGGGTTGCTTCTAACGAAAAATTCTTTAAGAGCAAGCTTATCAACTTCTTAAAAATTAGAGGTAGTTATGGTACAACAGGTAATGAGAATGTGAACCCTCAGTTCGTAGGTATCATCACTGGCGGTCCTAGCTACGGTCCAACTGCAAACAGCAACGGTTATAGCTTTGGTGAAGTATTTACACCAGGTTCTACTATTGGTTCTGCAGCAAACAATGCTTTAAGATGGGAGAAACAAGTTCAATCAAATATTGGTTTTGATTTGACTTTTGTGAACAATCATTTTACAATTAACGCAGACTATTTCACTAAATCAGTAGATGGTTTATTGTTTACGCCTTCTGCTTCTTTATACCTTGGTACAGTGCCTATTCCTCAAGCGAATATCGGTACAACTAAGACCAATGGTTTTGATGTTACTGTAAACTACCGTAATAGCCCGAATAAAAAGGTACAATTTAATTCTTCATTGACATTTACAACAGCTACTAACGAAGTTACTTCTACAAACTCTGATGGTACTGCTAAAATCTTAGGTGGTTATTATTTCAATGGCCAATCTCAGTCTGTGACTGTTTTTGAAAAAGGATTTACGCCTGGTTATTTCTATGGATTTAAAACAAATGGTTTATTCCAAAATGCGGCCGAAGTTGCTGCTTCTCCTAAACAACCAGGAGCGCAAGCGGGTGACATTAAATATGTAGACATGAACGGTGATGGTGTGATTGATGCAGCGGATAAAACTAAAATTGGTGATCCATTTGCGAAATTCACTTTAGGTTGGAACGTAAATGTATCAGTAGGTAATTTTGACTTTGTATCTTTTGTATATGCTTCTGTAGGCAATGATATTTACAGAGCATTCGAAAGAAACGCAAACTACACGAACAAGCCTCGTGAAATTTTAGCTAGATGGACTGGCGAGAATTCTACAAACGACGCGCGTTTCCCTAGATATTCTTTTGTAGATAACAATAATAATGCAAGAGTTTCTGATCGATATGTAGAGGATGGTTCTTTTGTAAAAATTAAGAATCTTCAAATCGGTTATTCATTACCAGCATCATTAACTAAGAAAGGTTTAAATAAAGTGCGTTTTTACTTCCAAGTTAAAAATGCATACACATTCACTAAATACACTGGTTACGATCCAGAAATTCCTGGTGGAATTTTGGAGACAGGTGTAGATCGTGGTGCGTATCCTCAACCTAGAACTTTTGCTTTAGGCCTTGACATTAAATTCTAAACCTGCTTAAATGAATATTATTATGAAAAATTATTTCAAATTGCTTTTCCTGATTGTAGCTTTTTGCAGTCTTGAATCTTGCACAAAATTTGTGGACTACAATCCACACGAAGAATTTAAAATTACCGACCAAGATTATTTAAAATCTGAGTCAGACTATAGATCAATGGTAGTGAGTGTGTACACACCATTACAATGGATCAACCAAGTAGTGCCTATCGGTGAAATCGCTTCTGACAACGCTGTTTCTGGTGGTGAGAATGCATCGGACGTATTGTCGCTTCAACAAATTGATGATTACACGCACAACGCGGTAAACACGCAATTGACTGAAATTTGGCAGTCTGCTTACGAAGGTATCAACAGAGCAAACTATATCAACCAATACAAAGCTACAAACCCTGCTGGCGTTGCAGTAAACTTTGCCGGTAAAGAAGCTTTATTCGGTGAAACGCTTTTCTTAAGAGCTTACTATTACTTTACATTGGTTAAAATGTTTGGTGATGTGCCTTTGTTCACTGACCGTAGACTTTCTCTTACAGATTCTAAAACTTTAAAGAGAGCGCCTAAAGCAGATGTATACAAACAAATTGAAACAGATTTAACTGCTGCAATCGCTGCACTTCCTGGTGTTCAAAATGAAAAAGGAAGAATCACAAAATTTGCTGCTCAAGCACTTTTAGGTAAAGTTTATTTATACCAAAATAAATTTGACTTAGCTGCTTCTACATTAGAAGGCGTGATTACTTCAAATGCTTTCTCTTTAGTAAGCAACTTTGGTTCTATTTTCTTATTGAGTGGTGAGAACGGTCCTGAGTCTGTTTTTGAAATTCAATACTCTAATACTTCTCCTTATTATAACTGGGGTGGTGCAACAAGAGGCCAAGGTAACTATGCGGTTCAACAATGTGGTATCAGAGGTTTAAATGGATCTGCTGAGATGCCTTATGCTGCAGGTTGGAGTACCAATTTACCTACTACAAATTTAGCGAATGCGTATGAAGCAGGTGACCAACGTAAGGATGTAACGGTATTAGATATCGAAGCATACAAAGCAGCTAATCCTTCTTATGGTATTACTTACCAAGTAGCGCCTTACAAGAATACAGGTTTATACAACCAAAAGTATTTACCTAGAAAAGGTCAAACTTCTGGTCAAATCGAATTAAACTACTTGAATAACTTTAGAATCATTCGTTATGCTGATGTTTTATTAATGGCTGCTGAGGCAAATGTGAAAGCAACTGCTGCAAACGAAGCAAAAGCAAAAACATATTTGAACTTAGTGCGTCGTAGAGCGTTCGGTGATAACAACCATGATATCACTTCTTCTGGTACAACGCTTTATAATGACATCTTAGCGGAGCGTCGTTTAGAGCTAGCAATGGAAGGAGATCGTTTCTTTGACCTAGTAAGAACTGGAAAAGCAAGTGCTACTTTGGGTTCTAAATTCATTGTAGGTAAACACGAACTTTTCCCTATTCCTCAAACAGAAATAGATATCTCTGGTATTCCTCAAAACGCTGGATACTAAAATCATTAATTAAATAAAAGAGAATGAAAACAAATAAATTTATAATCGGTCTTTGTTGCTCGCTAATGTTTTTAGCTGGTTGCCAAAAAGACTTATTTGATGATATATCATTTTTAGATAGCGTTTCTAGCTCAGCTAAATTGACTGCCTTATATGATATCACTCAAGACAATACAGGTGTGGTAACCATTACACCAAACGGTGAAGGGGTTACTTATTTCGAAGTATATTATGGAGACAATACCGCAACACCAGTGAAAGTATTGCCTGGTAAAAATACAGTGCACCAATATGCTGAAGGTGTTTACAAAGTTAAAATTGTAGGCTACAACAGCATGGGCGCTAAAACAGAAGCTACGCAAGACCTTACTGTTTCTTTTAAAGCACCAGAAGACTTGAAAGTGACTTTAGCTCAAAATGGTTTGGCTTTAACAGTAGATGCAACAGCTTTGTATGAAACTTATTACAAAGTGTTCTTTGGTGATTCTAATAACGTAACACCGATTCCTTTTAAAACTTTCATCGAAGGTCAACCTATCACTTATACTTATGCAAAAGCTGGCACATACGATGTGAAAGTAGTTGCATTGAGTGGTGGTGCTGCTACTTCTGAAGTTGTTAAGACAATTAAAGTAGGTAAGCAAATTGATTTACCAATTGGCTTTGATGATGTAAACTATGATTACACATTTGGTGACTTTGGTGGTGCTGCTAGCTCTATTGCTGAAGATCCTACTGATGCATCTAATAAAGTAATGAAAGTGATAAAGACTGCTGGTGCAGAAGTTTGGGCTGGTACAACAATGAGTACTTCATTGGGTTTAGCAAATGCGATTCCACTTAAGTCTGGTGCAACTACAATGCAAGCAAGAGTTTATTCTCCTGCTGCTGGTATCACTGTTAAATTAAAAGTAGAAGACCATACAAATGGCAATATCGCTGTTGAAACAGATGCAGTGACGACAGTTGCAAATGCATGGGAAGTGTTAGAGTTTAACTTTGCAAATCAATCAGCAGGTACACCAGCTTTGAACTTTGCAAATACTTATGACAAAGCATCTATCTTCTTTGACTTTGGTGTGAATGGTTCTGGTAAAGTATTCTATTGTGATGATGTGAAGATGAAACCTGCAGCGGTTGTATTATCTCAAATTAACTTACCTGTTACTTTTGACGCAACGACTGTAAATTATACGGTAACTGATTTTGGTAACAACAGCACAGTGGATGCGGTTGATCCAACTTCTAGTTCAAATAAAGTAAAGAAAACAACAAAGCCAAGTGGCGCTGAAACTTGGGCTGGTACAACAATTGGAACGCCTGCTGGATTTGCTAGCAGAATCCCAATTACGTCTACTGCAACTACAATGAGCGTTAAGGTTTATTCTCCTGCAGCGGGCTTAAAGATTAAATTAAAGATTGAAGATAAAAACGATGGCAATAAGTCTGTTGAAACAGATGTGTTAACGACTGTTGCGAACGCATGGGAAACATTGGTATTTGATTTTAGCGCACAGTCAACTGGTACTGCGGCATTAAATACTTCATACACTTATGATAAAGCATCTATCTTCTTTGATTTTGGTAATGCTGGAACAGGTAAAGTGTTCTATTGGGATGATGTTGAATTCGGAGCACCTGCAAATACAACATCGCTTGTATTGCCGTTGACTTTTGAATCATCTACCCTTAATTACGCATTTACTAATTTTGATGGTGGTGCGGTTACAATCGTAAGTAACCCTGCTAACAACTCAGGTAACACTAGTGCGAAAGTGGGTAAAATGGTAAAGGGTGCAGGTCAATCTTGGGGTGGTAGTTATATCACTTTAGATAGCCGCATAGATTTTTCTACTAAAAAAACATTTAAGGTTAAAGTATACTCTCCAAGAGTAGGTGCGAAGCTTTTATTGAAAGTGGAGAACTTAACAGATGGTAATATTAGCTTTGATAAAGAAGTGGCTACAACTGTTGCAAATGCATGGGAAGAGTTAACTTTTGATTATAGCGCAATCAGCACAACGAATTCTTATCAAAAAATTGTATTAATTTTTGATTTAGGAACAGTAGGTGATGGTTCAGCTAATTTTACTTATTACTTTGACGACATAAAACTTAATTAATTTTTAAATAGTAAGAAATGAAAAATTTACATAAAATAATTGGGTTGTTTTCTTTACTTGTAGTACTTAGTATTACAGGTTGTAAGAAAGAAGAATATTCTTTCGGAGAAATGAAAACACCTTCTGGCTTAGTATTGACAACGACTGTTGTTGGTGCGGATAATGCCAATCCAACAGGTAATGGTACAGGCGCTGTAGCAATCAATGTTACTGCGACAAATGCAATTACATACAATGTTGACTTTGGTGACGGTAACACTACATTAGTACCTTCTGGTAAGATTACTTATAAGTATACAACACCAGGAGTTAAAAAGTATACAATCACCGTGAATGCAATTGGAACGGGTGGTATTATTTCAACAATCAGCAAATCTGTAACAGTTTATGTTGCGTTTGAAATCCCAACAGGTATCCTTGCTAATTTAACGGGTGGTTCATCTAAGGTTTGGATTGCAGACAAAGGCGCACCTGGTCATTTTGGTGTAGGTCCTGGTCCTAATCAAGGAGCGAACGAATCGTTCTTCCCAAGTTGGTATGCTGCTGGTCCAGATTCAAGAGCTGCTGATGGATTCTATGATGATGAAATCACATTCTCTAAGGATGCAAATAATAACGTGTCTATCGATGTAGACAACAAAGGCAATACATTTGTATTAGGTGCTGCAGTATCTTATTATGGATTGACAGGCGGAGAAGGTGCTTTCCCAATTGCGACAGCAGGTGTGAAGCGTCTTTCATTCATGAATGCTACTTCAAACAGTACAGCTGCGATTTCTACAAGAATTCAATTCCAAGTGCCAGGCAATGGTTTAGTGATGGTTGGTGCTGGAAGTAATATGTATGAGATTATTGCACTTACAAGCACAACGATGACTTTAAGAACAATTGGTGTAGATGGTAACGCATGGTATCAAATGTTTAAAGTAAAATAAATATTAAATGAGAGTAGGTATATTTTTATGTTTGATAAGCATCGGTTTACTTTCATGTAATAAAAGCGGGGGTACGCCCCCCGCTTTAACCCCAACGAATTTGGTGGTGAATGCGACTGTGAATCCAGACAATACGGGTAATGTTTCCTTTTCAGCAACTGCAACAAATGCAGTGGAATATGAATATGATTTTGGAAACGGTATCTTTGAAATTATCCCTTCAGGTTCGGTACAGCATAAATACACTGCATCAGGAAATTACACGGTGAAAGTAACTGCAAAAAGCAGCTCAGGTGCATCCATCTCCAAATCAGTTGATGTTGCTGTGACTGTAGCAATGAAGCTAGTTTGGTCAGATGAATTTGATATACCGGGTGCTCCAAATAGCAATAAATGGGGCTATGATATTGGTGGAAGCGGATGGGGCAACAATGAATCACAGTATTACACAGATCGTAGAGATAACTCCTACGTGACAGATGGTACTTTGAAGATTGTGGCAAAGAAAGAAGCATTCTCTTCAAGTCAATACACATCTGCCCGCTTATTAAGCAAAGGCAAATATTCTTTTAAATATGGTAAAGTAGAAGTACGTGCTAAATTACCAGCAGGTGTGGGTACATGGCCTGCGATTTGGATGTTGGGAGATAATATTAGTACAGTTTCTTGGCCAGCTTGTGGCGAGATAGACATCATGGAGCATGTAGGTAGAGATTTAAATAAAGTAATCTCTGCTTTTCATTATCCTGTATACTTTGGAGGAAATGCCAAAGTAGCAACGACAATCGTGCCAAACGCAACAACCGAGTTTCATGTATATAAATTAGAATGGACGCCTACAGCAATGCAAATTTTTGTAGACGACAAATTATTCCATACGCTTCCAAACAGCCCATCCATCCCTTACAATCAAAACTTCTTCATGATTTTGAATATTGCAATGGGAGGGACATTAGGCGGCGCTATTGATCCATCATTTACAAGTACAACTTTTGAGATTGATTATGTGAGAGTTTATCAATAAATCTTTTTGAAAGTTGGATAGGTAAAATGGTATTAATATTTGAGATTGATTGTATGAGCGTTTCTAATTAACTTATTTCAAATAAATTTTCTACTACGGCCAGTCATTTTTGATTGGCCGTTTTGTTTTCTACAACCACTCCCACGATTGAACCACATTTTACTCGGTATAACCATCCACCCAATCTAATTCAGCGAATAAATACGCTAATTGCGTTTTCTATTTAATTCCATATTCGCTTACTGTTGACATCTACAATTGTGAAATCTAATTGCTCCCTATCGCGCTTTTCCGTATTTCACATATAAGTTAAAATCCTTCAACCCATAGAACATCAAAATCTTTTCTTTCGTATTTCACATATAAGTTAAAATCCTTAAACCCATAGAACATCAAAATTCACTATTTCGCAATTCACATATAAGTTAAAATCCTTAAACCCATAGAACATCAAAATTCACTATTTCGCAATTCACATATAAGTTAAAATCCTTAAACCCATAGAACATCAAAATCTACTTTTCCTATTTCACATAAAAGTTAAAATACTTCAACTCATATAACATCAAAAGTCACTTTTTCACAATTCACTTATAAGTTAAAACTTAGAATATATGATGGCTGCTGCCATTGAATTTCAGAGAAGTTCATTTTACATATTTGTGAATTCTTAAAAAACACAAAACGTTAATTACTAATCAACAAATTAGGGATTTCACAACGGAGCAAGCAAAACAAAATTATTCCACATCGCTTTTTCGAAATTATTAATTGCAAAATTCAAACTTTCGAAATTCACGTATAAGTCAATATTCACTTTCATAATCTCACAATTTAATCCAATGAAAAAATCTTTTCGAAAATCTCCTGAGCAATTAAAAAGATTCAAAATAAATGTAAATAAAGCTTTGTCTGTAAGCATCGAAATTTTAATTGCTGAATCAAATTTATCTAAACATGATTTTGCGAAATTGGTCAAAAAGACGCCTTCCACTGTTTCTCGTTGGCTAACTGGTGAACATAATTTCAGTATTGAAACTTTATGTGAAATTTCTTTTTTCACGCGTATTCCAATTCATCGAATGTTAAGTCTTTATGCTTTGTATAAAGGCTATGCTACTAACCCGCAGTTTACGGAGCTTTGCGAATAAACTCCACCACTTCAACACTGCACCACTTCAAGACTGCCAGTCTTCGCTTTGTTCAGACTGTCTTATTCCCGTATTGAACTAACTCAAAGCCTTTCAAACAACAACCTTTGGTTGCCGTTTGACTTTTTTAATTCTCGTCCGCGCATTCAAGCGAGCTTGATGCACATTCTCGTATTAAAAAAGCCCCAATACTTCGTATTGAGGCTTTGTGGTCTCGCCAAGAATCGAACTTGGATCTAGTGTTTAGGAAACACCTATTCTATCCATTGAACTACGGGACCATCGAACCACTTGGATTCGAGGCTTAATTTGGCCTTACACCAATTAAGGAGGGCAAAAATAACTATTCTTTTTTAAGCACCCATACTTTGTCGACCTAGTTCACTCCTATTTGATTGAAATAGCGCACCCATAGTTTATCTGCTCGGCTTATTATTAAAGTATATTTTGGTATCTTTACTCCTCAAATCGATATCATTATGGGCTTCTACAATATTATTATCAAGTTTCGTTTTTGGTTGAGCTTAATTGCAATTTTTGGCGCTGCGATCCTTCAAATAACTGATTTGGCTAATTTTTGGCCTGTTTTCCCTCTATACTTTCTAGGTATGATTGGTTTATTGAGCCACATCTTCATTGGCCCTTTGCGTTTAGTGCAAGCGCCTATGGAAGCTGGTGACATTGAAGAAGTTGAGCGAATCCTTGCTACTATTTGGTTTCCTAACTTATTATATACGCCTGTTAGAAGTACTTACTACACAATTAAAGGTAATATCGCAATGGCGAAGCAGGACTTTGATACTGCTGAGAAGCATTTAAAAATGAGTAATGACCTTGGTTCGGCTATGCCTGAAGCAGAAGGTGCGAATAAATTACAATTAGGTATGATGGCAATGCAAAAAGGCGATCTTAAACAAGGTGAAGCCTATATCCGCGCTGCGATTCGTGCTGGTATCCCTGATAAAGAATCTGAGGCTGTTGCTTATTTAAGCATGTGTCAAATTTTTATGAATAAGCGTGAGTTCCGCGCTGCTAAAGATTTCTTCCGCAAAGCAAAAGCATGTAAGCCATCTACTAAACAGGTGTTAGATCAAATTAAAGAGATTGAGAAATATATTTCTCGTATGCCTGGATAGTTTTTAAATATTTTTTATAGAAGCCTGCCAAATTGTGCAGGCTTTTTTTATTGATCTCAGGTAATTATTATTTCAATAAAATTGCTTCTATAAATTTCTTAGGAAAATTCCCTTCGATAAAATTACTTCAATAAAAGTTGCTCTATCGTTGGAGCAAAATGTGCGTGCTCTAATAAATGTATTTTCTCCGCAACGGTTGATGGGGTATCGTTTTCATCTACTTGACATTTCTTTTGAAGGATAATATCTCCCTCATCATAATTTGCATCTACCCAATGAATCGTGATGCCGGTTTCTTTTTCTCCCGCTGCTACAACTGCTTCATGAACGCGCGCGCCATACATGCCCTTGCCACCATAATTTGGTAACAATGCTGGATGAATATTAATAATGCCTCGAGCAGTATTCGTTTTTCCATTCACCATAGTTGAATCTATTTTCATGCCTGGCTGGTAAGCGTTCACTAAAACCTCAGGTACTTTCCATAGAAATCCTGCTAAAACTATAAAATGAATATCTGCATTATGTAGACTCTCTACATATCCTGTAGTCGCAAATTCAGTTTTGTTAATCAAGAGAGTTGGAATGCCCTTTGATTTTGCAATTTCTAACACCCCAGCGCCCGGCACATTGCAGACGATGAGTGAAATTTTGATCGGAGTCGTCTTATTTTCGAAGTATTCGATGATTTTTTTAGCATTTGATCCGGCCCCTGAGGCGAATATCGCCACATGAATCGGGCTAGCATGTTCAGTTGCGCCTCCCGTTAATCTAGCCCAAATTCTGCCTAAATAACCCTTAAAAAACAAAAACTGCCCAGTTAGAAAACTCACCAAAATCACCGAAAATGGCCATAAAATGGTCAATAATAGGGGATAAATGAGCCAATATGCCGCATTTTTCTCCAAAAACACCAAATTTAGGATTTGCTTATTTAGGTATCCACTCAAGCTTCCGCCCAGGGCAAATGTGGTCATGATTAACCAAAATTGCACCGGTCCTACCTTCCATTTTTGCTGTAATCTATTAATACTTTTCATAATATTTAATCCTTTTTAGCCTCACAACCTCTTAAATCCACCGCTCGAAGGTCTTCTTTTTTTCCAAATTCCCCCACAAGATTAAACAAAATTTAAGCCGTTAAGTTTGATGATTACATTTTTATGACATTCGTCAGTAAAATCCACTCCACCGAATTGAAACTCAATCAATAGAAAGAAAAAAAAACTTACAATAATCTAGCATTTTAAAGCGTTTCTTAGTTAATTTTGCGTCCGTTAAAGGATATTTTTCCACACTTGACACTGATTGTGTATATGACTATTTTAAGAAACCTAGCTAAGATCGTTTCGATCTTCTTACTTATCACCTTTAGTTCTGCTATCGGTAATCAACTAAATGCGCAAGATGGTAAAGCACTTTTCTCTGCGAATTGTGCCTCTTGTCACGCGGTTAATAAAAAGTTAACTGGTCCCGCTTTAGCTGGCGTGGAAGATCGTTGGCCTGAAAAGAAAAACTTGTATGCATGGATTAAAAACTCTGCAGCATTTTTGAAAACTGGTGATGCATATGCAAACAACTTGTACAACGAGTACAACAAAGTTGCAATGAACAACTTCCCTGGTTTATCTGATGCAGACATCGATGCAATTCTTGCTTATATCAAAACAGTTCCTGCTCCAGGTGCTGCTCCTGCTGGTGGCGCTGCCGCTGGTGCTGCTGCTCCAGAAGAATCAGACAACTCTTTAGTATTTGGTATCTTAAGTTTAATCTTAGCAGTTGTTGCAATTATTTTATTGCAAGTAAATAATAACTTAAAGAAATTATCTGACGAGAAATTAGGTGTGACTCCTGAAACACCAGTTCCGTTTTATCGTAATAAAAGATACATCGCTTTCACAGCTATCATTTTATTTATAGTAGGTGGTTACTACACTACTGTTGGTGCAATCAATTTAGGTCGTTCTAAAGATTACCAACCTGAGCAACCAATCTACTACTCTCATAAAGTACACGCTGGTGTAAATCAAATTAACTGTCAATACTGTCACACTGGAACTTACCAAGGTAAGCAAGCTACTTTACCTAGTGTGAATGTTTGTATGAACTGTCACACTGCAATTAACGAATACAAAGGCGAGCCTTTAGTAAAAGAAAATGGCGATATCGTTGATGGTACAGCTGAGATCAAAAAATTATACAAGTACGCTGGCTTTACAGAAGGTCAACCTTGGGATGCAACAAAAGCGCAACCAATTGAGTGGATTCGTATCCACAACTTACCTGACCACGTTTACTTTAACCACGCACAACACGTGAACGCTGGACAAGTTGCTTGTCAACAATGTCATGGTGAAATTCAAAAGATGGGTGAAGTAAAACAATTCTCTGACTTAAGTATGGGATGGTGTGTAAACTGTCATAGAGAAACAAAAGTTCAATTTAAAGACAATGGTTTCTATAGCATCTACGAGAAATTCCACGAAGATATCCGCACTGGAAAAATCGATAGCACTAAAGGAATCACTGTTGAAAAGATTGGTGGTACAGAGTGTCAAAAATGTCACTACTAATAGCCTTTAAATTAATATAGACGCGTAATATTTTATATACATTATTATGGAGCAAAAAAAGCACTGGTCAAGTTTTGGAGAATTAAATAATTCTGAGACTTACAACAAAGAGGTGAAAGATGAATTTACAGAGTCACTTCCGTTTGTGGAAGATGAAACTGTGATGGCTAAAAACGGAAGTTTTTTACAAGCTAAAGCACCTCGTCGTGATTTCCTTAAATACTTAGGATTTAGCACGGCTGCCGCAGCTGCAGCAGCAAGTTGTGAAATGCCAATTAAAAAAGCAATTCCTTTTGCCAACAAACCAGAAGATATCGTACCAGGTATTGCAGATTATTATGCAACGACTTATGTACAAGACGGTGATGTGGTAAGTGTGTTAGCGAAAGTGCGTGATGGCAGACCAATCAAATTAGAAGGAAATGATTTATCTCCTTTAACTAAAGGTGGTACTTCTGCAAGAGTGCAAGCTGCTGTATTAGATTTATATGATACGGCACGTTTACGTTTTCCCTTGATCGCTGGTAAAGAAGCGAGCTTCGAAGACATTGATAAAGCAATCGCTGGTGAATTAGGTGGTAATGTTGTTATCGTAACAAGCACCATCACTTCTCCTTCTACTAAAAATATTATTGCACAATTCCTTTCTAAATATCCTGGTAGCAAACACGTTACTTATGATGCTGTTTCTCACAGTGCGATGTTGTTAGCGAATGAAGCTGCTTATGGTAAGCGTGCAATTCCTTCTTACCATTTTGATAAAGCAAAAGCAATTGTTTCTTTGAGTGCCGATTTCTTAGGTACTTGGTTAAGTCCAATTGAATTTGCTGCTCAATATGCAGTAGGTAAAAAAATTGACGAAAAAAATATTTCAATGAGCAAGCATATCCACTTTGAAACAGTGGCGAGCTTGACAGGTTCTAACGCAGATGAAAAATATTTATGCCGTCCTTCCGAAATGGGTGCTATTGCATTAGGTTTATTGAACGCTGTAAAAGGTGCTGCAGTAACTGGTGTGGACGCAACATTGAAAGCAGGTATCGAAGCGGCTGCAAAAGCATTGACTGCTAACAAAGGTGCTGCATTAGTAGTAGCTGGTAGCAACGATGTTAACGTTCAAATTTTAGTAAACGCAATCAACGATGCAGTTGGTGCGAATGGTAACACAATCGACTTTGGTGTTACTTTAAATTACCGTCAAGGTATTGATAGTGATTTTGCAACTTTAGTAGACGAGATGAATGCAGGTAAAGTTAATGCTGCATTATTTGTTGGTGCAAATCCTGTTTACTCTTGGCCAAATGCTGAGAAAGTAAAATCTGGTTTAGCGAAAGTGAAAACAACGATTTCTTTCAACGAAAAATTAGATGAAACAACTGCACTTTGTAAATATGTAATTCCTGCTCCTCACTTCTTAGAAAGCTGGGGTGATGCAGAACCTGCAACAGGTCATTACTCTTTCATCCAACCAACTATCGCGCCTTTATTTAAGACAAGAGCGTTCCAAGATAGTTTGTTGAAATGGGCTGGTGATGTAAATGATTACACGACTTACTTAAAGAATTTCTGGTCTATTAAATTAGGTGGCGTGTCTGCTTGGGATAAAACATTACAAGCGGGTGTCATCAATCCAACTACAGCTGCTGCTGTGGGTGCTTCTTTGAATGGTGCTGCTGTTGCAACAGCTTCTGCTGCTTTAGCTGCAAAGAAACCTTCAACTAAAGTTGAATTAGCATTATACCAAAAAGTAGGTATCGGTGCTGGTCAAGGTGCTTCTAACCCTTGGTTACAAGAATTACCAGATCCAGTAACTCGTGCTACTTGGGATAACTATATTATTGTATCACCTGCAATGGCAAAAACATTGTTGAACATTGATTTAAACAATGGTGGTCAAGCAGATGCTTACGAAGTACAACCTCCTAAGAAAGTAGTTAAAGTAACTGTAGGTCAAGTAAGTCTTGAGTTACCAGTTTTAATTATTCCAGGAACACATCCTTCTACAATCGGTATCGCTGTTGGTTATGGCCGTGCCGAAGCTTTAGGTAAAGCAGTAATCGGTACAGGTAAAAACGCGTATCCTTTTGCTAGCTTTAATGGTCAAACAATTTCTTTTGATCAAGCGGATGTTCAATTAACATTAACAGAAGAAACTTATCCAGTTGCCTTAACGCAAACGCATTTCCGTTATGACACAACTCAAGGAAATCGTACTGAAGTAGTGAAAGAATTATCTCTTGCTGCATTCATGGCACATCCTGGTGAGATTCGTGAAGAACGTGCACATGAATTGAAAGGTCAAATCATGGGTGGCGATAAAATGAGCAACGAAGAAGTTTTAGCAAACTTCGAAAAACAAGGTACAATGTATCCTGTTTACGAGCGTCCAGGTATCAAGTGGGGTATGAATGTGGACTTAAACACTTGTAATGGTTGTGGTGCTTGTGTGGTTGCATGTAATGCAGAGAACAACGTTTCTGTTGTTGGTAAGCCAGAAGTTTTACGTGGTCATGAAATGCATTGGTTACGTATCGATAAATATTTTAGTGGTGATATGGATAACCCAAATGTGGTATTCCAACCATTAATGTGTCAGCATTGTGATAACGCTCCTTGTGAAAACGTTTGTCCAGTTGCTGCAACAAACCATAGCTCTGAAGGTTTAAACCAAATGACTTATAACAGATGTATTGGTACACGTTATTGCGCGAACAACTGTCCTTTCAAAGTTCGTCGTTTTAACTGGGCTGATTACAGTGGTGCAGATAGCTTCGCAGATAATCAAGTGGGTGAAGTGAACGATGTAGTATTGAACATGAACGATGACTTAACTAGAATGGTATTGAATCCTGATGTGACTGTACGTTCTCGTGGTGTAATTGAAAAATGTTCTTTCTGTGTTCAACGTTTACAAGCTGCTAAATTAGAAGCGAAGAAAGATTCTCGTCCAATGGTTGATGCAGATGTGAAAGTGGCTTGTCAACAAGCTTGTCCTACACACGCTATTAGCTTTGGTAATGCAAATGACAAACACAGTGCAATCACAATGGTGCGTGCAGAAAACCCTAACAGAAACTTTACAGTGTTAGAGCAATTACACGTATTACCTAACGTGACTTACTTAGCAAAAGTTAGAAATGACAACGCGAAAGTAGAAGCACACGCTGGCGGTCACGAAGCAAAAGCAGAAGGTCATGCTGAAACTAAAAAAGCAGAAGCTCATCACTAAACTTAACAACGATTAAACTTAGCGTTAAGCTTAGAAAAATATAGATTATAAAAATTTAGAAATAGACGAAGATGCATATTAAATACGAATCACAACTGCGCGAACCTTTGGTGTATGGTAACAAAACCTACCAACAAGTTACTGAAGATATCTTGCGCCCGATTGAAGCGAAGCCTACACGTTTATGGTATATCGGCTTTTTCATTGCCGTTACCTTATTAATGTTTGGTGCCTATAGCGTTTACCGTGAGGTGACTTATGGTATCGGTCAGTGGAACTTGAACAAAACCATTGGATGGGGTTGGGATATCACCAACTTCGTATGGTGGGTTGGTATCGGTCACGCGGGTACGTTGATCTCTGCGGTATTATTATTGTTCCGCCAAGGTTGGAGAACGGGTGTGAATCGTGCTGCAGAAGCAATGACTATCTTCGCCGTAATGTGTGCGGGTCAATTCCCGATCTTCCACATGGGTCGTGTTTGGATGGCTTTCTTTGTAATGCCTTATCCTAACTCTCGTGGTCCATTATGGGTGAACTTTAACTCTCCATTATTATGGGACGTATTTGCGATCTCTACTTACTTCACAGTATCATTATTATTCTGGTACTCTGGTTTGATTCCAGATTTCGCTACAGTGCGTGATAGAGCATTTACAAAATTGCGTAAAAAATTATATGGTATCGCTGCATTTGGTTGGACTGGTTCTACTAAACATTGGCAACGTCATGAGAGTTTGTCTTTAGTATTAGCAGGTTTATCTACACCACTTGTATTGTCTGTACACACAATCGTATCTTTTGACTTTGCTACTTCAGTAATTCCTGGATGGCACACAACAATCTTCCCTCCTTACTTCGTTGCCGGTGCGATCTTCTCTGGATTCGCGATGGTACAAAGTTTGTTGATCATTGTTCGTAAAGTATTCGGTTTAGAGGATTATATCACAATTGGTCACATCGACTTAATGAATAAAGTAATTGTATTAACAGGTTCTATCGTTGGTATCGCTTACTTAACAGAATTATTCATGGGTTGGTATTCTCAAAATAAATATGAGGGTTATACTTTCTGGTATTCTCGTGCTTATTTATTTAGCCCTTATGGATGGAGCTATTGGGGTATGATGGCTTGTAACGTATTGTCTCCTCAAATTTTCTGGTCTAGAAAAATGAGAAGAAACGTTTTCGTTACCTTCTTCATGAGTATCATCGTAAACATTGGTATGTGGTTCGAGCGTTTCGTAATCATCGTTACCTCTTTATATCGTGACTATTTACCATCTAGCTGGTCTGTATACTACAGCCCTACCATTTGGGAAATTGGTTTCTATGTAGGAACATTTGGTTTGTTCTTCACTTGCTTCTTCTTATTTGCTAAATACTTCCCAGTAATTGCTGTGGCGGAAATTAAGTATGTATTAAAGAGAAGTGGTGAATCATTCAAACCAGGAATGGAAAGCATTGAGGCGCAACCTCTGGACAAATTTGTTCATGACAACGCGCACTAATCGCTTGATTAAAAAAGAAATTATTTGGATCTGAATATTAATAGAAAATAATTATGGCACAAAAGAAATTCGTAGTTGGCTGTTTTGATGACGAAGCAGTTTTATTTCCTGCAGTAAAGCAAGTGCGTACTGCTGGTTATAAGATCAAAGATGTGTACACACCATTTGCGGTGCACGGTTTAGACCATGCATTAGGCATGCGTGAAACAAGTTTGCACACTGCTGGATTTATTTATGGTATCACTGGTACTACAACAGCAATCAGCGCAATCAGCTGGATCTTCACAAAAGACTGGCCTTTGAACATTGGTGGTAAACCACATTTTGCTTTGCCAGCTTGGATCCCAATTATTTTCGAGTTAACAGTATTGTTTGCTGCTGTTGGTATGGTGTTAACTTTCTGCTACCTATGTCAATTAGCACCAGGTGTTAAGAAGCACCATTTCCACAAAAGAGCAACAGACGATTTATTTGTAATGGCAATTGAGTGCACTGATAAAACAAACACCGACGATTTATTGGCTTTATTAAAAGCGAATGGTGCTGTTGAAACAGATGTTCAAGTGGCAGAAGAAGAGTGGTGGTTTGGTACTTATGACAAGGAAGAAGCAGTAACTGCGTAAGTAAATCGCTTTTCTAAAAAATGAGTTGAAATAAAAATGAACTAAGAGAATTTATAAACTGATTAAGATATACATGATGAAGAAATATTTAATAATGAGCTTTTTAGTAGCGGTAGTTGCTTTAGTAAGCTGCTCTGACGTAAAACGTACACCGGGTTCTATCTATATGCCGGATATGGCTTACAGTCGTGCCATTGAATCTTACACAGATTTAGCTTACTTAAAAGAGCAAGGCATCCACTTTGATGCGAAGCCTGTGGCTGGTACAATTGCACGTGGTAAGGAAATGCCTTTCCCTTATGCAATGGACAAGCCAGGTGATACAACAAATTATATCGCTTCTAAATCTGTAGTGAATCCAATTGATTCTATGTCTGCGAAAGAAACTGCAGAAGCTGAGCGTTTGTATTTAATCAACTGTGGTATCTGTCATGGTGCTAAATTAGATGGTAATGGCCCTTTATATAAAGATGGTAATGGTCCTTACGCTGCAAAGCCTGCAACATTAGTAGGTGATGTAAAGTATGAGAGCATGCCTGCTGGTCAAATGTTTTATTCAGTAGCATATGGTAAGAACTTAATGGGTTCTTATGCTTCTCAATTAAACAAGCACCAACGTTGGATGATTATCAAATACATCAAAGACAAACAAGCTGCAGCGAAAGCCGCAAAATAATAAAGCACTTATTTAAAAGATTTTTAAAAGAGAAAAGATGGCATCTATAAAAGAACAATTCGAAATTCCTGGTAGACTTAAAACATGGGCCTACTCCTTAATTGGTATTGGAGGCGCTGTGTTATTGTATGGTATGTTTACCAAAGGATTTAGCAGTGACGAGCATGAGCAAGTTCATTTTTGGGGTACTTTAATGTACAACACAATCTTCTGGACTTTGGTATGTAACGCCGCTATGTTTTTCTTAAGCTTTAGTGCAATGGCACAAGCTGCATGGATGCAATCCTTCCGCCGTATTCCAGAAGCCATTTCTACTTTGGTACCTGTTTTTGGTGGTATCACTTTAATGGTTTTGTTGTACATGATCTTTGGTCATAAGCACCATATCTACCACTGGTTAGATACAGAAGCGGTGGCGAACGATCCAATCTTAAAAGGAAAGACTGGTTTCTTGAATCCAACTTTCTTTGTGATCTGGACAACTTTGACCATTACATTATGGAGTTATTTTGGTTATAGAATGCGTCAGTTATCTAATCAAGCAGACGTTGCGCCAATGGATGCTGAAACTGCGAAAGCATTTAACATTCAAAGCATGGTGCGCTCAGGATTTTTCTTAGTATGGTTTGGTTTAACTGTAGCGTCTACGATTCCTTGGTTATGGATGATGAGTATCGATGCACATTGGTATTCTACTATGTATAGCTGGTATACTTTCGCTAGCACATTTGTCGCTGGTATGGCATTAATCGCATTATGGGTTGTGTACCTTAAGAATAAAGGTTATTTAGAATTAACAAACAATGAGCACTTACACGATATCGCTAAGTTCATGTTTGCATTCTCTATCTTCTGGACTTACTTATGGTTCTCTCAATACATGTTGATCTGGTATGCAAACATCCCAGAGGAAACTGTTTACTTTAAGCATCGTGTTCAAGGCCCTTATAAAGGCATCTTCTTCTTGAACTTAATCATCAATTTCTTGGCGCCTTTGTTAATCTTAATGAAGCGTTCTGCTAAGCGTAATTACACATTAGTTGCATTAATGGCAGTGGTGATTATCTTTGGTCATTGGATAGATTTTTATCAAATGATTATGGGTTCTTTAATGAAGGAGCATGTTGAATTAGGTGTATTGGATTTTGGTATCCTTGCGTTCTTTGTTGGTGTGATGATTTTCTTTGTTGCAAAAGCTTTGGCAAGCAAGCCATTGATTGCAAAGCATCATCCATTCTTAAAAGAAAGTATCATCCACCATACTTAATCGACATTTGAATAAAAATTATTTAGCGTAAGAAAATAGAAATAAGATTATGAGTTTATATTTATCCATAGCAATTGTAGCCCTCATCTTTATTGTGATCTTCCAAATCGCAAAAGCAAGTGAGTACGTTTCTATCCTTAAAGGAGAAGAAGAAAGCCGTAAACAAAACAACAAGATCAACGGATTTTTAATGGTCGTGTTCTTAGTATTAGGCTTTGTGGGCGTGTACGTTTGTAATGAATATCTTTTTGACAAAACTTTGTTAGCGCAAGAAGCTGCAAGTGTGCAAGGAGAAAAAGTAGACCAAATGATTTGGGTTACTTTAATCATTACTGGTATCGTATTTATCATCACTCAAATTTTATTATTCTGGTTCGCATATAAGTACCAAGAAAAAGAAAACAGAAAATCTTTCTTCTTTGCGCATAGCACAAAGTTGGAGTTAATCTGGACTGCAATTCCTGCAATCACGTTGACTGTCTTAGTAATTTTTGGTTTACGTAATTGGTTCTTCTTTACAGGCGAACCTCCAAAGAATGCAATGGTAGTAGAAGTAACTGGAAAGCAATTTGGATGGATCTTCCGTTACCCAGGTAAGGATGCAGTGTTTGGAAAAAAATATTATAAGAACATTGACCCTGCAACAAACTCTGTTGGTATTGTATGGGATGATAAATTAGCACAAGACGATATTTTAACTGAACAAACAATGTATGTGGTGAAAGGCCAACCAGTTAAATTAATCATTGGTTCTAGAGACGTAATTCATGACGTAGGTTTATCGCACTTTCGTTTAAAGATGGATGCTGTTCCAGGTATTCCAACAACTATGTGGTTTACACCTAAGTTCACTACTGCAGAGATGAGAGAGAAAACGGGCAACCCTAATTTTGCTTACGAGATTTCTTGTGATCAAATGTGTGGTAATGGTCACTATTCTATGAAGGGCGTGATTGAAGTAGTTACACAAGAAGAATATGATATGTGGATGGCGAAGCAAAAGGCACAATACTTAGTGGCTTTCCCTGAGAAAGATCCAAGTAATGTTCCAGCTGCAACTTCAACTACAGATAGCACTGCAAAAACTGCAGTTGCAAAAATGTAATTGAGCGAAGTTGGTTTTAAAAAAGAAAGAAGATTATTTTAACAATAGAAGTTTAGAAATATTTTAAATAAAACGGTATGAGTAACGAAGCAACAATTGTTCAAGACGTACATGCACACAGCACAGCACATCATGACGCACATGGTCATGACGAGCATGGACACCACGAACACCATGAAACATTTTTATCAAAATATGTTTTCAGCATGGACCACAAAATGATCGCGAAGCAATTCTTGATCACAGGTATGGTTTGGGCAGTATTAGGTGGATTAATGAGTGTTCTTTTCCGTTTGCAATTAGGTTATCCTGATGCAAGTTTTCCTTGGTTAGAATCTCTTTTAGGAAAATGGGCAAAGGGTGGTCAAATCACTCCTGAAGCATATTATGCTTTAGTAACAACACACGGTACCGTATTGGTATTCTTTGTATTGACAGCTGGTTTATCTGGAACCTTCGCTAACTTCTTGATTCCATTACAAATTGGTGCAAGAGATATGGCGTCTCCATTTATGAATATGTTGAGCTACTGGTTCTTCTTTGTAGCAAGTATCGTTATGTTGTCTTCTATGTTTGTAGAGACAGGGCCATTCAGTGGTGGTTGGACAGCTTATCCTCCATTGTCTGCATTAGGTGATGCATCTCCAGGTTCTAAAACTGGTATGGACTTATGGATTATCGCGATGGCATTATTCATTGTATCTTCTTTATTAGGTGGCTTGAACTATATCGCTACTATTTTAAACATGCGTACAAAGGGAATGAGCATGACGCGTTTACCTTTAACAATTTGGGCATTGTTCTTTACAGCTGTATTAGGTGTATTATCTTTCCCTGTATTGTTATCTGGTATGATCTTATTAATTTTTGATAGAAACTTTGGTACTTCTTTCTATCTATCTGATATTTTTATCAATGGTGTGGGTGCTTTACCGAACGAAGGTGGAAGCGCTATTTTATACCAACACTTATTTTGGTTCTTAGGTCACCCAGAAGTATACATTATCTTATTACCTGCCATGGGTATGGTATCAGAGATTATGTCTGTAAACTCTCGTAAACCAATCTTTGGTTATATGGCGATGTTAGGTTCTTTGTTTGCTATTGCTGCATTGGCCTTCCTGGTTTGGGCGCACCATATGTTCGTTACAGGTTTAAATCCTTTCTTGGGTTCTGTATTCGTACTATTAACTTTATTAATCGCTGTTCCTTCTGCTATCAAAGTGTTCAACTGGTTGACAACTTTATGGAGAGGTAATATCCGTTTCACTCCAGGTATGTTATTCGCAATTGGTTTTGTGAGTTTATTTATCTCTGGTGGTTTAACTGGTATCTGGTTAGGAAACGCTGCGTTAGATATTCACTTACATGATACTTATTTCGTAATTGCGCATTTCCATATTGTAATGGGTGTGGCTTCTATGTTTGGTATGTTTGCTGGTGTGTACCACTGGTTCCCTAAAATGTATGGTCGTTACATGAACAACTCACTTGCTTATATTCACTTCTGGGTTACAATGGCTGGTGCATACATGATTTTCTGGCCAATGCACTATGAAGGATTAGCTGGTATGCCACGTCGTTATTTTGACTTTAGCATTTGGGAAAGTTTCAAGCAATTTGCTGAATTGAATAAGTTCATCACAATCGTTTCGATCATTGTGTTTGCTGTTCAAATTTTATTCTTAATCAACTTCTTCTATTCTATTTTCAAAGGACGTAAAGTAACTTCTGAGAATCCTTGGGAAGCAAATACTTTAGAGTGGACTACGCCAATCCGTCCTGGTCACGGTAACTGGCCTGGTGAAATACCAGAAGTACACCGTTGGGCATATGATTACGGTAAAGATGGAAAAGATTTCATTCCACAAACTACTCCAGTAGGTGCGGATGAAACTACCCACTAATATATTCAGTTTACAATGCCCTGATTTCAGGGCATTGTAATTTTGATTCACAAATGATGTTTGCACGCTGAAAAGATCATTTAAATTTTGACTTCTTTTAATTTACCCTTACTCACTTCATTTATTTTTTAATATTGAAAGCAACTCTTAAAAATTACAGCCAGTTGATGAAGTTCACCCTAAGTTTTACGGTGGTCTTTACCTGTGTAATTTGTTATCAGATTGCACCCAACATCAAAAGTTTTGATTGGATCAATATTTTGATTTTAACTTTTGCAGGTCTTTGTATTACGGGTAGTGCGAATGCAATCAACCAAGCAGTCGAGAAGGACACGGACGCTCAAATGAAGCGTACCGCTTCGCGCCCAGTGGCAGCAGGTAGAATGTCTCAACAAACGGCATATACTTTTGCGATAATCACTGGGATCATTGGTGTTGGATTAATGGCTTATCAGTTTAATATTTTGTCTGCAGTATTAAGTGCGTTTAGTTTATTCTTATATGCATTTATTTACACGCCACTTAAAAAAATAAATTCAATCGCTGTTTTAGTGGGCGCTTTTCCGGGTGCTATTCCTTGTTTGATTGGATGGGTTGCAGCAACCAATGAGTTTAGTCCTTTCGCCACATTTATGGTTGATGGAAAAACGTATTCTAATGCGGGCGGTTATGCATTGTTCTTGATTCAATTCCTTTGGCAGTTCCCTCATTTTTGGGCGATTGCTTGGGTATCACATACCGATTATTCTAAAGTGGGTTTTAAATTATTGCCTGCAGACAAAGGACCAACTAAGTTCACAGCATTACAATCTATCATGTATGCGGTGCTGATGATACCTATTGGTTTTTTGCCAAACTACTTTAAGATAACAGGGGAGTGGAGTATGTGGGTGGTATTGGTAGCGAATATATTTATGGTGGTTCAATGTGTACGTTTATACCAGAACATGGGTGTGCCTGCGGCACGTCGTGTGATGTTTAGCAGTTACATTTATTTACCCATTGTGTATTTAGCTTTAATGGCGAATAAAATTTAAAAATAGGACCTTACTTTTTTGAGTAAGATCCACAATGAAATAGATATGAGTACAGATCAAAAAAAAGCGCATCCTTATAAATTTATCCTTTGGGTAGGTTTAGGAAGTATCATCATGCTTTTTGCAGGATTGACGAGCGCTTATATTGTAAAAAAAGGACAAGCCAATTGGTTGGATTTTGAATTACCAGTGGTGTTTTGGTATTCAACTTTAGTGATTGTTTTAAGTAGTGTGACCATGCAGATGGCTTTGAAGAAATTCAAAGAGCGTGAGATGGGTCAATACCGCGGCTTTATTACTTTGACCGTGCTTTTGGGGCTTGTATTTGTGACGACACAAATAATGGGCTTTAGCACTTTAGAGGCAAATAGCATTGCCTTAACTGGCCCAAGAAGTAATTCTGCTAGCTCTTTTTTATTGGTGATTGCGGGTTTACACATCCTTCACGTGGTGGGTGGGGTAATTGCCCTTGCGATTATCTTTTTAAGAGCTTATTCTGTAAAAACGAAGTTCTATAATGCCCTGCCAGTGGAATTGGCATCCATTTATTGGCATTTTGTAGATATACTATGGATTTACCTTTTTGTGTTCCTACAATTTGTAGGATAGACTAAAAACCAATATTTTTGCACTGAAATTGTAACTGAACATGTCAACAACAACAACAGCTTCGACAACTGAAGCAAAATTATGGGGTGGTGGAAAAAGCCCTTTTAATGTAGAGTACGGAAAAGTGATGATGTGGTACTTTTTAATGAGTGACGCATTCACTTTTGGCGCATTCTTGATCTCTTATGGTACAGTTCGTTTTTCTACGAACGGATGGCCTGACCCGAACCTTGTATTTAAAAGTTTTCCATTTGCACCAGAAGGTATCAACGCACCCTTGGTGTTTGTATCGGTAATGACTTTCATCTTGATTGTGAGTTCCGTAACAATGGTATTGGCAGTGCACGCTGGTCACAATATGGATAAGAAAGGGGTTGTTAGAAATATGATTTGGACAATCATTGGTGGTATCGCTTTCTTAAGCTGTCAAGCTTGGGAGTGGAATCACTTATTCCACGAAGGTGCATGGTGGGGTCAAAACCCTTTCATCAATGCTGATGGAACTGCTTCTTCAACCAACTTCACCAACTTCTTCTTTACTATTACTGGTTTCCACGGTTTCCACGTATTCAGTGGTGTGGTGATTAATATTATTATGTTGATCATGACTTTAACTAACCAATTTGAAAAAAGAGGCCATTACAATATGATTGAGAAAGCTGGTTTATACTGGCACTTTGTAGATCTAGTATGGGTATTTGTATTTACTTGCTTCTACTTATTGTAAACTAATTAACGAATTAACTATGTCACATACACATGATACACATGCAGAGCACGGAGGTGGTGCAGTTGCAGAAATTAAAAAAGTAACCATTATCCTTTCGGTTTTAACAATCGTTGAATTGATTTTGGGATTTTGGATGATTGGAATGGAAAGCAAAGCCATGGTACTTGGTATCAAAGGTGCTATCGTTATTTTAATGATGGCGAAAGCATTTTACATTGTTGCTTATTTCATGCACTTAAAACATGAAGTAAAGAACTTGATTATGACGATCGTGGTTCCTTTATCTTTATTTATCTGGTTCATCATCGCTTTCTTAGCGGATGGTAGCTCTTTCAGAAACTTACGTAACACTTACGATCCCTATTTCAAGGAGCAATCTACGATTAAGGTAGAGCAACCAGCACATGGTGCTGCGCATGGCGGTGGTCATGAAGGTGCAACTGAACATGGTGCAGGTGCGGCGCATACAGATAGCACTGAAAAGCACGCTGATTCTACTGGTGCAAAGCATGAAGATGCAAAGCACGACGCTCCAGCGGCACACTAATTTAGTCTTGTAGAAATAGGCTTCAATGCCTGATTTCTTTACAATATTCGAAACCACTCCAGTTAATTGGGGTGGTTTTTTGTTGTAACTTTACATCCATAATATCCTAAACAGCATGTCTAAAAAGTCTCTATACGGTTTAATCATTGCCCTTGTTATTCCCATTGGTTGTTACTTATGGCTTAAGTCTGCAAGTGACACTGCGGTAACCATGCCTCGACATTATTTATTGGATACAGTCATTAGCACCGAAGTTAAGGGTAAGACAATTGATGATAGCATTTGGCATACGACTAAAGATATTCGTTTGGTGAATCAATTAGGGGACTCTGTGAATTTGTACCAACAATCTGGTAAGATAATTATTGCCGATTTCTTTTTTACAAGTTGTGGAAGCATCTGCCCTAAGTTGACTAATAATATGGCGAAACTCCAACAGTCTTTTAGCAGAGGAGGGAATAGCCGTAAAAAAGTGTTAGACACCAACTTTATACAATTTATTTCTTTTTCAGTTGATCCTGAGCGTGACTCTGTCCCTGTGTTAAGAGACTATGCAAATAAAATGAATGTGGCATCTGATAACTGGTGGTTACTTACGGGCAATAGAGATTCAATTTATAAGTTTGCATTTGAAGAAATGAAGGTAGATCAATTTAGTACCGAGCCGGTATCTCCTGATTTTGTGCATACGAGCAGGTTTGTATTGATTGATAAAAAGATGCAAGTACGTGGTTACTACAACGGATTAGATTCTGCATCTATGTTGAAATTAGCGAAGGATGTAGGTTATCTAATGTTAGAGAAAGATAAAACCAAAAAGAGCAAAGTGTTCCAAGACATAGTTGACTTAAGTTGGCTGTGGTTGGTGATTGCACTTTTAGTTTCAAGCTTTGTATATTATTTCACAAAGACAAGATTAAAAAATTAATTGTTTTATGAATTGGAATGAATTTAAAACCAAGTATAAAGCAGAGATTAGAGTAGGCCTGATTGTATTCATTGTAACAATGGCAGCAAGAATTGTTAGTGATATTTTAAAAAATAAATAAAAATATATGTTGAATCCAGTATTTAAAAAGAATGACAAACTTGCCTATATTTTAATAGGTGTTTTTTCGGTTGTTGTTTTCTTGGTTGTAACATTTTTAAGCAAATTCACTTTGGAAGTTGAATTGCCTTTTGACAAACACATCTTTGCTTTGATCAATGCTTTATTGAATACGGCTGTATCTGTTTTATTAATTGCAGGTTTGGTGGCTGTAAAACAAAAAAAGTTTGAATTGCATAAAACAATTATGATGACTGCAATGGTTTTATCGCTATTATTCTTAGTAACTTATATAGCACACCATTTATTAGCAGGTGAAGCAAAATTCGGTGATGCAAATTTTGATGGGGTAGTAGATGAGGCAGAAAAAGCAGTATTGGGAAACACACGCCCTTTTTATTTAGTTTTATTAGGAACACATATTGTATTGGCTGCAACAAGCTTGCCATTTATTTTATGGACTGCTTATAGAGCTTTAACAAGTGATTTTGCAGCACATAAAAACTTAGCTAAAAAAGTATGGCCTATTTGGTTTTATGTTGCAGTAACAGGACCAATCGTTTATTTAATGATTAAGCAGTATTATAACTAATTAAAGAATAGTTTAAAACTAAAATACAAATAGGTTTAAAAACTATTGACAACTAGTTTAGAATTTTAATTCTACAGCAGGATTCCAAAATAATTTTTCAAAGTCCAGGACGGTTTCGTTTTGGACTTTTATTTTTTCTTTCTCTAGTAGTTCTTGCATTTTAGTGGGTGTTTCAAAATGCGCTTTACCACTTAACATGCCATTCCTATTAACAACTCTATGAGCAGGTACTTTTGGCTTTACCCCATGAGAGGCATTCATTGCCCAACCCACCATTCTTGCACTACCACCTGTGCCTAAATATTTAGCGATGGCGCCATAACTAGTCACACGACCTTTTGGAATTAGGCGCACCACATCAAATACGTTTTGAAAAAAGTCTTGTGTTTTAGGTGTGTATTGCATTTACAATAGCAATTTAACTACTTAACCAGAATTATTAAGCGTTTTCTATAAATGTTTGGTATTACCCTTTGCTTCTATATACTCCTCAATATGTTCGTCTGGAGTAGTTTTATTTGCAGCTGCTCTAATTAATTGTGCTCTTGTTTTAATTGGCTCAGGAACGCCATCGTACTCAAATGGACAATGTTTGCAAGCTTCCCCACAGCAATAGCCTCTTTCCTCGTGATAAGCTGCTGTGAAAACCCATTTACCTTTTGGGTCTATATAATAATGTATGCCTTCGGTCATTTTTCTTTTTTTTCTCTTGCTGCTTCTGCTTCCATTCTTTTAAGCTCACCAGCATCCATTGGGATATCTTTGATGGCTTCTTTTAGTACTTCATCTAATGCTACTGGTAATTCCTTGTCAATATTAAACTGAATATAGTGAATCTTGTTACTCTGTGCGATATCCAATCCTTCGTAATAAGTTTTGATTAAACAACGAGGATCAATTGTCGCTTCTGCGTATAAGTTTTCTGTTTTGTAAATCAAGTTTAAACCATACAATTCAATTACTTTCAAGGTGAAATGATAAAGTAGTGGACTATCTGTTTTTAAATGAACAATCCCTGCTTCTAATCCATTATACCCATCACTACTTTCACTTCTATTGTTTCTGCTTTCTTTATTACTTCCGTCGCCTCCCTTTATAAACTGCTGATACAACCTCAAGAATTTTGGATGTGTCAATCGCTTCTTTGCTTTTGACCATCTTAATTGAGGATCGGGGAAGGTGATCCAAATTTCATCTACTTCGTCTTTGGCAAAATAGTTTGGTGTTAGTTCTATTTGTGAACGAACAAAAGCAATATTCTTTAAAGCCTCTTTATTAGCGATGCTTGCACCTTTCCAAATGCGGTTTCCTTTTAAGTCAACTCCAATGAAATTTTGTTCAGGGAACATTCTGCCTAAACCTACTGCATATTCACCTCTTCCGCAGGCTAATTCTAAAGTAAGAGACTTATTAGCAGGTACCGAATTTGAACTAGTTTGTTTGTTGGATATATCAGTATTTTGGGTAATCGATAAAGTGGCAATATCAATTGGACTCGTAGCTTTCCCTAATTCATTAAAAAAAGCATTCCATCTTCCTTGCATGTCTTGCGGATATTCCAACACGTTTTCATATTCCTTGATTGCCGCAAACTTGATTAATTTTTTCTGCCCCATACTGCAAATATAGAGATTAGCAGCCCATTAATTGCACTACTTTTTTAGCAACTATTGGAGCAATAGCTACGCCCATTCCGCTCATACGAACTGCACAATAAACATTGGGTTGTACTTCTAGAATGACTGGCTTTTTGATTTTACCGATCCCCATTGTGCCACTCCACCTTAATTCAATTTTTGGTTTTTTTGATCCTTTTGGTAGGATCCTCTTCATCATAAATTCCTCTAATACTTTTTGAATTTTATTAGATGTTTCTAAGGAGTATGTTTTTTCGTTTTTGAAATCTTTATTTCTCGCGCCTCCTAGTAATAATCGGTTACCTAGATTGCGGAAATAATAATATCCCTCATCATAGTGGAAGGTTCCCTTAAATTTTAAATTAGGAATAGGCTCTGTGACAAATACTTGTCCTCTTGCCGGAACCACATCCAAGCTTGGTATCAGTTGTTTTGCAAAGCCATTGGTACAAACTAAAAATTGCTTCGCTTCTAATGGTGCTTCTAAATTGGTATGTATCGTTACGCCCTTTGAATGTCTCTTGAATTTTTTTACCTCCGTATTAAATAATATCTGTACTCCTTTCGCCTGTACAGCTTTTTGTAAGGCCAATACCAACTTAGCAGAATTCAGTTGCCCTTCTAGTTGATTAAACGCAAGTGCTTCAATCCCTTGGAAGCCTAATTTTTTTATATCCTTTGTCGCATTGGTGTAGATAGGTAGGTACTTGCCATTTTTCTTTACTGTCTTTAAAGCTGGTGCAAGTACTTTATTTAAATAAGCAATATCGCTGTCTAATTTAGAAATATCATATGCACCACCTTCTTCAAACAATTCATATCCACCCCATTGGTTATAATCAATCTCCGAGGCTTTAAATACTTTTTGAATTCTTTGCAATCCATCATAACGCATCTTCACTGTTTCCAACATATTTGCCTCACCCATCAATTGTACATCGTATATTAATTCTGAGACACTTCCAAAGCAGGAGAAGCCTGCATTTCTTGTACTCGCACCTGAGGGTATGGTACCTCTTTCTAAGATAGTAATATTCAGTTTCGGATTTTTATGAATTGCTTCATACGCTGTCCATAACCCAACAAATCCACAACCAACGATCACTAAATCCTTTGGTGCAAAATAGGTAGACTGTTCCCAAACTGAAATGGCCATATATTTAATTTTAGATTTCTAAGTTCCTACATTTTACTGACATAGAAACTTAATATTTTATTTACTAGGTTCAATTTTCTATGCATAAAAAAACCGCCCCAAGTGGGGCGGTTTAAAGTAGCTTAAATTTTATGCTTAACTAAATGGCCAATTAAATGCTATTTAGTTTTTTATTTATTATCTACCGAAGATATATCTTAAACCAATCTGTGCTTGCCATACGTCAAATACAGATGAATTCTTTTGATAAGTATCTCTGATCAATGTAGTTGAACCATCTACATTCTTTTGTGTAGCTAATTTGTAAACTGGCTCACCAGCTGTGTTAACAGAGCTGAATGCTAAGATTTGTGGGTTAGTAACTCTTTGAGAAACGCCCCATTTGTTGTTGATTCTATTTCCAATGTTCAAGATATCAGCTCTGAATTGTAAAGTATTGCGTTTGCCTTTTACTTTCACAAAGAACTCTTGTACAATTGATACATCAAAACGGTGTAACATTGGTAATACAGAAGCATTACGCTCAGCGTATTGACCTTTACGTGTACTCAAATATTTATCTTGATTAACATAGTTCCAGAATGTAGCTTGTTGTTGCGCTTCTGTGTAAGTGATATTACCTACAGTCAATGGAGCGAACTTAATTTCAGTTGCAGACTTAGGAACATAGATCAATTCATTGTTCGCGATTCTGTCTCCGTTCATATCACCAGAAATAGTGTATGAATAAGCACCATTTTGAGAACCAATATATCCAATAGAGAAACTTGTTGTTCCACCGTATTCCCCACCGTATTCAATTTTATATCCTAATAAACCTACGATTCTGTTAGGGATATTGAAATCTGAATTTGATAAACTTAAATCGTTGTTACCATTTACAGATCTAGCACCTGTCCAGCTACCAGAAGCAATTGATCCAGCACTCATGAAGTCTGTAGCGTTAGAAGTAGTCCAAGCTAAAGATCCCCATAAACCTTTTCTGTATGGCATTTCTAATTTCAATGTCATAGACTTATAATCACCTTGGTTCTTATTTGTCAAAACAATTGCATTAGAAACATTGTTGTTTACTCTTACTGTTGCATCAGAACCACCAAATTTTGCTCTGTTATCAGCACCAGCAAATTGTCCTACAGCACTTTTTAAGTTTGCATTGTAGTAATGTACTGCATTCAAGTTTTTGTTAAACAAGAATTCAACTGTACCTACAAATCCAAATGGTAACTTTTGGTCTACCGCTAAGTTTGTTTTCCAAACTTGTGGGAATTTATAATCTTCTTTTGTTAATGCTAAATCAAATGTAGAAGGTAATGTAGGTGTAGAAGGGATAAAGTATTTGTTTGGATTTGCAGTGAAACCATAGTTTGTTGCTGCTGCTCCACTCACATCAATATATCCTGTTAACACACCATTGTTACCAACTTGGTTAGATACAAACACATATGGAGGACGACCAGTGAATACACCTGATCCACCACGTACTTGTGTTTTCTTTTCACCATTCACATCCCAGTTGAAACCAATTCTTGGTTCAAATAAGATTTGTGTTTTTGGCATCACACCTGTATTAAACTTTTCGCCATTAGCAAAAGTCATTGCAGTGATTGCTGGATTCTCTAATGCAGTATTTTCAAAACCAATTACAGCCATTCTTAAACCAGCTGTTAATTTTAAATTTTTGCTATACTGATATTCGTCTTGACCATATACATCTAAACGAGATGTTTTTAAAACTTGCATTGGATCAACCGCACCTGGCAAAGCAGAATAACGGAATTGAGTTCTTGCAGGAACAAATGCAGATGGTGCACCACCAGCAGCAATAGATTGGTTTGCTGCAGTATAGAAATCAGCTAAGCTGTTGAATACATAAACACCATTAGAAGCAGGGAAGAATAAGTTGTTAGACTGGTACTTCTCGTAGTTGAAACCAGCTACAATTGTGTGCTTATCTAAATACTTTGTTAAGTTATTTGTAATGTGGAATGTATTGTAATCTAATTTGTTTCCTGGAGTGAATGGATCAAATCCAACAGAAGTTAATGTTGTAGAACCAGACTTGATATCGATGGTTGGGAACATTTGACTTCTGTAAGCTCTATCTTCAATTTGCTTGTCATAACCAATAATCAAATTGTTATGTAAAGTGTTTGATAACTTACTGTTTAATTCAAGAACAATAGAACGTGTGTTATCCATAATACCGTAACCACTATTTTGGAATGACATTGCTAAAACAGAGTTAGTTCTGTTACCAAAACCTGCAGACGTTGAATTAGAGATATTGATATCTGCACTTGAGTTATGGTGTACATAACGAGCAGTTAACTTATGCATATCATTGATATTCCAATCTGTTCTAATTAAGAACTTCTCAGAAATAGTTGCATTGTTATATCCTTCCCAAGGTCCTGTTACATAGCCAAACTTTTCTTTCATGAAGTTGGATAAAGTTTGCATTTCTGTAAATGTAGGACGAGAGATTTGAGAACCGCTTAGAGGAGAACCTGTAGAAATCCAGTTTGTACCTGGTTCTGTTTTCTCTAATTTTTCGTAGTTCGCAAAAATGAATAATTTGTTCTTGATGATTGGTGCACCAATTCTAAATCCTTGTACTTTTTCGCTGAATTTAGCAGGAGTTACTTTCACACCATTTGCTCTTACACCATTGTACTTAGAAGTATTATCTCTTTCAGTTTGATAATAAGAACCTTCGATTTCGTTTGTACCAGATCTAGTTACTGCGTTGATACCAGCACCTGTGAAACCTGATTGACGAATATCAAATGGAGCAATGTTCAATTGTAATTGCTCAATCGCATCTAAAGAGATTGCAGAAGCACCAGTTCTACCTCCTGCTTGTGCAGAAGAACCTAAACCGAAACCATTGTTGAATTGAGAACCATCAATTGTAAAATTGTTCAAACGAGAATCTTGTCCACCAAAACTTGCACCGTTACCATTTGAATTGTATTTAGTAATACCATCAATTGTTCTTGGTCCAGTTACTGGAATGTTTTGTAATTCTCTTCTTCCGAATTGTTGTGCTGTACCAGTTCTTTCTTTAGAGAATAAGCCATTTCTATTGCTAGCAACAACTACATCTTTTAAGTTTGAACCAGCCGCATACAAAACGAAATCTACGTTTGATGCAACACCTAAGTTTGTTGCAACTTCAGTTACTTGATCGTTTTTGTAACCTACAAAGCTAGCTGCAACAGTGAATGGTCCACCAACTCTTACTGCTGGGAACACATAAGCACCTGTTTTGTTAGTTACTGTTTTGTAAGTTGTACCTGTTGGAACGTGTGTCGCAATGACAGATGCACCAACTAATACTTCTTTCTTTTCGTTTACAACAACACCAGAGATGGTTGAAGTTGTAATCTGAGCGAAACTGAAGATGGTCATCATACAGCTTGCCAAGAACAAGATTGTTTTTTTCATTTGTTTGGATTTGTTTTCTAATTTTTTCTTGAAATTCAACAGGATCTTGGCTAAAGATCGATTTAGGCAATAACTTGTTAATTTTCAGCCGCAAAGGTAACTCGTATTGACAATTTTTAGGTGACTTTTGTCATTAAAATCCCAAAATTTAATATTGTGGTAACAATAGTTTTAACTAAATCTTAGACTAATTGGCTCAAAATGTTGAATATTTAATTAATAATTAAATATAAATGCTATACATATATAATATTTATAATATACAATTGGTTGAAAGTTGAAAAAATGCTCATTTTATAACAATTTGTTAATGTTTAGCTTATATTCGTAGTCAAAATTTAAAAATCAATCACATGAGAAAAGTTGTTTTATTGTCTTCTCTTGTTTTTTGTTTTGCACTTCAAGTATTGGCACAGGGATCTAAGAAAATCTCTGGTAAAATAGTTGATCAAAAAACGAAACAAGCATTAGCAGGAGTAACAGTGAATGCTGGTAAAGTGAATGCTTTATCTGATGCAAATGGTAATTATCAAATCAGTGTCACTGATCAAAAATCTATCAACTATAGCATAGTTGGTTATGATAAGGTTTCAAGAACAATTGGAAGCGCAACAACCATCAACGTTGAGATGGTGTCTGTTGAAGCTCAATTGGAGGAAGTTGTTATTACAGGTTACGCGCGTGAGAACAAATCAAAATTCGCGGGTGCCGTTACAACCATTAGCGGTAAAACAGTAAACGATGTACCAGTAGGTTCATTCGACCAAGCTTTCCAAGGTCGTGTTCCAGGTATGTTAGTTAACTCTGGTTCTGGTCAACCAGGTGCTAGTGCGCAAGTAACAATTCGTGGTATCAAGTCTATCCAAGGAGCTGGTGCACAACCTCTATATGTATTAGATGGTGTGCCTATTCCTGCATTTGATATGCAAACACTTAACCCTGACGATTTTGAATCTATCACAGTATTGAAAGATGCGACTGCAGCTGCAATTTACGGTGCTAGAGGTGGTACGGGTGTAATTGTTATTACTTCTAAAAGAGGTAAGACTGGTAAAAACGTAGTGACTTACAAGTCTCAATATGGTATTACTCAAAAACCTAACTTCTCTAGAATGAACTTGATGAATACAAGAGAGATGTTGGCTTATGAGGAAAGAGAGAAGATTCCAAATACACCAGGATGGGTATGGTCTCCAAACAACCCAGCTATACCTACAGGTATGACTGCGGCTACTAAGCAAAGATCTTTAGATAGTTTAAGAAATATTGATATTGATTATACTGATATCTTTTATAGAGAAGGTATTTCTCGCTCGCATGAATTAACATTAAGCGGTGGATCTGACAGAACTAAGTTCTTCTTGTCTGGTGCTTATTTCGATCAAGAAGGTATTGACTTAGGATCTTCATTAAAGCGTTACACAATTCGTTTTAACTTAGATCATTCTACAGATAAATTTACTGCTCAATTCAACAGTACAATTGGTTATTCTAAGTCTCAATTAGCAGAAGGTGATTACTTAGGTAATAGCCCAAGAAGTCCATTCCAAATGACTTATAGAGCAAAGACTTATGAGAATCCTTACAAACCAGATGGTACTTTAAACTGGGGTGCAAGTTCTTCTATGGCTTACAGACAAGTTGCAAACTTGTTAGAGGGTTTACAAAATACGAAGCGTGGTTACGATCAAATTAAAATGGTTGGTAACGGTTTATTAGCTTATAAATTATTCTCTACTTTAACTGTTAGAAATAACTTGGGTGTGAATGCTTCTAGCAACTATGTGAATCGTTATGTAAATGCTGATTCCTATATTGGTTCATTACAATCATTCCAATCAGGTATTGCTCAAGAATCAAATACAGTAACTTCTGAATTCATTAATACATCTTCTGTTTTGTATAATGAAAAATTTGGTAAGTCTGAAATCGAAGCATCTGCAAACTTTGAGGTAGTAAGAGGTTACCAAAGAGGTTTAGGTTTTACCTTATTCAACTTGGATAAGCGTTTGACTGAAACAGGTCAAGGTGCTGGTCCATTGCCTACAAACGGTGCTGCAACTTATCCTCAGAACGCATCTAGTGCAAAATCTGGATTCGGTATCCGTTCTTATTTTGCAACTGCAAAATATTCTTACGACAACAGATACTCTTTGAATGCAAATATTCGTCGTGATGGTACTTCAAGAATCGTAAACGAAGAGAACAGAGAAGTAACTTCTTGGTCTGCTGGTTTCACTTGGAATACTTTGAACGAAAAATTCATGAGCAAACAAAATATTTTCTCTGAATTAAAAGTGAGATTATCATTTGGTATCATTCCAAACATTGGATCTATCTCTACTTCATCTTATGGTGCAGGTTTACAATCTATCACCAACTACCAAGGACCTCAAGTACCTACATTTGGTACAGCACAATATGCTGGATCAACTATTACAGGTTTAGTTCCTAATAGTCCAGGTAACCCTAACTTGAAAATTGAGCGTATTCAAAAATCAAACATTGGTATTGACTTCAGTGTTTGGAACGGACGCGCTCGTTTTAACTTAGACGCTTATGATGAACAAACTTTAGACTTATTCGTAAACCAACCATTGTCAGGTACAACAGGTTTCTCTAGCTTGTATATCAATGCGGGTAAAATGTCTAACAAAGGTTTAGAATTAAACGCTAAAGTAGATGTGGTTAAGACGCGTGACTTCGGTGTTACATTAGGTATGAACCACTCTTACAACGTGAACAAAATTGTTGACTTAGGATCTGTAAATGAATTCTTCTTAGGTACATTCGTTATCAGAGAAGGTTTACCTTACGGAACACACTATACTTACAATTACTTAGGCGCTGATCCTGCAACTGGTCTTCCAAGATTTGAAGCACCAGATGGTTCTGTAACAACTGATGTTGCAAAAGCTGGTCAGTTCGCTAAATTTGGTAACTATTTACCAAAACACCAAGGTGGATTTGATTTTGAATTCCGTTACAAAGCATTCTCTGTAAGCGGTTTATTCTCTTATCAGTTTGATGTAGTTAGAAGTAACAACACAAGAAACTGGATCACAAGAGGTACTCCTGGATACCATGGTATCGTAAGAGCTTCTAGAGAGTTAATTGACAACCAATGGCAAGCCCCTGGTGACATTGCATTCTTCCAAAGATCATCTGCTGATAGAGGATTTACTTCTTCTGACTTAGAAGACGCTAAATTCTTACGTTTCAGAAACTTAGTAGTTGCTTATCAATTACCAGCTATCAAAGGTCCTAACGGTAAGCCAATGATTAATGGTGGAAGAATCTATGCTCAAGGTCAAAACTTAGCAATCTGGAGTCCTTGGAGAGGTTTGGATCCAGAAGATAATAACAATATTAGTTTGAATGAATATCCTAACCCTAGCATGTTTACATTAGGTTTAGACATTAATTTCTAATCAACTAAAAAATGAATAAAATGAGAAATAATAAATTGGTTATAGGTTCTTTTTTAATGTTATCCCTTTTTGCATCATGTTCTAAGGTGATAGATGTTAAAGAGACCGACTTCATCGGCGGAGACGTCGCTTTGAAGACTGTTGACAACGTAGAGTCTGGCATCATTGGTGCTTACTCAGCTATGAACGTTGAAATGGGCATCTTGTTGAACAGTGTTTTTGCTGACGAAGTAAGAGTTGCTGAATTCTACAATGCTGCTACAGTGCACGAATGGCAATTTGCTTCTACAGATATCTCTTTAAGAGATAGCTATACAGCGTTTCCTTTGTACTACAGAATTATTGACAGAGTAAATAGAGTATTAGAAGCTTTACCAAATGTAAAAGCAACTACTGCTGCTCAAGAAGCTACAAAAAACAGAGTGAAAGGGGAAGCTTTATTCTTAAGAGCTTTCTGTCACTTTGAATTGTATCGTTTTTACAGCAACACTGCTGATGCAAATGGTTTAGCATTAGCTTATATGGAAACGCCTTCTTTGACGCCACAAGCTAGAATTAATGTTGGTCCATATTTTGCTAAATTAAATGCAGACTTAGTTGCTGCTAAATCTTTAGTACCAGCTACCAATGCTGATATCTTTAGAGCTTCTAGACATGCGGTAACTGCGTTACAAGCTAGAGCTGCTTTGTATACAAAAGATTATGCAAGTGCAAATACTTTTGCTACTGAATACATCACTGCATTCCCATTAGCTTCTAAGACTAACTTTGGTAAAATCTGGAAGGATACAGATAATAGCGAGATTGCGTTTAAATTAAGCAGAACAACAACTGCCGGTGGTAGAATTGGTGCATTGTACAGAGGTACATCTGCTAATGCTGCAAACATTGGTACTATTACATGGAGACCAACTCAACGTTTATTAGATGCTTATGATCAAGTAAATGATATCCGTTATGCTGCTTACTTCTTTGAAGAGCCAATCTTAAAAGCTAGTTCTTCTAGAAACTTAAGTGCAATCTTGATTAATAAGTACGCAGGAACAACTTACGGAACTCCAACTGAATTATTAGCAGATGCAAAAGTATTCAGAACTGGTGAAATGTATTTGATCCGTGCAGAAGCAAGAGCTGAAACTGGTGATTTAACTGGTGCTGCTGCTGACTTAAATGCTTTAAGAGCTGCAAGAATTAACAATTACACGAATGCAACTTTTGCTACAAAAGGCGATGTAATTGATGCAGTAATGACTGAGCGTTTCAAAGAATTACCATACGAAGGTCACCGTTTCTTTGATGCAAAAAGAAGAAACTTACCTATCACTCGTTTAGCTGTTGATGCACAAGGTACTGCCTTGACTTTACCAGCAGGTAACTTCAGATTCATCTTGCCTATTCCAAACTCGGAAATTCAAGCGAATCCATTGATCGTTCAAAATCCAGGTTACACAAACTAATTTTATAGATTTTGTTAAAAAGGGCGCCTCAATTATATTGAGTGCGCCCTTTTTTTTATCTTGTATGTATCAAACTAAATCTAGCGTATGTATAAGTCTTTATTAGTCGTTCTGTTTACGATCTTTTTATCAAATCTAATCGCGCAGCCTATTCCTGGCAATGCCGTACCTAGTGTGCAATTTTCTGACGTCAATGGTCGATTCCTTCCAATGGGCAGCAATGGTGTTCAAGGTAGTCCTTATGTTTTTGAACAATTTGGATTAGGTAAATTAATGATGACAAACGGGATAGAAGCGATTGATTCAAATTTGAATTACTCTTTAGCAGATCATAAATTATACTTTATTAAAAATAAAGGGATGTATTTAGTGAATCAGCCGGTAAAATATTTTCAATTAAATGGTATAGATAAGAACAATAATAACCTTGTTAAGAATTTTGCAAGTGGCTATCCAGCTATTGAAAACAATAGCCCTGTTACATTTTATGAAGTGCTTGGTGAGAATGCAACACATCATTTATTAAAATACACTAATAAAAGTATTAAAGAAACGACAGTTTACGGAAGTGCGCCTATTAAAGAATATACGACCGATCATCTGTATTTTGTATATTCAATCACAGATAAAAAAATGTTATTAGTAGGTAGTTCACTTACCTTAAAAAATTTAAAAAAGATTTTGCCTGAAAAAGCAGCACAATTGGATCAATTAAATGAAAGTTTAAAATTGAATCTTAAAAAAGAAGAGGATGCAAAAACCTTATTTGAAAAATTAAATTAATGGTGTTTGTATTTTAAATTATTCCAATGTACCATATTAGAGCTATTTTATTTTTTACTTTTTCAAGCTTCTTTTTCTTGGCAAACGCCCAAACGATCGATAACGAAACTTTATACAGACCCAATTTTCATTTTACACCACAGAAAGGGTGGATGAATGATCCAAATGGTATGATTTACTTAAATGGACAATACCATTTATTTTATCAGCATTATCCAGATGAAACAGTCTGGGGTCCTATGCATTGGGGACATGCAACAAGCATGGATTTAGTAAAATGGAATCATCAGCCAATTGCGCTTTATCCTGATTCTATTGGAATGATTTTTTCTGGCTCTGCTGTGTTAGACAAGGATAACACAAGTGGCCTAGGGCGCAATGGTATTGCTCCATTGGTGGCTATTTTTACACAACATTATATGCCAGGAGAAAAGGCAGGTAGAAATGATTTTCAAAACCAATCTATTGCCTATAGTTTAGATGAAGGCAAGACTTGGACAATGTATGCCGGCAATCCTGTGCTTAAAACGCCAGGTATCAAAGATTTTAGAGACCCTAAAGTAAGCTGGCATGAACCAACTAAAAAGTGGATCATGAGCTTAGCAGTGGCTGATCATGTTGAATTTTATAGTTCGCCTAATTTAATGAATTGGACTAAGGAATCTGAAATAGGTAAAAATTTATTTGCTCATGGTGGTGTTTGGGAATGTCCAGATTTATTGCATTTTAATTTGAATGGAAAAACTATTTGGGTTTTATTAGTGAGTATGAATCCTGGAGGACCAAATGGAGGCTCTGCCACACAATATATAGTGGGCGACTTTGATGGTCATGCATTCAAGCCTTTTTCTACCGAAATTAAATGGATGGATTATGGTCCGGACAATTACGCCGGTGTGACCTTTTCAAATGTAGGTGAAAAAAATATTTTAATTGGCTGGATGAGTAATTGGAATTACGCCAATAAAGTGCCTACTGATAACTGGAGAAGTGCGATGACGATTGCAAGGGAATTAAATTTAGTAGAACGCTTATTCAATAAAAAAGACATTTTAAATACTAGTTCTAGCCTAAGTGCACCTAAGGATTTTCTATTAGTATCTAATCCGGTAAATGAATGGAAGAACGCTTTTGCTCAAATCATGCCTAAAGAAAATGTAATTCCTAATCGTATTGATCTTAAGGATATCAAGGCAACGAATTTTGAAATCATCCTTTCAAATGCCTTCAATGAAAAATTAATTGTTGGTTATGATGCGTCTAAAAAACAATTTTACATTGATAGGACAAAAGCGGGCATTTCTAATTTTAACGAAGGGTTTGCAGCCGTTGCCGTAGCACCAAGGTTCTCAGACGCATTGAATATGGACTTGTCTATTATCTTAGATAAAACTTCTATAGAATTATTTGCAGATGGCGGCCGCACAGTGATGACGGCTTTGTTTTTCCCATCTCAGCCCTATACAAAATGGGAGATACAGTCCAAAGAAAAGATTACTCCTACGTCTATGAATTTATATTCCTTTAAATAGACCGTAAACTTTTTAAGCCCTCGCTTGTTAATTGTTTATGCAACAGTTTACGCCTGCCGAATGGCAATCATGGGAAAGATTTTACAGAGCTAATTTTATTAATAGCTTAACTGGTTTTAAATCCGCTAGTTTAATTGGTACCATCAATGCTGATGGCGTTCCTAATTTGGGGATGTTTAGCAGCATGGTGCATATTGGTTCTGACCCTGCACTAATTGGTTATATCAATCGCCCCGTTGCTGCCGCTCCGCATACTTTGGCTAATATCAAAGCCAATAAATTGTATACAGTCAACCATATCCATGCATCCTTTTTAGATAAGGCACATCAAACAAGTGCAAAATATCCAGACGAAGTAAATGAGTTTACTGAAGTTGGTTTAACAGAAGCATTTATCGAAGGCGTGCCTGTGCCTTTTGTAAAGGAAAGTCATATCAAATACCTGCTTTCCTTAAAGGAGATTATCCCCATTCAGCTTAATGATACTTTTCTAGTGATTGGACAATTGGAACAAGTAATGATAGATTCATCTTTACAACCTAGTGCTGACGGATTCTTGCATTTAGACCAAGCTGGATCAATTTGTAGTAATGGATTGGATGCCTATTACAACACCCAACTCATTGACCGCTATGCTTACGCAAAGCCAGGGAAATTAGCCGATAAATTATAATTTATAACCCGCGCCGGTTATCCATCTTTTTTTTGATGCGCCCTGCTTTTTTGGTAAATTACATCAAATCGATGTATATGAATCCATGTCATTTTGATGATGCAAGAAGGGGCTTCTTAAAAAAATCAGTCTCATTGGCTGCGCTTTATCTTACTCCCTCTATTTTAGTCAAAACATTTGCTGCGGATGCGATTGTGCCTACGCCAATTGCAAAAGAAAAATTACAGTTTATCTTAAATGGTAAACCTGTTGCAGTTGAAATAGATGCTAGAACAACCATGCTTAATTTATTAAGAGAGCATATTGGTTATACAGGCACCAAAAAAGGATGCGAGATGGGGCAATGTGGTGCGTGTACGATACATGTAAATGGGAAGCGTTTAAAATCTTGTACCCAATTGGCATTAAATCATCAAAACAATCAGATTACGACAATTGAAGGTCTTGCAAAAGGAGATCAATTACATCCAATGCAGGCTGCATTCTTAAAGCATGACGCTTTTCAATGTGGCTATTGCACCTCTGGTCAAATTATGTCTGCTGTGACTTGTGTTAGAGAAGGTAATGCAAAAACAAGAGCAAGTATTCAAGCCTATATGGATACCAATATTTGTAGATGTGGTGCTTATCAAAATATTGTTGATGCCATTGAAGAAGTGGCTAAATCTGGTGCAAAAATTTAATCCATTTAATTTTTCTTATGAACAATACGAACATACATAATAACGCTACTAATTTATTCAAATTAGATTTTGCAGATGAGCGAGTGGATGGTGCCGATAAAGTAACAGGTAAAGCAAAATATACTGCAGAATACAACCTTCCGAATATGGCTTATGCGGTATTCGTGACTAGTAGCATCGCAAAAGGAACGATTAAAAATATAGATACTGCAAAAGCTTTAGCCTCTCCTGGGGTGTTGGATGTGATTTATTATGCAAATTGTCCAACTGTGCCTGGTTATATTACCAATGCTGCAGAACGCCCTAAGAATGTTTTTGAATGGAGGGGTCATAAAGTTTTACACGATAACCAAGTACGCTTTTTTGGACAACCTGTTGCATTGATTGTGGCGGATAGTTTAGAAAACGCCAATGCTGCTATCCGTTTAGTGCGTCCTGAATATGAAGTAGAAAAGTTTGAAACAAATTTTGAGACAGCAAGAAAAATTCCTGCTAATTTAAAAGGCACCGTAAATTATAAAAGAGGGAATGAAGCCGCATTTAAAACGGCACCAGTATTTGTGGAAGCAGAGTATGCAATTCCTGCCGAAGTGCATCTTCCAATGGAAATGCATGCAACCATTGCATTTTGGGAAGCAGAAGACAAAGTGACTTTGTATGATAAAACACAGGGCCCTAAAAGTACACAGTCAACTATTGCACGCACGTTTGGATTGCTTGATAAAAACGTAAGGGTGATTGCAGAAAATGTAGGTGGTGGATTTGGAAGTGGTTTAAGAAGTTGGGCGAATGTGCCTGCTGCAGTGATTGCTTCTAAGAAATTGAATCGTCCTGTGAAATTAGTTTTAACGCGTCCTCAAATGTTTTCACTTGTTGGCTATCGCCCACAATCATGGCAGAAAATTGGTATTGGCGCAGATGCGACTGGCCGTTTTATTGGGATCTCCCATGAAGCAATAAGTGCTACATCACGTTACGAAGATTTTAGAGAAGGCATTGTAAATGTTTCTAAGTTTTTATATGCATCTGAAAATGTAGATACTAAATATAGCATGCTGCCGCTAGATATGAGTACGCCTGTTTGGATGCGTGGTCCAGGAGAAGCAACTGGCTCTTATGGCTTAGAGTCTGCGATTGATGAGCTTTCTTATAAATTAAAAATGGATCCTGTTGAATTAAGACTGAAGAATTTTACGACAGTGAATCCTGAAAATAAATTACCATTTTCAGATATTAATTTAAAAGATTGTTACGCGTATGGTCAACAAAAAATTGGATGGAAAAATCGTCCAACTACGCCAGGCACATTAAAAGAAAATGGATGGCTTATTGGTTATGGAATGGCCAATGGTGTATTTGGTGCTGGCAAGGGAAGTGCATCTGTTCGTGCCTTATTGAATAAAGAGGGTAAACTTACTTTAGAATGTGCAGTGAGTGATATGGGGCCAGGCACAACTACTTCTATGACTTTGATTGCAGCTACTGCAATGCAAATGCCTATTGAAAAAATTAAATTTAAATTAGGAGATTCTGATTTACCTCCAGGGCCTTCTCAGGGTGGATCAGGTACTACTTCGACAGTTGGTTCTGCAGTCGATTTAGCATGTACTACTTTGAAGCAAAACTTAAAAGACCTTGCAATTAAATATGCACCTGCGTTTAGTGCTTTTAAATCTGAAGCTTTGGAGGTTAAGAATGAAATGGTAGCTGTTGTGGCAGATCCAAATATTAAAATAGCCGTAGTTGATTTGTTGCAATTGAGTCCAGAAAAACAAATAGACCTAACGATTGCTTCTTCTGGTAAAACCGCTGAGCAGTTGAAATTTACTAGCAATTCATTCTCCTCGCATTTTGTAAAACTTGCAGTGAATCCAAAAGATGGTACGATAAAAATTTTACAAGTAGTAACGACAGGTGATGCGGGTAAAATCATTAGTCCAAAAACTGCAAGAAGCCAAATGATTGGTGGTGTAGTCGGAGGAATAGGCATGGCATTAACGGAGCAATTAGAAATGGATCATGCAACTGGTCAAATCATCAATGCAAGTTTTGGCGCCTACCATGTGCCTTTGCATTCTCAAATACCACCAACCGATGTTTGGTTTGTAGACAAACCAGATGTGAACATGAATTCAATTGGGGCAAAAGGAATCGGTGAGATAGCATTAATTGGTTTTGCTGCTGCTGTTGCCAATGCAGTGTATAATGCAACTGGTAAAAGAGTAAGGGACTTGCCAATTACACCTGTGAAACTTGGGTTTAAAGGGAAAGTGTAATTAACTTATAGGAGAATATGCAATTAGATTTTATAGTAAATTACAATGTTTATAATTTCAAATTAATTACAACAATGAAAAATTTATTAATTTTTCCAATTTTATTTGTCTGTTTTTTGAGTAATGCTCAAGCATTAGATTCGGCTTCAATCATTGGTAAATCATTTAAATTGGGTAATCTTATAGTAGCACAAAATGATTTTCCTAACCAAATGAATTGGGATGCTGCAAAAAAAGCTTGTGCAGCATTAGGTAATGGTTGGAGATTGCCAACCCAATATGAATTAGAAATACTAAATAAAAATAAAGCTATAATTAGCGGTTTTACAAATGGTAGCTATTGGAGTTCTGATGATAGAGTATTCTTATTCGCTTGGCAACAGGTTTTCTTATTTGATGATCAGTCCAACACCGGCTATCTGCCTTCCGCTAGTACTGGCTGGAGTATGAAGCACACTCCTAATCATGTTCGCGCTATTAGGGGTCCGGAACTTCAGGAAGAACTATCTAACATGTCTTTTACTTCCTTGATAGAACACCTCTCCAAATATCTTTTTTTCGTTTTTTTAATATTTGTTGTAATAATTACAACATACATGAAAACGAATCCTTCTGCACCACATAATCCAAACTCTTTTTTAAATCGCACACTGAATTGGATTAAAGGAATTGGTAAATAATTGCCTCCAAAGTTATTGAAGTTCTAAGTAGTGTTATTCATGTATGCCTGGAAGCAGCATTTCTTAACTGGCATTCGTTTTTTCAAAAGAAATACAGGGAGGCATCGATACAGTTATAATGTTCGTCCCGTTAGAACCATTTAACTTTTGAAAATTTATTTTTTTGATTTGTCAATTTCATCTAGAGAATTTTTTTTAAATGTGCAACAAATAATGTCCATAACAGGTCATACAACTGAAAGAAGTTTTTATAAATATATTCGCCAAACACCGAAGGAAAATGCAGAAAGGATAAGACTTATTTGGAACAATAGGGAGGAAGGCATAAAAACTGGAAATCTAAAAGCCGTGTAACTATTATTATTCAAAATATTTTAAAATATTAAACTATTTATATATATTTATTTATTAAAGAATAATTCTTAGGTTCTGCATTCTTTATGACCTAAATATTAATAATTATAAATCAAGTCACTATGAAAATTTTACAAAACAAAAAACTTCTTTATGTATGCTACTTTTTATTATCATTATTCCTGATAAATTTAATAGATAGGGTTATCTTTTTATCTATATTATATTTTTATTATGATTTATTTGGCGGTGCATACCAGGTTATTTTTAATCTTCAATCAGTTGTTGCATTTATATATATAATGAATTACCACTTTGGTGTTCGTATAAAATTATTTTTTCTAGGTAATAGATATGAAAATTTAAGACACAATACCGATGATTTGTTTGAAAACATGGAAACACCTGAGAAATTGAAAAATGCTGTAGAAGAGTTTCGTAAAGAGATTAACTCAACAGAATCATCTAATGATATTTGCTATACTACAGATTTTAATTCTTCTCAATTAAAGAGAGTATTTTTAGAGTATTCAAAATCATTTTTGATGCTATTATTTACAGTTGCGATTGGAGTATTAAATGTTATAGGGGGCGTTCTAATTTTATTCAGTAGGGATAGAGATTTAATTGAAGGTTATACAATATTTAGTATTTGTATCAGTGTAATTGTTTTTTTTGTTTCTGTTTATGCGTTATACAAATTATATATCATTTCTGATAAGGCTTCAAAATAACTTCCTCCTAAAAATTCGGTTGATTTGAGTATGTCATGTATTGAATTATACTAAATTAATTAATGAGCATATACCCCAAAAAGCTATGAGTGTCCAAAAAAACTATGTAAGAAGATATATCTATCTATAAGAAACTATGTAGTGTGTAAAAAATAAAGATTACTTGACTTTATTATTGAGAAATTCTGCTTCTACCTATGATTGTGAATTATATTTTCTTGTTAGATAAAAGTTGATTTATTACTAATCCTTTGGCTGATGCGTGCATTTTAGAAATAAACACCTCTGCACCGCTATTAGAATTATGATTTTGGAACAAATCATCATTTAGAGTTGATATTGTAGTATTTGATTTCATATCAAAGAATGTTTTTACAACAATTGTTTCATTAGTTGTAGGATTTACCCAGCTACTTTTATAAATCCATTTTCTACCATCTTTTGCACTTGAAAATTGAATATTGTTCAGTCCCAATGCTTCCCTTTTCTTTTCATCTTCAATTAGATTAGATGCAATTACTGCACCAACAATTCCACAAACAACTCCAATAATCAAAGGAATAGCGATTGGTATTTTGGAACTTTGACTTTTTTTTAGTTCATTAGTAGCTCCTCCAAATAGTAATAGTCCAAATACAAACCCAGCAATAAAGCAACCAATAATCCATCCAAAATATTTCATAAACTATTTATTTGCAATAAGTAATTCTTCTAATCTTGAAATAATTTCATTTACTCTTCTTGTTTGTGCTGGATTACCATACTCATCTTTATTACACTTTTCACAATAATTATTGTATTGTGCATCATTTTTTGCTCCACATTGGCATCTCCAATATTTAGAACCCTTACTCAATAAACCAGTTCCAATCTCCTCTGTTGAGGTTTTGGGGAACACCTCATTGACTTTGGATAATACCTTCCCAACCAAATCAAAGTCAGTTTTAGAATATGATTTATTGTAGTAGTAAAGAATATTCAAGCATAACCTTTTCTTCTCAATATCATCGCCAGATAAGATTTGCAATATTTTAGAATAATCAACTACAATGTGCTTGAAAATAGTTGACAAAGCAGTTCCCTCATTCTCATTCCTATTTTCTTTGGCAAATAAACTTATTGTTTTATCAAACAAATTCTCCTTATTTAGATTGCTGATATAAACAGAATATAAATCATTCCAGTTTTCAACTTGTTTAGATGAAATTGAAATCCATCGTAAATAAGCATCAAATGCTTCCGGCAGTTCATAGTTTAGAATATATGGCTCTACCCAGTTAGTATGAGGATTGAATGCTCCTGCTTCAATACTCTTTATTATTTTATACTTGGTAATCTTTTCATTGATAATCTCAATGCTGATACTTTCATTAGATGCGATTTGTTTATTTAGCTTCACAGCAGTAGCAATAGCCGTCACCATAAACATACTCTTACTGCCACCTGAAATCTCATCTACATCAATTTTCAAGTCAATCAAGGCATCCGCTTTGAGCTTTTTAGCTTTGTCCTTCAACCCCTCTATGACTTGATTTGTAATTTCAGCTAATCTTTTTTCATATGCTGTATTTTTTCCACCGAAAATGTCGCTAAATCCAGCACTAATATCACTGAATAGGTTTGTTCCAAGAACTACTCTGTTATGAACTACAGATATGATTTCAGTAATTTCTGTATTTGGAATTGTTGATGTTGTTGTAGTAATCATTTAGTTTTTTTTCTTGATATAAACCTTATTGCCGCTCTTATTTATGTAGTATTGCCCACCCCTTGAACCAGTATAAATTTTTGCACCGGTTCTTGGAGTTAGTCCGTCACCTTCTCCTAAAACTATTTTTTTGAAATTATTTTGTAATTGTGATGTATCACCGACGCCGGTGGTATTACTTGATTGTACCCCATAGGTAGATTTTACATTATTTTCTATTAGAAACTTTATTTTATCAATTGTAGCTTCTAAACTTGTAATTCTTTGTTGGTATTGGGCTTGTTGCTGATAATATAATACTTGCATACTATCCAGCTTTGCTTTTATAGCTTTTAGTTCCTCTTCTAACTCTTTCTTTGATTGTGAAAAAGAAGTAAAGCAGATAAAAACAAAGACTAAAAGAGAGACACATTTTTTATTATTCATTACAAAGAGTGTAGTTTAGAAGTTACCAATTTTCATTATTATTTATTATTTTGAATTGGGATATATCAGTAAAATATTTATCTAAAATTTCATATATTGTCTTATTCCTTGTTCTTATAGTCCCATCATTTCTAAATGAATAATCTCCATTATATGATTGAATATCACCTTTTGAAGTTGGTGCATATTGACTTACTAATGATTTTGTAATTATATCAAAGCTTCCATTGTCAATATATTCTATGTCATTTATAGTTACTCTGTATTTCCCTTTTTTGTATTCTAATCTAAAATTACCCCTATGTTCATTCCCAAAAACCATTGGCGTGCTCAATGAAGTGTAACCATATTTTTGAATATCAATGTTTTTGGGTAATAATTTTGCGGTAATTGTTTCATTTTCAACATTGTAACTTTCAAAATTATTTTTTCTAATAAAATAATCTTTTAGAATACTGAATGATATATTAGCATCAATATCATAAATTTTTACCCATTTTACAATCCTTTCACCTGGCTCAAACTCAAAATTGTTGTTTTTCACAATTTCAGTTGATTTCAATTTTGTTGCATCGCTATATAAGTCATCTTTTGATTGTGATTGAGATAGGAGTGGCGATAAAATTAGAATAATGAATATCCTTTTCATAAAAGATTTATTACATATAAAGTTAGTCAATAAATTATCATAAAATATCACAATTCGTTATGATATGAGTTGCAACTTATACAAGTTCCCCTTATACTTTATTAGAAAGGAGTAAGTAAAGAATAAAATATGAATAATAAAGAGACAAAAGTTTTTATGGTTGGATGCACAGAAGAAGAATTAGCAAATAAAATTGCTGAAATAGTAGTCAGCTTGATAAAACCACTATTGCCAGAGAAAGAGGATAAGCTACTTACAAGAAAAGAGGCAAGTAAAAAACTAAATATTAGCCCACAGACATTAGTTTCAAAGGTAAATGATGGGGTAATTCAAGAAATAAGAGTTGGAAAGAAAGTCCTTTATAGGGAAAGTGATTTAGATAAGGCATTGTTAGTTATTCGCAAGTATAAAAGGTTTGACTTGAATAGAGAAGCCGCATAGGGAGGGAGGGTAAAGTAGATAAGCCACTTACAGAAATGTAGGTGGTTTTTTTATGCCCCTATATAACCTGAAAATATGGAATAATTTGTATGTAGAGATACCAGTAAAGATACTTAATGCATTTAAAAAAGCATCTAAAACAATGATAATCAATGTAATAGATGCTTTTAGTTGCTGTAGGGGGAGGGATCGAACCTCCAAGGGGCAGTTAGCTATAACACAAAGTTCAGTGGTCGACCCTGGTCGCCTATTGCTAGGCGGCTCTATGTTACGTTTATCCCGTGATCCCCACCTCCGAGACAAGGAGGCATGTCTGCCAAAAGTTTCATCACCCCACAGTATTAAGAACTTTCATTTAAGGGTCATTTTCAATATTTCCCCTTATTTGATAAATCAAAACTAATGTATTGGGTTTATTGTTGCAAATAATTTAAGTAAATATTTTAAAATGTAGAAAATATCTAATAAATTGCATTTATATTCATAAAATCACAAAAATGGAAGCAAAAAACAACGCCAAATTGAACGCAGTCAAAAGCTTAGATAAGCTTGATTTGCAAATTATTCAAAATATGATGCTAGATGCTGAGATTTCTTATGCCGATTTAGGAAAGAAGCTCTTTGTATCTGGTGGTACCATCCATGTTAGGATTAAGAAATTAGAAGATTTGGGTATTGTGCAAGGTAAAAGATTGGCAGTAGATATGAAAGTATTGGGTTATGATGTGATTGCATTTATTGGGGTGTACTTGGAAAAGAGTTCGATGTATGATTCAGTGGCACTTGCACTTAAAAACATTCCACAAATTGTTAGATTAAATTATACCACAGGTAACTATAGTATGTTCGCTGAAATTGTTTGTAAAGACATTCAACAACTACGTTATGTCTTGCATGATGAATTACAAAAGATAAAAGGGATTGAGCGTACAGAAACTTTTATTTCATTAGAAGAAAGTTTTTCAAGAAACGTGAGGGTTGTTTAAAGCGCAGACTGATTGATATTAAAAAGTATAGAATAAAAAAGGCCGCTCATTTGAGCGGCACTTTCTTTTCAATTCAAAACCTATATCAATTATTCACTTACTTATAATTTATAACCATCGTCAGCTACTAATTGCGCACAGATCGTTCTTCTTGCCTCTTTGGTATTGTAAGGATCTACTTTTGTAAATCGCTTTAATCCAATATGCATCATGCGTAATTCATCTCCTTCTGCAAAACTATTCAATGCATCTTTTCCTGCTTTGTTAATTGCATCTGCTGCATCATAGATATATGTTTTTACGATTGCAGTTTGTACCGCTAATTCAGCTTCTGATTTTGTCTTGCTTAATTTTTCTAATCTTAATAAAGCAGATTCAGCATGATAAGTAATGATGGACATGTCAGCGATATTCATCAAAATCTCTTGCTCTTTACTTAAAGTCATCATTAACTTTTGAACTGCAGCACCTGCTACCATCAAAATACATTTTTTGAAATTTGCAATGGCCTTTTTCTCTTTTGCAAATGGTGCTTCGTCTTCGCTTCCAAAATCTGGAATGCTCATCAATTCTTTTTGAACACTCATTGCAGGTCCCATCAAATCTAACTGTCCTTTCATAGCTCTTTTTAAAACCATGTCTACTGTTAGCAAACGGTTGATTTCATTGGTACCTTCGTAGATTCTGTTGATCCTGCTATCACGGTATGCTTTTGAAATTTCGTACTCATCACTGTATCCATTTCCGCCATGTACTTGTACGCCTTCGTCTACCACAAAATCTAATACTTCTGATCCAAACACTTTTAAGATCGCACATTCAATTGCATATTCTTCTGCGCCTCCAAGTAATGCTGCAGATAAATCTTTTCCTGCAGTTAATAAGTCATGTTCTTTTTCGTCAATGTTTTTTGCTACTCTATACAAAGCAGATTCTCCCACCCATAAACGAATAGCCATTTCTGCTAACTTATGACGGATAGCACCGAATTTTACAATTGGTAATTTAAACTGCTCTCTAGTTTTTGCATACTGAATTGTTGTTGTGGTTGCTCTTCTTGCTCCACCAATCGTTGCAGCGCCTAATTTTAATCTTCCAATATTTAAAATGTTGAATGCAATAATATGTCCTCTTCCAATTTCCCCTAACACATTTTCTACAGGCACTTTACAATCTTGGAAATACAACTGAACTGTAGAGGAACCTTTAATACCCATCTTATGTTCTTCTTGTCCTAAAGTGAAACCTTCCATGCCACGCTCCACGATGAATGCAGTGAATTGCTCTCCGTCAATCTTTGCAAATACGGTGTAGACATCTGCGAATCCACCATTAGTGATCCAGCATTTTTGTCCATTTAAAATATAGTGCTTACCGTCTGCAGATAATTTTGCAGTGGTCTTTGCACTTAAAGCATCTGATCCACTATTTGGTTCTGTTAATCCGTAAGATCCTTTGAATTCACCACTCGCTAATTTTGGAACATATTTTGCTCTCTGTGCCTCGGTACCAAAATATAAAATAGGAAGGGTCCCAATACCAGTATGTGCTGCGTTGGCAACAGAGAAAGAATAACCTCCTCCTAAGTATTCCGCTACAATCGTTGAGGTAATAAAATCCTTACCCATGCCACCATATTGCTCTGGTACAGAAACGCCTAATAAGCCTTGTTCGCCTGCTTTTTCTAATAAACCTGGCATTAAACCTGGCTCTAGTTTGTCCATTCTGTCCGCCACTGGTAAGACTTCTGTATCCAAAAATTGGCTACACATGTCACGCACCATGATCTGTTCTTCGTTGAATTCTTCTGGAATGAAAACATCTTCGGCTTTCACTTCTTTAATGATCCACTCTCCACCTTGGATTGTTGTTGCCATAAAATATAATTTAATTATTTACTATTCTCGTATACGCGCTGAAAAACACTTTTCACAATCTCTATCTCCTCTTTACTAATACCTTGCAAAGCCTCATTCATTGTTTGATTAGCTAGCTCGTAAGTCACTTCCTGTAAGGGTTTCGCGGCATCTGTCAAGTAAACTAAGTTTACTCTTCTATCATCCTTAGATGCAATACGTTCTACCAATCCTAGCTTTTCAATATTATCAATGAGTCTTGTGATACTTGCTTTATCTCTAAATGTTCTGTTGCCTAATTCTTGTTGACTTAATCCATCTTCCTTCCATAAATGGTATAAGACTGACCATTGTTCAATCGTAATTTCTAATCCTGCATTGCGGAAATTCTTTTGCAACCTTCTTGCAACAGCGGTTGTCGCCATGCCATTGATGACGCTATAAAGTTCTCCTCGTTTAAATTGGTTGTTTGGCATATAGTTAGTTATGCAACTAATTCAAAAGTACAACGATTTTAAGGATTCTACCAAATATTTACCCTTTAACTTTGTGCTATGTTGTATCTACTAGATTGGGCAGTTGCCATTTTAACTTGTTCTTATGCCTTACTCTTATTGGCTTACCGCTTTTGGTATGGTAAAATGCGTGTTTTTCAAACCGATGCATTGGAACAATCGAATCAGAATGAATGGGTTAGACAGGATCAAAGCCCAACTCAGTTTACGGTCATCATTCCTGCTCGAAACGAGGCTGCCAATATCAAAGCATGTGTAGATAGTATTTTAGCACAGGACTATCCTACTAATGCTTTTGAAATTATTGTAATTGATGATTTTTCTGAGGACGATACAGCATTTATTGTGAAAGCATTGAATGCACAATTTCCTCAAGTGCGTTTATTAAAATTAGCAGATCATTGTAAGGATGGCGAGACACTTGCATATAAGAAAAAGGCCATTGAAATTGCTGTTTCTGTTGCAAAAGGAAATTGGATTGTAACGACCGATGCAGATTGTATCGTGCCTAAAAAATGGTTGTCTTTATACCATGCTTATATACAAGTGCATCAACCTTCTTTTGTTGCTGCTCCAGTGATGTTTATTAAAACTGCAGGTATATTAAATCAATTTCAGTTATTAGATTTTTTAGCATTGCAAGGTATCACAGCCGCTGCAGTGGGCGCTGGCAAACATTCTATGAGCAATGGTGCTAATCTAGCTTTTGAAAAAACTGCTTTTATTGCAGTGGGTGGATACCAAGGCGTAGACCATATTGCGAGTGGCGACGATATGTTTTTAATGCATAAAATGAAACAGACTTTACATAAGCCTGTCGGTTATTTATTTCATCCCGATGCAATAGTGTTGACCGCAGCGATGGATAGTTGGAAGGGATTTATCATGCAAAGAATTCGCTGGGCAAGTAAAGCAAGGTATTATGATGACCGTTCAATTACTTTAGTTTTGACCCTTGTTTATCTTTTTAATTTGAGCTTTTTATTATTGGCTTTATTAGGAAGCTGGAGCACGTTAATAATTGCCCTTGCTTTTAAAACGTTTTTTGAATTGTTCTTCTTGGATCCTGTTGCTGCTTTCTTTAAGCTGAAACCCGAACTGCGCTATTTTGTTTTCTATCAACCTATCCATATTGTATATAATATTGCCGCTGGCTTATTTGGGCAGCTTAAAACCTATTCCTGGAAGGGGAGAAAGGTTAAATAACCGGTATTTACAATAAGAAACGAGCTATTTTTTGTAATTTTGCCTCCTAATATTTGACTATGTCTACTGAAACAATACTTCCTCAAGCAGCCGCTTTAACCGCTAAAGATTTTGCGACAGACCAAGAAGTGCGTTGGTGCCCTGGTTGTGGTGATTATTCTATTTTGGCGCAGGTTCAAAAAGTGATGCCAACAATTGGTGTGCCGAAAGAAAATATTGTCATCATTAGTGGTATTGGTTGTAGTAGTCGTTTCCCTTATTACATGAATACTTTTGGCATGCACTCTATTCATGGTCGTGCAACAGCTATTGCGAGTGGATTAAAAGCATCTCGTCCCGAATTGAGCGTTTGGATTGTAGCAGGAGATGGGGATGCGTTAAGTATTGGTGGTAACCATACCATCCACATGTTGAGAAGAAATTTTGATGTAAACTTTTTAGTTTTCAATAATCAGATTTATGGTTTAACAAAAGGGCAGTACTCTCCAACTTCTGAAATCAATAAAGTCACTAAGAGTACACCAATGGGTAGTATCGATCATCCTTTTAATCCTGCTGCTTTGGCATTGGGTGCAGATGCAAGTTTTATTGCTCGTAGTATGGATCGTGACCCTAAACATTTGCAAGCAATGATCACGCGCGCGCAACAACATAAGGGGTCTTCGTTCTTAGAGATTTATCAGAACTGTAATATATTCAACGATGGTGCATTTGAAGTTTTCACAGAGAAAGCTTCAAAGCCTTTACATGCTTTATTTTTAGAGCAAGGCAAGCCATTGACATTTGGTGCAAATAATGAAATGGGTATTCGTTTTGATGGCCTTCGTCCAGAAGTAGTGACCATCGGCGAAAAATATAGCGCTGAAGATTTATGGATTCACGACGAAAAAGATTTTTATAAAGCACAAGTTTTAGTGCGTTTGTTTGATAACCCTTCTGAAATAGGTGCTCAATTCCCTCGTCCTTTCGGCGTTTTCTATTCAGCAGATCGTCCTTGTTACGAAGACATGATGGCATTGCAAGTAGAAGAAGCCATGACGAGTAAAGGTATGGGTGATTTAGATAAATTAATTCGCGGTAAAGAGACTTGGGAGATACTTTAATAAAGTAAATCTAGTATACAGAAGTATAAAATCTTAAGATTCAAGATTGATTTAAAGATCGATATAATTTCTTTTAAGGGCTGTCATCACCATGGCGGTCCTTTGTTTTACAGCCAATTTTTTAAATATACGATCGCGGTAGCCATACACCGTATAGACACTTTTTTGCAAGTAGGTTGCTATTTCCTCGTAACTATAATCTTTAGTACAGGCTTGAATAAATTGTACTTCATTTGCCGTGAGTGGATTCTTATTATAGTTCAAAGCCTTGATATCAATACCCTGCAAGACATTTTTGGTTATGAGTTTGCATTTATCTGCCGAGAGGTTGAACTTTGTTTTTCTGAGTACACATTGTTTTAAATCAATCAAAGGTTCGTCAGTGAAAAATAAACCATTCAAGCCATGCTTCATTAAATAGCAAATTGAATTTATTTTTTTATCGTTTGATTTTAATAAAATATAGGTGTAGGTATTTCTTGCTCGTATTACTTGAATGATTTTAAGCAATGCTTGATGTCCATAGTCGTCGGACAAAATACAAAGGGAGATGGTATCCTTTGATTTTTCTAAATAGGTTTCTAGTTCATCAATCAAACCTGTTTGGTAAATGACTTTACATCCTTCTTGTTTTTCAAAATAATGAACCATTGCATTTCGGATCATTAATTTCTCTTCTAAGTAGATGATTGGAAACATAAGCTTGTTTTACCAAATTAAGCCTAATTTTAGGGGAATCAAATGAGGCCTCGGCACTCTATTATGCTTATTTCAATTCATCCTACACATCCACAGCCTAGACAACTTTCTATGGTGACCGATTGTCTTACAGCTGGCGGTATTATTGCTTATCCAACGGATACCATTTATGGACTTGGTTGTTCTATATTTAAACATGATGCGATTGAAAAAATTTGTGCCATCAAAAAAGTGGATCCTGAGAAAGCCAACCTTAGTTTTATTTGTGCGGATCTAAGTGACCTAAGCTTATATGCAAAGGCAATTGACAATAGTCTGTTTCGTATTTTAAAGAAAGCATTGCCAGGCCCTTTCACTTTTATTTTACCTGCGAGTAAAGAAGTGCCTAAGATTTTACAGTCTAAGAAAAAAACAATTGGGCTTCGTATCCCTGATAATTTGATTGCACTTTCAATTATTAAAACATTGGGTCATCCAATTTTATCGGCTAGTTTTCCGGGAGACGAAGTAGAGGAATACACCGACCCTGAAGTCATTTATGAAAACTGGGGCAAACAAATTGATATGGTGGTAGATGGTGGAATCGGAGGGATGGAACCTTCTACTGTTGTGGATTGTACCACAGACGAATACCATGTCATTCGTCAAGGGGTTGGGGTTTGGGACTTTTAAATCTTAAAACTTTTTCGGTGATGCTCACAAAGGCCATGAAGGGCGATGGCTGCGCGGTGCGCAGCGGTGCCGTATCCTTTGTTTTGGTCCCAGCCATATTGCGGGTACTTTTTGTGCAACTCAATCATATAGGCATCACGTGCCGTTTTTGCAAGGATACTGGCAGCGGCTATATGAGCATAGAGCCCATCGCCCTTAATGATTGTTTGATGTGGTACTTTTTTATATTGGTAAAAGCGGTTCCCATCTACCGCAATAAACTGCGGTCGCTTTTTTAATTGATCTAGAGCAAGGTGCATGCTCTTGATACTTGCTTTTAAAATATTGATCTCGTCTATCTCGGCCGGTGTTTGCGAGCCAATAGCCCACGCAATCGCTGCCTTTTTTATGACTGGCACCAAAGCTGCTCTTTGCTTTTCACTTAATTTCTTACTGTCATTAATCAATGGATGGTAAAAATCCTTAGGCAATATAACGGCTGCTGCAAATACCGGTCCTGCATAACAACCCCTGCCTGCTTCGTCGCAGCCGGCTTCAATCTTGTCGGGTTGGTAGTAATTTAGGAGCATGCTTTAATCGCCGGTTTATTAGATTCAAATATATCAAAGTCAATCGACACTTCGTATTGATCTATCTTCAATTTTGTTCAAGTTCTAATGTAGATCGATCCATTCTTTTTCACAAAGCAAAATCAATCCAAAACTACCCGTGATTCTTGCTTTGAATTCTGCTTCCTTGTAGATTTACTTAGTAACTTTGTGTCAGGAATTAGGGGTTAAACATTTTTTAATTTCGTCTTATTCAGCTGAAATATTTATCTATGGAATTACAAGACAAAAAATCACGTGCAGTAGCCAATTGGTTGATTATTGGTGTGGTGATGACCATTATCCAAATCGCACTTGGCGGCATTACCCGTTTAACAGGCAGTGGGTTATCCATTACAGAATGGGATGTGGTGACAGGTAGCTTACCTCCATTGAATGAAGCTGCTTGGCAATTACTTTTCGAGAAATACAAAACGACGCCTCAATTTCAATTATTGAATTTCGATTTTACTTTAGATAATTTTAAGTTCATCTTTTTCTGGGAATGGTTCCACCGTTTATGGGCTCGTACCATTGGTTTAGTTTTTGCATTTGGTTTTATTTATTTCTTAGTAAAAAAATATTTTCAACCTGCAATGATTCGTCCTTTGGTGATTTTGTTTTTATTAGGTGCATTGCAAGGTGGTATTGGTTGGATCATGGTGGCGAGTGGTTTAGAAGGAGATGCAGTGTATGTTAAACCTACACGTTTAGCGTTGCATTTTATTTTTGCCTTAGGCCTATTATCTTATACTTATTGGTTTGCACTTTCTTTAAAAGCGAAGCCTGTTGCGAAAGAACATCTAAGCACAGAAGCGCAATCTAGTATGAAAGGATTTCGAGTATGGGCATGGGTCGTTTTAGGTTTGTTATTTTTTCAATTAATCTATGGCGCCTTGATGGCGGGACATAAAGCCGCAAATGTGGCTAGCACTTGGCCAACAATCAATGGGGAGTGGGTTCCGACACACTTAATGGGGAAGGAAAGCTTTTTCTTGAATGCGATAGACAATACCACTTTCATACATTTTGTACATCGTGGTTTAGCGTATATTTTATTAGTAGTTATAATTTTCTGGGTAGCACAGATGCGCAAGATCCAAGGTAATTTGTTCTGGAGCAATGTAAAAACATTACCCTTGTTTTTTGTTTTGTTACAAGTATTACTGGGTATATTTTCTGTATTGACTAGTAAAAATATTATTCCAGGAAACTGGGGTAATTTTGAATGGATGGCACAACTGCATCAATTAGTAGGCATGTTGTTGTTGCTTTCTGTGGTGAATATTCTTTACGCAACTAAGTCTATCAATAATAAGCCTAGCTAATAATTTGAAACCAAGATTTACATTGAAATTTTAAATGCATTTTATGAATAGAGATATAGCTGACATACGACGCGATTACCAATTAGCCTCTTTAGATGAAGCAACAAGTATGGGAAATCCAATGGATCAATTTACTGCTTGGTGGAACGATGCGATTGAAAGCAATATTGATGAAGTGAATGCATTTGTCTTATCTACAGTGAAACCAAATGGCACACCTGCCTCTCGTGTTGTTTTATTAAAAGGGTATACGCCAGAAGGTTTTATATTTTTTACCAACTATGCTTCTGCAAAAGGATTACAAGTAGAAACGCATCCTCATGTGGCCATGAATTTCTTCTGGAAAGAATTAGAGCGTCAAGTACGTATCACTGGTACAATCAAAAAGGTAAGCCATGAGGAAAGTGAAAACTATTTTCATTCAAGACCAATAGGCAGCCAAGTTGGTGCTTGGTCTTCGCCACAAAGTAGAATTATTCCAAACAGAGAATTTTTAGAAGACCTTGTTGCAGAAAATACAGAAAAATTTAAAGAGGGTATCATTCCTTTACCTCCAGATTGGGGTGGCTATATTATCCATCCTACAGAAATAGAGTTCTGGCAAGGACGTAGCTCTCGTTTACACGATCGTCTTCAATATACTTTACACGATAATGGACATTGGGTGAAAGTAAGATTGGCCCCTTAAAATATTTTTTAGCGCTTACGGCTCATCACTTTCTTTGCAGCAGCAACAATGTTCACTGCGTCTAATCCGTACTTAGTTAACAATTGGTTTGGTGTTCCACTCTCTCCGAAAGTATCTTGTGTTCCGATAAATTCTACCGGCACTGGATAATGTTTTGCAGCTGCTTGTGCAACTACATCGCCCATACCACCAATTACATTATGTTCTTCGGCGGTCACTACACAACCTGTTTTCTTTAAGCTATTGATGATTGCTGCTTCGTCAAATGGCTTAATAGTATGCAAGTTGATTACTTCTACGCTAATACCTTCTGCTTCTAATTGCTTAGCAGCTTCAATTGATTTCCAAACTAAGTGACCACATGCAACAATCGTTACATCTGTTCCTTCTGCTAAAATTTGTGCTTTACCAATCACGAAATCAGAACCATCTTCTTTGGTAAAGTTTGGCCATTTTGGACGACCAAATCTTAAGTAAACTGGACCTTCATAGTTTGCAATCATTTTAGTTGCAGCTTTTGTTTGGTTATAGTCACATGGTACCACTACTGTCATGCCTGGTAACATTTTCATTAAACCAATATCTTCTAAAATTTGGTGTGTTGCACCATCTTCTCCTAATGTTAATCCAGCGTGAGATGCACAAATTTTTACATTCTTATCTGAGTAAGCAACTGATTGTCTAATTTGATCGTAAACACGTCCTGTGCTGAAGCCGGCAAATGTTGTTGTGTAAGGGATTTTACCACCAATCGTTAAACCAGCAGCAATCCCAATCATGTTTGCTTCTGCAATACCTACTTCAATGAATTGAGCTGGTAATTCTTTCATCAATGGGCCTAATTTAAATGAACCCGCTAAGTCTGCAGTCAATACAACTACATCTTTATTTTCTCTAGCGACTTCTAAAATTCCATCTCCGAATCCTGCTCTTGTTTCTTTTTCGTTTTGTACTACGATATCTGTTGCCTTCATATTAATTAGGTTATGCTTTGTTATAGTTAATGTTGCTTAACTACTTATTGAAAGTAGTTGATTTCGTTTTAGTTTTCGAATGTTGAGTAGAAGTAAGGTGTTTTTGCTTCAAACTCTGCAGCACAAGTATCTACCATTTTATACACTCTGGTAATTCCCAATGCTTTTCTCTTTTCATATACTTCGTCATCTGAAACTTTTCCTTGTAATACTTTCGCAATTTGTAAATCACTAAAGCCATGTTTCTTCGCTTCTTTTAAAGTCTCTGTAGGCAAAGTATCTAAATTATGTTTTGCGATTTCTTTTTCAATATCGCAGATGATTCTGATTTGATATAAAAACCAATTGTCGATACCTGTTGCAGCAGCAATAGATCTTACTGTTGACCCCTGCATCAATGCATCTTTGATTCTGAAGATACGATCCCATTTTGGTGTCTTGATATATTCCATCAATTCTTCGTTCTTCATCAAACTCTTTCCATAATAGCCTAAGCCTATTGCCTCATTCTCTAATGACTGACAAGCTTTTTGAATCGCTTCTGTAAAGCTTCTTCCTATTGCCATCACTTCTCCCACACTCTTCATTTGTAAGCCTAATGTATCGTTCGCGCCTTTGAATTTATCAAAGTTCCATCTTGGCACTTTCACAATCACATAATCTAATGCTGGTTCAAAATATGCAGAAGTAGTTTGTGTGATTTGATTCTTTAATTCATCTAAATGATATCCGATAGCCAACTTAGCTGCAATTTTTGCAATTGGATAACCAGTTGCTTTTGATGCTAGTGCAGATGATCTAGATACACGTGGATTAATTTCAACTGCAATTAATTCTTCTGTTTCTGGATTGAGTGCAAACTGCACATTACATCCGCCAGAGAAATTACCTAAGCTACGCATCATCAACATTGCTTTGTTACGCATTTCTTGAAACGCAGTATCACTCAATGTCATGGCTGGCGCTACTGTAATTGAATCTCCTGTATGCACACCCATTGGATCTAAGTTCTCAACTGTACAGATGATCACCACATTATCCGCCTGGTCTCTTAATAATTCTAATTCATATTCTTTCCATCCTAACACTGCTTTCTCTACCAATACTTCGTGCATTGGAGATGCCTTTAAGCCTTTTTCTAATGCAGCATCTAATTCACTTGCATCATGCACAAATCCTCCTCCTGTTCCACCTAATGTAAATGATGGACGGATTACTAATGGGAAGCCAATCACTTGCGCAAATTCTTTTCCTTCTAAAAAACTATTTGCAACTCTACTTGGTGCAACGGCCATACCGATCTTCACCATCAATTGTCTAAATAATTCTCTGTCTTCTGCTGTATTGATTGCGGCAACATCCACCCCAATCATTCTACAATTGTATTGTTCCCAAATGCCTAATTCGTCTGCTTCCTTACATAAGTTCAAAGCAGTTTGTCCTCCCATGGTTGGTAAGACTGCATCTATCTGATTTTCTTTTAAAATTTGTTCTAAACTCTCGATCGTCAAAGGCAATAAATATACTTTATCGGCCATCATCGGATCTGTCATAATGGTCGCCGGATTACTGTTAATCAAGATTACTTTAATTCCTTCTTCTCTTAAAGATCTTGCAGCTTGTGATCCGGAGTAGTCAAACTCGCAGGCTTGGCCAATGATAATGGGTCCAGAACCTACTATTAATACCGATTTGATGGATGTGTCTCTTGGCATGTCTACAAAAATATAAATTGCGCAAATCTATTAATTTTTGGTCGCATTCGGGTCATATTAACCCAAACAATTTTCTCCTTTTAAATCCGTATCTTCACCACAATACAAAATCTTATGGCAGTTATCAAAGAAGGCGCTAAAGCACCTGCATTCAAAGGGGTAGATCAACATGGTAAAACGGTTTCTATTGCCGATTTTAAAGGTCAAAAACTAGTTTTATACTTTTACCCAAAGGATGATACACCAGGTTGTACTGCTCAGGCATGTAACTTGCGTGATAACTATAAGAAATTGATTAAGAAGGGGATAGCTATTTTGGGTGTAAGCGTAGATTCAGTTGCATCTCACGTCAAATTCATCGAAAAATATGAATTGCCTTTCTCTTTGGTTGCGGACGAAGACAAGAAAATAGTAGACAAATACAATCTTTGGGGTCAAAAGAAATTCATGGGTAAGACCTATATGGGTACTACAAGAACTACTTTCTTAATAGACGAAGCCGGAATGGTTCAACATATTATAGAAAAACCCGATACAAAAGACCATACTGCCGAGATTTTAGCAATTTCTGGTTGGTAGTTCTTATTTAAACATTACATACACACCCCAGCTCATGATATAAGCTAGTCCAGTCATCATGAAAAATTGAATGGTAGGCCATTTCCATGAGCCTGTTTCTCTTTTTACAATGGCCAGGGTACTCATACATTGCATAGCGAGTACATAAAAGACCATCAAGGAAAGTGCGGTTGCTAAACTATAAACAGGTTTGCCATCAGGCCAAACAGAGGCACGTAGTTTTTCTCTTAAGCTACTATTGTCATCTTCTTCTACACTGTATAAAGTTGCCATCGTGCCAACGAATACTTCGCGCGCTGCAAAGGAGGTAATTAAGGCAATTCCAATTTTCCAATCATAACCAAGTGGTTTAATCACCGGTTCAATTTGTTTACCTAATAAACCAGCGTAAGAATTTGCGAGTTTATCGGTATGGTATTGTTTTTCTAAAACAGTTTGTTGAGCCGGGTTGGCTTTGATAGCCAAGGCATATTGTGTATCTAGTTGCTCCATTTTTTTGCCAGGACCATAAGAACTTAAAAACCATAACAACAAACTAATCACAATAATCACCTTACCTGCATCTACCACAAATATTTTAGCTTTTTGAATCATCGTCATACCCACATTGCCCCAGCGCGGCGCACGGTATACAGGTAGTTCTAAAATAAAATAACTTTTCTCTTTAATCTTGATAAAGAATTTTAAAATAAAACTTGCGGCCAATGCCATTACAATACCTAATAAGTATAAGGCCATCATCACCAATCCTTGTAAACTTAAAAATCCAAAATACATTTTCTCGTCTATCACCAATGAAATTAATATCGTGTACACGGGCAATCTTGCACTACAACTCATGAACGGCGTTACTAAAATAGTAAGCAGACGTTCCTTTTTATTTTCAATATTTCTTGCACTCATGATGGCTGGAACAGCACAAGCAAATCCACTAATCATGGGCATCACGCTCTTGCCATTCAACCCTACTTTTCGCATGAGCTTATCACTTAAGAAACTAATCCTTGCCATATAGCCTGTATCTTCCAGTAAAGTGATTAAGCCAAATAAGATCATGATCTGTGGCACAAAAATCACAATACCTCCAATGCCCGCGACCAATCCATTCACTAATAAGTCCTGCCACCATGCTGCTGGTAAAACTTGATTTAAATAAGTAGTGATATTCGTAAAGATCCATTCAATACCATCCATTGGGAAAGAAGCCATCCAAAAAACAGATTGGAATAATAAGAATAAGACAGATAATAAAATGAGGTAGCCACCTACACGGTGCAAGAATATATTATCCAGTTGATCTGTTCTTTTTTTCTTCGCAGTTGGATCCGGTTCAGTTACCCATTTTTTCATGAGCTCTTGAATACGCTGATAACGTTGTAAGATTTCTTGTGCCTGCGTTTTTGTATGGTTAAAATCGTTTGCGATTTCAATTTGTTCAATGTTGTCTTGCATTTCCTGCTCCAAAGGAAAAGTTTCGTGGTGCATTAAATAATGCAGTGCTGCGTAATCACTATGCGTAGGGTAAGTTTGCTTAAATGCATCAATGGCTGCAGGGGCAAGGTTTTTATTGTCAATAAAACTTTCCTGATTTTTTGAACGCGGTGTTTCAATAATTTGCCCCAATACTTTTTTTAGTTCACCTAGGCCTTTATTTTTTCTTGCATCCACTGCAACAACTGGAATACCTAAGTCACTTTGTAATCCGGCAATATCTATTTTAATGCCTTTTTTTTGTGCAAGGTCATTCATGGTTAGCGCCAATACCACTGGAATCTTTAAGTCAATGATTTGACTACAAAAAAGCAAATTCCTTTTTAAATTACTGGCATCCGCAACTAATAAAATCACATCTGTTTTTACGTCTTCATCTACCCCCATTAAAACTCGGTAAGCCACCCATTCATCTTCTCTTTTTGGATAAAAACTATAAGTCCCCGGAAGGTCGATTAATGTACTAGGATAAGGACCCACTTGTACGTCACCAGTTTTCTTGTCTACAGTGACGCCAGGGAAATTGCCTACTTTTTGTTGCAAGCCTGTTAGGGCATTAAAAAGAGAACTTTTTCCACTGTTGGGATTACCCACTAAGGCGATATGTATACCTGCTTTCACGATTGGTCGCAAAGCTAGCCATTAAGCATAGCTACTACTTACGAAATTAGAAATTGAAGGCAGTTGAAAAACATGAGTTTGGGCAGTTTTTATTGATTTTGCGAACTAAACTAGTCTTCATTACTTAATTTTGTGGTTCAAACTCCATTTATGCGTCTTTTCAGCAGTTTTCTTCTTGTTTTTGTTTCCATTATTGGATTTTCTCAAAAGCAAAATAAGTCTGATCGTCAAATGATCAAAAACCTAAAATTACATGTTCAATACTTGGCAAGTGATGTGTTAGAAGGTCGTCGTGCAGGCAGTTTGGGAGAACAAAAGGCAGTAGACTACATCATTGCACAGTATGAATCTATAGGCATGCAGCCGATGGGTGAGACAGGATTTATTCAAGCTTTTCCAATAAATGAAGGTAAAAAATGGGCTGGGGATGCGTATTTGAAAATCAATCAACAAAACATGGATTTTGGAAATGATTTTTTCACCGTTTCTACTGGCACAAACGGAAAGTTCACTACAAAATCTACCCTTGCATTAGAAGAAGCAGGCCAGGTTTGGTTTAAAGATTTACAAGAAGTATTAGAAGAGCAACAAAGCAATCCTCATTTTGATTTACAAGATTGGATCAAGACGACTACAACTAATATGAAACAGAAAAACGCAAAAGCATTGTTTCTTTTTAATAGTGGTAGCCTAGTGGATAATATTCAATTTAATAAATTCGATACAAGTGCTGCACTCGCAATACCTGTTGTTTATATTACTAAAGATGGATTTAAGAAGTTCTTCAATGATGCACTCGGCACTTTTGATATTGATGCAAATTTTGTTTTAGAAGCTCAAAATAGAACAGCAAAAAATGTCGTTGCATTCATTGACAACAAAGCGGCGCACACGGTTGTACTCGGTGCGCATCTGGATCACCTTGGTTACAATCAAGATAAAAATGCATTAGATATTAACAATGAAATACGCAATGGCGCAGACGATAATGCTAGTGGTACTGCAGCTTTGATCGAACTAACTAAATTATTAAAGAAGGCTTCTAAGCAGGGTGATGATGCGTATAGTAAGAATAATTATTTAATCATTCACTTTTCTGCAGAAGAGTTGGGCTTGATTGGAAGTAAGTATTGGTTAGAAAATCCAACACTTAAAACAAGCTTTAATTATATGGTGAATATGGATATGGTAGGAAGATATGACGCAACAAAAAAAATGAGTTTAGGCGGATATGGCACTTCTAGTAAGTGGTCGGAGATAATTAACAAAACGCCCACTAATTTATTGTATACGATTGATAGTGCAGGTACTGGACCAAGTGACCATGCAAGCTTCTATAGAAAAGACATGCCTGTTTTATTTATGTTTACTGGTAGCCATGCAGATTATCATAAAGCAACAGATGACTGGGATAAGATTAATTATATTGGTCAAAAAGACATCTTACGTTTTGTTCAACACATTGTGAAAACCACCAATAGTTATGGCAAGCTTGATTTCTTAAAAACACGTGAAGCTGCCATGGGTCGTAGCACTAAATTTACAGTGAGCTTGGGTGTAATGCCTGATTATGCGTATACGGGCACTGGACTTAGGATTGAGGGCGCTTCTGCTGGTAAATTAGGAGAGAAATTAGGCTTAAAAGCAGGCGATATTTTATTACAAATGGGCGACTATAAGTTCATTGACGTGATGAGCTATATGACGACCTTATCTAAGTTTAAAAAAGGAGATACTACTTTTTTAATCTATAAAAGAGGGTCAGAAGAAATTAAAGTCGACATTAGTTTTTAAATTGCATTGAAGCATTAATTAGAAAACAACTATTTTATTATTGTGAGTGCTAAATTAATTTTAAATCAAGACGAGATCAATGAACAGGACTTTGAAGGGTCTCGTATCCTTGGTATTACTGCTCCAATTAAAAATTACCAGTTTTGTATTTTATTAAATCAATGTATGGGATTTGAATTTAGATTTAATCCCAATCATGAAATTGCACTGAAGCGTAAAAATAGAACCTATTATTTTTCGATGTACGAAGGATATGAACCTAATACCACTATTGGCCATTTTGTTTACCACAATCAATTTGATGGTGAATACCTCTTGCCTGAATTAAAACACATGGACTTTATTTGGTGGATACGTGGCGAATGGATTGAAGATGAAAAAGTAAAAGACATTTTACATACCATTCGTAATATCAAAGGCGTGCAACTTGTTGCTGAATTAACGCCAGAACAAATCAAGAACAAAGGGCATTTGATTTTTGAATAAGCGCAATTCAATTATAAAGCGGCGATCATTATTTATAAAAAGTGGCGCTTAATCTATGCGTTTACTTGTATTCTCTTTTCTGCTGCCTCCGTGCAAACGCCTATGGGCGTTGTGTTTTCAATGCCAGCTTCCTTTAAAATAGTTTGAACCTCTTGTAATGCTTCCGGTGCTACTGCAATCAATAATCCTCCATTGGTTTGTGGATCTGGTAAAATTTGAAATGCTTCCATCACGTTCACGCCAGTGCCAAAAGCAACTTGTTGATTGTACGCATTCCAGTTTCTGTAGGTTGCATCTGGTATTGCTTTTTGCGCAATGTATTTTCTTGCAGCATCTAAAATTGGAAGTTGATTGTAATGAATAGTCGCGCCTAATCCACTGCCCTCCATCATTTCAATTAGATGTCCTAGTATTCCAAATCCAGTTACATCGGTCATGGCGTGTACGCCTTTTATTTTTCCGAGTGCCGCACCCACTTTATTTAATGTAGTTAATTGTTTTACTAATAATTCAAGATCCGCTTCATCTATCAATGATTTTTTCTGTGCAGTTGCTAAAATACCCACACCAAGAGGTTTGGTTAATAATAAAACATCTCCCTCAACAGCGCTGTTGTTTCTTTTTAGATTTTCAATCGCCACCATGCCATTTACAACTAATCCAAAAATGGGATCCTTGCTATCAATACTATGTCCACCTGCCATCACAATACCTGCTTCTGAACAAACCGATCTTGCGCCCGCCATCACTTCCTGCGCCGCTGATACAGGAATGGTATCAATTGGCCAACCTAATACAGCTAGCGCAAACAAAGGGTTTCCGCCCATTGCATAAACATCACTTATTGCATTTGCAGCAGCAATTTGTCCAAATTGAAATGGATCATCAACAATGGGTAAAAAGAAATCGGTGGTGCTAATAAAAGCATTTGTTTCATCTATTTGATACACTGCCGCATCGTCTTTGGTATCATTACCCACTAATAATTTGGGGGTGCTTATGCCTACACTATGTTGTGCCAGTATCTCTGAAAGTACTGCTGGAGCTATCTTACAGCCACATCCTGCACCTTTTGAATATTGTGTTAATGCTATTTTCATTTGTTGAGGTTCTTAGTTATTTACTTATTTCAATAATATGTTGATCGAATGCTTGCATTGTTTTTTCATCTCCATTGTTTTGCCAATCTTCAAGCGAAGTATTCAATGACTTTGTTAAAGCTTCTTGCAATAAACGGATATCCCAATCGCGTCCAGTAATTTGTTTTAAGGAAACCGGATTGGGTGCATCCGTAGAAAATTGAGTTTGATTGATATTGATGCCAATTCCAACCACGGCCCATGTCCATTCTGAGCCCCTCACAATATTTTCGATTAAAATACCCCCTGCCTTTCTGTCACGCCAATAAATATCATTAGGCCTTTTTATCTTGGTATCCCCATTGGTCATCGTATCAAAAAAGCTGCGTATTCCTAATGCAATAGCTGCAGAAAAGCCAATTTGGTGTTCTGGAACCCAGTTTTTATCTGAATCCAGCTGCTTTATTTCTAAAATATAGGTACAAAGTAGGTTTTGCCCCGTCACACTCTCCCAAACTCGCCCATGCTGTCCCTTACCCTGTGTTTGAAAATCTGCTCTAAAACAACTGCCAGACTTGGCCAAACCCTCCTTTATTTGTGCCATGGCATAGATATTGGTACTATCTATGGTAGACAGTTCTATCAACGGCGCGCCTAATATGTTAAATGGTGTGGCTAGTGGCAAAGAATTGTTATTTTTGTAAAGTTAGTTTAGAAACAGGATTTAACACATTAAAATAAAGCGCATTGGAACAACTTTCTTCTTTAAAAGACCGTAATAAAAGCACGGTTACTAGGCTCACAAGGAGCTCTAAAATTTTCAAAACCATTATTCAGGCGATCTTGGATAAAAAAGGAGAAAATATCATAAGTCTTGATCTTAAAAAAGTGCATGAAGCAGCAGCAGATTTTTTCATTATTTGCGAAGCCAACAATACCACTCAGTTAAAAGCGATTGCCGATTTCATTGATTATGAAGTGAAAAGCAAATGCGGCGAACTTCCTTATAAAACAGAAGGCAAGCAGGGCGGACAATGGCTATTAATTGATTACATCAATGTGGTAGTGCATATTATGCACCCAGAAGCACGTGGATTTTATAAGTTAGAGGAGTTGTGGAGTGATGCCGATGCAAAAACACATGAGGATTAATTAGATGATGTAGTCAACAATCTACCATCTTACTTGTTTATAATAAAAGCAGAAACAGCAATCATACTATGTCAGATTCAACAAATAATAAGAAAAAATCGCCTCTTGGTGACGGACCTAAAATGCCTAAGTTCAATATCTATTGGATTTACGGTCTTATTGCCTTGTCCCTTTTTTCGGCACGTTTTTTTCAAATGTCTCCTGAATTAACTACTACAACTGAACAAGAGTTCAAGCAAGTAATGTTAGTTAGAGGCGATGTGGAGCGTATTGATTTGGTTCAAAACAAAGAAATTGTACGCGTGTACATGAAGCCAGATAGTATTCACAAAGATTACTATGTACAAAAGTTCAAAAAGAAATTAGACAAAGCAAAAATTAAAGGTGTGCCTTTGTTTGAGTTTAGTGTAACAGATTGGAATAGTTTCAACGAGCGTTTACAAAAGTTCTATGAGCAAAGAGGTATTCAAGAAGTACCTCAAAACACAATCAAAGAAGGAGAGTGGTTTGGACCTATTGCCAATACTATTTTCACTATGTTAATCATTGTAGTGATCTGGGTATTGATGATGCGCAAGATGGGCGGTGGCGCTGGTGGAAGCGGCGGTGGCCCAGGTGGTATTTTTAACGTAGGAAAATCTAAAGCTACCTTATTTGAAAAAGGCGGTACAAAAGTGAATATCACTTTTGCAGATGTAGCAGGATTAGAAGAAGCGAAGGAAGAAGTGATGGAAATTGTTGACTTCTTAAAACAACCAAAAAAATATACGGCACTTGGTGGTAAAATTCCTAAAGGTGCATTGTTGATTGGCCCTCCAGGAACAGGTAAAACATTATTAGCAAAAGCGATGGCAGGAGAAGCGCAAGTGCCTTTCTTTAGCTTAAGCGGGTCTGACTTTGTGGAGATGTTTGTGGGTGTTGGTGCAAGTCGTGTACGTGACTTGTTCAAGCAAGCAAGAGAGAAAGCGCCTTGTATTATTTTTATAGATGAGATTGATGCGATCGGTCGCGCGCGTGGTAAAAATGCCATGATGAGCAATGACGAGCGTGAGAATACATTGAACCAATTGTTAGTAGAGATGGATGGTTTTGGTGGCGACACTGGTATCATTATCCTTGCTGCTACAAACCGTCCAGATGTATTGGATGCTGCTTTATTAAGACCAGGTCGTTTTGATCGTCAAATTTCAATTGATCGTCCAGATGTAAAAGGACGTGAAGAAATTTTTAAAGTGCATTTAGGACCTATCAAAGTTTCTGAAAGTTTAGATGTACATAAATTAGCAGAACAAACTCCTGGATTTGCGGGTGCAGATATTGCGAATGTCTGTAATGAAGCTGCATTGATTGCTGCACGAAAAGGCAAGACAGGTGTAGAGATGAAAGATTTCCAAGATGCTATTGATAGAGTGATTGGTGGATTGGAGAAAAAGAATAAAATCATTTCTAAAGAAGAAAAAGAAGTGATTGCCTACCATGAAGCAGGTCATGCGATTTGCGGATGGTTCTTGGAGCACGCTTACCCCTTATTAAAAGTAACGATTGTGCCTAGAGGTACAGCTGCATTAGGTTATGCGCAGTATACACCAAAAGAGCAATACTTATATACGATTGAGCAATTGACTGATCAAATGTGTATGACATTAGGTGGACGTGCTGCTGAACAAATTTTCTTTGGAAAAATATCTACTGGCGCATCGAATGATTTACAACAGATCACTAAGATGGCTTACTCGATGGTAACTACTTATGGTATGAATGAGAAAATTGGTAATGTAAGTTTTTACGATCCTTCTCAAGAAAATACTTTCCAAAAACCTTTTAGCGAAGAGACTGGAAAAATTATTGACGAAGAAGTGCGTAAGATGATTGATGCTGCTTACCATAGAACATTGGCTTTATTGCAAGAACGTAAAGCTGAAGTAGAAAAGTTAGCGCAAGCATTATTAACAAGAGAAGTATTACATAAATCTGATGTAGAAGAATTAATTGGTGATCGTCCATTTGAGGAGAAAAAAATCCTTGAAGAAACAACAATAACTGCAGATGCGAATGATCAGTTTGCTCCATCTGAAACAACTGTTGTAACGCCTGCTGATCAATCAGAAGATGTAATTGAAAATGCAAATGCAACCATCCAAGCTGCAGATGCAACTGATAATAACGAATAAGTTGTAAATGGAATCTCAAGGCGCAAGAAATAAGATATTGCAAAAAATCAAACAGGCATTGAAAGAGCCTGTGCCTGTTCCGTTTCCTGATCAAGTAATGGATACGCCCATTTTTATTCCTACCGAAAAAGAAATGGCGATAGAGTTTGCTCAAAAGTTCACAGAACTCTTGGGCAAATTTGTTTATTGTGCTGACGAACAAGAGTTAATTGCTCAATTAAATGCGTTGATTATTACAAAAGGATGGAACAAAGTATATTCAAAGGAATCTGAATGGTTGGATAAAATGTTGACTTTAAAATTCGATCCAGTTACGACAGATGACTTGGGAGATTGTGATGCAGCAATTACATTATGCACACACTTAGTTGCAAGAACGGGTACGATTGTACTAAGTAGTAAAGAGTTGAGTGGAAGGACTTCGAGCGTGTATGCGCCTATTCATATTTGTATTGCTTATGCAGATCAACTTGTTTACGATATTTCTGATAGCTTGGTAAAGTTCAAAGAAAATATGGACGATTTCCCTTCCATGATTAGCTTTGCTACAGGACCAAGTAGAACTGCAGATATCGAAAAAACATTGGTTGTTGGAGTGCATGGTCCTAAAGAGGTATATTGTTTTTTAATAGACAATCCACTCCAATCTTAACTTTAATCTATTAACACTATTTCATGGTATTGGCTAACGGTAAAAAAGTTTATTTTCTTTCAGACTTTCATTTAGGTGCGCCTAATGAAGTGGAGAGTCGAAAAAGAGAAGATCGTTTAGTACGATTCCTAAATGAAGCTAGAAAAGATGCCGGTGTTATTTTTATAGTAGGGGATATTTTTGATTTCTGGTTTGAATATAAAACGGTGGTACCAAAAGGATTTGTTCGTTTATTAGGTACCCTTGCACAGATGTCTGATGAAGGTATTGACTTACATATTTTCACGGGTAACCATGATTTATGGATGCAGGATTATCTAGCAAAAGAATTAAATGCGAAAGTTTATTTTGAACCATCACAATTCACTTTCAATAACAAGCATTTTTTAATTGGTCATGGGGATGGATTAGGTCCTGGGGATAATGGCTATAAACGTTTAAAGAAAATATTTACAAATCCGGTTTGCCAATGGCTATTTAGGTGGCTACATCCTGATGCAGGAATTCAATTGGCAAATTACTTTAGTCAAAAAAGCAGGGCTAAAACCGGCAACGCAGACGAAATATTTTTAGGCGAAGACAAAGAGTGGTTAATACTTTATACAAAAGAGAAAGCGAAAACAATGGCAGTGGATTATTTTGTATTTGGCCATCGTCACTATGCTATTGATTATAAGATCAATGAAAAAAGTAGGTATATCAATTTAGGAGATTGGATTCGTTTAAATACTTATGCTGTATTTGATGGAAGCAGCATGCAATTATTAACTTGGGAGAAAGCATAATTAAATGATGAATTTAGACCAACAAATACTAAGTAATTCTTTGAGAAGTTACTTGCTCATTGCAGGTATACTAGTAGTAACATTGCTCATTAAAAGATTGATTTCTCGTTTTTTTGCAAGCTTAATCTATACATGGGTCGACAAAAAGAATCATTCAGAATTAAGGAAGAGCCATGTTCATCGATTATTGGTTCCGATTGAACAATTCTTATTATTCTTGGTTGCAATTATCGCATTGTATGAATTGAAGTTTCCTGCAGAATGGGACTTGAAATTATTTAAATTGAGTTTGCAGCAGTTCAATGAATCGATTATCAAATTTATTTTTATTATTCTTTTGATCCGAGTTGCACTGCGTACTTTAGAATTCATCTCCATCATTTTAGAAAATAAAGCTCGATTAACACAAGATCAATCGGATGATCAATTAGTATTGTTCTTCAGAGACTTCTTTAAAGTTATTATTTATATCATTGGCATTTTAATGGTCTTGAGGTATGTATTCAATGAAAGCATTGGAAACTTAGTTACGAGCTTAAGTATCGTTGGTGCTGCTGTTGCCTTATCAACAAGAGAAAGTTTAGAAAATATTATTGCATCCTTCATTATCTTTTTTGATAAACCTTTTACCATTGGCGACCTTGTTAAAGTCAATGGATTTACTGGTACGATCGAAAAGATTGGATTAAGAAGTACCCGTATTCGTACACAGGAGAAAACATATATCTCTGTACCAAACAAGCAAATGGTGGATTCAATTGTAGATAATATTTCACTAAGGTCGGAGCGAAAAATAGAAATGGACTTGCAATTAAGTGTTCAAACCTCTGCACAAGCAATAGCCGATTTTGCAAATCATATGCGTGATATTGTTAAATCACAAAAAGGCGTAAATAGTTTTAATGTTTTTGTGGCCGAGTCGGGCAAACAATTTCATGCATTGCATATAGACTGTTTAATTACAATAGGCGTTGATGTAGAAGAATTTCAGATGATCAGAGAACGTTTAAATCTTGCCGCAATTGAATATGCGAACACGCATCAAATTCAATTCTCAGAAAAAGGATAGTTTATAAACTTGCCTTTAGCGAAACTAAGAAGTTCCTGATATCTTTTAGATTCGTTAATAAAGTCAAATCTTTGTTGGCCTTTTCTTTATTATTTTTCAAATAAGTTTTTGCACCATCAATGGAGTACTTTTTCTCTCTTAGTAAATAATAAATTTGTTTTAGGAATTCGATATCCTGTGCACGAAACAATCTATCTCCTTTTCTTGTCTTACGAGGTTGTAGTTGTTTGAATTCTTTTTCCCAATAACGTATTAAAGAAGTGTTTACATTAAACCAACCTGCCACTTCTCCAATGGGGTAGTACAATTTTTTTGTCAAAGCGGTTGCGTCTGGCACATTAATTTTATCAATCTCTTGGTCCATATCTGCAAAAGCTTTTCTGCCCCTTTTATGTAAAATATTTCTATTCACATAAGCCATTGGTGTTCTTGATACAGAAGGCAAGGCAGCATCTTCTGGCGAGACTAAATTTGATGGGGACGAATTTTGAACTGGTTCAGCAACAATTTGAAAATTATTTGTTTCTTCTTGGTAAGCAGGCTTTCGGTATTGTGGTAAGGATTTCTTCTGTTTAACACTTTTGGCTTGCTTGGGCGCAGCAATATGAACAGGAGCGCTTGTCTCCATGCCAAATAAATCTAATTGCTTTAACGGTTCTGCCATGCATCAAAGGTAGGGCACAATTTAGTGGAACAAAGCCTTGTAAATGATTGGTGGATAAATTGTTAAGTATGCATTAATTTTGCCTATGCGCATTTTTATCCAACTTGACGATTTTTACCTATCTAATCCTAATGTATTGGAGCCCTTGTTATTAGACCTTATAGCAATGGTAGCGCCTGACCAATTGAATGAACTAGATGTGACTTGTAAGCTATATATAGTTTCTGCTCTGCCCAATCCTTCCAGTGAATTATCGGTAGAATGGATACAGCCTAATCAAGTGACTTCATTGGCGACAGCATCAACCTCAAATATTTTGATCCACTTTGGCCCAGTGGCCGATTGGGGTAAAAAAATGAAATCCTTTTTCATTCCATTATCCATGCCCCATTTAGATAGCAAGATGGGATGGTTAAAAACAATATTTGAAAATAAAAGATTCAATAAAACACTACAAGCAGCATCTCAAGTATTGGCATTAGATGAATGGCATGCTATCCATAGGCCTGCAACAAAAAGAGTTGCCATTGAAAATGCGCCATTGCCCAATTTTGAGTGGTCTCAATTGGCGCCAGTTAGGTCTACCTTAACGGATGGAAACCAATACCTGCTTGCTTTTACAGAAATAGAACTGATTATTCCTATTGTAAAAGCTTTTTCAGTTTTTAAAAAATGGCAACTCAGTACTATGTCCCTTGTTTTTGTTTTGGAGTCAGAAAAGGATCGACAAAAAGCAGCTACGTTATTGCTAGGTTACAAATACAGGGATGCGGTTGAATTGGTTCTTCTAAACGATTTTAAATTAGAATGGATTGCGGCATCCTATCTTACAATCTTTAGTAAAATGAATAGTCATCGTTTTCAGTTCTTGACATATTCTATGCGTTATCAGATTCCATTTTTATTACATCATGAGGCAAATAGTAATGCATTTATTTTGCCCGATATGGCGGCAGCTGGTGAACACTTTGATTTTAAATCCCCTGATGTTTTAGCAAATCATTTTAAGCTTTATTATAAAGACGAAATGTATCGTGCTGCCAAGGGGGCAGAAGTTCAAAAAGCGATTCAAACTGAAATAAGCCGTTTTAAGGAAAAGGCGGACATCAAATGGCCAAGGGACTTGATTTTGACCCCTCAAATTCACTAATATTATTGTATTTTTGTGGCTCAATTTTTAAGTTATGCATGAGTCTTCTATTCAGGTAAAAATTCAATTGGACGAACAAAAAATCCCTCAATCTATTGATTGGTCGGCTACAGATAGTACTGCACAGGAAGCACAGGCTGCAAGGGCCATGATGTTGACCTTTTGGGATCCTACAGATAAAACAGCCTTACGCATAGACCTTTGGACAAAGGATATGATGGTAGATGAGATGGCAGACTTCTTTTATCAAAATTTAATGGGCATGGGTGATACTTATTTAAGGGCAACTCAAGACAAAGCATTAGCAGAAGATTTTAAAACTTTTGCGAAATCCTTTTACAATAAATTTAGAGCAAGTCAAATAGAACAAGGCGCAAAATAATTACGCCTCACAATAAAAATTAAAACTATGAGTTTAGAACTAGATGTCATGTCTTTGATGAAAGACGCGATGAAAAATAAAGATGAAGCATTATTAAGAGGGCTTCGAGCAATTAAAGCAGAAATTATCAAAGCAAAAACTGAACCTGGTGCAAATGGCGCAATTTCAGAAGATGCGGAAATGAAGTTATTGCAAAAGCTAGTGAAACAAAGAAAAGACTCATTGGCAATTTTTCAAGAACAAAATCGTGCAGACTTAGCACAAAAAGAAGCAGAAGAAATTGCAGTGATCGAAAAATTCTTGCCTGCTCAAATGTCGGAAGACCAAGTAAAAGCCGCAATAGATCTAATTATTAAAGAAGTGGGTGCTGCTGGTCCACAAGATTTAGGAAAAGTAATGGGTGTTGCTTCAAAGCAATTAGCTGGAAAAGCAGATGGTAAATTAATTGCTACTGTTGCTAAAAGCGCATTGACGAACTAATGAATTGGTTAGACTTATTAGCAGGCACTGTTTTGATTATAGCATTCTTGCAAGGGTATCGTAATGGCTTCATAAAAGCACTTATCTCCTTTTTCTCATTGTTGATTGGAGTGTTACTTGCTTTTCAATTTGCTGGATTTGTAGCTGGCTTGTTAAAGGAGTATACAAAAATCACGTCCTATTGGCTTCCATTTATTTCTTTTTTATTGGTTTTATTGGTAGTGATGATTGGGCTAAGATGGCTCACCAGAATCCTTCAACAGACAGCTGATTGGTTAATGCTAGGATGGTTAAATAAATTACTTGGAATAGTGCTTTATACATTAATTTATGGTACTATGTTGAGTTCATTTATCTACTTTATGAACCTTTTAGGTGTGGTGGAAAAATCGAAAATGGATAGTTCAATTAGTTATAGTTACCTGGCGAATTGGTGGCCCTATTTTATGGCAAAATTGAGTGAATGGCTGCCGTTTATCAAACAGACTTTGGGTCAGTTTTCAACTCAACTGCAGGAAAAGGTATTATAAGTGCATTTAATATGAATTAAGTATCTTTATAGCAACCACTTAATTGTTAAAAAATTATGGAATACGAAATACAGAAAGAGGGCAAATTCGAATATGTTGAAGTAGGAACTGGGGAACCCTTGATGCTTCTGCATGGTCTGTTTGGTGCGCTCAGTAATTTCTCCGACCTAATAGAAAAATTCAGGCATACTCATAAAGTGGTTGTGCCTTTATTGCCTTTATTTGACCTGGATCTTTTGCATACAAGTGTAAACGGATTAGCAAAATATGTACAACAGTTTATTGACCATAAAGGGTATGATCAAATCCATTTATTAGGCAACTCATTAGGCGGTCACGTTGGCTTAGTATACATATTAAAACATCCAGAAAAAATTAAAACATTAACACTTACTGGAAGTAGTGGATTGTTTGAAAACGCGATGGGAGATTCTTATCCAAAAAGAGGAGACTACGAATATATTAAAGCAAAAACAGCTGCAACATTTTATGATCCAGCTGTCGCGACAAAGGAGTTAGTTGATGAGGTTTTTGAAATCACAAATAGTAGAATTAAAGTGATTAAAATTATTGCATTGGCTAAAAGTGCAATAAGACATAACCTAGGAGAAGAGCTTGGGCAAATTAAAGTGCCAACGCTTTTGATCTGGGGTAAAAATGACAACGTTACACCGCCATTTGTTGGAGAAGAATTCCATAAATTAATTCCTAATAGTGAATTGGCATTTATAGATAAATGTGGACACGCGCCAATGATGGAAGTACCAAATGAATTCAACGATATCTTAGAAAAGTTTTTAAAGGCAAACGCTTAATTTAAAAATATGTTAGCTGCTTCTATTACTGCACAAGGATTTCCCTTACTTCATTTAGAAGACAAGGTGAGCTTTGCATTGCAGTGTATGGAAGACTTTGATTTGCAAGAATTAGCGGTCGTTAAAGACGATTATTTTTTAGGCCTAGTACAAAAATCAGATTTATTAGATGCAGATGAGTCTGCGACATTGATGGTTTTATCCGATCAGCTTAAAAAAATAATGATTGCAGATACAGCACATTTTTTAACTGCCTTAGATTTATTCTCTAAACATCAATTAAGCATCTTGCCCGTTTTGAATGAACAACAAGAATGCATTGGAATGATTCCTCAAAAAAGCTTGAATGATGCATTGGCAAAATTTTTAGGCGTTGAATTCCCGGGTGCTATTTTAGTATTATCTGTTGCGCCCTATCAATATTCATTAGCTGAGATGTCAAGATTGGTTGAGTCTAACAATGCGCAAATCCTGCAATTGAATAGTTATTATGATGAAAAGAATGGTGCAATGATCATTACTTTAAAAATCAATAAAGACGAAGCACAAGCTATCATTGCTACTTTTCAACGTTACGATTATCAACTGGTACAATATTTTGGCAAGACACCATTGCACAATGATATTGAAGCACATTACCATCATTTAATGAATTACCTAGATGTTTAAATCCATTGGCTTCAAATGCCTATTCTTTTCTTTGATATGCATTAGTCAATTAGGTTATGCACAAGTTAGAATTACTGACATTGAAATAAAGGGAAATAAAAAAACAAGAGATTATATAATTAAGAGGGAGCTTCCTTATAAAGTAGGAGATGTACTTTCTAAAGATTCATTGTCCTTGCTTAATACAATCGCACAGCAACAATTATTTAATACAGCGCTATTTTTAGAGACAAGTGTAAGTGCTGAATCATTAGATAGCTCAAGTGTGAAAATTAATATTCAATTAAAAGAGCGTTGGTATTTTTTCCCGCTTCCTTATTTTAGATGGATAGATAGAAACTTTAGTCAATGGTGGAATGAGCAAAACAGAAGCCTTGATAGAGTGAACTATGGTATTAATCTTAGACAGGGCAACGTGACCGGTAACAATGATAAATTAACAGTTGGCTATATTACCGGCTATACACATCAAGCTTCAGTAAGGTATCAAATGCCTTTTATTGACAAGCAATTGAAATACGGACTTGGCTTAGGTTGGGCTCAATTCAATCAAAAGGAAATAAATTACAAAACCGATGGCAATAAACAAGTTTTTTTAAAAACAGAAGATGTAATTCGAAACGGTTACAGAGCGAATATCAATTTAACTTATCGTCCAAACTTATTTGAAAGATTTGCATTGCAGGTAGGGCAGGGCAATGAATCTATATCCGACTCCGCTTATGCTATTGCCCCGAATTTTTTACCGAATCATAAAAAAAGTTATTCATTCTTAGACCTTAATCTTGCTTATTCAAAAGTGCGTTTCGATTACAATGCTTATCCAACAAAAGGGGCTAGTACCGACCTTGCTTTTTTTCAAAGATTCTCCAAGGAGAGTAATTTAACCGCATTCCAATTTAGACAGGTCGTTGCTAAACCAATTGCTTCCTCGAGATTCCTTCTTGCCGAATCATTGACCATTGGAAGAATCATGCAACAGTCAAATTATTCCGATCGAAAAATAATGGGTTACGGTTTAATGCAAATGAATGGTCTAGAATATTATGTAGTGGATGGAAATGCAGCAACCTTATTCAAAGGTTCCTTTCATCAAAGAATTGGATCTTATACTGTTGTTAATCCTGTTACAAAAAAATTCTTGCCATCTGTTAAATATACTTTGTGGATTAAAGCATTTAGTCATTTAGGTTATGTGTATAGCCAAGAAAAAAATAAGGCGAATCCATTGGCTAATAGCTTGTTAAGGACTGCCGGCATTGGATTAGATGTCATCAGTATATACGACTTTGTGTTAAATATGGAGTATAGTATCAACCAATTGGGTGACAAAGGATTATATTTGCACGGCGGAATTAATTTTTAACTTTGTTTCATGAATGTAGCCATTTATAGTAGAGGTGTAGATTTGGATCAGCAGCAGTCATTGATTGACTTGATTACTGAACTAGATAAACATGGCATTACGATTTATATTTTTGCAGATTTAATTAAAAAATTCAACTTATCTAGTTTAGTCTCTACGCCAATGATTGCTTTTGAATCTTCATTGGATTTACATAATAATATTGATTGCTTAATTTCTTTGGGTGGAGATGGAACAGTATTAGATGCAATTACATTAGTAGGTGATACATTAATACCTATTTTAGGTATTAACTACGGACGTTTGGGCTTCTTAGCAACAATATCTAAGGATGAATTAGTTGTTATGGTGGAGGCATTGGTCAACAGGTCTTATGTGATTGACAAAAGAACATTATTGCATATTGATAGCAGCATTCCTGTATTTGATGGCAATCCATTTGCATTAAATGAATTTGCGATTCATAAACGTGATACTTCTCCAATGATAAAAATTCACACTTATCTAAATGGTGAATTTTTAAACTCTTATTGGGCAGATGGTTTAATCATTGCAACTCCAACTGGTTCTACTGGTTATAATATGAGCTGTAATGGTCCTATTTTATTTCCTGAATCATCTAGTTTTGTAATCACGCCAGTTGCGCCACATAATTTAAACGTACGCTCTGTTGTAGTTCCAGACAGTTCGGTGATCTCTTTTGAAATTGAGGGTAGAACAGAGGAGTTAATTTGCGCATTGGATGCAAGAAAAGAAATTGTCCCAATTAATATTCAAATCGCAGTAAAGAAAGAAAGCTTCTGCGTGCATTTTATTAGACTAAATGAAAATAGTTATTTAACTACTTTAAGAACAAAGTTGACTTGGGGCTTAGATAAAAGAAATTAAGCATGCTAAAAAAAATATACTTACTAACTAGTTTTGTTGCATTTGTTGCTATTTCGAATGGGCAACATTTACAATTACTCGAAAATAGAGGTGAGATTGGCGTGCATGCTGGTCGATCTGGATTTATGGGTGATCAAGTTCCTGATATTTTATCTAAATATTATATGGGAGGTTTGTATTATAAGAAACAATTCAATGATTACGGCGGCATAAGATTCAACTATGAAAAAATTCAACTTGGATCAAATGACACACTTTCTTCAAATATTTATGAGAAAAGAAGAGGAATGCGTTTCTCGCGTGATTTTCATGATATAAGTTTACTTGGAGAATTTAATTTTACAAGGTATTTACCTGGAAATAAACGTTATCGTTTTACGCCTTATTTAGGAATTGGTGTTGGATATATGTTGCCAACTTCAGATGGAATAAAGCAGTTTGTTTATTCTACTGTCACACCGCCGCAAATTGATTCAATTAGTTTACCAGAAGTCAAAAAGGCAAAAGGTTTTGTGAATTTTCCAATTCAATTTGGATTCAAATACAATTTATCTCAAAGATGGAATTTATTTGCAGAGGGGATGTATCGATTTGTAAATTCAGATGAGGTAGATTTTTTAGCTGATGGCGCATTAGTCGTTCAGGCGCAAACAGTTGCCTCTGTTCCAGTTGGGGCTACCCAGATTGTTCATAATTATCAAGGAAGTAGATCGGGCAAGGATCAATTTTTTACGGTAAAAGCGGGCTTCTCTTATAATTTGATTAAAATTTATGGAGAAGAAAAGTTTAAGCCGGGGGCTAAAAGGTCTAAACTAGCCAGTCTTAAAGACAAGGAATCGGGTAATAATAAGCCAGGATTCTTTAGCAGACTTAAATTTAAGCGCAAATAACCTGCTGATTTTCTTATTTTTACATCATGGAAAATTTGGATTTAAATAGGCTTCCAAAACATATTGCCATCATTATGGACGGAAATGGCAGGTGGGCAGAGGAGCAGGGTAAAGACCGCTTATATGGTCATTATCATGGGGTTATAAGTGTTCGAAAGGTGGTCGAAGCGGCTACAGAGATTGGTATCCAATACCTTACACTATATGCATTTAGTACTGAAAACTGGGATCGACCTCAGGCCGAAGTACTTGGTTTAATGTCTTTATTTGTTGATACCATTAGTAAAGAGGTGCCAGATTTACATCAAAACAATATTAGACTTCACTTTATTGGTAATTTAGATTTATTGCCAAATGAAGCTAGAGAAGCCCTTGCAAATGCAACCGAAAAAACTGCGCAAAATACTGGTTTACAATTAGTTATTGCATTAAGTTATAGCAGTAGATGGGAGATCATACATGCGGCTCAAAGCTTAGCTAAACAAGCAAAAGAAGGTCTTTTGGATCCTTCCCAAATTAATGAAACAGTGTTTGAACAGGCTTTATCTACTTGTAATTTCCCTGACCCCGAATTAATGATTAGAACCAGCGGAGAGCATAGAATTAGCAATTTCCTGCTTTTTCAGCTTGCTTATGCGGAACTTTATTTTACAGAAACCCGATGGCCGGATTTTGGAAAAGAAGCTTTTATAGACGCAATTTTGGATTATCAGTCCAGAGAACGTCGTTTTGGCAAAACAAGTGCTCAAATCAACTTAAATAGTTAAAATTATTAATATGTTTTTTTAGCTTTTTAACAAAGACTTTGAAATATTACGAGTAATTTGCACCACTTATAAATTATATATACTTAGCCCCACCAGCAGATGCAGAAATTGACCCAGTTTACTATAGGAATTTTATCCTTTCTTATCTTATCCACCTCTAGTTTTGCCCAAGACCAAAAACCGCAAGACTCAGTTAGCCAGATCAATGTTAAGTTGCTGGGTATCTTAAATCAAAAAACACCTACTAAATACAAGATTCGTTCTATTAAAGTTGTTGGTAATCAGTTTTTTGACGAAAATTTATTGTTGTCTTTGTCTACCTTAAATGAAGGGGATGAAGTTGCCTTGCCGGGTGGTGATAATTTTGCGAAAGCGATTCATAAATTAATGGATCAGAATTACTTTAGTGATGTAAGTGTTTATTTGACAGATGTGAAAGGAAATGAAATTGATGTTGAAATTAATGTAGTTGAAAGACCAAGATTATCTCGATTTAGTTTCATCGGAATTAAAAAGTCTGAAACAGATGAACTTTCTGGTAAAACAGGTTTAACACCTAATAGAGTTGTCACAGATAATATGCGCATTACTGCGATAGAAGGAATTAAAAAATTCTATGCTGAAAAAGGATTCCAAGATGCATCTGTTCGCATTAGAGAAACAAAAGATACCATTAGAAAAAATCAGTTAGTACTTGAGTTTATTGTAACTAAAGGTCCTAAAGTTAGAATAAATAATATCAATTTTGGGGGCAACCTTATTGATGAAACAAAATTGAAAAAAAGCTTAAAAGAGATCCACGAAAAATCTCGATTAACCTTATTCCCGGTGAATGATAAGCCAGCTATTGTTAAAACAACGCCATATACTTTCGATCAATATTTAAAAGAACGCGGTTATTTAACTTTTTCAAAAACTAAAAAGGTATTGAATCCATACGCAAGAATTGGATTCTCTTCTTCTAAATATGATATAAAAAAATACGATGAGAGTAAAGAAAATTTATTGAATTACTACAACTCATTGGGCTTTAGAGATGCGGTAATTGATAAAGATACAGTTTACCATAACGCGGTTGGGCATTTAAACATTGATATGCAAATCAAAGAAGGACGAAAGTATTTCTTTGGTAATATTACTTGGAGAGGAAATACAAAATATCCAGACTCTGTTTTAGCAAGTATTTTGAATATTAAAAAAGGAGACATCTACAATAGAGAAACCTTCTTTAATAAATTAGGAAAAACACCAACAGCTGAGGGTGGAGATATTAGTGGTCTATACCAAGATGATGGTTATTTATTTTTCAGTATCAATCCTATTGAAACTGCTGTTTACAATGACACCATCGATTTTGAAGTTAGAATGCAAGAAGGTCCTCAAGCAACGATCAAAACAATTCGAATCGCCGGTAATGATAAAACAAAAGACTTTGTTATTCGTCGTGAAATCAGAACTGTACCTGGAGATAAATTCAGCCGTACATTATTGATTCGTTCTCAACGTGAAATTTCTCAGTTGAATTATTTTGACCAAGAAAAAATCAAAATTGATCCAATCCCTAATCCTGAAGATGGAACCGTTGATATCAATTACGGGGTTGAAGAAAAATCAAGTGACCAATTGGAATTAAGTGCTGGATGGGGTGGATTTATTGGACTGACAGGAACGCTAGGGGTGACCTTTAATAATTTCTCCTCTAAAAATATTTTCAATAAAAAGGCTTGGGATCCATTGCCAATGGGCGATGGTCAAAAATTAAGTATACGTTTTCAAAGTAATGGTAAAGCATTTAGATCTACCAATTTCTCCTTTACTGAACCTTGGTTTGGTGGAATAAAACGTAATACATTAACCGTAAGCGTTTACAACACTAAATTTGGACAAACCTTTGATCAATTGACTGGCTTGTTCGATCCGAACGCTGCAGACTCAAGGTACATTTCAACAACAGGTGCAACGGTTTCTTTTGGTCGTCAATTGTCATGGCCAGATGACTATTTTTCATTAAGCCTTGGTATGAACTACACGCGTTACACTTTAAAGAATTATGCAATTGATCCATTTAATCTTCCAAATTTTGATAATGGTATTGTAAACAATTTAAACTTGAGAATTGCTTTGCAAAGAACCTCTGTTGATCAGCCATTATTTCCAAGAACAGGTTCTACATTTATGTTAAGTGGTCAATTGACTCCTCCCTATTCTTTGTTTGATCCAAATTTTGCAACTAAATCAAATCCATATGAATTGTTGGAATACCATAAATGGCGTTTCAATGGTGAATGGTATGTACCATTAGGTAAGCCTGCAGGAGAAGATCGCAACAAGCAATTCGTTTTAAAATTTGCCGCAAAGTATGGATTTGTAGGCAGGTATAATCAATCACTTTCTGTCTCTCCTTTCGAGCGTTTTCAGGTGGGTGACGCTGGTTTAAGTAATCAGTTTGCATTACTTGGTTTTGATATCATTGCACAAAGAGGTTATCCAGTGTATGAATCTTCTAATCCTAAAATCAATCCTGATCAACAATCTTCCAGACAGAAATTTACAATCTTTAATAAGTACCAAGTTGAAGTTAGGTATCCACTAAGCTTGGCTGCTAGTAGTACTATTTATGCATTGGGCTTTTTTGAAGCAGCCAATGGTTGGTATAGCATGAAAGAATACAATCCATTTAAATTAAGAAGGTCTGTGGGTGTGGGTATGCGTTTCTTCTTACCTATGTTTGGTCTACTTGGATTTGACTATGGTATCGGTTTAGATCGTTTAGATGGAAGCAACGCCTTAAAAGATGCTGCTAGATTCACCTTCATGTTAGGATTTGAGCCTGAATAAATTGAAAGTTAAAATACAAGAATTATGAAATTGCAAAAAATGTTTTTATTGGGTATGTTGACAATCAGTTTGTCATTTACTGCTAAAGCACAATCAAAATATGCAGTTATCAATACGAAGTATATTTTAGATAGAATCCCAGAGTATAAGGAAGCAGATAAGAAATTAAAAGCTTTAGGTGATCAATGGCAACAAGAGATTGACGAAAAGCAAATGGTCTTAGACAAAATGTATAAGAACTACGAGGCGGAACAATTCATGTTATCGGAAGACCTAAGAAAAAAGCGTGAGGATGAATTATTTATGAAGGAGAAGGAACTGAGAGATTTGCAAAAAAAGCGTTTTGGCTACGAAGGAGATTTGTTCAAAGAGCGCCAAAAATTAGTTAAACCTATTCAAGATAGGGTATATAATGCCGCTCAAAAAATGGCTACCGCTCGTTCGTATGACTTCATTTTGGATAAAAGTGAAGGAATTACCATTATATTTGCAGACCCGAAGTTGGATAAAAGCGACGATATTTTAAAAGATCTTGGGGTCATCAATAATTAAACAAACAAACAAAAAATAGACAATGAAGAAAGTTTTATTTGCAGCCATCTTGTTAGTGGCATGTTCTTTCGGTAACAGTGCAACAGCACAAACTAAGATTGGTTACTTTGATGACCAAAGCGTAATCGCTTTATTCCCTGGTATCCAAGAGAAATTAGATACTGTATTAAATTCTTATGCTAAAGATTCTTTACAAGATGAGTATAACTACACATTGAAAGATTATCAAGTAAAAGATAGCATTTACAGAAGAGATTCTGCTGATTTGTCTAAAAGACCTAAGGCTTTACAAATGGCAACAGACGATTTAAATCGTTTAAAATACAAGTTGATCAACTGGCAACAATACCAACAACAAATGATGGAGCAAAAACAAGAGTCTTTGTTATTGCCTTACAGACAAAAAATCGCACAAGCTTTAAGTGAAGTTGTTGCTGAGCAAAAATATAATTTAGTATTAAAGGCAGACGCTTTGTCTCCTTATGCTCAACCTTCTATCGCTGATAACTTAACGATCCGTGTTGCTTTAAAATTAAAGCTTCCAGTTCCTAAAGAAATCGAAGATGCTTTCAAAGCAGCTACAGGTGGCGCAGCTAAACCAACAGCAGCTCCAGCAAAAAAGGGGTAATATTTTAATCAATATATACTGAATACACCCCGTTGTCTACAACGGGGTGTATTTGTTTAAGTGAAGAAGGAATCTATATTTTATGCAAGCACCCATTGGCGTTTTTGATAGTGGTTATGGTGGACTCACCATCTTAAAAGAATTGAAGCAACAACTGCCTCAGTATGACTACTTATATCTTGGAGATAATGCGCGCGCACCTTATGGAACTAGATCATTTGACACGGTCTATCAATATACTTTAGAAGCGGTTGAGTGGTTTTTTAAACAAGGTTGCTCTTTGGTAATTTTAGCATGCAATACTGCTTCTGCAAAAGCACTTAGAAATATCCAACAGTTAGATTTACCTACTATTGCACCTGGTAAAAGAGTGCTTGGAGTCATTCGTCCAAGTTCAGAAGTACTTGGTCGATATTCTAGCTCCCATCATTTAGGAATACTAGGAACGACCGGAACAGTTCAGAGTGAAAGTTACCCAATAGAGTTAGCAAAATTTGCTCCAGAAGCAACGGTTTTTCAACAGGCTTGTCCAATGTGGGTGCCCTTAATCGAAAATGGGCAATATGATGGTCCAGGAGCTGATTATTTTGTTAAGCTATACATTGATCAATTATTCGAACAATCTCCCAAAATCGACACCGTATTGCTTGCATGCACCCATTATCCATTAATGGCTGGTAAGATTCAAAGCTTCTTGCCGGCAGGGGTGAAATTGGTGACCCAAGGGGATATAGTTGCTAAAAGTTTGGCGATTTACTTACAAAATCACCCTGAAATTGACCAAAACTGTAGCAAAAATGGTCAATTAAGCTTTTTTACAACAGACAATCCTACCAGCTTTGAAGAACAGGGAAGTTTGTTCTTTGGGCAAAAAATTGCTGCAAATCATACAGATTTAGCTTAAAAATTCAAAAAATACCCTATTTTTGCCGTCCTTTCACAGGTAGTGGTATGGTGACTGCTATAAGAACGGATTTAGAATATAAAGTATTAAACCTCAAGGGCAGATAGGAATAATCCTAATAACCCGCAAAAAAAAGTATATTATGAAACGTACATTCCAACCTCATAAACGTCGTCGTAAATCAGT